>JACCDG010076091.1_pt1 | contig 14135 bp, 14 predicted proteins | sample 7442471 | NCBI WGS metagenome assembly JACCDG01 (sample SAMN15323444, study PRJNA562643) | freshwater metagenome | isolation source: river surface water | place: USA:Blue River Watershed | collected 2017-08-17
CCACGGCAGCGGGACGCATTGTGGTGGACGGTGCGCCTGTGATGGTGGCGGGCGGGCTAGAGAGCATTTCGGGTTTGCGTCGCGGCCCTGGCACCACGGTGGACGATGGCATTGACCCATGGATGGCACAGCACAAACCCGACCTGTACTTGCCCATGATTGAGACCGCAGACATTGTGGCCAAGCGCTACAACATCAGCCGCGAAGAGCAAGACCGATTCTCAGTCGAGAGCCAACGCAAAACAGCAGAGGCACAAGTGGCCGGTCGTTACAAAGAAGAAATCATTTCGGTCACTACCACCATGGCCGTGACCGACAAAGACACCAAAGAAGTGTCGTACCAAGAAGTGACGGTCGACCACGACACCAGCAACCGCCCCGGCACAAGCTATGAGTCCTTGGCCAAGCTGCAGCCGGTGCGTGGTGATGGGCACTTCATCACTGCGGGCAATGCATCGCAACTGTCAGACGGTGCATCGGCCTGCGTGATGATGGATGGCAAGCTTGCTTCTCAGTTGGGCTTGCAGCCATTGGGCGCATTTCGTGGCATGGCGTTGGCCGGCTGTGAGCCTGATGAGATGGGCATTGGCCCCGTGTTTGCTGTGCCTAAGCTGCTGGCACGTCATGGCCTGACAGTGGACGACATTGATTTATGGGAACTCAACGAAGCCTTTGCATCGCAATCGATTTATTGCCAAAAGACATTGGGCATTCCAGATGATCGGCTGAACGTGAATGGCGGCGCGATTTCTCTAGGTCATCCGTTTGGCATGACGGGTGCACGGTTAGTAGGCCATATTTTGTTAGAGGGCAAGCGCCGCAAAGCCAAGTGGGGCGTGGTCACCATGTGTATAGCGGGTGGCATGGGTGCCGCAGGTTTGTTCGAAATTTTCTGACCAAGGGACTGATATGGATTTGAACTTTACCCCCCAAGAAGAGGCGTTCCGCGAAGAGGTGCGTGCCTTTTTGGCACAGAACTTGTCGCCTGCGTTGTCAGCCAAAGTAGCGGCCTGTCAACATTTGTCTAAGGCCGAGATGGAAGCTTGGCATGCCAAGCTCCATGCGCGCGGATGGCTGGCCAACCATTGGCCCGAAGAGTGGGGTGGCCCCGGCTGGAACGCGGTTGAGAAATTCATTTTTGAAAACGAATGTGCCTTGGCACATGCGCCGCGCATTGTGCCGTTTGGTGTGAGCATGCTCGGGCCGGTGTTGATGAAGTACGGCAGCGAAGCGCAAAAAGCACATTGGCTGCCACGCATTTTGGATGGCTCTGACTGGTGGTGTCAGGGCTACTCAGAGCCGGGTTCGGGTTCAGATTTGGCTTCGGTCAAAACCTCAGCGGTTCATGATGGCGATCACTACATCGTCAATGGCCAAAAAACTTGGACCACGCTGGGCCAACACGCCAACATGATTTTTTGCCTCGTGCGCACAGACCGCGAGGCCAAGTCGCAATCGGGCATCAGCTTCTTGCTGGTGGACATGACGTCACCCGGCATTGAGATACGCCCCATCATCACCTTGGATGGTGAGCACGAAGTGAATGAAGTGTTTTTTACCGACGTCAAAGTGCCCGTGGCCAATTTGGTAGGCGAGGAAAACAAGGGCTGGACGTATGCCAAGTATTTGCTCACCTATGAGCGCACCAACATTGCAGGTGTAGGTTTCTCTGTCGCCGGCTTAGAAAAGCTGAAGGTGGTGGCCGACCGCGTTCGTTGCAACGGCAAGCCTTTGTCGCAAGACCCTTTGTTTGCGGCACGCATGGCCAAGGTGGAGATTGACCTAGAGAACATGAAGACCACCAATATGCGTGTCATTGCAGCCGTGGCAGGTGGTGGTGCGCCGGGTGCTGAAAGCTCGATGCTCAAAATTCGCGGCACAGAAATTCGCCAAGAAATATTTTCACTGACACGTCGAGCGATGGGGCCTTATGCGGCGCCTTATCTGCAAGACGTGTCGGATGCTGAACCGCCCTTAGGGGATGAGGCTGCGGCGAAGGCAGCATCGTCTTATTTCAACAACCGCAAGTTGTCGATCTTTGGCGGCTCGAATGAGATTCAGAAAAACATCATTTCCAAAATGATCTTGGGCCTTTGATGGCTGGCTGCGTGTGAAAGGAATAACAAATGAATTTTGAACATACCGATGACCGCCGCATGCTGATGGACAGCTTGAACCGTTTTGTGTCAGAGCAATACGGCGCAGACGTTCGCACCCAAATCGCCTATGGCGCAGAAGGACACAGCCCTAAGTTGTATGCACAGCTGGCTGAGTTGGGAACCATCGGCGCCTTATTTCCAGAAGAGGTAGGCGGCTTTGCTGGTGCAGGTTTTGACATCAGCGTGGTGTTTGAATGCTTGGGTCGAGGCATCGTGACCGAACCCTTGTTGGGTGCATTGTTGGTTGGCCGCGCTTTGATGTTGGCGGGCAGTGATGCCCAAAAAGAACAGCTGCAACGTTTGATAGACGGTACAGCCATTGCCGCGTTGGCGCATGACGAACCAAGTGCTCACCATGAGTTGAATCATGTGGCCACCACCGCCAAACGTGAGGGTGCGCATTGGGTGCTCAACGGCGTGAAGGGCTTGGTGAGCTTTGGGGAAATGGCCGATTGCTTGTTGGTGTCTGCGCGTACCTCGGGCGCGACTGACAGTGAAGCAGGCATCAGCTTGTTCCTCGTGTCAGGTCAATCAACAGGCATCACCCGTCGATCTTTCAATCGCATTGATGGAGGCCGTGCATCAGAGTTGGTTTTTGATCATGTTCAAGTACCCGCTGATGCATTGGTGGGATCAGAGGGTGAAGGCCATGCTGTGCTAGAGCGTGTGCGTGGCTACGCTTTGCTGGCCTTGTGTGCCGAAGCTTTGGGTGCGATGGATGTGGCCAAAGACCAAACTCTGGAGTACTTGCGTACCCGTAAACAGTTTGGAGCTCCTATTGGCAGCTTTCAGGCTTTGCAACACCGCATGGTCGATGTGCTGCTGGAGGTGGAGCAAGCGCGCTCAGCCGTCATCAATGCGGCAGCTGCCGTAGATGCGCCAGATCGTGTGGCGCGCGAAAAAGCTTTATCTGCTGCGAAGTACAGCATTGGCCGAATTGGAACGTTAGTGGCAGAGGAAAGCATTCAGTTGCACGGCGGCATTGGCATGACTTGGGAATTACCCCTGTCCCACTATGCCAAGCGATTGGTGATGATTGATCATGAGTTTGGTGATGAGGACCATCACTTGGCACGTTTCATCGCTTTGAGCCAAACGCACTGAGTCAGGAAATTCATGTCGCAAGTTTTAGTGACCCGTCGCGAAGGTGCTGTGTTGGTTTTGTCCAATAACAATGTGGCTGCGCGTAATGCCTTGAGCTTTGAGTTCTATACCGCCGTGATAGATGCCTTGCGTGATGCGGCCAACGATCCATCGGTCGGATCCGTTGTACTGACTGGCGAGGGTGGGCACTTTTGTTCGGGTGGGGATTTACGTCAATTGGCCAAGCGGCATGAGCTGCCTGCTGCGCAGCGTCGCACCTTGCTCGAAGGTTTGCATGATTTGATTCGTGCTGTTCGTGATTGCCCCAAGCCCGTGATCGCGGCCGTTGAGGGCGCCGCAGCAGGTGCTGGGCTCTCGTTAGCGATGGCATGCGACATGTTGGTGGCAGCCAAGGATGCCAAGTTCACCGTGGCCTATGTGAAGGTAGGCCTCACCCCTGATGGCGGTGCGACCGCTTTTCTGGCTGAGTTTGTGTCTCGGCAAGTGTTGACCGAGTTGTGCCTGACAGGCACCCCGCTCAGCGGCGAGCAGATGCATGCCTTGGGTGCTGTCAATCGACTGGTGGAATCAGGCCATGCATTGGAAGCGGCCACAGCGCTGGCGACTGACATTTCAAAAGGTCCACAGACGGCGATGAGCCGCATTAAAAACTTGTGCCGCCATGCCACGCGCAACTCTTTAGAGGATCAGCTTGAGCTCGAAGCTCAATCTATGGTCGAGGCCATGGGCAGCGATGAGTCCTTGGAAGGCATTCACGCCTTTTTGAACAAACGACAACCCAACTTCACCCAACTACGTCAGGTCAGCGAATGAGTCACACTGCTTCACCTCCGTCGCATGATCTTCCTCTCGCGGGGATTCGCGTATTAGATCTTTCTCGCGTGTTTGCGGGCCCCATGTGCGGCATGGTCTTGGGGGACTTTGGTGCGGAAGTCATCAAGGTAGAGCACCCAGGCCGAGGTGACGACACGCGTGATTGGGGCATTCGCATTGGCAAAACCGAGACCACTTACTACAACAGCATGAACCGCAACAAGCGGTCCATCACGGTAGACCTGCAATCGCCCGAGGGTTTGAAAATCATCCATGCCTTGCTGCCGCAGTGCGATGTGGTGATTCACAACTTCAAAACAGGCGGCGCAGAAAAACTAGGCATCGGTTACGAGCAGCTCAAAGCCATCAAACCCGACTTGATTTATTGCGCCGTGGCCGGTTATGACACCAGTGGCCCTGAAGCACGCCGCCCCGGCTACGACTTGGTCATTCAAGCCGAAGCCGGCTTGATGGCGCTCAATGGCGATGCCAACATGCCACCTTTGAAGTTTGGCGTGGCCGTGGTCGATTTGATGACGGGTATGTATTCGGCTCAAGCGATTTTGGCTGCGCTGTTGCGTCGCGAGCGTCGCGGTGTTGGGCAGCTGATTGAAATGGCGCTGTACGACTGTGGCTTATCTGTGTCTGGTTATTACGGCTTGGATGCCTTGCAGCTCGGCCATGATCCAGAGCGATATGGCAATGCGCATCCGTCCATCGTGCCCTATGGCATGTACGAAGCGGCAGACGGTCCGCTGATCATTGCGGTGGGTAACAACGCGCAGTTCGATAAGTTTTGTCGCCAAGTCATCTTGCGTCCAGACATTGTGGAGAATCCCCTGTTTGCCACCAACGTTGAGCGGGCCAAAAACCGCAAAGAGTTGGGCCCGATGCTCAAGGCTTTGATTCAGTCATTCCCGCGTGAAGTGTTATTGGAGCGCCTGACCAGTGCTGGCATTCCCTGCGGCAAGGTGGCTGGCTTGCATGAAGCACTGACGAGCGAGCGTTCACGCCGAGGCCGCATGGTGCAAGACATGCCGCACCCGGAGGTGGGTACCACGCCCGTGTTTGCGCCGCCGTATCGTTTGGATGGACAACGCTTGCCAATACGCAGTGCGCCTCCCACCTTGGGTGAAGGCACACGCGCTGTGTTGCAAGAACTTTTGTCTATGAGTGATAGCCAGCTTGAGGCTTTGCAGGCTGCAGGTGTGCTGACACTGCCGAAAGCGTGATGGGTCAATTGATAAAAATCCGCCCGAACGGGCAATGAGTTCAGAGTGACGACGCCAAATGGGGCGGGTGATTCGTGATTGAAGTGTGTCAACGATTAACGATAAACAGGAGACAAACATGATGAATAACAAATCTCGCCGCCGAGCATTAGCCACAGCTGCAGTGGCCTTGATGGCGTTATGTCTAGGTACACAAGCGCAAGCGCAGGCTTATCCCAATAAGCCCATCAAGCTGATCGTTCCTTATGCACCCGGTGGTGCAACAGACATCATTGCGCGTACCTTGGGTGAGAAGCTGGCTGATCGTTTAGGGCAACCTGTGTTGGTTGACAACCGCGCTGGCGCTGGCGGTGTGACGGGTACAGATGCAGCTGCGAAGTCTGCACCCGACGGCTACACCTTCTTGGTGACTTTGGGCACCACGGTGTTGATCAATCAGTTCTTGTATGAAAAGCTGCCCTACAACCCAGGACGCGATTTCTCACTCGTCTCGCAACTCGCATTGGCCCCGGTCACGTTGTTGGTGAATCCCAACTCGGGCATCAACAGCGCCAGTGACTTGAAGGCACATATTCAGAAAAATCCAAGCAAGTTGTCGTATGGCTCTTGGGGCATGGGCTCATACGCGCACTTGGCAGGTGCTTACCTGAGCCAAAGCATGTCAGCGGACATGACCCATGCCGCCTATAAAGGCGAAGCCCCCATGTTGCAAGATTTGGTGGGTGGTCAGATCGACTTTGCCTTTGCCAGTGCGCAAACAGCCAAGCCCTACATTGATGGCGGCAAACTGCGCTCCATCGCAGTGACGGGCGAGCAGCGCATGAGTGTGTTGCCCAACGTTCCAACGATGCGTGAGCAGGGCTTCAGAGACGACATTTTCCGCGTCACGGGTTGGATTGCGATGGCTGCACCCGCCAAGACCCCCAACGATGTATTGCAACGTGTGGCTGCTGAAGTGCGCGCCATCGTGGCCTTGCCTGAAACACAAGATCGCATCAACAAGATGGGTTTCATTCCCGTGGGCAACACGCCTGAGCAGTTCGCTGCTGTGTATAAAAATGAATTCCCAGTTTGGGAGCGTGTGGTGAAGATGTCTGGCGCTAAGTTAGACTGATCTTTCACTTTTCGACATCTTTGAGTAGAGAAAACATCCAATGAGTGCTGCTAGTTTTTCTTGGGAAGACCCTTTCCAACTTGATTCTCAATTGACCGACGACGAGCGTCAGGTTAAGGAAGCCGCGGCTTCTTACTGCCAAGAGCGTTTAGTGCCGCGCGTGCTTGAAGCTTTCCGTCACGAAAAAATGGACGCCACCATTTTTAGAGAAATGGGAGAACTCGGCCTCTTGGGTGCCACGATTCCAGAGGCCTATGGCGGCGCTGGCTTGAACTACGTGTGCTACGGGCTCGTGGCGCGTGAGGTCGAGCGAGTGGACTCGGGCTATCGCTCGATGATGAGCGTGCAATCGTCTTTGGTGATGGTGCCCATCAACGAGTTTGGCTCTGAAGCCCAAAAGCAAAAGTACTTGCCCAAGCTCGCCACGGGTGAGTGGATTGGTTGCTTTGGTTTGACAGAGCCTAACTATGGCTCAGACCCCGGCAGCATGATTACGCGTGCCAAAAAGGTAGCGGGTGGTTACTCCCTTTCAGGCGCCAAGATGTGGATCACCAACAGTCCCATTGCCGATGTGTTTGTGGTGTGGGCCAAGGATGATTCAGGTGCTATTCGCGGCTTCATTTTGGAAAAAGGCTGGAAGGGTTTGACTGCCCCTGCCATTCACGGCAAGGTGGGTTTGCGTGCATCCATCACTGGCGAGATCGTGATGGATGAGGTGTTTGTTCCAGAGGAAAACGCCTTCCCTGATGTGCGCGGACTCAAAGGCCCGTTCACATGTTTGAACAGTGCGCGTTATGGCATTGCGTGGGGCGCATTGGGTGCAGCTGAAGACTGCTTTCACCGTTCACGCCAGTACGTGATGGACCGCCAGCAGTTTGGTCGTCCACTTGCAGCCAACCAGCTGATTCAAAAGAAGTTAGCCGACATGATGACTGAGATTTCATTGGGCTTGCAAGGTTGCTTGCGCTTGGGCCGTATGAAAGACGAGGGCACGGCGTCGGTGGACATTACCTCCATCCTCAAGCGCAACAGTTGTGGCAAGGCCTTGGACATTGCCCGCATGGCCCGCGACATGATGGGCGGTAACGGTATCTCTGATGAGTTTGGCGTGGCTCGACATTTGGTGAACTTGGAGGTGGTCAACACCTACGAAGGCACGCACGATGTGCATGCGCTGATTTTGGGACGTGCCATCACGGGCATCCCAGCATTCAGCAATTAGGACTACATATCGCAAAGTCTTGACGTTCAAGCAAAAGGGCCGCCATGCAAAACATGGCGGCCCTTTTTGTTGCTTGGTTTCGGTTTATGCGTATTCAGCCAGAGCAGCTTTCATCTTCTTCATGGCAGCCACTTCGATTTGACGAATGCGCTCAGCACTAACGCCGTATTCATTGGCTAAATCGTGCAGCGTCATGCCGCCTGAGCCGTTGTCTTGTACTTTAAGCCAGCGCTCTTCTACGATACGGCGGCTACGCTCGTCGAGCACGTTCAGTGCTGCGGCAATGCCGTCAGAGGCTAATACATCGCGCTGATGCGCAGCCATCATGGCGGTGGGCTCGTGGTTGGTGTCAGTCAGATAGGCGATGGGGCCGAAGGCTTCGTCGCTGTCTTCGTTGGGTGTGGGGTCGAGCAGCACATCGCCGCCGGACATGCGCATTTCCATCTCCAGCACTTCTTCGGGCTTGACGTTGAGCTTGGTTGCCACTGCGCTGACCTCTTGCGGGTTCAGCGTGTTGCGGTGGGTGTTGTCGAGCGCGTCAGACTTGAAGCCTTGCTTCATAGAGCGCAGGTTGAAAAACAGTTTGCGCTGGGCCTTTGTCGTGGCCACTTTGACCATGCGCCAGTTTTTCAGGATGTACTCGTGAATCTCGGCTTTGATCCAGTGCATGGCGTAGCTCACCAAACGCACGCCTTGATCGGGATCGAAGCGTTTGACGGCTTTCATCAAACCGATATTGCCTTCTTGTATCAGGTCGGCGTGGGGCAGACCATAGCCCAAGTATTGTCGTGAGATGGACACCACCAAGCGCAGATGTGAAAGCACCAGCTTTCCAGCGGCTTCGAGGTCGTTGTTGTCTTTGAGTTGACGCGCAAACTCCTGCTCTTGCTCGGGCGTGAGCATGGGCAAACGGTTGGCAGCTGTGATGTAGGCATCCAAGTTGCCCAGCGACGGTACCAAGCCCCAAGGGTTGGCAATCGCGAGTGGCTGATGAGTCAATGTGGTCATAGTTTGAGTCCTTTCGGATAACTAAAGCGTATATTAGCACTCGTCAGGTGGGAGTGCTAAGTCCACAGTCCGTACAGGGTTAACCCTTTGGATCACCCTGATCTAACACTGTGTTTTTTAACATATACTGAAAATAATCACAGTATTTAAGGAGCCCTCTATGCCCCCCATGACCTTGGAGCGAATTGCCGTGCAGTGCTGCAAGAGCTGCGCGCATGTGCTCAATTCCGACTCATCTGAAACCCATCTGCGTTGTGGCTTGGGCTACTACATTCAGCCGCCGCTCACACGTAAGCAGGGCCGCATGGACAGTTACCCCGTGGTCGAGGCGCATGAGCGCTGTGGGCGCTGGCGCGAGAGCCTCAAAGGGGTTCTGAAGCGAGATTGATTGAGGGTTGACCGCGCGTCCAGTCCCTGTACGTGAAGCTAAGCGCTTTGACTCAGGCCAGCACTGCTCATCTAGCCTAAAAGGGCGTCAGCAAACTCTTGGGCGTTGAAGGTTTCGAGGTCTTCCACGGCTTCACCCACGCCAATGAAATACACGGGCACGACCGAGCCACCTGCAGCAGCACGGCTTTGGCCCCACAGCGCAATAGCAGCCAGCACGCCACCTTTGGCGGTGCCATCCAGCTTGGTGACGATGAGGCCTGTCAAACCTAAGGTTTCATCAAATGCCTTCACTTGGGCGAGGGCGTTTTGGCCTGTGTTGCCGTCAATCACCAGCAACACCTCGTGCGGGCCCGTCGGCTCAGCCTTTTGCACGACGCGTTTGATCTTCTTCAACTCTTCCATCAGGTGCAACTGCGTTGGCAGGCGACCGGCGGTGTCGACCAGCACCACGTCTTTGCCGCGTGCGCGGCCTGCGGTCACAGCGTCAAAGCTTACAGACGCAGGGTCGCCGCCTTCTTGGCTGACGATTTCTACCGTGTTGCGGGTGGCCCAAACTGCCAGTTGCTCGCGGGCTGCAGCGCGGAAGGTATCGGCCGCCGCCAGCAGCACTGATGCACCGCTGTCGCTCAAGTGGCGGGTGAGTTTGCCAATCGAAGTGGTTTTGCCTGCGCCGTTCACGCCGGCCACCATGATGATGGTGGGCTTGTGCGCGCCGATGGTGAGCGGTTTTTCTAGAGGCTTGAGTAGCTCAGCAATGGACGCGGCCAGCAAAGCTTTAACGGCGGATGGTTCGGTGGTGGCGGTGTCTTTGACGCGCAGCTTCAAGTCTTTCAGTAAATACTCGGTGGCTTGCACGCCAGCGTCTGCCATGAGCAGGGCGGTTTCGAGTTCTTCGTAAAGGTCGTCATCAATCTTCGTGCCCGTGAACACGGTGCTGATGTTTTGGCCCGTGCGGCGCAGGCCTTGACCTAGACGGGCCATCCAGCTGGCGCGGGGGCGCTCGGCAGGCATCACAGTCGGGGGTAATGAAGTGTTGGATGTCACTTCAGATACAGTGGCGCTGGCTGGCGTGTTCGCAGGGGCAGATACGCCTTTGGTTGACGTATCGGTTGCAGGCTGGCCCGTGATTTTTTTCTTGAAGAAGCTAAACATGTGTGGGTGTTTCTAGAATCAGTCCATTCTATGAAAACCCGCACACCTACTCCTTACTCTGCCACACCAGCCAAACCCGTTGTTGAGAAACGTCACAAAGGCGCTGGCGAGGTTCGCATCATCGGCGGCGAATGGCGCCGCACGAAATTGCCCGTGGCTTTGAAGCCTGGACTTCGCCCCACGCCCGACCGCGTGCGCGAAACCTTGTTCAACTGGCTTGGCCAGTCACTTTTAGGCTGGCGCTGTGTGGACCCGTTTGCGGGCACGGGCGCTTTGGGCTTTGAGGCGGCCTCTCGCGGCGCTGCTCATGTGCAGGTGTGTGAAATTGACCCTGCCTTGGTGGCGCAGCTCAGCACGCAAGTGAACCGGCTCAAAGCTACCAACGTGCATGTGCTTCGCACCGATGGCGTGGCGTGCTTGCGCCAACTCAGTGAAGCGAGTGTGGACTTGATCTTCATCGACCCTCCGTTTGACGGTGCGCTGTTTGAGCCCTCGCTACAAGCCGCAGGCAAGGCTGTGAAGCCTGATGGTTTTGTTTACCTCGAAGCGCCCTTGGCTTGGACAGATGAGCAGCTTGCCCCAATGGGGCTGAGCTTGCACCGCCACTTCAAAGCAGGCGCGGTGCATGCACACTTGCTGCGTCGGATTGCATAATCAGTTTTGATTTTTAGAAACACGTAGGAGCGCCCATGTCCAAGCAAGTTGTTGCCATTTACCCCGGCACCTTTGACCCCATCAGCTTGGGCCATGAAGACATCCTGTTGCGCGCCGCAGCTATGTTTGACAAAGTTATCTTGGCGGTGGCCACGGCACACCACAAGAAAACCTTGTTCACCCTGGACGAGCGCATGGCCATGGCGCGCGAAGCCATGTCCGCACACCCCCAGGTTGAAGTGGTGCCTTTCACCGGCTTGGCCCGTGACTTTGTACGTACCCACAACGCCACCGTGATGGTGCGCGGTGTGCGCACCGTGACCGACTTTGACTACGAGTTTCAACTCGCCGGCATGAACCGCGAGCTGATGCCGGAGGTGGAAACTGTGTTCCTCACGCCCAGCGCGAAATACCAATTCATCTCCAGCACCTTTGTGCGTGAAATTTCTTTGCTGGGCGCTGGTGATGATGGTCAGAACTTGGTCTCGGCAGGTGTGTACAAACGTTTGCTGGCCAAGCGTGCTGCCAAGTAAGCTTGGCAGAGCTAGCTGCTTCAATGTTTATTGCACGGCTTCTTTGCACCTATCGCACCCGCTGCCATGACTGATTTCTTGCTCATCCGCCACGGCGAAACTGCGTGGAACCGCGAACTGCGTTTTCAAGGGCAACTCGATGTGCCGCTCAATGACATGGGCTTTGAACAAGCCCAGCGTTTGAAAACCCGCATGGTGCAAGCCTTGGCCGAATGGCAAGCGCAGGGCCGTGTGCCCACCCGACTCATCAGCAGCGATTTGCTGCGTGCCCAACAAACCGCACAACCCGTGGCTGATGTGTTGGGCCACACCTGCATCTTGAACACGGGTTTGCGTGAGCAGTGCTACGGCATGTTTGAAGGCATGCGCAGCCCCGACATTCAAGCCCAACACCCTGATGCCTGGCAACGTTGGCTGGCCTTTGATGCGGACGATGCAGTGGAGGGCGCGGAGACCACCCGCGCTTTTCATGATCGCGTGATTGCCGCTTTGCAAGACCTTGCGCAGCAATATGCAGGTGAGCATGTGGTGGTGGTCACGCATGGCGGTGTACTGGATATGGTCTGGCGTCACGCGCAAGCTTTGTCGCTCAGTGGCCCGCGTGTGTGTGACATTCCCAATGCAGGCCTCAACCAAGTGGCTTGGCGCGATGGTGCGCTGCATATTCAAGCGTGGGCCGATGCCGCGCACTTGGCAGACTTACCCGACCAGCCTGTGTATAGCCAAAAGCGTTTGCTTGAAGTGCGTGAGCAACTTGCGGCACAAACACATGCCAACGGTGTGGCCTAAGCGCCACGCCATCAGGTGACGGCGGTTGAGCGGGGATAATTGCAGCTTTTAGCCCATTGATGGATTTCTTATGGCCTTGATGATCACCGACGAATGCATCAACTGCGATGTGTGTGAGCCCGAGTGCCCGAACGAAGCCATCTTCTTAGGGCCAGAGATTTACGAAATCAACCCTGACAAATGCACCGAGTGCGTGGGCCATTTCGATGAGCCTCAATGCGTGCAGGTGTGCCCTGTGGCGTGCATCCCTGTGAACCCAGAGCGGGTCGAAGGGCGTGATGCATTGCTGGCGAAGTTTCGTTGGTTGCAGCAGTCCGCCAAGTAATTCAACTGTGGGCTTGAAGCGCGCTTTGCTTTAAGGACTAGAGGTAGCAGGCACCGCTTTGGCGGTGCTTTTCTTTTTGGGTGCCGACGTTGGGTCTACGGCTGTGAAGTAGGGAGTGTTCGGATTGTGGGCGTGCTTGCCTTTACCTTTCTCTCGGCGATTACTCTTACTGGTGCTTGGCTCGTTGTGGATGACGGTGCTAGTTGGTTGGGTTGCCGACACCGCACTGGGCGAACTAAGCCTGATGGGGGCTTGAGTGACTTGTTGCTCAGCTTGCAACCTTTGCTTTTCTAAAGCTTGTGCATCACGCAAGTCTCGCGTTGCAGCTTTGCCTTTGTCTGGCTCTGCGGTTTGCAAAACTGAGTTTGGTTTGACTTCTGCCGCCACACCATTAGCGCAATGGCTAGATGTGCTGTAAGCCTCGCCGCATCGATACACCGTGTCAGCGAGCGTGGGTGTGATGCAACACGCGCTAAGCGTGAGGGCTAGGCGAATGAACCAACACGTTTTCGCATCGCCCACATCTCTGTCACATGGCGGCAGCCTTTGCAAAAAATCAGCTGGCGTCAGCCCCTTTTGCTTGTGTTTTGTCAGCATCTGCAGCCCCCGTCTTCTCAGTGCCAGGCAGCGTTGCCGGCCTAGGTGGTTTGGGCCGGGGCGGCTTAGCGGTGTGAATCATTTGCGTGGCTTTCACCATGTCGCCCGCAAGCAAATGAGGCAAGGCCAAGCTGGTGCGTGTGATGCAGTCTTCAATGGCGCTGCGTTGGTCGGGGGCTGGTTTTTTCAGCACCCAATTCGCAACCTCTGATTTCACACCGGGGTGGCCAATGCCAATGCGCAGTCGCCAGTATTGGTCTGTGCCGAGCTGTGCATGGATGTCGCGCAGGCCATTGTGGCCAGCATGGCTGCCACCGAGTTTGAGTTTGGCTTCGCCAGGCGTGATGTCCAACTCGTCGTGCACCACCAAAATTTCTTGCGGCTGAATCTTGAAGAAGCGGGCCAACGCCCCCACCGACTTGCCAGATAGGTTCATGAAGGTTTGGGGTTCTAGCAGCCACACGTTCTCACCCTTGACCGAGGTGCGGGCTACCAAGCCGTGGTAAGCGCGGTCGGGTTGTAGTGACACCTTGAGGTCGCGTGCAGCGGTATCTATCCACCAAAAGCCCGCGTTGTGGCGTGTGGCTTCATATTCAGTGCCGGGGTTGCCCAGGCCAACGAGGAGCTTGATCATGTGAGGATTATTCCAAAAGCAAAACGGCCCACCGAAGTGGGCCGTTCAAAGCGATCTCTAAAAGAGATTACTTCTTCTTTTTGTTGTCGCCAGCAGCAGCGGCGGCTTCTTGAGGTGTAGGTGCCTCAGCCTTAGTTGCCACAACAGCCACCAACACGGGGTTGGAAGTGCCAGGGGCCACAACGGTCACGCCTGCAGGCAGGGTGATGTCTTTGGCGTGCAAAGAGTGACCTTTGGTCAAGTTGCTCAAGTCCACAGCGATGAATTCTGGCAAATCTTTTGGCATGCAAGAGATTTCCAATTCAGTGGCGATGTGGTTGATCAAGCATTGGTCAACTTTCACAGCTGGAGAGTTTTCTTCGCCAGAGTAGTGCAAGGGCACTTTTTTCTTCATCTTGGTGTTGGCATC
>JACCDG011764328.1_pt1 | contig 14135 bp, 11 predicted proteins | sample 7442471 | NCBI WGS metagenome assembly JACCDG01 (sample SAMN15323444, study PRJNA562643) | freshwater metagenome | isolation source: river surface water | place: USA:Blue River Watershed | collected 2017-08-17
ACAGTAAACTGAAAACGTCCATAAAAAATCAGGAAAGTTTTTTTGCCGGAGTCAAAACTCAAAGATGCTCCATGTGCAAATCCTTGTGTGATCTCAGGAGCTGCTCTGGGGGTAGGCAGGTTCTCAACACCAATGATATCAATCAATGCTTGAGGATATTGCATTGGTGGAATATCTTTTCCAATCATGAAATAGGTCCTGAACTCCAATGCCAGCGTGCGTGGAGAATTTGGTCCACTTTCTTTGTCCGGTTCATTGGCGTTTTACAACAATGATCAAACTTGGGGCAATGGATTGGCAGGACGCGTGAATTGTTCGATGGATTTTGGAACATCCGATGGAGTTCAAATCACTTCGAATTTCAGATTGGGTAAAAAGAATACTACGGTTTATTGGTACATCGATGGATCCGTTGGTCGTTTGAATATTCCTTTGTTTCCCGGTGTCATGAACCTGGACGGTTTTGGAATTGGCGTTTACAGCAATTTATCTCCTGTTAAGTCAAATACACCAGGAAGCTATTATACGTATACTGTTACCCCCAACAGGTTTGGATTCACAGCTTCTGTAAGCATGGCATCGGTTACTCCCGGAGCGTATAAGTTGAAAGGAGAAATCAATACAACATTCAACACCAGTAATTTCTCGGTTTCCAATGTCAGACTTGGCGGAAAATTGGCACTCATGGGTTCCAACTATCCTGGTGAGGGCAACGGAGATTTCAAATTCAGTGCCGATGTTGAATTGAACATGGATTTGGAAAATGGTGCATTTCAAGGGAATGCCAGCGCCTACCTGAAAGTTGGTCCACTGATCAGGGGTTCAGGAAATGGGGATCGATTCGGTACTATTGATGTCAGCGTCAGAAGAGGCGGTTATTGGCATGTGCATGTTGGAAGACCTCAAGACAACGATTACGCTGGAATGAATATTGGAGTGGGTCCGCTTGCATTGGAGTTTAGGACCTATTTCATGATTGGAAAAGATATTCCACCCATGCAATATCCTCAAGCCTTGATTGATATAATTGGTGTTGAGAACCTGCCTACCCCCAGAGCTGCTCCTGAGATCACACAAGGATTTGCACATGGAGCATCTTTGAGTTTTGACTCCGGCAAAAAAACTTTCCTGATTTTTTATGGACGTTTTCAGTTTACTGTCGGGTATGATTTCAATGTACTGAAATATGAAAATGCTTCATGCGACGGGATCAACACCAGGACCATTGGCATTGATAATTGGTATGCACAAGGACAGGTATATGCTGGCGCCAGGGGATCCATTGGATTGCATGTAGATGTTTGGTTCTACGAAGGAAATATCGAAATCGCTTCGATTGGCGGTGCGGTATTGCTTGAAGTTGGGTTGCCCAATCCCACATGGATGACAGGAACTTTTGCAGGCAGGTACAAAGTACTGGGCGGTGCAATCAGAGGCAGCTACAATTTTAAATTCAGCCTAGGGGATGTTTGCAGACCTACTATAGAAATGGAAAGTCCCGTGGCTAATTTGGAATTGATTGAGGCGATTGATCCAGACAATCCCCGTGCCGGTCAAAAACCCGATGTTGTTCCTGAAGTTGCCATGCGATTTGTGAGAGCCAATGCCTTCACCATTGCAGTTCCGGATGCGGAAGGCAGTGGAAGTGTTATCAGAACCTTCAGGGCAAATTGGGATATCAACTTCAGCAATGTTGCACAAAACGGACAGAAAATACCTGTGGCGTACAGGCAGGATGTGAACGTCAGTGAAGATTCATTCAGCTACATCAAATTGATTCCAAACGGTTTCTTGCCCTTTGATAAATCCTATGAGGTTTCGGTAACAGCAAGAATGGAGGAAAGGATCAATGGAAGATGGGTAACGGCAAGACGCAAAGACAATTCTTTGATCACCCAAACAAAAACTGTCAGGTTCAGAACGACACCTACGCCCACCATTGAACAATATTTCATTGCCAATCAGTATCCTGAGCCCAACAGGAGCTACATGTATAATTATAACAGCAATGGAAGAATGGTATTCGTGGATAATCCTTCTGGCTTGTTCATGCCGACTGCTTCGAAGATGAAGAGTCAACTTTCCGGTCAGGTATTTGATTTTGGAATGGAAAAAAATGTAAAATATTTGATGCGGTATACCGATCTGGAAACAGACCAGCAAGCATATGTTCCATTGAATATTCCTCCTCGGACCCGCAGGGTTGATTTTAATCTTCGTCCACTTGGATTCGGTAAAACATATAAAATAGAAATCATCCGCGTGCTGAGTGAAAATACTTTCTTGCGTGATTATGAATCCAGCATGGATCGTCCCGTATTTCATGCTGCAACACTCATCACTGCTGCCGCCAATGCCTCCATCGGATCCCAGGTTCCAAGCGGTATCAGGCAGAATGCACTCGTTGAGACCTCATTTGACAACAATGGCAATACGATTGAAGTGGTTAAACACCGCAGACAATCCAATATGTCGCTCGAAGAATTCCTGTCAGCCATTCTGATCGGTATGGTAAATTCTTTCGAAGATGTGATGTACGAGACCTATGTGATGACCAGCAAGTACCAGTCACTCAGAGAAAAATTTCAAAGAACCAATTTTGGATTCCTCGTGCTTGGCAACTCCATCAATTTACTGGGCACAGGCGATGAAGGGCTTTCCGTTGAGGACATGGATGGCAGACTTGCATGGCACCAGGAAGGATTGGGTGGACACCCGATTTGGGCCATCCCAACAGAAAACAATGCTTGGTTTGTGAAAGCAAAACAGTTTTACGAGGCTTTGACGGTGCTCTTCAATGAGAACATGCTGTTGCAACAGGACATACAACAGTATGGACAATTCTCTACCAATCCTTTGTACAGCAGTGCTCCTGCACCAAGAGGAAGTTATGTTTTCACTCCGGGCGACCTGCACATCAAATTGTTCCCGATCAACAACAACAGCGTAATTGGTTACAACAATGATGTGAGAAGTTGGATGGGATCCAGGAATCTCTACACCTCCATGGCTTTGTCTGGAAATAAATTCCAACAGGCACCACACCAGGTTTTGAAAAGGGACTGGGAGCGTGCAAGGAATTGGATTTCTGTAATGGCCTCTTCCAACCGCATACCTCAAAATGCCTCCAACAATGCCAGAAGCAAAGCCATTTGGATTTTATTCAATGAAGCTCCTGATTTGCAGGAAGGCGGCGGCAGCAACAACTGGCGACTCTCAGTGTATCCAAAGGAGAGGGTCATGCGTGATTTGTTCCCTGAAATTCCTCCCATTGGTAATTTTAACCTAGCACCCTCAATAAGATGATTATGCAAAAAATCAAGCTATATAAATCAATTTTTTCTCTGCTTCTTTTTTGTGGATGGCATCTGATGCTGATGGGACAGGATTCGCTTCAGTTGAAAATTGCAACCAAATACAATGGAGCGGGCAAAACCAAGATCAGGGTATTCCCCACAAATTATTTGCAGACAAAAGCCGTCATGCTGAGCGGTTTGAAAGTAGTGGTGCAGCCCGTTGCAACGAAAAATGATTTTGTTGCAGCAGGTCCAAGAACATATGTATTTGATACAACTGCCGTTTCGGTATGGAGACAAAATATAAAAGATCAAAATCTTGCCGTACTGGCTCAGTTGGCATTTGGCAAACTGGAAAATCCCACTGATATTTTTGCAGTCAAAGCACAGCAGGATAATATTTTTACTGTTTCCATGATGTCTTCATCTCTTTCTTGGAATGCTGCTTCTATTGCCCGACTTGGATTTGAATTGGACCTGTATGCAGATACTGTGTATGCCATTTCCATTTCACTTCTTCATCCGAGTAAATTGGTTAAAAATGCAATCAATAGATTTCCGTTGAATTTGGTACAGAAGCAATATGCATTCAATCCGGTAAACATGATCAATGGAGAACATCTTGTGACAGCAGAGTGGGATCTCAACGAAGATTTTATTTTATACGATATTGAAAAATCTGCAACAAAAAACGGAACCTATGCAAAGCTGAATGATATTCCGTTTACTGCGACGGACCGGGATACTGCCCGTTCTAATATCTTGCCAAAAGTATCTTTTACTGATTCCTTGAAATCCAATTATGTTCCTCAATTCTATCGTGTAGTAGCGTATGATTATTTTGGGGACCGCATCCATTCTCCACTGGTATACGAAGGCATGGGAGTTGACAAAACGCCACCCGGATCCATCGACTCGCTTTGGTTCAGCTCCAACAGCGAAAAGCATGTATTGGTAGAATGGAAAAAGGCAGTTGATCCTGATTTGCATCAACAGTATATTTATTATGGCAATAAACCGGAGGGGCCATGGCAACTGCTTGATAAAGTTTCATCAGTGGTTCGCTCTTTTAAACACGATGCTGCATCCAACATCCTCAGCAATTATTACCGGATTGGACAATTTGATACGGCCGGAAACAATGTTTTTTCTCTTCCAGTGTTGGCAGTTACAAAAGATACAGTTCCGCCCTCAGCGGTAACTGCACTGCAGGGATCGATTGATAAAAACGGAATCGTACAATTAAAATGGAATCCCTCTGCCAGTGAAGACATCGACGGGTACAGGGTGTTTCGTACAAAATCGGATACCACTGAATGGCAGGCATTGTTGGGAAAGAACCTCCCAGACAGTTTTTTTACTGATACCATGAATGTTAAAATCAATCAGGGGAACATCCAATACAGCATCAAGGCGGTAGACAGAAAAGGAAATTTTGGTGAGTATTCGACTCCTGTTCGTCTGTTGATTCCCGATTTGACTGCTCCTCCGCAGCCTCAAATTATTCAGATCACACCCGAAGAGGACGGCTCGCTTCAAATGAATTTTTCATATGCGAAATCGGAGACCAATGCAACCTTGCAGTTGAGACGTCAGGTAAAGTCAGATACCATCAATTGGCAAACCATTCCCTTGCAGGATACATACAAGGATACTGCTGTCAGCAGAAAATTCATTTATGCTTATCAAATCAGGTTGATGGATTCATCTGGCAATGCATCTGCTCCCTCTGAGTGGATCTCTCAACGTCCCTTGCCCAAGCCAATGAACATAGAGGACTATCTTGATTGGACGGTGCAGTATGATCAGCTAGCGAAGCAGGTAGTTGTAAAGTGGAACTTGAAAAAAGATTGTGATCAGTGCAAGGTCAATATTTACCGTGGAGAGGAGAAAATGTTTTTGATTACATCTAAATCAGTCAAAGAAGGATCCTTTGTTGACCGTGGTTTTCCCGTTGCAGGATATGTCAATTATCAGATGCAGTTGAAGGGAGTTGATGATGCGAAGAGCAATCTCAGTCAGGCAAAAACTGTGTTTACACAGTAATCACAAAAGATTTTCAAGGGTAAGACATTCAACAAATTATTTATCCTGAAGAATTTTTAAAATTTTATCCAGCTTGTCAACTTCAATTTTACTCAATTGGCGTTGGATTTCTTCAATTTCTTCCTTCGCAGCAATATTGACTTGGTAATCATGCAGGGCCTGCTCCCTGTCTCTTTGGTTTTGCCTGTTTTGACTCATCATGATGATGGGAGCTGCATAGGCAGATTGTGTTGAAAATATCAAGTTTAGTAAAACAAAGGGGTATACATCCCAATGCCGCACAAGTCCTATGATGTTCAATGTCATCCACAACATGACAATGACTGTCTGCCATATAATGAAGTGCCAAGATCCCATCACTTTTGTAATGGTGTCCGATAATCTTTCTCCAAATCCAAGTTGATCGTGATAACGCTCGTGCCAAGTCTTGTCCTTCATGGATATTGTTTCCACAAAACTACCGGCCTTTGAAAATCATCATTCAAAATTCCTGGCTCAAATGTCTCGACTTTGAATATTTTTTTTCATTTAATTCCAAATGATAGAAACTATTGCAGGGATTCCTTTCAGTAATGAGGCTCTTTAAAATCGATATTGCTTAATTGGTTGACCTTGCTCAGAGATATGGAGCCGAAAACCCCAATGCCCGCATGCCTGTTTTTATTTCTGAACAATTGCTAAGCAGGTTCCAGATGAGTTTGCTTCTGTAATTTTCTATCATGATTACAATGGGACCCTGATCAATGGCCAATGTTGAACTGGCAAACCATGCATCATGCAAACTAAATGCATCATAGAATCCATATGGCCCCCAGAGCCTATCTCCTAATTTGTAATAGAAAAAACGAAGTGCATGCATGCTTTCCGTTGGTGTAAACGGTAAGGAAGAAATTGCCGCAGTAGGTGCAATCACGCCAATATCATTTCCCGGTGCGCTAGCGGCATATCCGTTGTTTGGGATATCGCTGGATGTCAATCCCCAGCAAACATTGCTATATCCTGTGAAGCGTTTTGGATTGTCTACACAGTATGCATGATTGATCTTGCTGTGATTCACCACCTGATGTTCATAATTGGCATATGCATCTTTGAGTCCAATGGGATTGATCCCCAAAAAACTGTAGTGTGCTAAAAACAAGGGCCCACCCAGCGGGGGTCCCAATGGTAACTGAATTCCATAGTGATTCTGATTGCTGACCTGTGCTCCATTTCGCGCAAATCCCTGCTCATACACTGTTTTAGGAATTGCATAAGTAGGTGATGATGCAGCAAGAAGGTAGGTGATCAAACATTCGTTCCATCCCTGAATTTTTAGGTTCATATCCCATCCAGCATTGGGACTCCAATGCCAGTATAAAACGTTTTCATTGTTTTTCCGAAACCAACTCCATTCCACATCCTTCCAAATTTTTGTGATGTCAGCACGCAGATTCACTTCATCCGCACTGCTTCCAGAAAAATACTCTCTGGCAGTAAGCAAACCAGCAATCAGATAGGATGTCTCTACCAAATCTGCACCGTTGTCTTTCTGACTGAAAGGTATCACTGTGCCTGTTCTGCCATTCATCCAATGTGGGAATGCACCGTGAAAACGTTGAGCGGAATTTTTAAGGAATCCGACAATTTTTTTCAACCTTTCAAGTCCTTCTGTCTTGGAAACAAAACCCCTCTCTATTGCGATGGGAATTGTCATGATTCCGAATCCACTTCCACCAGCAGTAACCAGGTCTTCTGAATTATTTCTCTCTCTTGCCAATCCTGATACCGGATGCCCTAATTCCCAGAAATAGGCAAATGTCTTTTTTTGTACCAGATCAAGCAGCTGGTTATCGCTCAACGATTCAAATTTATTGCTGGTGTCTATGTTAGTATAAAAATTCAAGTCATAATAACTATTCAACGTTGCTCCATCTGCAGATGACATCAAGGAGCTCACATTCAATTGATATTTTGTAAGTCCTTTTAAAGGTTGAGTCGGTGATATGACCAAAACCGAATCTTTGTTTGAAAAAGTAAATGTTAATTCTGATCGGTTGAGTGTATTCTCGCCAAGTATGATGTAAGATGCTGCCTTGGCTTTGTTAATGGGCGCACTGAAGATGAGTTGAATTTTGGGGGTTCGACTCACTGCTCTTATAGGTGAGGTTGTGACGACAGCACCATCGATCTCCACCCGATTCAATGTCAAATTACTTTGTGCAGGAGGCGCGGGAGTTTCTTTCTTATTGCAGGAAAGAATACATTGTAGTGCCAGGAAACAAATCAACAAGGCATTGCGATGACACTGCAATAGGACTTGGAAAGTGAACAGATATGTTTTATGCTGTTTCGTTGTTTGAAAATAGTATCTTTTTCTTTCAGAAATTATGTTTTGTTCATAGCGTTGAGCTCTTAAAAAGAAAAAAGGTTCTGAAAATCAGAACCTTATGAAGGGTGTAGTCCCGACAGGAATCGAACCTGTATCTAAAGTTTAGGAAACTTCTACTCCTTTACCAACGTCTTTTTGTGTCTTTTTGACCTTAAAACAACGTTTAGTGTGTAGTAGGTGTGTAGTAAATCGTAAGTTTGCTTCACACATTGCTACACAAATATTGCCAACAAAAAGGAATATTCCCAGAAGTATTTTAAGGTTGTAAAAAAAATAAATCACAAAAATTTTGTGATTTCAAATATAGTTCCTAGCTTTGCATTATCAAATCATTAAAACATGAAAGAAAACATATCAAATGGTGTCATAATTGGACTGGCGGGAAAAAAAGGTCAGGATGATGCATTTGCTAGATTTCTTAATAATGAGAAGCCAGCTACAATTGCTGCAAATGCACCTAAACCAATTCAAAAACAATACAAATTACTTCAAAATGAATTAGATACAGCTAAAGAAAAATATAGCGAATTATTGGACATACATAGAAGTGCCTTTGAGGAATTAGTTCAGTTTGAAACAATTATTACTCAAATACGATGCCAGTTAACTATAAATCCCAAATTCGCAATAGTAAAACGAAAGCGTAAGAATGAAACTGTTGTTTTACTTACAGCAAGAGCACCATTTTTTATTCCTAATCTCAAACGTAACGAGGTTAGGGTATATATGGGGGAATTGGAGAAGTACGGTACTTCATTGGCTGAAGTCCAAAAAAATAAGGTAGTGATTGAAGAGGCAAAAGGAAAGCTGTTTCAATATATGAATATGGTAATTGGAGACTCATTAAGGAGAGCTTTGTCGAATTCAAAAAACAAAACGGATTTATCAAGTTTCAAATTTTTTCAAAGAAGGGGTATTTGATTACCTTTTTTTTGAGCCAATAAAAAATCACAAAAATATTGTGATTTAATTTTTCAACTAAAACAAAAGACCGAAATGGCAACAAAAACAACAAGAGCTGCAAATGCTCAAAGAAGAGCAACAAAGGCTCAAAAAAGAAAAGCTAATGCGAAACAAACTAAAGCGAATGCGGCGGTTAGAAATTCAAAGGCATCATTAAACAATTTTTCAAATCCTAAAACAAACAACATGGGACAAACTAAAAGCGGTAACGCAAAAATCGAGGCAAAGGACATCCGAGTTGGTATTTCCTTTTTTATGAGTCATCCAACTGCAGGTCATCAAGTAATTGATTTTGCCACAGATTTGGAAAGATTTACAATGACTTATAATCATGTTAATCAAAGTGCAGAATATGCGTATTCAGCAAAGTATCATTTTCACAAGCAATTGATGGAATTATGGACTTCTGACGCACCAATTGATGAACACTTTTACACAATTGCTATGCATTATTTAGTTGCATTCGATTCAGTGAGAATTGCACTTAAATCAGGTAAGTTTTTCAATTATGGTTTTATGATTGGCCCATCTCATGATGACTTTGATGCTGCTATGGTTGGGACAATTGATTATGAAAGTTGGAATTATGGTCGTGAAACTAGAAATGCCGCTTAACAGTTAAATCATGAATTCAATCAGAAGTCCAGTAAAGTATTTGTTTGGCACAAGGTGCAGCGAAACAAAAATGGGTGCCGTTGCGCTAACAACAAACACCCAGTAAAAAATTATCAAACTTTCAAAAGACAATTTTATGTCCAAAAATACTAGAAATGCACTGGAATTAAAAGAATTGATTCCAAGCGAATTATTATCAGTTTACGAGATTGAAACAACATCACTTTTAGATGACATCAGAGAAAACGATGTGTTAACCCCGATTACATTATCAAAAGATGGAATCCCTTTGGATGGTTATCGTTGCCTTTTTGCAGCGATTGAATTAGGTATTGAGGAAGTACCTGTTCGAATGACAGATTTGGAAACAACTGCTTCAAATAGAGTGACCTTGAATCTGAAGCGAGATAAGACCTGGAATGACAAAAGAAATGAGTTGGTCATTTCGTTTCAAACGTTCGGGAAAAAACAAGGTACAAAGGATTCTGCCGGATATGACCGATATGCTGCCATTGCAAAGCGTGTACACTTTAGATACAAGGATGCCAAAACACTTCGATTGGTTGAAGAAATCTTATTAAAAGATAGCGGTGAATTTCCATTGTCAAAGTGGTTGTTAGAACGTAATTCAGACGTAAAGTCTGTGAAAGGAGTTCTTGATTCGATTGAGAAAAATGAGTATCCTGAAATTATGAATCAGGTACTGGAAATGAAAGTTTCACCTAAAGAAGCATTAAGAAAAGTAAATAATGAGGTGAATCTTGGGAAGGTGAAATCTAAAGCATTCAAGTTACCTACTGCTACAAATGAAAGTATCTTCATTCATGAAGGTGCAGAAGAGGAAATGATGGTGCAGCTTGAGAATGAAAATGCTAAAGTGTATTTCTATGAACCAGATGCGTGTACTTTTTCTCAAGTGGACGAGAAAGGGAAAAAACTACCGACTGATAAAACAATTGATGTGTATGCACTAAAGGCGGCATTAAGAATTAAGCCGTATACAGAAATGCGTGCCAATACCTTCACCAATTACTTTGTCAGCGTTAGAGAGGTGTATGTTAATGGACTTGCACAACAATTGCCAAGTAGAGTAATTGCAGCTATTGAAAAGGAAACAGGATTGGTGTATAAACAGACCTTATTTTGTCCCAATTCAGATTCCTTGACTAATAGAAAAGGAGGTAATAATCTGCCAGATGCAATTACACAGTTGTTGTGGTTTGTTAAATGGGATAAGGCAAGAGTAAATACTAATTTATTCCCAATTGAAACAGTAAGTGGGGAAGGGTTAGATTCTGATTTGTATCGCCAATGTTCTAATTACATCAACAATCACAGCCTTCAAGACTTAATTGTAAACTATAAGGATAAAGGCACTGTTGCAGATGCAGCTTCGATTATTCCGATTTTTCTTACTACACAAGAAAATGACTTGGTTGTTGATTTATCCATGAAAGGTGATACTGCTTCTGCTGCTGCAATTATGAACAGAAGATTCATCGGATATTCTGATAAGAGTAAACTGTTTGAGAAAGCAACGAAAAAGGTATCTGCCGCCTTGAGTGAATACAACGAGGAGATGACAAATAAGTTGTTTGGTAATCAAATTACAATGACAAGTATTCGTCAGAGTTCAACAAAAAAAGCCAAACCAAGTCTAGTTTAATCTATTAACCCTTGCGGTGGTGGTTAACCGCATTTTTTACAATCTAGCGCCAGTTAGTACATTTTGCTGTTAAATTAGCCAAGTGTGCTGCGAGATTCAAACGGCAGTGAATAACTACAGCAAACATATTATAACCGGTGACACAAGACAAACGGCACTTGTGTTAAGTGAATTGTTTGATGACAATTTAAGGGAAGTTCCATTGGAAAAATTGAAGCTACCCAAAACATTGCCAACTTTCAAGTTGAGGGATATAATTGAAATTGAGGAAAAAATTAAAACAGGTTTGTTAAACGAGCCACTGCTAGTAAATAAGGAATTGATGATTGTAAAAGGGTTAAAAAGGTACTACGCATTAAAACGAATAGGAAAAGAACGTGTTAAAGTGCGTGTAAGCTGCAACGAATTTCAAAACCAAAACAACTCATTTTCAATAAAGAAATAATCACATGTATCAATTTTTTTACATTAGGAAATCAAAAAGCAATTCCAAAATAGGAACGATATACATGGCTGTATTTGATAAGCGTACGCCTATAAGTAGGAATTCGCTTAAAATATCAATTCCAATCAAGTATTGGGATGACAAACGACAAGAAGTAAAAGTACACCATGAGGTGGAGCACGAAAAGATTAACTACTTACTTAATCAGCACAAGTCTGAATTCCTAGCGGCTAACAAAAGAGCTGTAAGGACTAACAGGGATTGCTTCATCGAATTTGCAAAGGAACATTTAGAAAAAGAGTATAGTAACATAGGGACAAAAATCAAGTACACCACAGTGCTGAATTCGTTAAAAAAGTATGTCCATGATGTATTAGGTAAAGAGACATTAACGTTCGAAGAGCTACGAAAGATTGATTTTATTGTAGGGTATAAGAAATGGGTATTCAAGCGACAGTATAATAATCGAGACGAAGCAATTGTAAAAAAAACAAAGACTGTTTTCAATTACGTAATTGTCATTCAAACATTCGTTAAAAAATACAACCAACTCAACCCCGAGAAAGACGAAATCAAAACTATCCATTATGCTACAGGTGTGGAGGACTTCGACACCGTTGAACCGAGAATGCTTTACCCTGAAGAGATAGAAAGGCTGATAAAATATAACCCTATTAGTGTTAGGAAAACAGATAAGACTATTGATGCTAAATATCAATTCCTTTTTCAGTTTTTTGCAAGTGGTTTAAGGGTCAGTGATATTCTGCTCTTAAATTATAAACACTTTATTAAAGGTAGAATCGAGTTTATAGTAAAGAAAAACGGCAAGAAAATTAGTATCCCTTTTAGTTATAAAGCAGGTAAAATGTTAGGTCACTTTTATCCAAGTGAATTTGAAGCTGCAAAATTGGCAAATCCATTAGGTGACATTGAATTGAATGGGTATGAGGTTGAGGAACTGATTTATGTTAATTCACACAAGAAGCCGTTAGAAGATTTAACCATTGATGACTTGATGCAATTTCAGCAGTACCTAATTGATGACCGAAGTGAAGATAATAGCAGACGATTGAAGGTGTTAAAAGGTGTAATTATTCGAGTTGAAAATCAAGTTGCATACACCATGTGTGAAATAATGGGTACTAAACCAAGTGGATTAGTATTTGATTATTTGGGTTTTCAGGATTTCAAGGATTTGCGTATTATGGATAAAAAGGAGTTATCAAAAGAGCAAACCTATAAACTACACAGGGGAAGAACTACTTATAATGGTAGACTTAATAGGATTGCCAAAAGGATTGGTGTTGATAAGATTACATCCCACGTCAGTCGTCATAGTTTTGCTTATTACATGTTAAGTACAGGAGCTTCAGTTGAGGAGATTAGCTTTGCATTAGGACATGCCTCGATTGAAATCACACAGTCCTATATTAAACAGTTCCCAAGTAGATATAGTGATGAAGCAATTAGTCGATTTGGAGCAAGTTTTAATGTATAAGAACTAACACCTGCCGGCAGGGAGTGCTGCAGGGGAGACCGCCGTATTTTTCCTTATATATACATATATATTGAGGGGGTATATCAAGCACGATACCTTAAAAAAAATCCTGGGCATTTTTTGTCCAGGATTTGAATAATGGTGCTAATGAAAATGGGTATTTGCTAGTATGTTCCTTGCGGAGCATTAGTTAGCCAAACATTCAGGATACTTCAGTTTATACAATTCAAATAGTGATTCTCGAACAATATCTGACTTTTGACGTCTGGTCATATTGCACAGCTTTTCGAGTCTATTTTTCTCAACGCTATCAATTCTTAATCTTACAAATTCAGTCTTGTTGTTTTCATTTTTTGTTCTCATGTCAATTCTTTATACATAAATATCGACTGGAAAATGAAAATTGTCCTACTTGCCATATTTTTTGTAGCCACTTTGGATTTTGGTAGTTCTCGAAGTATTTATTAAAAAATGGAATACAATGGGAAACAAAAAATATCAAACAAAAGGAATTTGGATACCTGAAGAAATTAAGGTTGATAAGAAATTAGACTGGACTAATAAGGCGTTGCTTTCAGAAATCTATTCACTTTGTGAACTACCTGATGGTTGCATAGCTTCTGATAACCATTTTGGAAAGTTATTAGGTATAGGTAGGACATCAGTCAATAAAAGAGTTAATAAGTTGGAGGAGCTCGGGTACATTACGGCCAAAAATGATTACAAGGGTAAACTATGTATTGGGAGAACCATTACTAAAGGTAGTTCCAATAAGAAACATACCATAGTTCCCCCAGTATCAAATAGTAGTTCTGACGATGTTAAGTTGGTAGTTCCTGAAGTGGAGGTTGATAGTTCTGTTGAGAACACAACTAATACAAGTACTATTTCAGGTATATCAATTCAGAAACCAATCCAGTATACTGGGCAAAGTTTAAATTCAGGAATGTCTATGAATGAATTTCTTACTAATAGGCTAGAGGAACTAGCAGTAGAAGCAGTAGATAAATCAAGTCTAGGCGAAAATATATTCTTTTATGCAGAACCAGCAACTATTGGATTGTTTAAGGAAGCAGTTAGCGAGGAAGAATATAAAATTGTATATCCGGTACTAAAAAGTATACTTGAAGTGGAGCAAAAATTATCTAGAAGATAAATTACCCTCAACTGGGAAGTGAGTGGAACGAACGTTGACGAAGTCTCACGACTTCAAACCCAACCCCCTCGTTGCGCCGTCC
>JACCDG010962848.1_pt1 | contig 14121 bp, 15 predicted proteins | sample 7442471 | NCBI WGS metagenome assembly JACCDG01 (sample SAMN15323444, study PRJNA562643) | freshwater metagenome | isolation source: river surface water | place: USA:Blue River Watershed | collected 2017-08-17
ATACTCAAAACATACACAAATTATCCTGTTTCTCTTATCTGCAATGCCGTATTCTTTAACAGTTTACTTGGTGTTTGAATACTTTAACTGGCAGACTCCAAGAAACAAGAGACTTTGTGACATACTCCTAAAGACTCAAATAGGACTCACTATTCTGCAATGAGTATTTTTGGTACTCCTCATAAGTTATGTAATCTATTTTCGTAATGATATATTTTAGCTATGACTAAAGACGATGTAGAAACTATGTACTGGAATCATATTGCAATTCAACACTAAACTCTTATAATTAGAACATGGATTTAGACACCCTCTATTATTCAAATCAAGAAGTACAACGTAATATAGAAATACGCTCACAAATCCCCGACTACAAATGACGAAGACAAGCAGACGAAATAGAAGCAAAGAAATGGTGGCTGCTCAATCACTGAATATCTAAAATGGAGATAGAGAAAACCTATTGAAAATTTAAAACCTATGTCTACTATAATTAACTACAACGACCAGAGGAAAACAACAGGAGATAAATATTTCCTACAATATCCTAACGGAAACAACATTGCAGCTCTTTGGAAGATGTTTGGAAACTTGAAGATAGACCACGATGAGAATATCCACAGAATAGAGATTAGACTCTTCAACTCCTTCGGAATAGACGAACACACTCTAAACGTTGCGATAATGCAACTCCCTCTTCTGTTCTCGAATTACAACACTCAATACATTGGAGGAGTTCCAAAGAAAGTTATCTTGACTCCAAAAGAAGAATTAAAGTTCCTCGATAACATAGATGGATTAGTAGACAAGAAAACAACCAGAATAGTTACAGCAGAAGAGTACGCAAAGCTCCGTAGTTCTATTTGATTTATACATTAGCATGAAAGAACCAACCAAAGAACAAGTAAGAGTATCTGTCTTCTTCACTTTAGACAGAAAGGAATACGGAGAATATATTATTTTCGATAAGAATAAGTTTGAAGAGAAAGAACTTAAAGAAGTAATCTTACAAGCAATGAAAGATTTATCACTCAATGTATCATCTAAAATATAATTATGCCAGCTGGTCGCCCTTTATTATTTCCTGACAAACAAACTCTCGATAAAAAAATAGATGAGTATTTCTTGATTACTCCTAAAGATGAATGGACAATGACATGACTTGCAGTGTTCTTAAATACAAGCAGAGAAACGCTCTGTAACTACAAAGAACGAGATGAATTCTTTGACTCGATAAAAAAGGCACTCGATAAAGTAGAGATGTGATACGAAATAGACCTAAAGAAGAAAGGCAATACTGGAACGATATTTGCCCTCAAGAACTTTGATTGGAAAGACAAGCTGGAAACAGATAACCGAAATAACAACCTTAATACTGACACTCACGATTTATCAGACGAACAAAAGAAACTTATCGCACAACGATGGACAATGAACTAGCATTCTTCAAAGAACAAGCAAGGAAAGACCTATTATCTTACTCAGTGTATTGTGATAGGTTTTTTGAAATACATAATCACCATGTACTTATATCAGATGCTCTTGATAAGTTAGTTAGATGAGAAATACAGAACCTTATTATCTCAATGCCCCCTCGTGCTTGAAAGAGTAGATTGATGCAAGAGTTTATTAGTAAGTTGTACTGAGACTCTCCAAAGACTGACGTACTCTATACTGGTCACTCATTAAACCTCCTGGAGTGATTTTCTCGTAACATAAGAAACAGAATACAAACAAGAGAATATCAAAGCCTTTACAATACAAAGATAAGCTGAGACAGTTGAGCAGTGAAGAACTGGAACATAGAATGAGGTGGTGAGTTTGCTATTTATGGAGTTGGAGGATGAATCACAGGTAAATGAGGTAATTACTTAATTATAGATGACCCTTATTCTAGTAGACAAGATGCAGAAAGTGACACAGTACGAAGAACAGTCTCTAATTGGTATTGGTCTACACTTTTAACTCGTAAACAGAACGATAAAGCTAAACAAATCTTAATAATGCAGAGATGGAGAGAAGACGACTTAGCTGGTGAGATTTTAGAAAGAGAATGAGAGAAATGGACTGAATTGAAAATACCAGCAATAAATGAGAAATGAGAGAGCTTCTGGGCTTCTAAGTTTTCTGCTGATTACTTCAACGAACTAAAGAAGCAGAATCCTTTATTCTTTGAGAGCCAATACCAACAGAACCCTATTAACTCAGAGAATGGAGATTTTGTGCAGTCTTACTTCATATTCTACAATCAACACGAACTACAAAGCGTAATGAAACACTTGAATATTGTTACTTTTGTAGACCCTGCTATATCACAGAACCAAGAAGCAGACAACACAGCGATAATAACAGCATGAATTGACTCTCGTAATAACTTTATCTATGTACTTGAAGTGCAAGCAGGAAAATACTTACCAGACGAGATTATTTCACGAACTTTCACCACTCAAAGAAAATGGGGATGAAAAGTATGAGTAGAAAGTATCTCTTATCAGAAGATGTTAATATTAGAAATGCAGAAACAAATGAGAATAAGAAATCACTTCTTTGTACTCGAAGAGATAAGACCAAACACAGAGAAGAACGCAAAGATTAGAACGCTCTTACAGCCTCGATATGCTTCACACTCTATACTTCATTCGGCTTTTATGAAAGATATGGAAGCTGAGCTATTGAAGTTTCCAAATGGTAAACATGATGATATGATAGATGCCCTTTCTTGATGTATTCAAATGTTTAGCACTGTAAATATCGACAGTGAATGGTCGTGAGAAAGTGACTCATTTATTTAATTTGCACACTACAAAAAAACACTACAATTAAACTATGGACTATATACTAAACAAAGAACTCAAAGCACCTAAATGATGGAGCTATGACCGAATACAAGCTAAAGTATTGAAAGAGTTACAAGACTCTGACAATTACACGTCTCTCAAACGCCAGAAGAAACGAGACCAGTTAATGTTATACGTTAATCAAGAGAAAGAACCAGAAAGAATAAGTGATAATACGCTGTATTCTACTATGCAATCTTGGATGGCTACAACAACAAGCGACCAGAAGAGTGTTGCTTGGCTTGGAAGAGAATGGATGGATGAAGATATAGCTGAAAACCTTAACGCTCTTTCTAAGTTCGATTGGGAAGAAATGGATATGCCAGAACACGAGATAAAACGTAGATGGCATGAGTGAATGTTTGGACTATCTATCTTACAAAAGAAAGGCTGGAAGCAAAATAGACCAACTTGGGAAGTTCGTGACCCTTTAGCATGGTTACCTGATAAGAAAGGATGGCTAAGAAGCAAGAACTTTAGCTACATGTACTTCGATGTTGATGTACCTGTTTATTCATTAAAGGACACTGACGGTTATTTTAATCTCGATTTAGTTCGAGAAGCCGGCTCTTGAAGTACGATAACAATACAGAATGATATTGCTTCTTGTGTACCTCGTAATATGCAAAGTGGTTTAGCAGAGTCAGACGGAAGCGAATTGGTAAATATTAAAGATGGTTACACTCGAATAGATTGAGTACCTTATTGTGTGACTGTGTGCAATCAGATTATCATACGTTTTGAAGCTATTGAAGCTGTTACTAAATTAGAAAAGGAAGACCCAACAGAGATTGATTTTCCTGTTATTCTTCGGTACTTCTCTCCTATACCTAATGACCCTTTTGGTATTTCGTTAGCTGACCTCGTAGAAGATGAGCAAACAGCAATGACAATATTAAAGAACTTAAAACTCATCCAAGAAAAAGACTTAGCTCTCGGTGATACTGTACTCCTATCAAACCAAGTAAAGAACAGAACAGATTTATTAAAAGCCCCCTCTCTTACTCGTAGACGATTTATATCAGTTGATAGTGAGAACGTACAGAACATGACAGCAACTATACCTAAATCACCAGGTTCTAGTGATTGGTACAACTTTGAACAAAAACTTAGAAGCGATACTCAATTAGCAACAGGTATATCAAACGTACAAGCTGGTGTAACTGAGGATACTAAACGTACGGCAAGTGAAATACAAGCAAGCCAAAGGAATGCTAATCAACGCTTCTTATTAAACTTTAAGATACAACTCGTAGCAGATAGAGACTTTTGGAGGTTATGGTATCGTTGCTACCAAGAATACATGAGCGATACTTCTGAAAAGGTAGTACGAATTACTAGCGGTCTTACTCCTAAGGTGTCAGTATTCAATCGAAAGGATATTACTATTGAAGACCCTGATGTAGTTCTCGACTCTGAGGAAAACATTAACAGAATGAATAACGATATTCGAGATGCTTGGATGGCTTCTTACAACTTCTACATGCAAGACCAAGACATCCCGACTATATCTAAAGCTCTATTCAAAAGAAAGTATTATCAAATTGTATTAAAGGAAACAAAGGAGAAATCATACGAACGTGTGCCAATGTCTGCACAAGAATTATTCGCCTGGGAAGATGTTAAAGCTCTCAATCGCTGAAACACAGTTTACCCAGACCAAAGTATAGACCCTTACACAATGTTAATAATTGGTCAAAGTGCTGAGGATAGCAAAAAGAAGTTCGCATATATTGAAATGTGCAAGCTAATGATTATAATGAACCAGCAACAAGCTAGTGCTTCTCAAACAAATAGTACAGCTTCTCAAACACAAGCTCAGATAACTAACAATCTAATGAGCCAAAGTAACCAGCAACAGAACCAAACTCCGTCACTTACTCTTTAATCTTTTTATATGCTCGTTAAACGCTCTCTTCTCCATGATGAGGTTATTCTCAATAAGATAGTTGAAATGGAGGCTAAGTATTTAGATACTCTTTATTCTTCTAATAATCTCTCTACTGATTGGCTCATTGATAACAACCAGGAGGAATATGGTAAATCAGAAACACCAGAAGCACAAGATGTAATCATAAAGAACGTAGAAGGACTCAAAAAGAATCAGAGAGACAGAATAAGAAACGCTGAATACTACAAGAAACAAATCGAATTTCTACAGTCTATCTTAGCTCTTAGCGGTGATGAAGAGTTTGAAATCAATACAGAACTTAAAGAACTTATTGTATAATGGAACTCTCAGAAGAACAAATACGCTCGCAAGAAATAGAGGCACTTACTTGAATGCCTTGATGGGGTTATCTTGTAGAGGATTTAGAAAGTAGAATAAAAGAAGATGAAAAACTTATCTTTGATATTGACCTAGATGATACACCTACTCATTCTCTCCGTTCTATTCTTATAGCTCGTAGAAACTGTATGAAAACTCTCATAGAGAAACCACAGAGATTACTCGATATATACAAGCCACAAAAATAATACTTGCACGATACAAAAAACGTGTAAACTTATATATAGCAGTAAGGACTGCATAATAATTCCTAATTTTACATTATGTCTGCACAAGACGAAACAGTTGTTGAGGACAACATAACAAACCTCGAAACGGATGACTCTACCGAAACAGAGCTGGAAACCCTTGAACCAGTTGAAAGTGAATTTGCAGAAACTCCACAGGAGGCTAAAGCAAGAAAATTCGCTAACGACAGAGCAGAGGAAAATCGCAGAAAGCGTGAAGCACTTGAAAAAGTACCAAAGCTCGAAGCGGAACTCGAATTTAATAAGTTCTTGCGTAAAAATCCTGAAGCTGAGGACTACGAACAAGATATTACAGAATTTCGAGCTAAAAATCCTACTATCGGACTCGAACAGGCTTACAAATATGTATTAGCCGACAAAGACCCAGCTAAACTTGCACAGCTCGCAGACTCTTGAAATTACGCACAAGCTAATCAAGGGAAAACAGCTCCAGCAAGTGGGGAAAAATCTTTTTCAGAACATGTATGAGGTAATGTTAATCTTAATGATATAGACTCCCTCAGAAAAGAAGCTGAAAAAGCGTACGCTAATATACAGATGTAGCCACTCGATAAGGTAGAGGTAAAATTTATCTCTCATCTTATCTTATATGGTTAAAATAACCTCAAATCTCTACGCAGGTGGTGACTCAACAGCTCTTTCTCGTTACTTCGATAAAGTTGTTATTGATGCACTCCTCCCAAATACTTATATCCTCGGTGCTGGTACTCAAAAGGTACTCCCTAAAGGACAGAACAAGTACGTATTCTCTCTCGCTACTAAGTCAGTCGGTACAGTCGCTGGTCTTACTCTTACAGAAGGTACAACACCAACTGAGGGTAGCTGGTCTATGGAACAGCAAGAAGTCTCTCTGACACAAATTGGTGAATATATCATCATGTCAGATGTTGTTCTTCAAGACTCTCCTGTTGAAATTATCGCTAATGCTCTCGGTGACATCGCAATGAATGTAGCTGCTGTTGCTGATATTCTCGTCCAGGATGTAATTGATGCTGGTACAAATGTATTTTACTCTGGTGATGCTACAGCTCGTAACAACATCTCTTCAAATGATACATTCTCATCTGTAAACGTTTCTAAAGCACAAGCTACGCTTCTTGCTAACAACGCTAAACCTTACGATGGTGGTATGTTCATGGGCGTTATTCATCCTCACGTTCTCCACGACTTCCGTATTGAAACAGGTGTAGGGGCATGGCTCGATGCTAACAAGTACGTTACTCCTGAGAAAATCTTCAAAGGTGAAATTGGTGCTTTGTCTGGTGTTCGTTTCGTTGTCTCTCCAAACCTCCAATACTTTGCTGATGCTTCTAATGGTTCTGGTTCTACTGGTAATATTGATGTATACCCAACTTACTTTTTCGGTAAGGATGCATATGGTGTAGTTCGTGAAGGTGCTCCACAATCAGTATTTAACCCTCTCGGTTCATCTGGTAGTGCTGACCCTCTCAAACAGAGAGCAAGTGCTGGTGTAAAATTCCGTGTTGGTGCTACAATTCTTCGACAGAATGCACTCGTACGATATGAATCTTACTCTACTCTTGGTTCTAACAGCTAATCGCTAAACCCCCAGAGAGTTAATATTACTCTGGGGGAATTTTAATAAACTACTATGAATGTAAACCAACTCATTGCCAACGCTCAACTATTTGCATGAGTAACATCTTCGCAAGTACCAGATGCTACAACGCTATGATTTATAAATTTAGCTTATCACGACATAGAAGAGATAATAAGAAATGAAATCAATGAAGATTACTTCTATGATTATTTCACAACTGACACAAAACTCAATCAAAGTGAGTATAATTTTGCTCTCATAGAGCCTACATCTACAACACAAGGAATATTGAAGATAATTGGCGTAGGTATTAAATATCGAACCAATGATACTGATTATCGCTTTGTTAGTCCTTTTGGTTCTGGTTCTCTCTGAAATACTCCTGAATGGCTTGCAAGAAACCAAGCACAAGGAAGCCCTTTTTATATATACAAGGATAATTCTATTTTTATTTATCCATACCCAGACAACAACGGAAACACTGCATTATCAGATGGTGACACAGTTATATCTAATGGACTTCGTGTCCATTGTTCTGTATCTCTTATAGATTTAATCGCTGGTGGTGCTGAGACTACAGTTAAAATCCCACGCAATCATCATAAGGCTATAGCCCTAAAAGCTGCTACTTATATATATATGCATAGAAGCCTATGAGGTACTGCGATTGCAATCGACACAGACAGAAAAGCAACAGAAGCAATACAAATGATGAAGGACAACTTGAAAGATAGGAACTTGCAACCAATGGAACAAGCAGAACCTCTTTTAACTTGAATAATGTACTAATGAACTATCAAAACCAATTTCAAGGCTGAATGGGGCAAGATGATAACTTACTTGCTGTCTGACAGTGTATTTATTCTTACGGAATAGACACAACACGTGTACCTTCTGAAATTCGTTTAATGGCTGGTATAGAGGATTTTCCTAGTGTTACAGAGTCTCAACCTATTACTTCGATATTCTCACCAGAAGAGGGTACAGTTTGGTTTGGTACAAGTGATGGTAAGATTAAAGATACAGGAGGCGGAACGATAGCCGACACAGGTGCTTGAATACCTATCATAGATGCTTGTCTTTTTCTCGGTAACTTCTACATTTTTACACGTAGAATTGTTTATAGATATACATATACAGCGTGAGTTCTTTCTTCAAAGACCACTTTTGTAGCTGATTGAGGAACTAATCGTTATTACCGTCATCCTGTTATATTTCATGGATGAGAAATGTACTTTCCACAAACAGAAACAAAAACAAAGAACGTAGGGTATACAGACTCAACGGGAGCATTACAAACTTTATTTAGCACAGACTTTTCACAAGATGTTAGAGCATTAACTATACAAGGCTCTACGCTGAGAATTTACACAGAAAATGTCCTTTCTATTATGGATATAGGAAGTAAAACCATAACTTACAGCCAATTACTCCCTTTCGTGGTAAATTGAGCTAAGAGTGATGGTAATTTTGACTACGTTATAACAGATGCTGACGAAATGTACGTAATGAGCGGTTTAGAATGGAGAAAGTTAGCAGAGTTTCAACAATCTGACATGGCAGACCAAGTTTCTGGTCTAACAGGTGCTAAATTTTCATTTAAGACAGCAAAAGAAGCAACAACTCTAGCGACTGGTAATAGTCGTGTATTCACTCTTGATAGACTAGAGTCTAGGTATCTTATTTATGGCAAAAAGATGGAGTGATTACCGAATGCTTTTTGTTATTGACCTATTTATACAGCTCTTGATGCAGTAGACCCTATCAACTACGAGCTAATCACAGCATTCTACGCTATTTTTCAACAGAATAATATAACATACGTTTCTTATCTCTCAGGTGGGGAATATAGAATAGGTAAGGTGAACAGTAGTGACCCTTTAGCTACAGCGAACGAATGAATTTACGTGATGAAAGCTAATGACTTCGGGGATTACTCCATGTTAAAGGCTATTGATGAAATTCGTGTTGGTAAAAGTGGTACAGGTGGGACATTATGGGCTTCTATTGACTGAGGAGCTTTTGAACAAATTGACGAATTAGACCAAACAGAACTCTATAATAAGACAATGGATTTTAAGAGAGACTTTCACGAACTAGCATTGATGATTAAAACAACCTGATGTATTGTAAGAAATATTGACGTTAGATTTACTCCTAGACAAGTATAATGAAAAACGATACCACCATTAAACCTATAACAATACCAGAAGTAAACTTCAACTTGCTTCCTGGTATCAATGAGGAGTTAGTATCGAAAGGAATATATTTACGTGGGAAAGTAATTGCAGAGTCTATATGAGGTACAGGAAACGTACATATTAAGTGCGGTTTTCCTCCTCGTATCGTAGAAGCTAAAGTACAATGACTCACAGAGTCTTGTGCATGAAGCAGTGATTTTACTACTGCCTTTTCAATTCGTAATTACAATAATGCCTGAGTATTCGCAACTGACGAAAGTTCTAGCCTCGTTTCTTTATCAACAATTAGTTGAGATGTTACTAAAAGATATTATGATGGATTTAACATAAATATCTCTGCATTTTCATGAGCAACAAAAACTATCTATTTCGTATGTTATCAATAAAATAAAAATATGCCTTCCGCACTCGACCAATATACCAATATACAGAAAAGAATTGCAGACAAAAAAGCTGCATGACAATCTTTAGTAACAAACAAGGAAAATATTGATAAAGCTGTTGCTCAATTCGGGCAAGAGAATGTAAACCAAGCACTAGGACAAGTACAAGCTGGTGGTGTAGGTATACAAAATACTACAACTGGTGCGAATATTGCTCCTCCTCCTGAACCTACTCCTGGTTCTTCACTTGTAACACCACCTAAAACAAACGTTTCACCTACACAAGCACCAATCGTACCACCTGAGCCAGTAAAAGCACCTGAGCCAATTAAAACAGAAACAGCAGTACAGACTTCTACACCTATTACTCCTCCTGTTGGTTTTCAGTATGGAAACCAGATGGATGCTAAAACTTGATTACCTACTTTGGTAAAGACAAGTGAATTTGAAAGACAAAAGAAACTCGAAACAAATAAAACTCTCTACGCTAACTGAAAGAGTATTTTCGATGGAGTTAAAAGTGGTTCTCTTATTCCTTGAAGCCAAGACTTTGCAGACTTACAGACTGTTAACCCTAACGCCTTTGCAGAATACCAAGCACTCAAACAAAATGACGATAGGAAAAACGCTGTTGAAGTGTTAGGAAGTACGATAATTGGAGAAGCTCCACCAACAAGGAAAAATGCTACACTCGACTCTCTTATAGCGAATATCACAGGTGGAATGGATTGAGACATAGCCACAAACTATAAAAACGCTGTTACTAATAATCCTGAGTACATACAAGCAACAAATAAAGTTAATGCCCTCAATACTCAACTTGCTGACGTAAATAATAATTTGAGACAACTCGGAGAAGATGTACGAAAGAAATACAGTGCATGAACTCCTGAAAGTCTTATAGCAAGTGCAATAGCAAGAGAAGCTAAACCTCTTATAGACCAAGCACAATATATTCAAGACCAAGTAACCAATGCACAAGCAGAAGCTACGAGGATTTTCGACAATAACAAAGAAGTATTCTGACTCCAAATGCAAGAACGTACAGATAATCGTAACTTAGCATTTAAGTTGTACGATACTATCAACGCTGATGAGATACGACAAGAGGATATACAACGAGAAGATGAAAGGATTAAAAAAGAAATAGCTCTCGAAGAATATCGTTATCAAAGAGAACTCGCAGATGGTAACACAATTAGAGCAGAAGAACGCAAGAATAAGCTCGATGATTTACGTGTCCAAGACGAGTACAACATGAAAAACGGACTCTTACAACTCGGTGTAGACCCAACAGGAATGACACCAGAAGAGATGAATAAGGAATATGCAAAAGTAGCATGACAACAGGCACAATTTGAAAGAAACATGCAAACAGCTAATCTTAATCTAGATTATGCTAAACTTGGTGCAGTTTCTGGTGATGGTACACCAGCTCCACAATTTGAACCAGTAATGAACCAAGACGGAACTATGAAAATATCACAAAATAGCGTATATAATTTAGCTATTTGACCTGATGGGAACTCAGTACAGGTACAATGAGTAGAAGTATGAGGTAAAGCACCAAATGGGAGAGTTGAGTGCGGAGCATTTGTAAACGACTTGATAGGAACTAAAATATTTGGCAATCAACTATCTGATAAAACAAAGAATATTAACTCCAATGTTCCTGTTGTTGGTGGTGCTTTTATTGAAGATGTTGGACAATACGGACACGTATGATTTATCGAAAGCATAAACGAAGATGGAAGCATAAACATTATCGACTCTAACTACTCTAAAGACACTGATGGTAGAATTAGAAGAGATACAATACAGCCAGGAAGCCAAAGATGGAATCAGATAAAATGATTTTACGACCCTAGTACAGAGATACCATGAGCTACACCACTTAATAAATCACAAAAATCACAGTTACTGAGTTTACAATGAAAAGCAGACACAAGACCAGAGATTAGAAGTTGGAGAAACACAAACGCAGTCAGAAAATGGATAGAACAAGCTGATAAAATTGACCTGAATGGTTCTGACATACAAGGCTTAATCTCTAATTACGCTAAGATACTTGACCCTGATTCTGTAGTACGAGAATGAGAATATGTAATAGCACAAAGTGGTGCGAGTAAAGGTAAAGCAGACACAATACGACAACAGATAAAAACAGTATTATATGGTGGTTCTGAGGTGTTATCTAAAGAAGCACAAAAAGTCCTCGTAGAAGCTATGAAACGAAGAATATGAGCAATGCAATCTGCATACGATGAAGCAGTACAGGAAGAATTAGCACAAGCTCAATCAGTTATATGAACTCCTATATCTTCTTATCAATTATTCTGAACAACAGAAAAATCTAGTTGAAATGAATTTCAGACTACACAAACCGATGATGATGAAGAAATAAATAGTTTACGAACTAACAAGCAGAGTTGAGCTAGTGGAACATTCTAATAATTTACTATGGCATATACACAACCAGAAAAAGAATACATAAAACGATTATTCCAAGCACAACCAAGTCTTACGAATACTGATATTCGTACTCTTATAGATAAAAGGAGAAAAAAAGAAGCAGAAATGAACGCACCTAAAGAAAAAGGAGTATTACAAAAAGGTGCTGAGTTTCTACAGAATGTCTGATGAGGTGCAATACAGGCTGGTGGAGAACTTGCAGTAGGTTTACCAGGTCAATTATCTCGATTGCTCCCAGGCGACCAAAGTGCAGACCCTACATCTTTTTATAACAAAACTCAAAGACTCTTAGAAAGTACAAAACAAGACATGACTAAACAAGGTATAGAAACAGAATGAGCATGATTTTGATTTGGTAAATGAGTAATGAATATCGCTGCTGGTTCTGTATGAGCATGATTTGCATGACAAGGCTTAAATGCACTTTCTAAAACTAAAATGCTTACTAATTTAGGTCTTAAAGTAGCTGAAAAAGCTCCAACTATTGCTAAGTATGGTGCTAGTGCTATTGAGTGATTAACATGAGCTGCAACAAAATGAAATATAGGACAGAAAATAATTTGAGGTACTGCGACAGGTTTACGAGAGGGGTTATGATTCGATTTAGCAAGTGGAAAAGCTCCAGGAGCTGGCACAATAGCCTCAACGGTTATTGGTGGTGGTTCTCCAATATTAGCAACATGAATAGAAAAAGTATGAAAATTACTTACTAATACTTTACCAAAATCTCTCATAGCTAGGTGAATGACAACGCCAAGTGCATTAAGAAATGCAAGCGAAAGATTGTCTAAACTTTCAGACGATGGAATTATAGATATTGAAAAAGCACCAGAATGGATGTTGCAAAAGTGATTGGCTGGCAGTAAGAAAGAAATACAATGACAATTAGCTAATATAATAAAAGAGAGCTGAAAGAATAAAGTTGCTCTTCTATCTTCGTCTAAGCAATGACTAGGTACTGTACCAGAAGTAAAAGGTTTACAAAATGCTATGAAGAGTGTACTATCAAAATATGCTAAAGTAACAAAAAATGGGAAAAGAGTTATTGCTACTCCATGAAATGAAGAACTAGTTAAAGTAATTCAATCATTTGTAAATAATAAAAATCCTACAGCGTTAGAAGTAGAGAAAGCACGTTCATTATTATGAAATATGCAAATATTTACCAAACTATGAGATTTTGCAGACTCTGCATCTAAAGAATGATTACAGAAAGTATGGGTTAATGTTTCAAAGTATTTAGACAATGCTTTTCCATGATTTAGAGCTACTAACAAAGATATAGAAGTTGCTATAGCAATGTCTAAGGCAATTTGATTGAAAGAAGCACAAGATAGTGTTAAAAATCTCATTACTTTCACAAATTTATGAATGGGCTGACTATGAGCTGCATATTGATACTCACAATGAGGTGGTGAATGAGCTTTAGCATGATTGTTATTAGCTACTTGATGAAAGGCGTTGCTTAATAATCCATCTGTAACTACTAAAGCCGCACAGGCTCTTTCAAGTCCTGTACTAAAAGAATGACTAAAAAAATGATGAAAAGTGATAGGAGCATGACTTAAAAAAGTAATACCAGCAATAACTTCAAAAATATATGAATAATTCAACAAAGGCATTAATGGTTTTTCTACTATGAATATCGACAATATGCGTATCAATAGTATTATTTTTAATGTTAAACCCATTATTTTTGGTGGCAGTGTTCTTACTTACTATCGAAATAAAATATTTATACACTATTTGTTTAATTAAATAACATGACAAGAACAAAACCAACAACGACATGGTGAAGAGACAGATACACTTTTTGAATTACAGATATTCACTGAGCTATTCTAGTTGATATTCACTGAAACGAGATAAAATGAATTACAGATACAAACCCTTTAATAACTTCATGGACATAATATGGTTAATAAAATATTTCCAACAGACATAACATCTAAGGCAACCCCTGTAGATGCTGACATTTTACTCATCGCTGATAGTGCAGATGGTAACGAGATGAAAAAAGTAACTGTAGGCTCAATGACATGAGCGATTGCGGACTGAGTAATCAACGATTCTGCAAGCTCTACAACTACTACTTATTCTAGTACTAAGATTGTAGCACTTAACACTAC
>JACCDG010556406.1_pt1 | contig 14108 bp, 9 predicted proteins | sample 7442471 | NCBI WGS metagenome assembly JACCDG01 (sample SAMN15323444, study PRJNA562643) | freshwater metagenome | isolation source: river surface water | place: USA:Blue River Watershed | collected 2017-08-17
GGTCAGTGGGCAAATGGGCAAATGGGCAAATGGGCAAATGGGCAAATGGGCAAATGGGCAAATGGGCAAATGGGCAAATGGGCAAATGGGCAAGTGGGCAAATGGGCAAATGGGCAAATGGGCAAATGGGCAAATGGGCAAATGGGCAAGTGGGCAAGTGGGCAAGTGGGCAAGTGGGCAAGTGGGCAAGTGGGCAAGTGGGTAAGTGGGCAAGTGGGTCAGCGGCTGGCATGTTGGGGCTTCAAGTCCGGTGCTCTTGAGAGGGGTTCGTCTCAATGACTGTTGATTCCTAAATCAACTCTTGACTTCAACACTTTTCGCGCTTCGCTGGCACTGGATTCGCAAACCAGTTGCTCAATCCCTCATATAGCAACAGGAGTCGTTGGTAATGGCACTCAATCTCTTCAAAGACACAGGCACTCCACTTCAGCATCAGAAGTTCACCCTGCGTGAACTTATTCAAAAGTCGCTTAGCAAATTAGACGATGACGTGTTTACGCGAGTGAGGGTGATCCCTATTAACGGAATCGAGCTTGAGGCCCTACGCTTCAGTCACTCGTTTGCTCGAATGAATCGCGAACTACAGCTCTCGCTGGCTCGCATTCGTAGGATTGAGACACCTTACCTGACTCAGGTCTATCGCTTCGGCTTGCTCGAGGCTTTTGACCACATGTATCGCTATGCGGCCCTCATGGATCGGTTCGAAGGAAAAGACGCAAGCAATATTCTTCAAAGTTACACGGACATTATTCCGAGGCGCCCTACCGAGCAGGAGCTTCTGGCCACTGCGCAGAATTGGGTACGCCAGCTAGTTCTAGGTCAATCAAACGCTCAGAGAGAAGCGGCCTGAGTCGCTGGAGTAGATGAGGAATATGATTTGCAGCGAGCCTCTGTGAACATCCAAAATATAGAAGGAGCAATTGCATGATGAAGAATATGAAGACTGACGTGGCCGAAGGAAAAATGACCCGAATGGTAGAAGATCAAACGGGCAGAGTTCCAAGTCTTGCCTACCTGGGATTTGCCGTGGGTAGCATGGTGATCTCCGCATCTCTTGCTTTCATTTTTAAGAAGCGCGACTGGGCTAACTTCGTCGGGACATGGGTTCCGTCGATTCTTATCATGGGACTATATAACAAAGTCGTCAAGCTTCAGCACGAACAGAGCGGTGAGACTAAGAGAATAGCGGCTTAGGTTCGCTAAGGTAAGTTTGGTTAACCAAGACGTGGGCCCGAGCAACGGATTGTTCGGGCCCAAATTCTTATGCACAAGTTATTCTATGTTGGGATTAGCCGCCGCCGCTCTCTGCGGTTGAGGCAGCATTGTTTACTGTAGAGACTCCTGCTTTCGTGTTTGATCCCGCCGAGGAGGGAGTGCCAAGTCGGCTGGATTTGTGACTCGTAGAAGATGAGTCAGGTGCGCTTGAGCTTGCCGAATGGTGTGCCTGGTTGTCGCGCCTCTTGGTGTCTGAGGCGCTCATTTCGTCGCTTGATGTGGGCCGGGTGTCTGAGGAATCGCCCGCCGTACCGGCCCTCTCGTTTGAATTCATGGCATTGTTTGAGCTCGTTGCATCACTGGACGTCGAGTCATAGTAGCCAGAAGTTTGTGAGGGTCTATCAGACGAGTCGTATCGGTTACTCCCTGACACAGGCGGTGGACATTCGGCCGATGTGCCGGCAAACGCTGGGGCAGCAAACGCCAAAGCAACGGCAGGCGCCAATAGACGCACTGAGAATCTTCTCGCCATAGTTAAGTCTCCTTTTTGAGGTTGATCACCTCAATGGGAGCAATACGTGAGCCAGATTCTGCGCTTGCTTTGGGAGGTGTTTTCTAAGTGCTCTCCAGACTTCGTCAATCTCGTAGCTGTTTGGAGGTAAAGCGAGGCTCGAATTCCCGCGACCTGATTTTTTGCGCCGCATTGACGTCAACAACCGGGTATAGTGCCCGTTTATGTACCAGCTTCGAGACTATCAACAGGCGGCTGTCGACAATGTCGTCCAGTACTTCAAGAAAAAGCGCGACCCAGCAGTCGTGGTTTTGCCAACAGGTGCTGGCAAAAGTTTGGTGATTGCAGAGCTTGCACGCGTCGCCAAGGGACGCGTACTGGTCCTTGCTCACGTCAAAGAGCTCGTCGAGCAGAACTATGAGAAGTACGTTAGTCTCGGACTCTCGGCGGGGATTTTTTCGGCAAGCTTAGGAAAAAAGGACAGGACGCATAAAGCGATTTTTGGGAGCGTTCAATCGATTGCCCGCGCTTCGGATGAGTTTTTTGAGGACTTCTCTTTGCTAGTGATTGATGAGTGCCATCGTGTGGCCGACGAAGGGGCGACTCAGTATCAGGAAGTCGTGAAGAAGCTAAAGACAAGAAACCCCGGAATCTGCATCCTGGGATTGACCGCGACACCTTACCGGCTCGGCCTGGGTTGGATCTACGAGTACGCGCAGTTGGGAGAGCTTAAAACTGAGCAGCCTAGGTTCTTTAAGCAATGTGTCTATGAGTTGCCGCTTTCATACATGATCAAGAACAAGTACCTGACGACGCCTGTAAAGGTGGATATCCCGGTTACGAGTTATGACTTTTCGGAGCTGAGCGAGAAGAACCGGATGTACACCGCCGCAGAAGTCGAAGAGATCCTCAAGACTCAAAAACGGCTGACTCCGCTGATCATCAAAAATATCATGGACATCACTGAGCGCTACGATCGGCAAGGCGTGATGATTTTTGGAGCATCGGTTCGACACGCAGAAGAGATAATGTCCTATCTGCCTGAGGGTGATAGCCGCCTCGTGGTGGGTGATACTGATATGTCGGTGCGCAATCAGGTGATTCAAGACTTTAAACATAAGAAGTTTAAGTATTTGGTGAATGTCTCGGTGCTGACGACCGGTTTTGATGCGCCTCATGTGGATGTGATCGCGATTCTGCGTCCAACTGAGTCCAATAGTTTATACCAGCAGATCGTAGGTCGCGGACTGCGGCTCTCGAGTGGTAAGAAGGAGTGTTACGTTCTCGACTATACGGGAATGGGACACGACATCTATGCTCCCGAGATCAGCGACAAGCGGCCGGCAAAGGACACCGTGCCTGTGAATGTGGCCTGTCCACAGTGCGGTTTCGAAAACATCTTTTGGGGATACGCCGATCAAGATGGCATAGTTCTCGAGCATTTTGGCAGGAAGTGCAAAGGCGCTACTCAGGATCCCGGGACCTATGAGATCAGTTCTTGTGGGTATAGGTTTAGGCTCAAGCTATGCCACTCATGCGGCGCAGAGAATGATGTGACGGCTCAGGCCTGCGAAAAGTGCAATGCCGCATTGATCGATGCAGACGCGAAACTGAAGCAGGCTAAGCTTTCTAAGAATTCGCACGTGTTAACCCCGGATCGAATCACTTTTGATGAGCGTCTAGATAAAAACTCCAATCCCTATTTGGAGATTCGGTACTACGACTACGATGGTCAGTATATCAGCGAAGCGCATTTCTTTAGTAATCCAACTTCGATTAAGAAGTTCAATATCAATTTTCTTCGCTCGCACCTTAGACGTCCAGAGCTAGCGTGCGAATTCAACACAGTCAAAGACGTGATTCGTTATCAGAAGCTCTTTAGGCTGCCCGCGTTTGTGATCGCTCGCAAACAGGAGAAGTTTTGGAAAGTTACCGAAAAGGTGTTTTCGGAGGAGTTGTGAGGGTCAGCCTCTTTAGGGTAAGCTTGATAGTATAAAAAGTGCCGCTTTCGGGTTTGTTCTGAACAGAAAGCCTGCCTTTCTACCTTGTGCCGCTGATTGTTGAGCGCGATCTTTGCATCGCTCATGCGACATGCACTATCTTGCGCTTGCAACTGACTATGACGGAACTCTTGCTCATCACGGTCAAGTAGCAAAAACCACTTTGGACGCATTGACCCGTCTACGCGCATCTGGCCGCATATTAATGCTCGTGACTGGGCGCGAGCTCGATGATTTGCGTCGCATCTTTCCTGAAGCTGATCAGCTCTTTTCTCGGGTCATCGCTGAGAATGGAGCTCTGCTCTACGATCCAAGTACTCAGCGCAAGATTCAGTTAGCTCCCGCAGCAAATCAGGAGTTGGTAGAGCATTTGAAGAGAAAGAAAGTTTCGCCGCTATTTGTCGGCGCATCAATCATCGCTACTGAAGAACCCCATCGTATCGAAGCCATCAAGGCCATTCAGAAGCTCGGTCTTGAGCTTAAGGTATTTTTTAATAAGGGATCGGTCATGATCCTGCCATCCGGCATCAACAAGCAGACCGGCCTGATGGCTGCTCTCGAGGACGTCGGTTTGTCCTCTCACAATGTCATTGCGGTTGGAGATGCCGAGAATGATCATGCTCTGCTTCATGCTGCGGGCTGCGGAGTGGCCGTTGAGAACGCACTGGATTCACTCAAATCGGAGGCCGACTGGGTCACGGGGCGTCCGCATGGAGAAGGTGTAGTAGAACTCATTGAGCGTTTACTCGCGGACGACCTCATCTCGTTGGATCGCAAATGCTCGCGGCAAAAAGTGGCTATTGGAAGAATAAAAAGGGGAAAAGAGTTTCGCATCTTGCTCCGTGATGCTGCAATGCTGATTGCTGGGCCTTCGGGGAGCGGAAAGTCCACGGTGACCATGTCCGTGCTCGAAAAGGTAGCTGCTGCTCAATTTCAGTACTGTGTGATCGATCCCGAGGGGGATTACGAGCATTTTCCTGGCTCGATTTGCCTAGGAAATCCTGCGCATGTTCCTTCAAGCGAGGAAGTGCTGCAGTTGCTTGAGAATTTTGACAACCCTGTAGTGAATCTTCTGGGGATCTCTATTTCCGATCGCCCGCGCTACTTCAATAACCTGCTCAGCAAGATCCAGGAGCTCAGGTCTCGCACAGGTAGACCTCATTTGATTGTGATCGACGAGGCACATCATCTATTGCCGAGCGAGTGGTCGCTCGCCTCGATTACCCTTCCTATCTTGCTCGATGGCACCCTGCTCGTGACAGTGCATCCAGAAAAGGTTGCGACCGAGGCGCTTCGTAAAGTCAATTTGATTCTGGCTGTGGGCGATCGTCCCGATCAAACCATTCGGGGATTTTGCAAAGCCGTAGGCGATCCGATACCGCGCACCCCCCAAGATGATAAAAAGAAGCTGCATGTCGTTGCATGGAGCCGCAATCAAAAGAAGAGGGAGAACCCATTCCGCTTAAGAATCTCCGAAGGAAAAGCTGAGCACTCGCGCCATCGCCGCAAGTATGCTCACGGCTATTCAGGATATGGAGCTGGCGGCGGCCTAGGTCTAGTGGGGGTACGAATGTTGCTGCCAATGATTAAAAAACAGGCGCTATGAGAGGCTCATCGCCGAATCGACACAGTATTTGGAGGTTCAATGGCTAGCAAGAAAATCGCCATCTTAGTGGGAAGCATCAGAAAAGAGTCCCTCAATCGAAAGATGGCAAACGCGCTCGTCGCGCTCGCACCGAAGTCGCTTGCTTTTGAGTTTTTCGAGATCGGCGGCCTGCCGCTTTACAATCAGGACCTAGACGAAAGTCCGCCTGAGGCATGGACTGACTTCAAGACCAGTCTTCGTTCGGTGGATGGAGTGATTTTTGTTACTCCCGAGTACAATCGATCTATTCCGGGAGTCTTAAAGAATGCCATCGATGTGGGTTCAAGGCCCTATGGGCAGAGCGCTTGGGAAGGTAAGCCAGGAGCTGTGATCACGGTCTCGCCCGGATCGATCGGCGGATTCGGGGCAAACCACCACCTCCGGCAGGTATTGGTGTTCTTGAATGTTCCCTGCATGCAGCAACCTGAAGCCTATATGGGCGACGCTGGAGCTCTGTTTGATTCTCAAGGCGCGATCGTAGACGAGTCGACGAGAAAGTTTGTGATTGTTTTTATGAAGGCATTCTCCGAATGGGTCTCAAAAACGTCAAGAGCCGCCCCTCAAGAATCCCAAGCAGCGTGATATCTAGGCAGCGGTGTGGGATTGCGAGTAGATTCGGTCACAACCGAGCCGACACTAATCGCTTAGCCGTGCAGGCTCTCATGGTCGGTGTGCTTGTTTGGGGGTTCGCTGTCGTGCTCAGAAACCAGCTCCGATTGAGTGAGGGGAGTGATCGCAGGATGCTATCGAAATCCGGAGGCTAAAACTGGATTTGCAGGCCAGCACCGATATTCTGATCAGTCAGCATGAGTCCTACGGCCCACGACCAGGAGGGACCATACATCAGAGATATTTCGTACTCCAAGTCGTGTCCAAGATCATGCGCCTGTCCTGGTCTCCAAACCAGATCCAAATCCGTAAAGATCGTTTTCGTCCATTGAAAACGCTTCTCAATATCCAAGCGAAGCTTTCCGCGATGGTCAACCAATAGGTGAGTTTCGATGAGCATCGGGAGCAAATACCCCACGCCCACGGCGGCAGATGCTCGCTTGTCAAAAGTGATTCCTCCTGCCATGAGGTGAAAAAACTGGTTGAACCACCGATGAAAGAGTAGGTCGCCTTCTAGCTCCCAGGGCTCATTGAAAGAAAAATTTTTGCCGTCGGTATTCCTGCCTTCAAACCTGGCTTCAATCACGTTCCAAGTCTGAGAGAGCCTAAGGTTCGCTTGCGCATGGTTGGTTGCGGCTTCCGCATTTCCATAAAAATACCAAGGATCATGGAGATGATGATCTTGATTCTGCAGGTGCTCGATTTCGTGCTTGGGCGTAAAGCTCGAGTATTTAATGACCCGTGCCATGCCTGTGCTCATGTGGAAAAGGTTGTGGCAATGAAGCATCCACTCGCCCGGCTCGTTGGCTAAGAACTCGATTGTTCTATTTCCATGCGGGGGGACGTCTACTGTATGCTTGAGAGGAGAGTGATCTCCGTTCTTGTTGAGAACTCTAAAAAAATGACCATGCAGATGCATCGGGTGATGCATCATCGTTGAGTTCTCGAAGGTGAAGCGAACGATGTCGCCTTCGTTGATGACGATCGTTCGGTCCTCGTGAATCGCTTGATTGTTAATGTGCCAAATGTAGCGCTCCATGTCGCCACCCAGAACAAGTTTTACGTCGTGCACTTTAGAGTTGCTTAAAAAAGCGGTCGAAGATTGGGCCTTCAGTTCGTCTACTGAGAGAGTTTCTACCTCCGCAGCCTCGTGAGCGTGCTCGCTGTGAGAGTGGTGCTCTGCATGTGAATCACCCTGAGCCTCGTGCCCCTGATGTACGCCATGGCCTGCGCCGTGGCTTGCGTGATCCATTGAGGCATACATATCGGGAAATGGCTTAACGGGTGCTGGCACTTTCTCTCCCATTCCGAGCCAACCCGAGGCTGATCCGGTTCCGTCCTGACAGGTGGCTTTGAGCTCATAGTTCTTCTGTTCTGGCATCTCAAAGAGAACGTCGTAGGTCTCGGCCATGCCGATCAGTATCTCTTTAGCGTAAGTGGGCTCGATGTCTATTCCGTCAGCGGAGATCACCTTCATGGGTGTTTGCCCAAGCGAGACATAAAAATAGCTTGATGCAGCGGCGTTGATGATTCGAACGCGCACTCTCTCGCCAGCGCGTAAAGTGGCGACTTGAGATTGCTTTTTTCCGTTGATCAGAAACGCATCGTATCCGACATCGGAGAAGTCCATGCCGCCCATTCGAGTCCACTCATTGCCGAGAAAGGTTCCGAGTTTTCCAGCCTGAATGGCCCCAAGCCAAGATCGCATAGTGTCTTTCTTGTAGAGGTAATAGTCTCCGTCTTTTCTCAGGTTGTTAAGGATGCTCTCGCCGCTTTCATCTGACCAATCGCTCAGGACGACGATCACGTCTTTTTCGTAAGCGATGGTTTTTTTCTTTGGGTGAATAATGAAGGCGCCATAGACGCCTTCTTGTTCCTGGGTCATCGTGTGGGAGTGGTACCAGTAAGTGCCATGTTGCCTGATCTTGAAGCGAAACGTAAATTCTTGGCCCGGCATGATGGGAGGAGAGTTCACGTAGGGGACTCCGTCCATCTCTGGCGGCAGCAGAATCCCGTGCCAGTGAACGGAGGTCTCCTGGTTCGGGACTCGGTTTCTAACGACAATTTCTGCATCGTCGCCTTCGGTGAATTCGAGGGTTGGGGCCGGAATCCCGCCGTTTACGGTAAGCGCAAAATCAACCGTCTTCTTGCCGCTGAGGTTCACTTTCTCGTTGGTTATTGTGAGTTCGTAGCGGACGATTTTAGCTTCGGCTGCGCAAGCAAGCAGCGAAGAGGTCAGTAGGAATAGAGCGGGTGTTGTTTTATTAATCATATTTTTCATTCTAGCGGGACCCGCCTGAGTCTAAGGGCGTTCGCAATCACTGAGACGGAACTGAGGCTCATCGCCGCGCTTGCAACCATGGGGCTGAGCAGAAGACCAAAAAAAGGATAGAGGACACCCGCCGCGACAGGGACTCCAAGGGTGTTGTAGATGAATGCAAAAAACAGGTTTTGGCGGATGTTCATCATGACGGCATGACTCAGGCTTCTCGCCCGGATTACTCCTCGAAGGTCGCCTTGAATCAGGGTGATCCCCGCGCTTTGAACCGCAATGTCGGCGCCGGTGCCCATCGCGATTCCCACGTCAGCTTGAGCGAGAGCCGGGGCGTCGTTCACGCCGTCGCCAGCCATTGCGACCTTTCTGCCCTCAGCTTGGAGCTTCTTTATAATCTCGTTCTTTTGAGAAGGTAGAACGTCGGCGTAAACTTCGCTCAGTCCGAGCTTTGAGGCTACAGCTTTCGCCGTGTCATGGTGATCACCTGTGAGCATAACGAGTCTCAAGCCTGCTTCTCGCAATTGGCGGATCGCATCAGGCGTCGTTGATTTAATAGGGTCTGCGACTCCGAGGATTCCGGCAGGTTTCCCATCGATGCTTAGAAAGAGCACGGTTTGTCCATCGCTTCTCAATGTCTCTGCGGTTTTTTTCAGTTCTTGAGTGACTACGCCCTCAGAATCGAGAAACTTTGAATTGCCGATCAAGACTTGTTTTCCGCTGACGTCGCCACGAATTCCCATGCCAGTGACGGATTGAAAGTGGCGCACTTCAAGCTCATACGTGACCTTTCGCTCGCTGGCTCCCGAGAGGATGGCTTGCGCCAAAGGGTGCTCGCTGCTCTTTTCGAGGGCGGCAGCTAGTCCGAGGATCGTAGAGTCGTCGAACCCGGAGAAGGGTCGGAGCGTGACAAGCTTGGGTTTACCTTCGGTTAGGGTTCCAGTTTTATCTAAAACTAGTGTATCGACTTTCTCCATTCTTTCGAGCGCTTCAGCGTTTCGAATCAATACGCCTGCTTGAGCGCCACGGCCGGTTCCAACCATAATCGACATGGGAGTGGCAAGTCCAAGCGCGCAAGGGCATGCGATGATCAGCACGGCGACTGCATTCACTAAAGCGTAACTGTAGGCAGGCTCAGGTCCAAAGAGGGCCCAGGCTAGAGCCGTTGCGACCGCTGTCCCTACGACTGCCGGAACGAACCACGACGATACGCGATCGGCGAGCCCTTGGATGGGAGCGCGGCTTCTTTGCGCCTCGTTCACCATGCGAACAATCTGAGACAGTAGCGTATCTTTGCCGACACTGCGAGCCTCTATAACAAAGCTTCCTGTGTGGTTCGTCGTGCCGGCAGTGACTTTGGCTCCTTCGCTCTTCTCGACCGGGATCGGCTCGCCCGTGATCATCGACTCGTCTACCGAGCTTCTTCCCGAGTTGACGATGCCGTCTACGGGGATTTGCTCACCCGGCCTGACACGGAGCTTGTCGCCGAGCTTTACATCGTTGATATCTATATCCAGCTCCTGTCCATCTGCTCGGATGATTCTAGCTGTATTGGGAGCAAGCTTAAGAAGGGCTCGAATCGCTGAGCTTGTTTGGCCGCGCGCCTTGAGCTCTAGGATTTGTCCCAACAAGACAAGCGCGATAATGACCGAAGCCGCTTCGTAATAGACATGCACTCGTCCATGGGACTTAAACGCTTCAGGAAAAACTCCCGGAGCGATTGTCGCAAGAAGGCTGAACAGAAAGGCCACTCCCGCACCAATGGCTATGAGTGTGAACATGTTGAGGTTGCGGGTCCTGATCGATTGCCACCCGCGGTGAAAGAGCGGATAGCCCGCCCAGAGAACAACAGGGCCGGACAAGAGAAGCTGGACCCAATTTGCTGTGTTGCCTGGAAGCCAAGAGTGAAACGGGTTGCCCGGGATCATCTCGCCCATGGCAAGAATCAAAAGCGGGATCGACAAGGCTACAGCCCCTTTCAGGCGCCTTGAAAAATCCACAAGCTCTGGATTTGGCGCGTCGTCTCCCATCGACACCTCAATGGGTTCAAGCGCCATTCCGCAGATCGGGCAACTGCCAGGGCCCATTTGCTTGACGTCGGGATGCATAGGGCAGGTGTGTAGGGCGTCTTGAGGAGTAGAAGCAGCTTTTGCAGTTTTTAGTTCAGGATTGAGATACTCAGCTGGGTTCTCCTTAAATGCTTCTAGGCAGCCTTCGGAGCAAAAATAGTAGATTTTTCCCTCGTGTGCATGGTTTCCTGCTGAGTCGGTCGGGTCAACATCCATGCCGCAAACGGGGTCTTTGGCGTGAAGGGTTATTGGCGCTGAGGTGTGGCAGCAATCATGCGTTTTTTTTTCATGCCCAGGGTTCATAGCGAGGTTCTCCGCGAAAGGAGCTCTGTGAGTTCCTTGATTTTTTCGTCGATTTGCTTTTTGTCCCGCGAGTGCATGGCCGACGCAAGACAGTGCTCCAGGTGCTTCTCGAAGATACTCACCTCCACTGAGCGAAGGGCTGCCATGACCGCCCGGAACTGTACGAGGATATCGACGCAGTAGCGGGAGTCTTGAATCATCTTTTGAATTCCGGCGAGCTGCCCGTCGATGCGGTTCAGTCGCGGTAGGAACTCTGAATGGTTGGGGTGTGTAGGGAGGGTGTTGGCCACGCAGCAAGATGTTTTTTTTGAGCGCTTGGATTGAGTCATAGGCATGAAGGTGTATATACCCCCTGGGGGGTATATTGTCAACTTATGGGTCACCGGGTGTTTAAAGGGCGGGGATTAAACTGAGTTCATTTTGGTGACCGATAGTTTTTGCAAGCCACTTCTTTTGCTGGCGCTTGGCCTGTGCTGCGTTCAGTGCGTCTTGGGATTCTATCTTTCTGATTTGACTCTCTAATGATCAAACGCACTGTGTTCGGTTCTTGCATCCTCCTGGGCGATAGGACATAACCAAGGTGTCTCAAGCACCTAAACGGTCGCTCTTTCTCCCAAATCCACTCTCGATCGTTAAATCGCGAGGAATATGGCGAGTCGCAAAAAAAATACAGTTTCGCTTCGAAAACCGGCTAGTGCCGCTGTGAGTCCCGAGTCAAAAAAAATGCGACCTAGGGACTTGCGCAGCTCAGAGATTGGCTTGTCGGAGTTGCGCCGATTTCGGGTCGTGGGTGTAGGTGCTTCAGCAGGTGGCTTAGAAGCCTTGAAGCTCTTCTTATGGTCGCTACCTGCTGACACAGGAATGGCCTTCATACTGGTTCAGCATCTGGACCCTAATCACGAAAGCATGTCAGCGGAAATCCTTTCTCGCAGCACGCGCATGCCCGTGACGGAAGTTTGGGATGGGCTGCAAGTTGAGCCCAATCATGTTTACGTCATTCCGTCCAATTCTAGCATGGGGATCCTTCGCGGAGTATTGAAGCTCATGCCTCGGATCGAGTCCCGGGGGCCGCAGACCGTCATTGACTACTTTTTTGAATCGCTTGCCAAAGATCAGCAGGATTGCGCCATAGGCGTCGTCTTGTCTGGAACTGGATCGGATGGCACACAAGGACTTGCTTCCATCAAAGCTGAAGGCGGAGTCACCCTAGCTCAAGAGCCCGCTACCGCTAAGTTTGAGGATATGCCTAAGAACGCGATCGCATCGGGTGCGGTGGATTTGATCCTTTCTCCCGATAGCGCGGCAAAGGAGTTAGCGAAGATCGCACTTCACCCTTTGGCTGGCTCTGCTAAAGAGCGCGGGCCTGAGCTAGATGCTAAAGTATGCTTGGGTAAGATATTTCAACTTTTGCGCGATCTCTGTCATGTAGATTTTACGCTTTATAAGTCTAACACGCTCCAGCGCCGGATCGAGCGCCGAATGGTCTTGCATCGTATAGAGAGCCTGCATTCCTACAGCGAGTTTCTCTCTAAGCATCCCGACGAAGTCAAATCGCTTTACCGTGACATCCTGATTCATGTGACCTCGTTTTTTCGAGACCCGGACGCGTTTAAGGCGCTTCAAGAGGGGGTTTTTCCGAAGTTGATGAACGAGAGGCTAGTCGGAACACCGATTCGAATCTGGATTCCCGGTTGTTCGACTGGAGAGGAGCCTTATTCGATCGCTATCTCTCTTTTGGAGTTCCTGGGCGAAAAAGCCGCGGTCTTTCCAATTCAGATTTTCGCATCGGATATCTGTGAAGAGGCGATTCAGAAGGCGCGCCTAGGGGAGTATTCAGAGAGCATTAGCAGGGAAGTGAGTCCTGAGCGCTTGGAGAGGTTTTTTACGCGAAACGAAAGTGGCAACTACAAGATCAGTAAGGCAGTTCGGGATCTCTGCTCGTTCTCTCGACATGACGTAACCGTTGATCCGCCATTTGCCAAGATTGATCTCATTTCATGTCGCAATCTATTGATCTATTTTACTTCAGACTTGCAGAAGCACGTCATGCCTATTTTTCACTATGCGCTTGGGCAAAATGGGTTTCTCTGGTTGGGGCGATCGGAGACGATAGGTGGGTTTTCAAATCTGTTTTCGCTCATCGATAAGGGCAACAAGATCTATTCTCGAAAGGGCGGTCCGGTCATGGCGAAACTTCAGTTTCCTGCCAGTACCTACACGCCTGGCAAGCAGTCGTTCCATCGCAAGGCTTCTGCCTATGTCAAACCAATCGTCGATTTGCATATAGTCATTGATCGTGTTCTTCAGAACGAGTTTCCAGGAGTGCTCGTTAATGAGGATATGGATATTTTGCAATACCGAGGAGATACTTCTCCTTTTATAGGCCCGACTCCGGGAGCGGTCAGTAATCACATCTTCAAGATGGTCCGCAGCGAATTGGCTGTAGAGCTTCGAATGGCGATGCAGTTTGCCCAGCGAAAAAATGTCTCTATCTCCAAGAAGGGCCTGAGCCTTAAGCAAGGACGAAGCGTGAAGACCTTCGACTTGAGGGTGGTGCCTGTTAAGGCACTTGCTCCATCAGTTGATCGGTATTTTCTGATTCTTTTCGAAAATGCAACGGAGTCAGTTGCCCCGAAGGCAAAAAAATCCGATGGGTCCGGCAAGCGCGGTTCATCGGGGCAAGTCGGCAAGGACCTATCCAAGTTGAGGCGGGAGCTGACAACGAGCCTCGAGTACCAAAGCGCCTTGATCGAAAAGTATGAATCTGCGCAACAAGAGTTGACTGCATCCAATGAGGAGCTTCAGTCCGCCAATGAGGAGCTGCAGAGCACAAATGAAGAGTTAGAGACCGCAAAGGAAGAGCTCCAGAGCAGCAACGAGGAGTTGACCACCGTGAACGACGAGCTTCAGAGTCGAAGCATCGATCAGATCCAGTTGAGCAATGACTTGATCAACCTCCTCGGCAGTGTAGAAATAGCTATCTTAATGATCGGAAGCGATCGCCGGATCCGAAGATTTACCCCAATCGCCGGGCGTGCGTTGAATATCCTCTCTAGCGACGTAGGTCGCCCCATCAGCGACCTTAAATTCAACTTCACCGCGCCCGGAATGGATTTGAGCTTGGATGCACTCATCTCCGAGGTGACCGAGTCTCTTGTTCCTAAGGAAATAGAAGTTCAGGATCTGGATGGCCGTTGGTTTAGGCTTCAAGTTCGACCCTATAAGACTTTGGACAATCGCATCGATGGCGTGGTTCTGGCCTATGTCGATATCGATGCGCTCAAGCAAAGCCTGAAGGAAGTGAAGTCGGCAAAAGGCGAAGCTGAAAGTGCGAACCGAAGCAAGGATCTGTTCATGGCGACGCTTTCACATGAATTGAGAACTCCGCTTACGGCGATCTTGTCATGGGCACAGATGTTGCGGGCAGGAACTCTGGATCAAGTAAAGGCTCAAAAGGGAGCGATGATCATCGAAGAAAGCGCGA
>JACCDG011188109.1_pt1 | contig 14108 bp, 14 predicted proteins | sample 7442471 | NCBI WGS metagenome assembly JACCDG01 (sample SAMN15323444, study PRJNA562643) | freshwater metagenome | isolation source: river surface water | place: USA:Blue River Watershed | collected 2017-08-17
AAGCAAGGGGATATGTGTATAAAGGACAAGACTTCTCTGTATAAATGTCTTTAAAAAAGGCTTAGAAATATGATTTTCCTTCATATTTCTCTATAATACCTACTTTCTGTTCGTTTCACGTGAAACACACAAGAATAGATTACTACTGGTATAGTTTCATATGAAACATGGCAATTCATAATGATATTGGAAAACTTGGTGAAGATTTGGCAGTAAAGTGGCTTGTAGATAAGGGTTATCAGATGGTAACTCGAAATTATCGAAAACCCTTTGGAGAAATAGATATTGTTGCACGTGAAACAAAGGGAAGGATTCACTTTGTTGAGGTAAAGAGTGTTTCATATGAAACAAGGGATCTTCTTGAGTACGCAGTTTCACATGAAACATGGCGTCCTGAGGAAATGGTGCATCGAGAGAAACAGAGGCGATTCAAAAATATTATACAAACCTGGCTCTCAGAGAATCCGAATATTATTGATTTTCAAATTGATATTATTACTGTACGTCTTGTTCCACGTGAAAAGTATGCACGCATCAGTATTATTGAGAACGTTATCTTTGATTGATAGGTTAATGTTCCACGTGAAACGTATGGTATGATGTTTCATGAGAAACGCTCAGGAATCGTCTTGTAGTCACTGACTCGCTTTCGTTCATAGGTCTTGCGTAATTTGCCTTGAGGGAGGCGGTAATCGATTCTTACATGTTCAGTACCCATTCAGGACAGTTTTGTTCGTCTAGACGGCTCTCAAACTATCTCTGAACGGCTTCGATTCCCTAGGGCCAGAGACAAAAAAGGGACCTGAAAGAATCAGGTCCCTTTTTATCTTGTCGGGGAGAACGGGTGGGACAGTCTGGGAGACTGTCGCAAGACCCGAGCCGCACTTTTCTTCGAAGACCGCAACAATCTGGCAGATTGTTGGTTATTTTAAGTGTCCTCGTCCTGATCTGGGTCGGGGAGCCGGGAATCGAACCCGGGCCACACGGTCCCAAACCGCGTACACTACCATTATGCTACACCCCGACCCAGACAAGGACGATCAGAAGCAAGGACACTTAAAATAACCCCAAACCGCATACACTACCATTATGCTACACCCCGAATCTGCGCCAAAAATCATACCACCCTCTTGAGGAAAAAGCTAGTAAGTGGCTCATTTTAAGGTTTTTATACCTAAATACTTGACGAAATATATTTATTCGTGTGATAATAAAAGAAGATCAACAGCCTCGGAGGGGGCCTACATGTACTACCGTATTTGCTGTACCGCAGCACAGGCTTGCACGTTCGAGAAGGCCTGTGAGTATGTACACATTGGCGTTTGCGAGAACGCCGAAAACGCCGCACCCAACACCACCCGTTGTATCTGTGGGGGTACGCTTGCCAACGACCATGGCGATCGTCGTATGCCGCGAATGCGGTTTCTGAACGACAGCCACGGCCGTCACGGACGCAGCAGCGTCCGTCGGCATCAGGCCGGTGCGCCGACCATCCGTCACATGTATATGTGACGACGTTCTTCAGAGGAAAGGGCAGTCTTTAGTTAGACTGCCCTTTATTTGTTCCATTTTGATAATTAATACGGAAATAAGGTATTTTTTCCTGAAAGAAGTGGGTTTTTAAACCGTCATAGCATATAATGGTTTCCACATGGCCATTCCAAAAGAGCCAGCGAAGCGGAAAGCAGGGGGTTCTCCTAGTCCAGACGACCAGGAGAAACGTTTTTTGAAAGCGTTCGAGGACTACTCTGATGCCCTTTTCCGCCATGCCCAGTACCGTCTTTCAGACAGGGAACGCGCGGTGGAGGTCGTTCACGACACCTTCACAAAGGTATGGGGGTACTTGCGAGGAGGCCATGAGATAGGTTCATACAAACCTTTTCTATACAAGGTACTCAACAACCTCATCATCGATGAATACCGACGGCGGAAGGAGTTCTCACTCGATAGTCTGCTTGCAGAAGAGGGGATTGATGAGGGCTCGTTTCCTGAGCTCTATGAAGGTGGTATTGAAGAGCTTACCTTTACGCTTGATGCGAAGAAGGCAAGCGAGCTTTTATCGGAACTTCCCTTACAGTATTGCGAGGTGCTCACCTTTCGATTCGTCGATGGACTTGGTCCCAAGGAGATTGCTGCATTGATAGAAGAAAGTGAGAATGTAGTGTCGGTACGCATCCATCGAGCATTAAAACATCTGAAGGGTCTGATAGAGACCAAGGAGGAGGGGGCACGGAACAATCGTTTGGAAACAAAACATGAAGTCATTTGATTCTGATTTAAAAAAATACGCAGACAAAATACGCTTGAAAGCGACAGAACGTGCCGTGCTTCGTGAGCGTATTCTTTCATACATGGAGTATCACCCACTCCCGAAACAGGTAGGTGAGAGTGTCTTGATGCCACTCATGCTTGAGAGTCAACCATTTAAGATAATTCGTATTACACGCCGTACCATGCAGTTTGCAATGGGTTTTCTTGTGCTTACGCTCGTCATACTCCCGTTTGCAGCGGAGCGTTCAGTGCCTGGTGATGTGCTTTACCTTGTAAAGACAGGGATTAATGAATCAGTACAAGGACAACTGGTAAGTACTCCGTATGAGCAGATCAAATTTGAGACTAAGCTTATTGAGCGACGCATTGCTGAAGCACGTTCATTGGCAACTCAAGGTAAGCTCACTGATGACGTGAAGACGCACCTTGCCGAGACCGTAAAAGAGCACACTAAGAATGTCACGAGCAATATAACCGCGCTTGGTGCACAGGATGCCGATGGTGCTGCTATCGCTCGTATCGCTTTCAGTTCCTCACTTGAGGTTCAATCAGCAGTCTTAAATGCGTCGGCAGAATCTGATAAGGAGTCTACATCGGTAGATTCACTTCTTACGGTGGTTAATGAAGCTCGTAGTGAAGCATCGGTGGCAGCAGAAGGGGAGCCTGCTCCCTCATATGCAGGACTTCTTGCAAAAGTTGAACTTGAAACTACTCGCGCATACGAGCTCTTTGAAACCGTCAAACACTCAGCTACAACACAAGAGATTCAGGATATTGAACGACGATTGAGCGATGTAAACCGACTCATCATTGAGTCGAAGGAGGCGCACAGCAAGTCTGATGAAACAAAAGCAACTTTAATGAAGGTAAGTACTGAGACTGTTCCATCACCAGAAAAACTTGCTTCAACATTAAGCCTTCTCAATAAATTGATCGTTTTCATGACGGATATCGATGTTCGTGAGACCGTCGCACTTGAGACCATAGTGCCTGTTGTATTGAGCAATGAGGAGCGTCTCGTGGCTGTTGCCACTGAGCTTGGTTTAGTAGCTGAGCGTGCTGCACAGGTAACAAGTGCTCTAGAAGTAGTTACTGATGAGGATGTTGCAGAAAAAATCTCACTTGGTCTTGTGCGTGTTGAGGAACTCTCACTCCAGACACGTTCAGCGATTGAAGCAGCAGATGTCACTATGGCCGAAACTTCATATGGAGAAATGTCAGCGTTGGTTAGTGATCTTGAAGCACTCATAGGTAGGCCACTACCGAGTCCTGACGATGTGATTACCGAAGATGCAGAATCAGAAGATAATAAGCCTGAAGCAACATCAACTAATCCTGAAACACGAGCGACGAGTAGTACTACAACACTTCCTACGACTGAATAGAAGAAGACAAAAGACGACCTTCTTTGGAAGGTCGTCTTTTGTTGTAATTACGGGTTGGTAGTTAGTTCTTCAGCAAGAATTTCTGCGAGAAAAGGCATTATAGCTTGTTTGAATACTCCTCCACGGAGCGCAACATCACCTTGCATATTCTGTGCAAGCGAGAATCCCGTCTCCTCCTGCATGGATCGATCTAAATATGAGAGTGTGAGTGCGCGGAGACTCCGTGCACCTTCTAGAGCCTCATCGCCTCTCGTCACGATTATGCCAATCGCTTTTCCGGTACCAGACTCAACAATAGGTCCTCCAGAAGCGCCCTCTTCGCCAACGGGTGATTCTGCTACTGCAAAGAGATCTGCATAGTTGCTTCCGAACGTGTATAAGGATCCAATGGTACTTTCCGCTACTACAGGAGCAAGTGCTGCATCAGCACCACTCCGCAAAAGTGCTCCAGCAGGATAGCCTCCTGTTACAATTGTTTTTCCTTCGGTATTACGTGGCAAGAGTGCTACATCAAAAGGAAGTGCAGGAAATCGTACAGGTAAGGGTTCTTTGTCCAAGGATGCAGATACATAGAGTAGCGCATAGTCGCGCTCACCAGTACCACGAGGGTGTTCATCGGTAATAAGGGAAGCGTTTTCAAATATCCAGTTGGGCGATATATAGAGCAGTTCTGCTTCATAGCGAGGAGTTGCTGGATTACCAGATCGTATGATGCATGAAACGGTACCGGGAGCATATTCGCTCTCTTCAAGTAACAAGAATTGAGCAACGTGGGCATTGGTTAGAATTATGCCTTTTGGATTTATAAAGAAACCAGTACCTGTCGTCGTTCGTATGTGAGTATCTGTCTTGTATTGGCAGTATATATTCACTAAGGATTCTCGCAAGAGTTCTTCAGTCTCTAGAGTATCAGGAGCAGTATATTCGTGGTCGTCTTGATTTGCAGCAATAAGCGCAGCGCGTTGAAAATTAGCATCCCGTCGGAGTACGTCGGTGACTACATGTGTTGGCGCTTGGGTATCGGATGGGGTAGGTATTTCAGTGGATACTTCGGTGATATTGGAATTATCATTAAAAAGTGCCTGCACGTATTCACCAAGGGTGCTTGTGAATGCAAGATAGGCAACAACCGCAGAGATAAGCGTTTGTTGGAATATTTCGAATACAGCCATTATGGTCCGATTGTAGCATAGGCATCATTTGGAGCGTGTTGCTACCATGTTAGTTTTGGTCGAAAAATATGATATAGTCATCCAGTTCGCAGGCGTAAGCATAGCTTGCACCTGCTGCATTTGGAGATTGGATGAGGGTAGACTCCCATTCTCTTCGTTATTTGCGGGCGTAGTTTAGTGGTAAAACGACTGCCTTCCAAGCAGTAGTCGAGGTTTCGATTACCTCCGCCCGCACAAAGAAAAAGACCCTGCAAGGGTCTTTTTTGAATGCGGGCGGAAGGAGTGTGCCTGCGCACACTCCGTGGTAATCGAAACCGCCGGAATGATGTCACATCCCCTTGAGGGGATGTGACGAGTGAGGCGTGACCCGCGGCACTTAGTACTTTTGCAAGCGGATGCGCAGCAAAATATTTAGTGACCGTCAGGTTCATTACCTCCGCCCGCACAAAAAGCAAAAACGACCTGAATCATTTCAGGTCGTTTTGCGTTTGTGAGACGGAGCCATGTTTTGGCTATACATAATGCTAAAACGGGCGAGTCCGGGCAGGAGCCATTTATGAGCGTAGCGAATTAGTGAGCTGACACCACATAAAAAGCGGGCGGAAGAAAAGCACCTGCGTACTTTTTGTGATAATCGAAACGACGGATCAATATACAGCACAAAGGCCCCTCGCGTGGGGCCTTTGTAGTGGTGAGACAGAGCACTAAACGTGTTCCTCTCATGTAGCTTTACTACTTGGTGTACATGCTGACCAAGTTAATACCTCCGCTACATAGAAATTATATCAGTGCATTGACGTGTATACAAGAAAAAACACTGATAGTAGTGTCAGTGTTTTTTCAATAGAGAAAGTAAGATTTACTTTACTGCTTCTTTGAGTGCCTTTGCCGCGCGGAACTTTGGTACACGCATTGATGGAATCTCGATAGATTCACCAGTGCGAGGATTGCGTCCAGTACGACCATTGCGTGTTTTTGTGGCAAAGATACCGAGACCTGCAATTGATACTTCCTTGCCTTGCTTAAGGGAAGAGGTAACTGAATCAATAAGGGTCTCTACTGCACGCTCAGCATCAGCGCGTGTACCTCCAACAACTTCATGAATCTTCTCGATGATATCTGCCTTGTTCATAGTGTAACTAATGATTTATGGGCGGGTAATGTACAAAACGTAGCTTCAAGACTACGAGCGCACATACTGCCAAAATATGGCTGTAGAGCTGTGGATAATTATATAGCAGCATAAAGAGGGTGCAACAGATGCACGAGTTATATTTATGTGTTGTAATGAGCATTCCCAATATAGCCAATTCTGTTGGTTAAGTCACAATCATCGTCACTATCATGTATGATAGTGACGATGTGGTATTACAGAAGCCAGAAAATACCGTTACAAAATGCGCAAGCTTGTGGCTTGCGCATTTTGTAACGTGATATGCCTATGAAAGGTATTATCTCGCGTATTCTATTGCTCGTGATTCGCGAATCACATTTACTTTAATCTCTCCTGGGTATCGGAGACGCTCTTCGATATCGGTTGCTATTGAGCGCGCGAGATTCATTGCTTCAAGGTCAGTTACCTTCTCTGGATTCACAATGACGCGTATCTCGCGCCCAGCCTGAATAGCAAAGGCTTTCTCGACGCCTGGCATGCTTGTTGCTATTTCTTCAAGTTCGCCAAGGCGCTTAATATAATTTTCGATTGAGTCACGTCGTGCTCCTGGACGCCCACCTGAGATGGCATCGGCAACCTGTACGATGATACTCTCAGGAGTCTCATACGGATACTCTTCATGGTGCGCACGCATGGCGATTATGACCTTTTGGTCGACGCCATACTTCTCAAGTATGCGAATACCGATTTCTACGTGCGTACCCTGAACCTCCTGACTTACCGTCTTGCCGATGTCATGAAGGAGAGCTCCTGCACGCGATACCGCAACATCTGCTCCAACTTCTTCAGCGATAATGGCAGCTATGTGTGCCATCTCAACAGAGTGCCAAAGAACATTTTGGCCATAGCTTGTACGGAAGTGGAGGCGTCCCAGTATTTTTACAAGATCAGGATGGAGGCCAGGAACTCCTGCTTCGTATGCAGCCTTTTCACCCATCTTTCGTACGATGGTACCTACTTCGGCGCGTGCTTTCTCAACAACCTCCTCAATCTTTGCTGGCTGAATGCGTCCGTCAGCAAGAAGATGTTCTAGTGCTACGCGTGCTATCTCACGACGTACTGGATCAAACGACGAAAGAGTGATGTGTCCTGGCGTATCATCAATAAGCACATCAACACCAGTTGCACGTTCAAATGCACGGACATTGCGACCTTCACGTCCAATAATTTTTCCCTTCATTTCGTCGGACGGAATTTCGATAGTTGAGCTCATGATGTCGACGCGTAGCGTATTACCGATACGGTGAATGGCCGAAGTAATTATATTTCGTGCCTCATCATCGAATTGCTCATCGCCACGAATGCGTAGCTTTTGAATACGCGCAACCAGATCTGCCTCATGTTGCTTTTCAGCACGTTCAAGGATATGTGCATACGCATCCTCTTTCGAGATTCCTGCAATAGCAGCAATCTTTTCCTCTATAGATTGTTCACGTTCGTCGAGTCGTCCCTTAATCTCTTTAATCTGCTCTATTTTTCCGCGAACCTCATCGATTTGCGTATCAACATCAATTTGTCGTTTATCGAGAAACTCCTCCTTTCGGATGAGTCGATCCTCTGTCTTTGCTAACTTCTCTTCAATATCCTTAAATTCCTGCTTCTTCTCTCGTTCAACTGTCTCGGCCTTTGCTTCCGCCTTTTCAATTATCTTCAGAGCCTTTTCTTCCGCTTCTACAACACGCTCCTTAATCGTGACTTCAATCGATCGTTTCTGATTGAGTGCATGTTGGTATCGAAGATAATATCCGAGCGCCAAGCCAAGTACGAGTGCGCTAAGCGCAAGTACACTGGGTGGCATATACTGTTTCCAACACCTGCGCGGATTCTTTGGGTTACGGTTGTCCGTATGCAGGTTCCTTTATTTCAATAATTCGACACCACCACAGTAGCAGATTGCATCGGGAGTGTCGAACACGCCTACGTCGGGTGAACGATCAGAAAAGGCGGGACTGGCCCCGCCTTTTCTGATCGTCTTAAGGGTATGTTACCCATTTGAGAATAGTATCTAGCAACGTCAGGTTTCTAAACTCGCTACGCTCGTTAAGAACCTCCTGCCCGACCTCATTCATTTCGTCATTGTGAATAGACAAAACATCATTCCAGTTCCTCGTCCCACAATTTTGAAAAATCTATTTCAAAATTGTGTCGACGAGGCCATATTTCTTTGCCTCTTCAGCATCCATAAAGAAGTCACGATCGGTATCTTTGGCAATTTGTGCCAGTGGCTTACCGGTCGCCTTTGCAAGCATTTTATTGAGGGTATCGCGTGTCTTGAGGATATGTCGTGCCGTAATCTCAATATCAGATGCCTGTCCCTGTGCACCGCCCCAAGGCTGGTGGATCATCACTTCAGCGTTAGGGAGGACGCTACGCTTACCTTTTGCTCCCTGAGAAAGAATTATTGATCCCATAGAAGCTGCAAGTCCAACGCAGACAGTCGCAATGTCAGGCTTGATATGGTTCATGGTGTCGACGATTGCGAGTCCTGCACTCACCGAACCGCCAGGCGAGTTGATGTACATTGCCACATCTTTCTTTGGATCCTCAGATTCAAGAAAGAGAAGCTGCGCCACAACGAGATTTGCCATATGGTCGTCTATAGGACCAGTGACAAAGATAATGCGCTCCTTAAGAAGACGTGAAAATATGTCGAAAGCTCTCTCGCCGCCGAGGGTCTTTTCTATGACCATCGGTACAAGGTAACTCTGTGCTGGTGATGATTCTTTTTGCATACGGGTAGATACTACACCAGAACAGTGATGCAATGCAAAACCTACCCGAGTCGGGGGACTCGGGTAGGTTTTTTGCGAGGCTTATTTTGTTTCTTCCAGTTTCTTTAAGACTGCTTCGTTCGTGAGTACTGAGGTTACGTAGACACGTACGCGTTTTTCATCAGCATCTTTGTATTGCTCAAGTAGTGTATCAGTCTGTGCGTCAACGAGAGATGAATCAGCTTCAATCTTTTCAACTTTTGCGATCTCATTGAGAACAAGCTGGAGCTTAGCGCGCTTTTCTGCGCTCGGCGTCCATTCCTTCTTGAGATCGTCTCGTGTCTTCTTGATGTGGTTCAGGTAGTCATCTACCTTCAATTGCGCACGCTCAAGATCGGTCTCCATCTGTGCGAACATCTGATTTATTTCCGCGTCCACCATTACCTGCGGCAATTCAAGCGTTGTCTCAGCGATAACTGCATCGGTGATCTTTGCGCGATGGAATGAATCAACGTCCTGTGCTTTCTGGATGGTGAGGTGCTCGCGAATCTTTGTCTTGAAGTCTTCAACATTCTCAAACTGACCAGGCTTTCCAAGCGTCTTTACGTACTCATCGGTAAGTTCTGGAAGGGGAATGTCCTTCGCGTCTTCGATCGGCGCTTCCTCATGCTCATGTTCATGATCACAGTTCTCATCGTGAGCGTGGTCATGAGGCTGGGCTTTCTTCTGCAGGCGTTCATACGCCACCTTCTGTCTGAGGATATCGTTAATCTGAGTCGTTACTTCCTCCTCAGTCACCTCTTTAGAGGCTTTATCAGCATTGACCTTCTTTGCAATGGCAAAATAGTCAGGAAGCGTGATCTCAGGCACGACCGCAACCGTGATGGTGAATCCGAGGGGATTGTCTTTTGCGATCTTGGTTATGCCGATCTGTGGGTAGCCGATCACATCGAGTTTATGCTCAGCAACGAGCTTGGGATAGACGGCACTCAACGCACGTTCGGCCATTTCAGTGATAAGCGGCATTTCCCCGATCTTACTCAAGAGAATCTGCTCTGGCACGTGACCTTTACGAAATCCATCGATCTCGACCTCCTTAGAAAGCGCAGAGACCGCCTTTCCGCGGTGCATCTCTAGGTCCGCATAGGGAAGTTCGCCAGTAATAACGACCAACGACCCAGGCTTCTTTTCAATAGTAATATTGGTGTGCATAGGTCCTGTAGTGTACATAGGAAATGCGTAAATGCAACAAAAAACGCTCGTCAGTTCTATGACCAGCGTTTATGTGTACAGACATTATTGTTGTTCGTACGAAACGTTGAACTCGCTGTCGATTGCCTGCATATCTTGGTCTAAGAGATCAAGATTTGTACTCTCAATGTCAGCTTCGATTGCGCCAAGATCGTCCGAAGGACTGGTAGTCTCAAATATCTGGGCGTCGGCTTGTGCACGTGGCGTCTCAGGCTCATTATTCACAATGGGAGGAAGTATAGGTGCTTCTTTTTCAGCAAGCATACTACCCCAAAGAAAGAGGCCTCCGAGTGTAAGTGCCAAGATAAGAATAAGTACACCAAGGATTGGACCGAGTCGTGCGTGATGTGCCTCATGGAACTCAAGCGATGTATTGAGTTTTGGATCAGTGTTAAGATTTTCATTTCCCATACAATGGTATTTAGTTGCTTTCTGTTAATGGCTCCTCGGACCCTTCCGCATCACTACTTGAGGCACGTTGCGCATGTAATGCTTCTTTGAGTACTACAACGGTCTCACGGAGAAGCGTGTGTATTATGCGGATCTCATCCCGTACGGCAATAAGCTCTGCACGGGTTGCTTGGTAGGATTCACGTGGCGTATCACTCACGACTGCAGTATCGATTGACGTAATAGACGTAAGCATCAACCGAGCGCGTTCAAGTGATACTTTTGCCTCTGCTAATTTTGATGCAGCTTGTGAAGTATCAACTTCGTTACTCATCTTTGCGATGCGGGAATCTAACCGAACTATGATTGCATCCATTCGGTTTAGTGCGGAGGTTAAGCGGTTGATTACGTTTGCTGCAAGATTACGTATGCGGTTCTGTACCTGTTCTGAGAGAGTAGTACGGCGTTCGGTTCTATTTTCTACACGCTCTGCCTGGCGCATCTCACGCGCCTCCTGTCGTTCCTCTGGGCTACTCGTTGATACATTACTCATCTCTGACGGCTCCTGTGCAGACACTACTCCTGTTCCTATGATGAGGAGAGGTGTAAACACGTACTTCAATATGGATATATGCATAGGTATAGTATAAGACAACCGCATCCATAGGATGCGGTTGTCTTTCCACACAATATTTTGTTGTGTACGCTACACGGTCTTTTTATAGGCCTCAACACTCTTTTCAAATGCTGCCTCTGCCTTGTCCTTACCGTGCCATTCGCCGACCTGTACTTCTTTGTTTTGTATCTTTTTATAGGTCTCGAAGAAGTGCGTCATTTCTTTAACGAAGTGCTTGTTGAGATCTTCAAGATCTTGCACGTCATTGAAACGCGGGTCATCTACAGGTACCGCAACAACCTTATCGTCGCGGTCGCCTCCATCTATCATCTCCATGATAGCAACAGGACGTGCCTTTACTAAGATTCCAGGGAGTAGGGGATGTGTAGTGAGGAGAACAACATCAAGTGCATCTCCGTCATCAAAGAGTGTTCTCGGTACGAATCCATAATCAAACGGATAGTCCTGTGCAGTATGCATTACGCGATCGAGTGCGATTATTCCCGTCTCCTTATCGATCTCATATTTATTTTTTGAGAATCGAGGAATTTCAACAATGACATTCATTGCTCCCTTTTCTCCTGAAGGTATATCATGTAGCAAATTCATAGGTGAATATGTAGCTCTTAGTGCTTAGTAATTTACGCAGACTCTTCCGTCGATCTCTCTTCAGCAGAATCTTCATCGCTCTTTTCAGTTTGTGCTGAAACAATGTCAATCTTCCATCCCGTAAGCTTTGCCGCAAGACGCACATTCTGTCCGCCACGACCAATCGCAAGTGATTGCTGGTCAGCGGCAACTGTCACAATTGCATGTCCATGCTGATTCTCTGCCGGCTGTGCCTCTTTTATGATTTCGACTGACAGTACTTGTGCTGGAGAAAGCACCTCTTTAATAAGTGCTTTTGGTTCCTCAAACCATTCTACGACATCAATTTTTTCACCACTAAGTTCGCTCATGACTGTTGATACACGTACACCACGCTGGCCAACCATTGAGCCAACAGGATCAATATGCTGATCAAGGGAAGCAACAGCGATTTTTGAACGTGAACCAGCTTCGCGTGCGATACTCTTCACAACGACAGCGCCATTTTGTAGCTCTGGTGCTTCGATCTCAAATAGTTTTTGGAGAAATTTAGGATGTGCGCGAGAAAGCTTAAGGAATATTCCTCGAGGGGTCTCGTCGACAGATACAAGGAGAGCACGGATACGCTCACCTGGTTTGAAACGTTCGCCAGGAATCTGTTCATCGTATGGCATAACGCCCGTGACACGACCAAGATCAATATAGAGGTTGCCACGTTCAAAGCGTTGAACATGTCCAATGATGATGTCACCTTCTTTTTGTCCGAACTCCTTGAGTGCAGATTCTTTTTCGGCCTCACGAATCTTCTGAATGATGACCTGCTTTGCAGTCTGTGCAGCGATACGTCCAAAGTCGTCTTTTGGTTCGAGAGGGAATACAAGCTCGTCACCTACTGCTAGATCTTTCTTGATGAGTCGAGCGTGTTCAACAAGAATATGCTTTTCAGGATCGAAGCGCACGCGGCCATCAGCTGTTGCTGCTTCCTCAACTTCACGATTTTCAACTTCATGTTCGTGGTCAACTTGGTCTTCAGTACGTACGGTTGTTTCATCTGCAACAATTTTAATCTGATTGAACGTTGTTGCTCCTGATGCAATATCAAACTGCGCACGAATGATTTGTCCGCGCTTACCAAACTCTTTCTTATATGCAGTCGCAAGTGCCTGCTCAATCGCATCGAGCATCTTTTCGCGAGAAATACCACGTTCATCCTCCATCTGATCGAGGACTGAATTTATTACTTTAAGGTCAAACATATCCGTGTAACGTGTAACTAATGTAGAATAATCTCTTTCTAAGATTAGAAAACGCCGGCCGTGTGGCCGACGTCCAATCGTTCTCCGAGTATACGTCAAGATTTAGGGAAGTCAAATATTCCTTCCGTGTCTATAGAGTATTCTGTGCATGTTGAAAGTGGTCTCTTTAAAGAGAACACGATGCTATACTTATATATGTAACTACTCGAAAGAGTGGAGGTATCGTGCGTATTCAGGATTCACAACTGAAACGGTTCATTGCAGATTCGGGACTGGTGTCGCGAAAGGATATTGATGCTGCCGAGAAAGTTGCTCAAGACGAGGGTCGCACCCTCGCGGAGGCACTTATTTCCTCAGGTGTTATGTCGGATGATGACCTGCGTCGTGTGGAGTCGTATGTACTTGGTGTCCCGTTCCTCTCCCTGAAGGGTCAGAAGATTCCATTTGAGGTACTCTCTCTTATTCCTGAGCCTGTAGCGCGCACTCATAACATCATTGCATATAAGAAGACAGGAGATGCACTTGAGGTTGCTATGCTCGATACTGTAGACCTTCCTGCAATCGATTTTGTGAAGAAAAAGGTAGGACTCAAGATACTTCCACGCCTTACCGATACTGAATCAATGCGTAATGCGCTGCTTCAGTATCAGAAGACCTTGAAGGATGAGTTCGGTGATCTCATTGCAAAGGAATCTTCCGTCCTTAAGGTGATTGCAGAAGGGTCAGGCGATGAAGTCTCTGAGGCTGATCTCAAGAAGATGGCCGAAGACCTTCCTGTCGTACGTATTGTTGATACACTTTTGCGACATGCGATTATTCAAGGTGCATCAGATATTCATATTGAACCGATGGAGAATGAACTCCTTGTTCGCTATCGCATTGACGGTATTCTCCATGATGCCATGTCGCTGCCTAAGCATGCTGCGCCAACAATTTCAGCTCGTATCAAGGTACTTTCAAACCTCAAACTCGACGAGAAGCGCTTGCCACAGGATGGCCGCTTCAAGATGGATATGGACGGACAAAAGGTATCGTTTCGTGTATCGGTCCTGCCAATATTTTTTGGAGAAAAGATTGTAATGCGTCTTCTGCGCGAGAGTCGCGGTGGATTTACTCTTGAAGGACTCGGTTTTCACGGACAGGCGTTGGAGCGTGTGCATGGAGCAACAAAGCAAACGACAGGAATAATCTTGGTGACTGGTCCGACGGGTTCAGGAAAAACTACGACGCTCTATACGGTGCTTGATATTTTGAATACTCCTGCAGTGAATATTTCTACAATCGAAGACCCTAT
>JACCDG010067174.1_pt1 | contig 14104 bp, 14 predicted proteins | sample 7442471 | NCBI WGS metagenome assembly JACCDG01 (sample SAMN15323444, study PRJNA562643) | freshwater metagenome | isolation source: river surface water | place: USA:Blue River Watershed | collected 2017-08-17
AAATAAATAGCGCCAATCATTGCCTCAAAAGCATTTGCCAAAATATAACTACGAGCTTTTTTATTTTCATCCTTAGCCTCACCACGACTCATATACAGCCAATCATACAAACCTAAATTCTCGGCCGCTTGCGCCAATTGATCACGATTTACCAAACTAGAGCGCCAATTAGTTAATACACCTTCAGCTTCTTGATAATTGTGAAACAAATAATCAGTCACCACCAGCTCCAAAACTGCGTCACCCAAAAACTCCATTCTTTCATTGTGATCTAACACAAAATCTTTGTGCTCATTCAAATAAGATCTATGGACTAAAGCTGATTTCAAAAAATCACGATCTTTGAAAGTGACTTTGAGAATTTTTTCTAGCTCTTTAAAATTTTTTTCCATAACTGTTTAAATTAGTCTAGTTTTAGTTTTTTCAAACCTTCAGCAAAAATATCTTGAGCATTTTCATAACCCAAATTCTTCTTCACTTCTTCTTTAGAAAACCACTTCACATCTTTAAGTTCACTGACATTAGGTACTTTGAGTTCTGTTTGATTGGTAAAAATCAAAAAATATTTTATCATCTTACGATAAGGAGTTTCATTTGGCTTGTGTACTTTTACTTGGGTCTCCCCCAAGTAATCTATAATTTCTAAATTGTGTAAGCCGGTTTCTTCTTCTAACTCTCTGACAGCTGTGTCTTCTAAACTATCTGTACCATTAACCTTGCCTTTAGGAAAAGTCCATTTGCCATAAGCGTCCAAAATCAAAACAAAATAATAACCATCATCACTTTTGCGATAAATCAAACCGCCAGCGGAAACTTCTTTGATGCCTTGATTTTCTAGCTCTTGTTTTTCACCATTTTTGGTCATTTCTTTATAGATACTACCCAAAACACCATTTACAAATTTACCAGAAGCATCACCTCCAAAAGCCTTGGCAAGTTCTATCGCTTCATTGATAGCGACTTTAGGTGGTATCTCAGCATTCATTTTCAATTCATAAATACCGATACGCAAAACATTGCGATCAACTAAAGTAATATGGTCAAGAGGCCATTCCGGAGCAAATTTTTTGATCATAGCATCAAGCTCTTTTTGTTGACTGACAACTTGTTTGACTAAATTATCAGCAAAACCCTGATCATCAAAATCCGGTGCAAATTCATCGTGATTCTTTTGCAAAATTTCTGGCGCCTCAACCTGCCCTTGTTTGAAATCCCATTCAAATAAAGATTGTAAAGCTAAAGTTCTAGCTAAATGTCGATTGGCCATGGTTTTGTTTGTTATTTTATTTTACTTTGCTTATAACAAGCAAATTATAAAAAACTATTTTGACTTAGTTTTTACTGCTATCTTTTTTTCACCTTTAAAATAACCACATTTTGGGCAAGCGGTGTGAGGCAAAATACTAGCTTGGCAATTTGTACAAACATTAACACTTGGCTTTTTCAAAGCAAAATGAGAGGCTCTTCGACGAGCAGATGATTTAGTGCGTTTTTGTGAAGGTAAACCCATAAACTTATCTTTTAAAATGATTAAAATCTTAATGGCTTAGATAATACTGTAAAAAAGAATTTTGGTCAACACTAAGTATGCAAATTATAACACAAAGCTAAATAAAATGCGAGTCAAAAAGCCCCTAAAAACAGCCTTTATTTACAGGCCTTGCACGCACTTGACAATAACTAAAATGTGTGCTACAATGATTTATCCAGTAAAGGAAGCATCCAAAATACAAATAAAATCAAAAATTCCCAAAAACAGCAGATTTAAAAAATATCTTTCTAGCTAGCTGTGTCCACGACAAGCATGGGAATCATTTTTAGATTTTATTCGGCTCAGGCTAAATTATTTCTAGTAATGATTTTCTTGGACGCAGCTAATTGGAAAGATATTCTAAACCCCACCCCTCGACTTTGCTCAGGGCTGGGTATTTTTTTATTCTGTCAAAATTGGTTCCACTGTCTCCTGCTCTGAATCTAGCGGAATTTCGTCTGGAGTGGAACTAGAATTTTCAGCGTCCAACTCTTCTTGAGTGACACCCAAAAGACAAACTTCTTGCCAAGGCACATAATGACTACGAAAAGTAGTCAAAACAGGATCAGTCGTATTTGGATACAAAACTGAATAATCAAATTTTGCGTCTGCGCCATTATGCGCTCTTTCGGTACACTTAGTTTGTCCGGGTGCCAAATCCAAAGTTTTGATAATCTTTTTTTCTGGTGGCGCTACAATGTTATAAATCTGTGGCTCGGTCATGATAATTTCTCGGCCGTCCTTAGTGCCCCAAAAATCAAAATATACTTTTGTGCCTTCTATTCTACTTTGAATCAAAATATGTTTGGCTGTATCATTTTTGAATTTAAAGTCTGGCCAAGGATCATAAATAGTAGCATCAGTTCCTGCTGGCTCATAGTACGAAACTCTATAAGAATGATTTCTTCTAGCAGTGATCGGCAAACCAGATGCTAAAGCGCCACGAAAAACAGTCGTACCGATCTGACACAAGCCACCACCGTATTCAGGTTTAGTTTCATTGCCTTTGATCACCAGCTCTTGCAAATAACCATGCTCACCATCTATCTCTCCCAAAGCTACCAACAAAGAAAATTCAGCCCCTGGGGCAATCAAACTACCATTGACAGAGTCGGCGCCTATACCGATATTGTGCACACGATTTTTTGGACTGCCGGTAAAATCTGAGCTACCAGTACCGATGATTTCTACTATCCCCAAATCATTGACATTGTCATTGGTAATACTTGGTTCAACACTTATAAGACTTAAACTGATTTTATTTTCTATGTTTTTTTGATTTAAAATAATTTCTGCGTCTGAGATGATTTTTGACCAGTCCAAACTCAAGCCTGCTTGGCTACCCAAAAATTCTTTGACCTTGCCGTTTACAACTTCAAACTTAGCGTCTTGCACTGGGCGCTCCAAAGTTTTTGTAATCTCTCTAAGCTCAAAATATTTTTTGGCAAGCTCTTCGTCAAAACTTAAATAAGTATTGCTTGGTCCATTTTTTAATATCAACCATTTACTCCAAATCGAAAAATTAATTTCCCAATCAAGCTCCTCAAACAAAACCACTAAACTGCCCTTATCTTTCAAGGCCAAAATTTCTAGCTCTTTTTGTTTGATCAAAGTTTCGGTGATTGACGGCTCAGCACTTGTAAGCTGTAAATTTATTTCTTTATTTTCTAGGTTACTTATTTGCTTAGCGGTTTCTGTCAAAGCACTTTGCAAATCAAAAGCCTGCCCACTCTGCTCGGGCTCAATAACTAGCTTTTCACCAGTAATAACAAAGCTGGCTTCTTTTTTTTCTGATAAAACACCCTGCAAAGCATCATGCAAAATAAGCTCATGTTGTGCCCTGTCCCACTCATATTTCAAAGCAAAGTTTTTACCTTGCCACAAAGTAAATAATTTAGAAAATAAATTGGCAAAACTTTTATCTTGTTGCCAAGCAAAAACATCTTGCAAACTTTTGTCTATTTCCCAGAGCACCAAAGCATAAGAAGAATCGCTAGACTCAATCGCACTAACTGTTGGATAGATTACTACATTTTTTAAAGCGTGATTATAGACAAAGCCACGACGACTAACAAAGTCAACTCTCTTTTGCAAAAGATCTCTAGCCTGATCATAATTTAAACCAGACAAAACATGACCGCCGATACTGACTTTGGGTAAAATAATATCTTGGTAGCGCTGATTAATACTAAAATTTACAGACCAAAAAATTAAAACCAAAACAGCAAAAATAGCCGTGATAATAAGCGGCCATTTCCATGCTCTAAAATTTTTTATTTTTTCCCAAAACTCTTTCCACATTATGGTAAACTTAATTCTTCGTCGTTGCCCAAAAGATCATTTAAAATTTCTTTGCGATTGTGCTCAGCATCAGTGATGATTTGATTATCTAAACTCAAATATAAAATTTGTGTATGATCACGATAATTTTCCAAAAGCCCTGCCGGCAAAATAATCTCCAAGTTATTTTCTGTTTCCAAAATTACTTGTTCGTTTTCGATTTTTTTAAATTTTAATCTGAGGTTGTGAATCAACATATTTTTATGATTAATTTTCGTCCTTAACTCTGATCTCTATATCTTTCTTGTGGCTCTTTGGTAAGATGACTGTCAAAATACCATTTTTGATACTCGCCTCTACCTTATCAGCCTCTACATCTACCGGCAAAATAATCGAACGTGAAAAACTTCCCCAATAACATTCTTGATAAAAATAATCATCCTCTCTGATAGTTCTGTCTTTTTCTCTTTTTCCTCTGATAGTAATCATGTCGTTGTCAATCGAGATATCAATGTCATCAGGCTCAACTCCAGCAATAGTGGATTTGATAATCACATTATTTTTATCTTGATAAACATCAACCGTCAGTTGACCATCTTCATCAATTTCTTCTTCTATCTCCGCCAAAGCCTGATCATTCCAAGGATCTTCCTCATCTTCGAACTCTTCCTCGTCTAGCTCTTCTAAGGACTCTTCATTTTCAAGTTCTTCGTCGTCAGCATCTTGTCTGACAGCGACTTCCTCATCATCAAGTTCCAAGGACTCTACTTCTATCTCTTTTTTGTTTTTCTTTTTAAACATATTTTATTAAATTTTTATCATTTAATACCTATATTATAAAAGTTAAAGCTTAAATTGTAAAGGAAAATAAAAAGCCCGGTCGCGCGTGCGCAACCGGGGTTGTTTGGCCAAGCCGTCGAGGCTTAGGCCATGAAGGTGTCCATGACATCCTGAGCAGTGGTGCGCCAGCGCAACTCATCCTGAGCCGCTTTTGTCGGTTGACCGTTCTGCTTCTCCCATTCGATATTGTTGGAGAACGGGACATAGCCACCCCAGCCAAAGGGCCTCTGGTCTGACCATTCGTTGCCATTCATGGCCAACAACTTCTTCATCAGCTCCAGGTTTCCGGTGACGATGTGCTTGAGCTCCGAATGTTTGTCGATGCGATCCTGGTGACAGAAGGTGAAAATCCTCGCACCCAACTTGATCGGATCACCGTCAGCTCTTTTGGCTGTGTCGAAAAGTACAGCGTGCTCCTCGGAGACCAGGGCCAGCACACCATTGTTGTCATTGCTCAAAAATCGTGCCATTGTTTCCTCCAGAAATTGTGCCCCAAAGTACTTTTGGAGCGGTTGATGTCGATGTGCATGAATATATTATAATAGCATATATTAAACATTCTGTCAATAGCAATGTATTTCAGCTAACAAAAAACAGCCGTGTGGCTGTATGGTTATATTTTAGCTAATATTAGCTAAAACTGTCTGGTGGGTATCTGGTGGGTATAAGAGGACTCGAACCTCTGACCTCTACAATGTCAATGTAGCGCTCTAACCAGCTGAGCTATACACCCTAAAAATATAAATGGTACCGGAGAGAGGACTTGAACCCCCACACCCGAAGGCACTTGGTCCTAAACCAAGCGTGTCTACCAATTTCACCACTCCGGCATGTAAAATAACGCTATGTAATAAAAATACAATTCTCTATTTATAAAGGAAATCACTAAATTAGTCAATCTTACTATAAGATCTGACTAACAGCCTCAAAAACACCTAAAGTTTTGAACAAGAAAAAAGCCCCTAAAAGTATCAAAACTAAATTCCACGGCGTATTCGCTATAATGGAAATTGGCATTTCTATAAATAATCCTTGCAAAATATCTCTCATATTAAAATAAAACGCCTTTAGTATAGTATTTTTTAAGCTATTTAGCAAGAAAGGAAAAATCACCAACTATTGACAAAATAGAGAATATGTGTTAATATTGTATATTGGCTCTTACACAACAAGATCTCAAAGGAGAACACCATGGACTTCGTCGCGGCCATCGTGATCAATTCGACCTTGATCGCCTTCATGTTTGTCGCTCAGCTGATCGCCAGTTTCTACAACAGGCTTCCGGCCAGAGGATCATTCATCCCCGGCACCAAACAGCCATTCCTCTATTGGCAGGACTTTTACTGCCAAAAATGGGGAAACACAGTCGGCATGCCGCTGATGCTCGCGGCATTCATAGGCACCTATAGCCAAAACCCGAAACCATATTCCTTGATTTTCTGGTTCGTAATCGGCTTCTTGGCAACCCTTTACTTCAGGGGCATGTGCCTATCTGCAAAGCACAAGCCTGACTGGGGTTTTCCGATGAAGGGCAAGATCAGCCTCGGTGGCATAATCCACCTCGGATACTTCTGGTTCTACTTCTCCATCATCTTCTTCACGGTGTGGAATTGCATCACCAAACCTGAGTGGCTCATGTTTGGCGCCGGCCTCATCATCTATGCCATTACTTGGCACAAAGACCTGAGGTCGGGCAACTTCGCCCCGCTCATCAAGCAGTAACCCCGAACAAACCTGAGATCTTTCTCGCTCTACCCCAGCGCACGCAAGTGTTGCTGGGGCTTTTTTATTTATTTAATAACTTCTATTTAGCCTTTATAAAATTTTATTTTTAAAAAATAAACTAAGCTGAAAATAAGACCAAAAACTAAAATAACTAAAAATATTTTTTTGACTGTTTGAGCTCTAGTGCTTAAATCAACTTGATGGGTGCTAGTAGATAATTTAGTTTCGTCTGCCAAATCCTCTGCCACCACTGTTTGGGCACGAGCAAAATCAGCCGATTTCAAAACTGTTAGTTTAAAAATACTATCTGTGGCTGTCAAAATACCACTAGCTATAATCTCCACACCTTTTTTGATTTCTAAATCTGCTACTGAAAAATCTGCATAAACTCTCAAAGTCGCTTCCGACTCTAAGTCAGGCGCTAGATAAATATTTTTACCACTTTTTTTCACTACCACACCCTGCACCTTCACAAAATCACCCGCCAAATCTTCAGACAAATCATTTAAGTCACTGAATTCTTCTAAGGCTAAATCAAAATGAAATTCTGTCACTGAAATATCTTCTTTGCTTTTTATTTTGATCCTGGGCATAGGATCTGTTTTGGAGATTTCTCCCGAAACTTCAAGCATATCACCAGCTTTGATCTCCGGCCAATCTTTTTTGCTAAAATAAATCTCTACAATTTGATCATAATAGACATTGTTCTCATCCCAGTCCACTAAATACAAACTAGTTTTTTTATCAGCCGTGTTATTGAGAGCCACGCCCTGTACAATTACTTTTTGTTTAGTCTCCAAGTCATAAACTCCCGCTGGACTATAAATAGTCATGCCGGCTACTGCCGATAAATTTGAGCCATTAAAACTATTTGTCATTCCTGGACTTGGATTGGTATTTATAAACCATTCTTGATTTTCAAAATCCCAAGCAAAAGATTGTCCTTCCTTGATATTTTCATAAGTAAACTCTTGCCAAACTTCTTTCAGTGGCGTCAATAAACGCACACTGTCGTTAGAGTTATTTAAAGTCAGTCCTGTCTCTGCGCGAGAAAAAACCTTGAACTCACCAGGTAAAATCACCGTGCTGGAGCTAAATAAATATGACTTACTACCAGCCTCTTGATCATCCAAAAACCAACCAAGTAAATCAATACTTTCGTCATGATTGTTATAAAGCTCTAGCCATTCGTTGTCATCTGATCCGGTGGGGTTTGGCATAAACTCAGAAATAAGCAAATCATCCAAAGCAAAATTAATCGGCGCAATGTCAGTTATTTTCAAATCACTTTCTTGGGAAAAAATATCTAACAACAAACTTGCCTCGCCAAATAAATTTTCTCCGTCTATAACTTTGAGTCTCACGAGATACTGGCCCGCACTTTGATAAATATGATTTTCTGTTTTTTCATCACCTTGAGTTTCGTCACCAAAGTCCCACTCATATTTCAGGGTGCCTTCTTCTGGATCACTAGAATTTTCGGCAGACATTATAATTTTTTCACCGACCAATAATTCTTTGCTCTTCAAAGTTATTTTGGCAAGCGGGCTCAGATTTTCTAAAAAAGTATTTGCTTGGTTTGGTGTCAAAGCACTCGTCCAAACAAAATCATTATTTTTACGAGCATAGCTTTTATCTTCAGCAGCTGTATCACTGTATTCTATTTTTTCTAGCAGATCGCCATCTGGAGAATAAAGTTTGACACTATCACCGCCAGTGTTATTCAAAGAAATTCCCGTCACACTTTTTTCTAAGACCAAATATTTTTTAGCTTGTATTGATAAATTCAATTCGTCATTAATAGTAAAAATTCTCGCGGAATTATCTTGCAGTTTAAAACCAGACAAATCAATCGTTTGATTAGAATCATTGTAAAGCTCTATCCATTCAGCCTCATCTGTGCCTTTGGGGTTGGCTAAAAACTCAGAAATCAAAATGTCATCCCAATAATTATCAGGCCCGCTCCCACCTCCACCCGAACTCTCTTCTGGCTCTTCTGGTTCTTCAGGCTCTTCTGGGGTTTGCTCACTGACCACAACCAGACAAGTTGCTGTGTCTGACAATTCTCCATTAGAAACACTTAAAGAAACTTGATATTCTCCTAACACAGCAAAAGCATGTACAGCCTGAGCTTGCTCGGAGCTGGCGCCATCGGCAAAATCCCAAAGGTAAATTAAAGCTAAATTTTGTGGATCACTAGAGCCAGAAGCGTCAAAATTTCCTTCAGTGTTTATCAATAAACTACTAGGACAATCAGCAACAGCTATCGGCGCCAAAGTTTCTTCAGGCACTTGACCATCACTGTTTACTTGCCCTGGTGTTCCGCCTGTGATAGCAGACTCTTGCCAATTATTCATGCCACTGTCTTGCGTGAGATTTATTTTTTCCAAACTAAAACCAGAGCCCGCTCCACCCCAAGTAGACTCATAAGAAGCTAAAATACTTTGTGTTTGGCCAGCATCAAAACTCAAGGCCAAGCTGGCACTAGAATTTGGCAAACTCATGACAGTATCAAAAACTTTGGCACTCACACCTGGATGCTCGGCTAAAAATTGCTCAGCATCAGCGGCTATCACAAAATACTCTTGTGGAGCAATCAAATTATTTTCTCCTTGCACCAAACTCAAAGTATGGTTTGAGCCATCAAAAAAACGCCAGCTACTTGCGCCTGCGCCCGTCAAAACTTCTACTACATCCTGGCCACTGTTATAAACTTCTGTCCACTCGCGACCACTGTCTGCTCCCGACAAATCATACATGATTTCGGAAATAACTAAATCGTTGTTGTTGGCTAAAACTAATTTAGCCAGACTAAAAAATACCAAACATAAAATACTTAAAACAATCGCTTTCTTCATCGCTTTAAAAATTAATTTTTAATTTTATTTTTTAGTCCTCAAAATCGCTTTTCTTCTACTTTGACAAACAAAAATGTCGGCCAGTGGATCTGCGAATGCAAACCCACTGGCACAAAATCATTTCACCAACAATATTTTATCCACTTGCACCGATGTCCCTGCTTGCAAGTAAACAAAATACACACCTGCCGGAAAACCCTCCGCCCGCCAAACAACTTGATGTTGCCCAGCTGACATGAACTGATTCAGTAGCTGAGTCACCAAGACACCTTTCAAATCAAAAATTTGCACTTGCACTTGACTGTCTTGCGGCAAATCAAAAACAATCTGCGTCTGAGGGTTAAAGGGGTTTGGAAAACAACCCAGCAAAGCCAAGGATTTATCATGCTCAGGCTCAGCAAAAACTACCACCTGATCAGGAGGCTCGACCAAGACATTGTCCGACAGGTAAAACAGCCCCGCGCCTTGCGCAAAATCACCATAGCCAGACAAAGGCTCTGGGCGAGACTGCAAAACGCTCGCGCGACAATCACCTTCATACAAAAGCATGAAGTGTAGCTGATCCTGAGTAGCTGCACCGGTCGAGCCCATGCGAGCAATCACTTGCCCCTGCTGAATCTCTTGTCCTGTCACAACTAAGCTTTCAGCTAAATGCCCATAGCAAAGCACATAGCCATGCCCAGCATCCACTTTGATGACATTGCCATAGTGGACATCCCAGCCAACAAAAATCACCGCTCCACTGGAAGCTGACAAAATAGGAGCACGTGCTCCTTCTGGCACATCTGGTTTGTCAAAATCCAAGGCGTAGTAGCTGTTGTTTGCATTGCTGTGATGATCACAAGTATAAGAGCAAGTCAAAACCCACTCTTCACCTTCTGGCCAAGGGAATTTTAGGTCGGGAAAATAGTCCAGAACCTCCAGACTGATTTCCAGCTCCCGATAAGGCTGCACGGGGTCGTTGTTGACTAGCAACAAATGGCCGTTGTGCTGACCAGCACTTAGGCTTTGGGCTGAGGCCACAAAGGTCACCGCCTGGCTTTGTCCTGGCTCCAAAAATACAGTGCTTGGCTGTATCTGAGAGATAAAATTCGGATGATTATCCGAAACCCCGAGCACAGCAACCATCAATTGCATTGTGCCGACATTGCTGATCACCAAAATTTCTGACAGCTCTTCTCCTTCGATCAAAGAAATGTCAAAATTTTCCGGCAAACAACTAAGCTCTGCTTGAGCATGGGCCACGCAACTACAAATCAAGTAGCTCAAAACAAAAAATAAGTTTTTCATTTTCCTTTTCCTTTCGGGAAATTTTGGTGAAATGAGTTGTCAAAGAACGGCTTTATTTTTTAGACTATCAAAAAACCAAGTCCCTCATAGATTGAGTGGAATTGGCCTATTGAATTATCCAAAAAATATTAAGCCAGTTAATTATCTTAAGAAAACTCCAAAGCTCAACAGGCCGAAAAACTTTGGAATTCTCCTTAAAACAACTAGTTGTTTTCTATTTGAATTTCCTCAACTTCAATATCTTCTTTTGCGGTTTCATCTCCGCTACTTTCTTTTTTTGAACCGCCCAACATGATCAAGTCTGAGGCAATGATTTCTGTCAGATAATGCTTTTTACCTTCCTTATCGTCCCAAGTTCGGTTTTGCAAACGACCCTCCACATAAACCTTGGAACCTTTTTTCAAATAAGTGGTAATAATATCGGCTAAGTGCCCCCAAGCCACTATCTTATGAAAATCCGCTCTTGTTTTCTTTTCCTTTGATTTAGCATCATACCAAATATAATTGGTCGCCAAATTAAAAGCGGTAAGTCCCTGTCCGGATGGCAAATTTTTTAGCTCCGGATCCTGGGTCAAATTACCGATCAAATTAACCTTGTTTAAATCCATAATCGCTTTTCCTTTCTTAGCCCCCTCAAAACCCAAGCAAAGCAAGAGCAAAAAGGGCTTATTTAATAATTATTTTTTTCTTCAAATGTTGACAAAAAGCGTCCTTTTATCTATTATATTAATGAAGGCTATTTATTTAGCCCTCAAAATCGCTTTTCTTCAAGAAAAACTAGTCCTTCGGGGCTAGTTTTTCTATTTAACAATTTTTCTAAATCTAAGCCCGAAAAACTAAAGCCATAATGTTTTTTATTATCACTCATAGTTTTTTCGCTGAAAAATAAATTTGCAAAAATTCGTTCTAACATTGTTTTTGGATAATACTTTCATAAAACCTGCATTTTTATTTATGTTTTTGTTAGCGCCGTCGCTTATTTAAAAGACGGCTCTACTGTATTTCTATAATAATACTAAATAAAAGCTCTGTCAAGACTATAAAATATCCCTAATATTAGCCAAAAATAAAAACCCGCCTTTCCCTGAAAGAAAAAAGCGAGTCTCAAACCCAAGCCAAGATCCAGAATGCCAGCAGCAAAAACAGCAGTATATAGGCAGCGGTCAGACGCAAAACCAGTATTACCCTGTCTAAACGAGAGATCACATGCCTATTTCGCGGATAAACGACCCTGGTGGCAAGCGGCACAAAAAGCACAGACGCTGCAAGTTTTAGCAGAATATGCTGATCGACGCACCAGGCGACAAAGAATGCGTAATCCATGTCCCCTCCAAAGCTTGAAGAACTTCTTTATTAAAGGGAGTATAGGTCTGTAAAAACAAAAAAGCAAGCCAGCTATTTTAAAATATTTTTTAAGAAACTTTGGCGGTGTAATGCTGAAGCTCCATTTATCAAGATGGCTTTCATGTGCTCGGCACTACCATAACCTTTGTGTTTACTAAAATTATAATTTGGAAAAATTTGATTTTGCGCAGACATAAAACGATCACGATAAACTTTGGCAAAGCAACTTGCTAAAGCAATGCTAACAAACTTTGTTTCACCTTTAGCAAAAAACTCTATCTTTTTATTGTCTACATAATTTTGAAAACCGCCGACATGATCAGCTACTACGCGTCCGGAAAAATTATTTATTTTTTTTAATAAGTTTTCTAAGGCTTGATTGACTACTAAACAATTTGCCATTTGAATGCCAATCTTATCTATTTCTTTACTGTCTATTTCTGACACCATCCAAATAAACTTATCCTTTAAATTATCAAAAATCTCTTCACGCTTTTTAGCGGATAGTTTTTTGGAGTCTTTAACTTCTTTTAATAACTCTTCCTCCTCTGATGTATTTTTTAATAAAACTGCCACAGCGCAAATTGGCCCCGCTAAACATCCGCGACCAACTTCGTCAATGCCAATAATATATTCTTCATTCATAAACAAATTATAGCACAAAAAACCCGCCAAGAAGCGACGGGTATTTTGTTTTTTAATTTTATTTTAGACTAATTTCTAGCACGTGAGGCTAAATCAATTCTAGTCAAAGCCGTAATAAAAGCAGCGCTGCGTAAATTGACCTGATACTTTTGAGCTGTTTCCCAAACATCAAACCAAGCTGGCATCATTCTTTCTCTTAACTCTTTATCAACTTCTTCAGCGCTCCAATAGTTATTGCTCAAATTTTGTAACCATTCAAAATAAGAAACTGTCACACCACCAGCGTTAGCCAAAACATCTGGTATCAAAACTACTTTGTTTTTAAACAAAATGTCATCTGCCTCTGGAGTAGTCGGCCCATTGGCTAATTCTAATAAAATTTTTGCTTTAATATTTTCAGCATTATTTTCAGTGATTTGATTTTCTAAAGCAGCTGGAATCAAAACATCAACATCAAGTGCAAATAATTCTTCAGTGCTAATTTCTTTACTACCCTTAAAACCTTTGACACTTTTTGTTTCATTTTTATATTGCATCAGTTCGGGAATATCTAGACCCACATCATCATAAATAGCAGAAGATGAATCAGCCACAGACACCACTTTGTAGCCAGCTTCAAATAATAGTCCAGCCATCACTGCGCCGGCATTACCAAAACCTTGAATAGCAACCTTTAAACCTTGTGGTGCTAAATTTAATTGTTTAGCTGCTGCTTGCAGAACATAAAAACCGCCTTGGGCTGTCGAAGTACCGCGTCCCAATGATCCACCAAATTCTACTGGCTTACCAGTCACCACCCCTAAGGCTAGTTTGCCTTCTAGCTGCGAAAATTCGTCAGCCATCCAAGCCATGATTTGTGGTGTAGTATAAACATCAGGCGCTGGAATATCTTTTTCTGGTCCGATCACTGGACGAAAGGCTCTGATCCAAGCGCGTGATAATCTCTCTAGCTCCGTCACACTCAAAGATTTTGGATCCACTATCACTCCACCCTTTCCTCCGCCCATCGGAATTCCGACTACCGAACATTTGATAGCCATCCAAAAACTCAAAGCCTTTACTTCATCTAGATTTACTTGCGGATGAAAACGAATACCACCTTTGTATGGTCCACGCGCATTGTTGTACTGGACACGATAAGCTTGAAAAATTCTCAAACTTCCGTCATCCATTCTCACTGGCAAAGAAGCCATGTTTATTTTTTCTGGGCTACTTAAACGAGCCAGAGTCTCTGGGTTTAAATTCATAATCTTAGCTGCTGTTTCTAGCTGCCTTAAGGCATTGTCATATGCGTTCATATTTTTTATTTATTTTTTAATTTAAAAAATTTTAACTATTTTTGACTGCTTGCACAATTTCTTTTACAACTTTTTTGTCCAAAAGATTTGGGATGATTTTTTCTAGCGAAATTTTCCCTGCACTTTTAGCAATTGCTTTTGCCACATTTATTTTCATCTTATCCGTCACGATTTTTTTCTTGTGATCCAATAATCCTCTAAATAAACCCGGAAAAACTAAAGCGTTGTTGATCTGGTTAGTAAAGTCACTGCGACCAGTGCCAACTATTTTTGCTCCAGCACTTTTGGCAAGC
>JACCDG011822426.1_pt1 | contig 14104 bp, 30 predicted proteins | sample 7442471 | NCBI WGS metagenome assembly JACCDG01 (sample SAMN15323444, study PRJNA562643) | freshwater metagenome | isolation source: river surface water | place: USA:Blue River Watershed | collected 2017-08-17
ATCGAGGGTCTTGTTGAACTTACGCCGGCCGAAGTCGAAAGGCTCTACGGTCAGAAGACCTAACCGATACGGAATAGGTCGTTACAATTCTTGCAATGGAGCAAACATGAGCGACCGAATTCCCAAACCCCGACTCACCCTCAAAGACAAGACTCGGATCATTGACCGGCTCACGAAGGAACTCATCGGCATCGCCGCCGATGGCACTGATGACATGAGCGATCTTGAGAAGCGACTGTTGAAGGAACTCACGATTGAGGCCGAGAAGCCCGAAGTGCTGTGGGTCCGCTGCGGCGACAGCGACTCCTACAACAAGTTTGATGATCTCAACGAAGCCGCTGAGTATCTCAAAGAGGCTGGCGTCACCGACAAGCTGCATCAATGCATGGGCGGCATGACAGCCCCCGGCTTTACGTCGGCGAATTACATCAGCATCTATTGGGGTGAAGATCCCAAAGAGCCCACCATGAGCCGGCAACTCATGAAAAGGGAATTCCTCGATCTCCGCATGGTGATGCGGTAAGCGATACGAGCTAGGTCATTGTCAAACAGGAGCCACAATGCCACGAACTGCCCCAGAACAGTCCTACTGGACACGAACCGGCCGCTATCAGGATGACATGACACGTCTGTTCGCTGAAGTCCCCAGAGACGGCAAGCGAGCCATCCGAATCGGTATCGAACTGATCCGGTGCATCAACAACATTGCATACGACATTTTCAACAATGGCGGATGCAACCTGATGTTGCAAAGCATGGCCGAACAGGTCACAACGCTCGGCCGATGGGAAAAAGACATCAAAGCCAAGATGGACAATCCCAAGAATTGGTCTCGGATCATGTCGCCGATTCATCGCATGATCATCGTCAGTCGAGTCCCCGATGATGACGATGATACGTTTGGATTGCCCGAAAAATGGAACGACAACGCCCTCGAAGACATCATGAATGGTGTCGTCCTAGTGGCCCTCGATGAACTCAAGAAAGAGGCCGCATGAGCAACAGAATCACCTTCCAAGCCACAATCTTCCTCGATCATCAGAAAGGGAAATGGGACGAAGAGAAATCGTATGGCTTTAGAGCCTACGACAATGAGTCTCAGTGGTACGAAAACCAATGGGAAGAGATCCCCGAAGACAACCTTGACTGTCTCAAAAAGATCATCAACAACCCGAATCCACGAGACGGCGTCGTTGAACAATTCCTGAGCTACATGCGAGAGCATCGGGAAGGCTGCTACATCAACAAGGTCTGGCATGAATGGGATCAGATTAAGCACCTGTTCGTCTGATCTAGCCGATACCAACTAAGGGGAGGCGACCCCCTCTGCCCTTGATGGAGATAAAGATGAATTTCTGTTTGTTGTTCACGAGTGATGACGGTGTTCCCGGCCGGCTTGAAGGCCCCGGCACGATGGACGAATGCGTTGAAACACTCAAGCTGATCCTCGAAGCGAAGGGAGAGAAGATCCCCGAAAATCTGCGGGAGCAAGTGGAGTCAGATTTCATTTTTGATCTGCCTGATGGCAACACGGTTCACGTTCTTGTAGTTGAACCTCTGGGCACCTATGATGAGGCCCTGCGGATTCAGAAGGAAGACGACGAAGAACAGAAGCGAAGGGACGAGAAACATGGCCTCCACGGCGACAAGATCGACGACGCCAACTAGGTATTTCTACGTCTACGGCATCAACTGCAACTGTGCGGCCTATCAATGGCCCCGGCAAAAGCGGCAAGCGATGACATCATTCATGCGCTGCCGCTTTTGTCGTAAGACTCTGGGCCCGATGGAATACGAAATCCTCTGGCAAGGTAGTGCGAAAAGTGAGCACGAAGCCTACGACAAGACACAGGCTGCCATCCGGCAGAGAATCGCTAAGAGGTAAACGATGTCCGGTCAAATTGAGAAACTGCCAAGTGTGCCATTGTCTTGGCGAACCGAAACGATATTCGGCTGCATTTGGGCAAAGATTCTGGAATGGGATCTCCTCGACATCATCGTAACATCTTTGATTTGCCTTGCAGTTTATTTCAAAGATGTCACATTGACTTTGCTTGGGATGTTGGCCCTCGGCGCTGCGGTTTTGTTCGTCGCTATTGGCCTCGCTGAACTGACCGAATATCTGGGACTCGGAGACGACTAAGTAGCCGATACCAAGTAAACCATCGTCCCAACAACAGGAGATCGAAATGGTTGCTCAAATGACGGCTGGTGAAGAGTACGCTGCCAAGCACGAACAGAACGGCCTTGGCATGAACGGCTCCGAGTACCATGCCCGCTACAACGGCGTCCCCACTGTCGACTTCGCCGAACGGGGGCTCAAGATCACCCGGCTACGACTGCTCACGGACCCCGGATTCCCCTACATGGATGTGAGCTACTGCCACGGAGAATTCCAAGGCAAACCCTGTAACGTCTATCTCCCATTCCAACAGCTTAATAAGCGGACCTACAAGACGGACCTTGTCAAGTACGCCAAGGCCACCGGACACTTCATTCCCGGCCTCTTCGACTCCCTTTCGATTGCGTGGTGATTATGAGTCAGCCAAATCCTATCCAACCCGGCGATTGCTTCATTCGCAAGGCTGGCATGAACTGGTTACGAGTCGTGTTGAGTGTGTCAGATGACGCTCGATGCCTATACGGTGAACTCTTGGATCAGGATAGCGACGTGCATCGAGGGGTCACTTCCTTCAAATCCATGAAAACTTGGGGTCGCAAGATTACCACTGAGGAAGCAGTGGCAATCTATCCCACAATGCAGCAACGGCTTGCTGGAGACAAAGGCAAATTCTCCATGAAGCGAAACCGGGAGACACCTTTTCCGGATCAACTGAGTCGAATGTTGAGTGAACTCACGATTTGGTGTCTCGACTACGACATCGTGAGTGGATCGTCAGATCGCCTCCTGATTGAGGAACTTAATCACCGGGGCTATGAAGTCACGAAACGACAGTAACCGATACTAATAAGGGGGTTGTTAGCCACGACCCCCTTATTAGGAACTAGGAACATGCTCATGCAAGCCCTTGGTCAAATCATCGACCCCGTCACCCGTATGACGGTCTGCCCCGGTGTCGTCTGCAAGTGCTGCGGAGATCCGGCTGTCCAGTTCTGCCCCATGCACGGCAAGAACAAGCTGCTCATGCGTCCCATCAAAGTGACCTTCAGCGACGGCGATACGTTGCACACAAGCATCAACGGAACCGACGAAGAGATCAACCGTCACTACCTCGGTCAGTGGTTCAACCACGGCGACACTTGGACTCACCCGGCCGACAAGATGGTCCGGGCAGTCAAAGTCGAATTCTTGGAAGAGAAATAGGAGAGACGATGCACAGGCCCAACTTCGTTGTTTATTTCGCTGGCGAGCATCAGGAACACTCGTTCGAGAACATCGAACGACTCGCTGAGCACCTGATTGACAGGGATTATGTCGCCCCCTTCCGGCAATGGGCAGACAATACCCACTTCCAAGACAACAGCATGCCAATGCGAGGGGTCGCTCTCTGTTGGAGCGACCCAGACATCGGAGCCGCCAACTTCTCTCCATTCACCCAAGAGGATTTTAGGCACCTCTACACGGCAATGGCTGAGGCCAGTCTCTACATCGGAGGCCCGAAACTGCGAGCCCTTTGGAACGTTCTGTCCAAACAGTACCAACTCCGGCAGAACATTGACTACGCTTTCACATTCAAGGCCGGCATCGTTCGGATTCTGTGCGACAACGAGACGACCAAAGATATCATCCAAATCGAAGCCAAGGACAATGGCATTCGTGTCAATGTCATCGTCTAACCGATACCAACTAAGTCCCTGTCCAACAGGAGAACGAGATGCCCGAGACATGCTTTGTCGCTGAGATCAACAAGGGCCGAAGACTTGAAACACCGACAGCCGAAGACATGGCACGAGTGCTCGACAACCACAGTATTCGACTGCCCCTCACTCGCCGGCCAAATTGGCTGTTCTTTGACGATGCCAACGGAAACCTCGTGAAGCTCGAACAAGGCCCGCCCGGTAGCCTGTTTCTGACAAGGGGACTCGAAGACAGCGAAGTTCAACCAATCTTCGACGCCCTGAAAAAGATCAGCATGTCGCAGAGTGGCCACTACGTTCCACACGCTGCAAGACACATGCACTTCAGCGAAACGATCTTTGACACTCTCTGCGACCAAATCAAGGAACAAGGCAAACTGTTCTTTGAGAAGTGGAAGGCCGGTAACGTCTGTGCTTCACAGCACCTTGACAACATGGCCGTGCCACTCATGCGACTGGTCGACGAAGCCAAACGTCTCGATAAGCTGGCCATTCATCGCTATCCGATACCGACAGAGAAGACATGAACCTCCCACAAATCTACGACGGTCTCACAGCCGGCACGATGACCTTCAACCTCTATGGTCATCTGCCGGCCCGAGCCCTTGAACGCCTGCTCCAAGCGATCCAGCGAGACATCAAAGGCGCAGCCGGTGGACTCGACGGCAAATGGAACATGGATCGCAATGACAAAAAGACGATGGAAGAACTCAACGCAGACATGCGTGACTTCTTCCAGAGAGCCATCAGTCGAGAATACAGACCCGGCGAACTGATGCTCTGGACCGATCATCCGGAATATGAATGTCAAGGCTGTGGCGTACACATGAAACTTGTGTGCGTCAATGACAACGAAATTGCCCTCAAAGGCTACTACGACCGCAAAGCCAACGACTTCGTACAACATGAGGCAGGATTCCTCTGCCCCTTCAGAGATCCCAAACCGACTACCGGTTCAATCAAGATCCCGAGCGGCATCTTCGTCTTCGGCAATTTCTTCAACCACATCGACGATGCCCCCGAAGGCAAAAGATATGGAGACATTTACGAACTCAGCAGCCGACAAGGCCGACAGGCAATCACTGATTTCAAAGCTGAGAACGGAATTGCCTACGGCCAAACCACGAACACCAGTGTTGGGGTCTATGTTCATCCGAATAAAGACTCAATCCTGATTGCCGAGACCTATCTCGCTGATGGCTATTTCGAGAATCTCAGCGACGAAGAATACAAGGCCCTCTCGACAGCCGACAAGAAAAGACTGAAAAAGGAACTGAGCGAGCCGGAGGGACACAAACTCAAAGGCCAATTCAGTTGCGGCGTCTGGCGATGGGAAGGCACCGACAGTAAGAACGTCCCACAAGCATCACTCGATCTACTCGTCGAGCAATGCAACCCAGCCATCAAGGTAAAGGTCAAAAAAGGTCGCTGGCAATTCGAGCATCAACACGAACTGCCAAGAGATCAACACATCTGGGCCCGCCTTAAACTAACCGATACCAACTAAGAGCCTGTCCAAACAGGAGCATTCAATGACAGTTCTCGACGCCCTCAAATCGTGTATCACCGAAGAGGGAGCACTCGGCCTTGGTCCTAAGATCAAATTCGCCCATCAGCGAATTCGGGCCATCAATGATACCGTCACCAAGGCTATTGAACGGCTGGTCGATTGGAAAACGCCCGTCGAAGCTCCACGACTCAACACTTGGATCGTCCAACGCACCACCAACGACATCATTAGCTTCTACGCCTTCCAATGCGAGGAATTCCGTCTACGAGACACGGACAAGCCTCAGATCCTCAAGCTGCTCGGCATCGAAGCCAGCAAGGAAGACGTCGTCACGTTCAAGCGACTCGACGCTCAACAGTTTCCGCTGCTCGTGCTCGAATTTGGCAACAAGTGGTCGAAACCCTTTCCGACCAAACGTGCCGGACAACACTTCGATGATCCGGAAGCCGTCGAGATCATCGCCTGTGGAAGCTGCGGAGCCTATCACCGCACCGCCTTCCAAGGTGACTGCCGTGACGATCACGAACGCTTCGGCGATCCCGAAGACGCTGAGGCCCGTTTGAGAGCCAAGACGAAGGAAGTCTTCGAGGATGACGAAAGCGATACGGAATAGATCCATGTTCGATCATCAAATCCAACAGTTCCACGAACATCCTTGGCTGTGGATGAGTGCCATGATTACAGCCACGATCCTGTATCGCTTCGCCAAAGACCTCCTGAACTACTGGAGAGGCAAAACATGAAGTGTGCCACAACACGCTGCGACACCGAACTGACAGATAGCCACGTTCGGATCTATAACAGCCGGCCCTATCGCTGCTACTGCACAGCCTGCGCAACCAAAATCATGAGCTTCAAGCCGAACCAGCAGATGCGATCTGAAGCCTTCCAGACAAGCCCGGAAGCTCAAGCCGAACTGGACAAAGATAAGCCCCCTGAACGGATCGACGCTTTCGGCTGGCCCGAAGGTCATCCCAACTTTCGTCAACGGATCGTCTAAAACAAATGAGCCGGAGTGACTGGGGAGTCTCCGGCCCACTTGTGTCACAACGAGTGACGTCCGTTATGAAAAAAGAGCCCGGTGCCGCTTGAAAACACCGGGCTCCCTGCGCACCGTGGTACACCCACGGTCTCCAAGAATTGTAAAAGGCCCCGCTGACATCGGAGTGACAGCGAGGCACCCCGAAGGGTACGAGAGAACGACCCTCGTCAACCACACTGTAACGGATACTAAGAAAGAGGGAAGCCAACAACGCTGACTTCCCTCTTCCCGCTCTGGCAAGGCCATTGAATCAAAAGGAAGGCCGGCTTGGTTTGACGCTCTTCATCCGAGGAGATAATGCAAAACGGTTGCATCACTTGGTAAAGACACCGGCCAGAACGACGACACCGCCGCTCCAACGACATCCTAGTCCACCGAAATCAATCGTTCAACCGTTTGACCAGATTTTGGGCCAAAAAAGCAAACCCAAGGCCCATAACAGGCCCCTAGAAGCAAAGTAACAAGAAACACGCCTCTGAGGCCGGACAACATAAACAAAGCGATACGGGTTAACACAGAGCCTCCAACAAGAAAAGGTCCGGCAGGAAAACCCACCGGACCCTTGCAACTCCCCAAGGGCTCTGAAGGCCATCGGTTCACAAACTGTAATCGGAGACTGAAACATGTCAAGCCTCGCTGAAACTGAAATCGAGTTTCGGGGACAAACCTTCAAGGTCTCCATTGAGGTATGGAAGAGCGCCACAAAACACGACACCATCCTTGCAGTCGACAGGACGAAGGGAGAGAATTACGGAGACCTCTTCGGACTCATTACGATCAACACGGACCACAAAACAAACGACAACGAAATCGTGGTTAATACCCACGATGACCATAGCTGGACGAAACAACTGCTCACACTGCTCCCAGACCTCTTCCAAGATACCGGCAAAAGAATCCAAACCGGCTTCACTACCGCAGAAATCTGGACGATGACTCCATGATCTACAACATCGTGACGACAACAGGCCCCGGCACACTCCAGAGCAAGACCAAATATACGAAGGCCGACACAATCAACTTCGTACTTCAGTTCATCAGAGAACACCCGTCTGCCGTTATCTCCGTCAACGTAGGACCACCGAGAAGCCGAAACCTCATCTTCGCCCGAGCCGACAACAAGACCCAGATCAACGAACTCGGAGCCCCGATCTACCAAATCGACTCCATGCCAAATCACAATAGGGTCAGGATCGAAAGAGTCGAAAAGGAATCGGTCACGAACTTCGTGGAAGTCTATGTCAACGAATTCCCGAACACCGAAATTGTGGTCTCTCTGCTCGATAAGGTTCTGTTCGCCCGAGAACATGGCAAGACAACGGTCAACAAGCTGAAGTAAGCGATACGAAGAAACCAGAAGCCCTCACCAAAGGAACACTATGTTTGACCTCGAACTGTTCGTTCTCTCCGAAACCCTCTCGTCAGCCGTCAATGTGACAAACACAATCTTCTGCTCCCATAACGGAAGCAAGGAAGTCGTCAACCAAGATCCCACCTTCGTCAAGAGGCTCGCAGAACAGATCGCTGAGAAGTCGAGCCGCATGTCCCTCGATGGCACAATCTCCATTCTCGAAAAAGCCCTCAAGCTCGTCGACAAACGGGAAGTTGCCAAAACTCTGGAAAAGGGACGCCAAGCACAGGGCAAGTAAAAAGGGCCGGCAGGAAAACCCCACCGACCCCTTGCAACTCCCCAAGGCTTGAAGCCCGAGGTTCATTCACGATACCACGAAGGACTTGTCTATGCAACTCTGGGCACTCACCCACACCCAACAGGACGACAGGAAATTCAGTCTCCTGTTCATGTCGAACGAAACCAGCAGCTTCGACGATCTCACACTCCTGAAAGTGGCAGCCGCTCTTCGGCTCGACAACTTTAGCCCACATGACGAACTGGTAGCCACCAAGGTTATCAACGTCGAATACTCGAAAGTCGCTCCATTCATCCCCATCGTCGAAGTCTGAGATAGGACGGCGACAGGAAACAACCCCCATCGATCCCCAAAAGACGATAGGACACGGAAAGGGAAGATATGTCCGACTTGACCTACAAACTCTCCCGGAACGCCTACGACACCCTCCGGGAAGCCTTCAGCCAATATGACCTCCTGTCCAAACAGGACGAAGCAAGAGACTGGACGATCATAGACATCTGCGGAGCCGGACTCCTGTATGGGTCCAAGACAAGGGTCCGGGGAGCCTACGAGAACGCACTCGTCAGACCCACCGAACAACATACCAAAAAGACAGAAACGTGGTGGTCCCTGACAGCGAAAGGTGCAAGGATCATTAAGCACTGGCATGATTCCGGAATCACAACGGTTCCGAACTACCAGACAGGTCGGCAGGACTTCAACAGGGAGCCGCCTGTTCAAGAACCTCACAAAACGCACGGTGCAACTTAATAGCCGATACGGAATAGACAGGTAGTTAATAAAAGGGAGAGTTGAAATGCTGTGGGTTATTGCAAGTGAGTGCCGGCGACTGATTCGGGAATACAAACAGGTCCAGCGAAAAGAGAAGGCAGAGATCATTTTGATCTTGGGACTCATCACGTTCACAGGAGTCTACGTTCTCGGACTCTCGACCACCGCTCTGGCAATGATGGCCCTGTTCTTTCGAGGCTAAATCACCATTTTTCTGTAAAGCAGTCATCTGTAGTTCTGATGAGTGGTTACAGAAAAGCGCAGGAAGGGCGCAGGAAAGTTTCTGGGCGTTAGCCCTAGCTCCCCCATCCTTCAACTCAACGGACTCTCACACGCCTGCGAATTATAAGAGAACCATCTAAATAGACAGCCCCTCTCTTATAAGGCCCTCAGAGCCTCTTATAGAATAGGCTCAACAAAGCAATAGACAGGCACCGGTCAGTTATAAGAGAGCCAATAAAGGGCAATCTGGAGCCTCTGGTGATGTATAAGAGCGGCCGGGGGGTAGGCGATACTAGGTAGTTCCCTGTCCGGTACAATCGAGTAACTCTAAGAGTTACTCGATTGTACCCATGATAAACCAAAGGTCAAGGAACAAAAACCATGTCGGGCGAAGAATCCTCCGAAAAGCCGATTGATCTCAAGAGGCAGCAGAACGACGCCTATACGAAGTGGCGTCGAATAGTGGAAGAGCTACTTCCCGAACTCTCGAAGCGTATTTTCGCTCTCCGGGAGCACGGATATATGGGTTGTGGCTTCCATTGGGCTCTCGAAAGGGATCTTGGCTATGCGATTGCCAAGGTCTGTGACTACGATGACGGAGACATTTACCACAGCAAAGACGCCTTTGCCCACCAGATCGTGATTCAGGTCAGGGTTCGCCAGACCTTTGAACGGTTGGCCAAGATTGAAGATGAACTGAAATTCCCCGGCGAGCGTCTCGTCTGTCCCAAGGATGAATGATGGCCCATTTGAGCAACTGGAAGGGTAGAAAGATCGGCGAGGGGGACAAGGTCGAGAAGACGGCCCCCTACCTTGTCGAGAACAACATTCTGGCCTCGATCACCTTGAAGCCGGATAATGGGAATCGGTATCACACTGTCTACCTGACCGGGCATGACATTCTGAAGCTGAGAGCCATTCTCAAAGAGGTCCGGGGAATCGACTAGGGGATACCATGAACTTCAGAAAAGCCCTCAAGGTCTTAAAGAACCGGCACGAAGGAAACTACACGGCCGGCACGATTGCGAGAGCAGAAGCGAAGCATGAGACAGCGATGCTCCGCTACATCTTCCGAAAGCCATCTGATCTGAAGAAAAAGGATCGGAGGCCGAAATTCCCCAATCTCACGATTGAGCCAGTACCATGAAGTTCAAACATATCAAGCAACTGACCCGAGGCCGTTACACCTGTGACGTCATGTGGTCAGACTTGGAAGAGAAGCTAGGGAATTGGACGAGCCGGACACCCAAGCTCGATCTGGACCCTGAGTTTCAGAGGGGTCACGTCTGGACCGAGAAGCAGCAGCGAGCCTACGTTGAGTTCTGTTTGCAGGGCGGCACGGGTTCCAATATCATTCGGTTCAACTGTGCCGGCTGGCAGAACGACTACAGAGGCCCCTTTGTGCTGGTTGACGGGAAGCAGCGTTTGGAGGCCGTTCGTCGCTTCCTGCGCAATGAGATTGATGCCTTTGGATATCTCTACAAGGAATTTGAGGACCGGCTGCCCTTCGATGTGGGCTTCGTCTTTCAGATTGCCGATCTGAAGAGATATGAGGATGTGCTGTGCTGGTATTTGGAGATCAACACAGGTGGAGTCGTCCACACTGAGGAAGAGCTTTCCAAGGTGGTGGCGATGCTCTCAAAGGAACGGGAGAAGAAACAGTAGGGGATACCTACTAGAGTCTTGTCTTACAGGAGATTCCCATGAATGTTGATGAAGTCCGCATTGGTCAAATGCGTCGGTTCATTCCCGGCACCTGTCGCCAGAATACAACTGTGCTTGTTCGAGACTGCGAGCGGCTTGGAACGTTGTGTCAGGTCGTCTCCCATGCCTCTGGCGAGCAGCAGTCAAGCTGGCAGGGGTCTGTGAGTGGTCATGACGGCAGCCCGATGTATCTGGTCCGGTTTGACGACGGCGCTCAGATTCTGGCTTTGGAGACGGAGCTTTGGCCGGCGATCTTCCGATTGACGCTTTCGGATGATGGGAAGTTGGTCAATTACTTCAAGACGGTCAATGCGGCCGGCAGTGCTGAGGATGATATTGACTATGAGAAGATTGAACCACCTTCTCGGGCTCTCGAACTGATGAAGATGGCAGCCCCTTGCATTTGCGAGTTTGCGTTTGGGGAGACGATCCCAAACAGTGGTCATCCCATCCACAATACTTGGGAAGCGTTCAGTGGTCCCGATACAGGGGTCTCGGGGAACTGCTTTGCGATTGTTCGGACGTAAGCGATACCTGTAAGGATCTTGTCCTTTGGGAGATCAAAATGGTATTCGCCGAGTTTCAAGGTTGGTCGACGGGTTGGAATGGCAAGGATTTCTCTGGCCCTCGGACCATGATTCCGATTTGCGGTTCAGACGGCACTTTCCGTTGTGACAACCGCAAGTCATTGGTGAATCAGATTGCGGAGGCTCGAAAGCGAGCAGAAGCTTTGCAGAACGTTGTGTCTGGCATAGTGGGTCTGCGGATGTTCAGGTCTCCGAGTTGGCGTCTTACTGAGGGGAAGCCGATTACTGAGATCCTGCCAATTGGTGAAACGTTTCCTGAGCCACCGGCTCTGTAGCCGATACCTGTAAGGGTGTTGTCCCTAACTGGAGAAAACGATGTCAAACGTGAAGCAGATTCTGATTGAAGGTCAGTTGCCGTTCAATGCTCACGAGATTGAGCCGGAGCTTCTGAAGTTGTACGGCCAGTTGAATTGCCCCTCTCTCAACTTGCGGATTCAGTGGTTGTCTGGTGTGATCTCGGTGCCCAACGATGTGGTCGACAACAAGCCGAATCTGAACAACGGCCGCACGACGATCTACTCGTTCCGGATTGCTGGAGTTGAAGCTGTGGGGGCGAATTGGATCTTGTGGGCGATTCGGATTCTGGAGGCAGCGAAGGGAAAGCTGCATGTTGTCTATGTGAGGGATGAGGAGAACGACGAGGTCTCGTTCAATCGCCGGTCGGAAGATCGTTACACGGCGTAACCGATACGGGGTAGAATTTTGTTCCTTGACAGTTCCCAAACAGTGAGTAGAATTTTGTTCCTTGACAGTTCCCAAACAGTGAGTAGAATTTTGTTCCTTGACAGTTCCCAAACAGTGAGTACAATCGAGTAACTCTAAGAGTTACTCGATTGTACTGGAGAGAAAAATGGCCAGCTTCATTACGATTGTTGACTGCACGTCTTTGCCGGACATGAAGGTTGACGGGGCAGTGACCTTCGAGATTCAGGGTCCAGAGGATGAGAAGCGGGCATTTGCCTTCTTCAAAGAGGTTGTAAAGGAGGTCGAGAATCAGACTGACCCCTTGCCTTTGGATGAACTCAAGCGAATCTTTGCGGAACACACCAATCCACACACGGCTTCCCGAGTTGATGTTGGGATGGGAGCGATAATCGTGCTCCGTTCCGTGTCTCGTGACCTTGCTGGCTAGGCCGGCTCTTACCCGTTACAATTTTTGTAAACCTCTTTTCAGGAGTGACCATGTCTGTTGATTTGGGCTTTCCGGGTGTGGGGATGACTGTGGTCCGCACGAAGACGGATCGGTTTTATGCCGGCTACGGTGACGTGCAGGCCGGCACTCGGATTCAGGTGCCGACTGGTAACGTCATTGCCTTGGTGGCTGCCGGCCATGTGGACACGGTGCCGCTTCGGGATGTCTTTCCGAAGGCCGTGCCGGAAGCGATTGCTTCTCTGAACGGGTCTGATGTCGAGATCATGTCGTTCCCTGTGCCGAATGGAGAGGGGGCTCCGACTGTGATGGTTCGGACAACGGTGGGTGATCCCACGACGATCCGGGAAGTGGCTTTGGCTGATCTGACGTTCTAAGCGATACGGGGAAGGGTAACACCTTCCCCTTCTCTTGGAGACCAACATGGTTTCGACTGCTCTGATGCGATTGTGCATGGAAGCTCGTAAGCGTTGTGGTGCCATTGGCAAGCAGATGGCCCAAGACGACAAATGGATTGAGCCCATTGAAGTCAAAGCTGAGACAGCCCTGCGAAACGGTTACAACGTCAAAGACTATAGCGATTTCCGGGAAGCTCACCGGGACGCATGGGAAGAGACGTTGCAGTTTGAGCTTCTCTGGAAACGACAAGTCCGGGAGATCGCAGAAGAGGACTTCAATCGGAATGGGCTCGATATCACCAAAGAGGATCATTACATCCTGTTCTTGCAGGAGTTTGATGAGTCGGGCATTGAGGCTTTGTGGGAGGAATGGGAGGCCGCTGTGAATCTCCGGGCCTTCTGGGAAAAGCACTACAACAAGTAGCCGATACGGGGAAGGGTACAGTGCCCTTCCCTTTTCTTTTGTCTGGGAGACCAAGATGCCAGATGTGTTGACTGATGATGACATGGTGTGCATCAATGCCGCCTGCTTCACTGACTTGCGAGAGTTTGATGACAAAAGTGGTGTGAAAGCTCGGGCTGCTTATGATGGTCCCGATCCGGCCGTGAAGTGGGATCATGTCTTGCCGGGTGAAGGTGCAGTTGTCGGTCACAAGGAAACTGGTCACGGCGAGTTGTCGTGCTATGGTGTTTACTTCAAGCCGGGTGTTGGGCTTCTGGTGAATATGGTGTGGGAGTTCCATTACCGGAACGATGCGAGCCGGCATAAGTGGGGTTCACCGTCGCCGCCCGAGACTGGACTGCCGACTGCTGACATTGTGACTCCGTGGGCACTCAACGCCTATCGGATTGCAAAGGTGGTTCGGAAAGACTTTTCTCCCAAGCTTCGGGAACGAGAGTACGTGCAGCCGGATGGAACTTCGACTGATGACCGGCACATGTTGGAATTGTATATTCCCATCGACATGTTCAAGACGTCGAAAGAGTTGGTTGCGGCTTGTGTGGCTGCTGTCAACTATGACGACGAAGTGGAAATTTACTGAAGGAGCATATCATCCGTAACAACAAGACTGCTGACACTGTTTACGAGCCGTCTCAAGAAGAGATTCAAGAAGCACTGGCAGAGATTCAGTCGACGTGGACGCCGGCCGAACGAAGGCGGCGGTCCAATGAGTCACGCCGCAAGGTGCTTCTGACTGAGCCCCGTGCTGTTCGGAGTACGATTTCGGAACCGAGAGTTGAGTAACCG
>JACCDG011519175.1_pt1 | contig 14102 bp, 13 predicted proteins | sample 7442471 | NCBI WGS metagenome assembly JACCDG01 (sample SAMN15323444, study PRJNA562643) | freshwater metagenome | isolation source: river surface water | place: USA:Blue River Watershed | collected 2017-08-17
CCATAGTTTTTCTGCTATAATTTTTTGCATGGGATCTCCTTTTTGTTTTTTTGCACCGCTATTTTAGCGGTTTTTGGAGATCCCATCTCGCTTTTCAGCTTATTTTAGTTTTCGGATAAGCCCTAAACCACACCAAAGACCTTGACCTCATCCTAAGCCACATCATCGTAAATTATTTTTTAACAGGAGATCACACAGACAAAGTATTTGTCATCGCAGCAGAGTGCAAAGAACTTCCAGCATCTTTTATGCCACCAACAGAAATTCCTTTGTTTTTCATTCCCTGCGTTTCTCACGAGACGCTTAATGCACCCCTACCCACATGGATAAGTACTGAGGCAGGAAATCTTCTTGAACTGCCTTTAACCAGAGACGGCTCACAAATTGCAGAAACAGACTGGATATCTAAACTATGTCCCGAGATTGTACCCGACGCGCCAAAGACACCAACTCCCTCACCCGCGCTCAGACCACGAAAACCAAAAGTCGATTCCTGTGCGCGCAGCCTTCCACTGTCCGCTCATAAACGCAAAATGCCCTCTACGGGAAAAGCAAAACCAGATGCACCACAAGATTTTGCATGCATACAAGAAGACTGTTTTCCAACAACAAAAAAGACGCCTCTCTCTTTGTCTGTAGCAGAAGCTTTTGGAACAGCAGATCTATTCTCTCCCTCACGCGTAAGTTGCGATCTTATGGCACATACACATGCTGCAGCAAACCCAACACCATCAACGCCTATGGCCTCGCCTTCGCTCACCATAACAAATCTTCCTGCCTTTTCTCACAAGAAACCTCACGAAGTGTCAAAAGACAAAATTCTTTCTTTTCCCAGCTCAGAAATCGCCGTACCCTTCCCCGAAGAAGATGAAGAAAAATAATCCTATTCTTCTTCGTGCCAGAGCATACCGTTGACTTGCGAGTTCCAAAGCTTTGTGTACAAGCCATCTTGTTTCAACAGCTCATCATGTGTGCCATCGCCAACAAGCTGGCCCTTATCAAAAACAAGAATTCGGTCCATGTTCAAAAGCGTTGAAATGCGGTGCGCAATCACAAGCGTGGTTTTATCTTTCATCAGATAATCAAAACTCTGTTGAATTTCATGCTCAGTCACAGAATCAAGCGCAGAGGTTGCTTCATCAAGAATCAGAATTGGCGCATTTTTTAAAATTGCACGGGCAATGGCAACGCGCTGAACTTGCCCGCCAGAAAGCTTAAGACCACGCTCGCCTGCAAAGGCCCAGTACCCTCCCTCATTTTTACGAATAAAATCATCTGCAAAGGCAGCTTTTGCTGCCGCAAACACATCTTCGTCTGTAGCTTTTGGATTGCCGTAACGAATGTTCTCGATAATCGCACGTTGAAAAAGCTGAGGGTTTTGAGGAATAACACTGATGTGCTCGCGCAAGCTTTGCTGTGTTACCTTGGTAATGTCTTGGCTATCAATAAAAATTGCACCTTCAAGCACATCGTAAAGCCGCACAATTAAATTGATAAACGTTGTTTTACCACTTCCAGAAAAACCAACCAAGCCGACCTTCTGGCCACCAGGAATTGTTACCGAAAGATGCTCAAACAAACGACCTTTTTCTGAGTGATGAAAGTTTACATCTCTAAATTCAATTGCACCTTTAGTGATGATGAGCGGCACACAATCGGCAGGGTCCTGCATTTCATGCTCGATAGAAAGAACTTTAAGCGCAGACTTGCTTGCACCCATAGCCTTTTCAAACTCACCAAGCTCTTGTGTAAGCCCCCAAATGTAGTCAACCACAGTCATTGAAAGACTAATGATCACAGCAAAGTCCCCAACCGTCACCTGGCCCATTTGGTGTAGTTTGACCGTCATTGCAAGCACACCGGTAATATACATTGAGCTAATAATAGTTTCTGCCATACGGGTTTTGAGCATGGACATGTGGAAGGCATGGTCTTTATGCCTCATATCCTCAAGACCATATTTGAGGTACTGCGCTTCGTATTCCTGCCGTGCAAAAAGCTTTACGTTCAAAATGTTGGTAATGCTATCAACAACTTGTCCAAAAATCCGTGCCTTACTCCGCGCAAAGTCAGCCGAATGAGCATGCACCTGACCAGATGTTGCAAAATTCAATCCCAAGAGAATCACAATCCACGCCAAAAAGGCATAGCCAACGTATGGATGAACGCTCCACAACGTGATCATGGTAAAAAAAATGGTACAAAACTTACGACCAAATTGTTCCAAAATCATGGTCAAAACTTTGCAAACATTCTCACCCATCTCGATGACACGGTTAGCCACCGTTCCAGAGAAATTTTCCGAAAAGAATTTGTGCGAATGTTCTTCTGTGTACGCAAACAAATTAAATACAATGTCAGATTCTATAGAGGGAAATGTGCGCAAATACAAATACTCATACAACCGCCATTGCATACCGGCAATAAACCACCACCCACCATACAAAAGCCCAAGCAAAAAGGTTGTTGCTACAAAGTTCCCGGTCGAGTCGCAAACGGTGAGAGAGTTAATCGCATAGCGCAAAAGCACATTGTCGATGGATGAAACCGCTCCCGCAAAGAGAGTCAAAAGTAACAAAGCAATAAACTGCCAACGGTATGGCTGCAGGAATTTGAGAATAAATGCATACAAGCTACTTGGAATATGTTTGGTCGACATGGAACCACCCCCTATGGTCAAAAAATCAATCAGAGCCTAACGAAGACAAACCCACCGACTCAAGACAAAATCCCTTTTTTTGCCTATCTTAGGGTATGGGGCAGGGGTTTACCACCTCTTTTTAAAAAAAAACGCATATTGTTCGACTTTTTTGGGAGCTTGTTCTATGAAAACAGGTTTTGATGTTATCGTCATTGGCGCTGGGCACTCGGGCTGCGAAGCGGCCTACGCTGCGGCAAAAATGGGGTCTTCAACCCTTCTTTTAACCATAGATGCCTCCAAAATTGCCATGATGCCGTGCAATCCTTCCATCGGAGGCATTGGAAAAGGCCACATCGTGTGCGAAATTGCAGCTTTTGATGGGTTAATGCCCAAAATAGCCTCAAAAACCTACCTTCAAGCCCGCATGCTCAACACGAGCAAAGGGCCGGCTGTTCAAGGCCTGCGCTTGCAGATCGACAAATACACCTACTCAGAGCAAGCGGCCAAAGAACTCTTTGCCACTCCAAACCTCACCATTCACCAAGGCAAAGCAAAATCACTTTTATTTGAAGTCAGAGACGGTAAAAAATGTGTCACCGGCATTACAACACACGCTGGTGAAACATTTACCGCAAAATCGGTAGTTGTTACCACAGGCGTCTTTCTCAACGGGACCATTCACGTAGGAACTAAAAATCACCCAGGAGGCCCCTACGGATCTGAATCTTCTATCGATTTTTCTGCATCGCTCGCTGACGCCCTTGAAACAAAACTTGGCAGACTTAAAACGGGCACACCACCACGCTTGCTCAAAAGCAGCTTGGATTACTCAAAATTTGAACTTCAAAATATCGATCCACTGGACTACCTTTTTGAATTTGACCCTGTTCATGTGGTAGAAAAAGTTCCCTGCTTTCAAACGCAAACCACAGAAATCACTCACAAAATTATTGCCGACAATCTCTCGCAGTCTGCCATGTACTCGGGCAACATCAAAGGCGTGGGTCCGCGCTACTGCCCATCGATTGAAGACAAAATTGGCAGATTCAAAGACAAAACATCGCACCACGTTTTTGTGGAACCAGAAAGCGAACACTGTGGTGAAATTTACCCAGCAGGACTTTCTACTTCCCTACCCCTGGACGTGCAGCAAGCGTACATCAACAGCATTCCTGGGTTTGAAAATGCGGTAATCACTAAACCTGGCTATGCAATTGAATATGATTTTTTGCAACCCTCAAACCTCAAACATTCACTTGAAGCAAAAACAATCGGCGGACTCTTTTTTGCAGGACAAGTAAACGGAACAACGGGATATGAAGAAGCGGCCGGCCAAGGACTTGTTGCTGGCATCAATGCAGCACTCCTGGCACAAGAAAAACCGGCTTTTAGTCTCAAGCGCACAGAGAGCTACATCGGCGTGATGATTGATGATTTGATTACTCTTGGTGTTGATGAACCGTACCGCATGTTCACTTCGCGCGCTGAACGCCGTTTAATTTTGCGTCAAGACAATGTTTTTGCGCGCTTAATGCCTTACGCGCATCAATTTAATCTTGTACGACCAGATTTGTACGAACGCTTCTCGCAAGAAGAAAAACTCATAACTGCAGCCTTGCCACTTATTTTTAGAGATAAACAAATTGGCGAGGGTCTTTTTGCCGCCTTCCACGTGTATGATTTTGATACTCAAGCAAAAGAAACTGCACGTCAAAAATTACTCGCCGTGTGTGCAGAAAAAGAAATTAATGCATCTGCGCTCTCTGCACGCGCACTGCTCAGAATTTACGCAGAAACACGGTACAGTGGGTATATCGAAAAAGAAGAACGCGAAGTTGAAAAAGTACTCAAAAACAAAAGTATCACTATCCCGGCTGACTTTTCATACAAAGGCATACCCGGACTTTCTACAGAACTCACGCGCAAGCTTGAGCATCACCGCCCTGGGACCCTTGCAGATCTAGACCTCATTCCCGGCATGACTCCAGCAGCTGTTTCTCTCATCTTGTTCCATTTGAATCAAGCGCGCAAAAAGCAATCTTAGCATCAAGCACCTGCTCAAAAAACTATGGCTTGGCAAGCTTGTCACAACCTTTTTTTCAGGTACAGTGCTTAGAAAGAAGTTGTGTTTTGTCTTATTGTTTTAGGCAGGAGTTTTTATGGTTGTTCTTTATAAAATTGCCAGTATTTTGACCGTGCTTTTTGCGGCTTATGCTCTTTCATCACGACGCGATGCAATCAAGTGGCACTACGTCTTCATTACCCTTGCAGTACAAGCGCTCATTGCTCTTGCCATGCTTAAAACCTCTGGTGGCGAAGCTCTTGGTTTTAAAATTGCCGAGATGTTCACCAAGCTCAACACCTACGCAGATGAGGGTGGCAAAATGGTGTTCAGCACCCTTGCAGACCCTACATCAAAAGCCGGCTGGGGCTTCATCTTTGCTGTAAAAGTTACAACACTCATTACGTTTATGGGCGGCTTGCTTGGATTGCTTTCATACTTTGGGGTTATTCGCCTTCTTGTCCGCGGTGTTGCAGCAGTCACATCTCCAATTTTTGGAGCTTCTGGAGCAGAAGGCCTGTGCACCGTTGCAAACTCACTGCTTGGCCAAATCGAATCTCCCATGCTTGTGCGCAGCTATTTACCCAAAATGACACGTTCAGAACTTATGTCTGTGATGATTAGCGGTTTCTCAACAACAAGCATTACGCTTTTGGTGACCTTTGCAGCACAAGGCATTTCTGCTCTTCACTTGTTTACTTCAAGCATTATGTCCATCCCGGGAACTTTTGTTATTGCAAAACTTCTTGAACCAGAAACACAAATCCCAGAAACCATGGGACATATAGTAAACCCAACAAAAGATGAGAATGATAACATCATCGATGCTGTGGCATCTGGCGCCTCTAATGGCTTTATGGTCTCTGGTATTATTGTTGCCATGCTTATCACATTTATTGGTCTGACAGTCTTTGCAAACGACATTGTTGAACGTGTTATCTTTATGGTCAGCGGCAAACATGGCTTTACTGTTGACACGTTGCTTGGCTTTGTTTTCCGCCCCATCACGTACTTTCTTGGCATTCCTGCAAATGAGCAAGGCAGTGTTGCCGCGCTCATTGGTAATCGCATGCTCGTGAATGAGTTTGTCGCCTACCTGAAAATGATGTCGATTGATTTTTCTGTGTACAGCAAAACAATGTTGACCTACTTACTCTGTGGCTTTGCAAACTTCTCGAGCATTGGGATGCAAATTGGTGGTATTAGCGCCATGGCTCCAAGCACACGTACCACGCTCAGTCAAATCGGCGTACGTGCGATGATTGGCGGAACACTTGTTAACATTCTTAACGCATGCATCGTCAGTTTCTTGTTGTAAAAAAACACAAACCAAAAGGGCCGAGAAAAACTCGGCCCTTTTTAATGTTGTATCAAAAGAATTATTTATTCTCCACGCGCAGCTACGCCGCTCAACCTTGCGCTTGCTTGTTGACGCAACTCTTTTGCAGAATCAAGATGCACGTTTTTGTATTTTGGATCTGCATCAGCCTCACTTTCATGTAAAACAGCAGCTTCGCTCTGTAACCTTGCCATTTCACGATCACGTGCATTTTTGCGGGCACGAACTTCTGCGGCAGACGCCTTTGGATTGCGGCTATGCCATTCAAGAACCTCAGCCTGCTGAGCAGCTATCGCAGCTTTTTTTTGATGCAAATTCTTAAGATTTCCACGGGTCCAGCCGGCATATTTTTTCGACTCTCGCTCTTGTGCTCGAATGCGTTTTGCCTTAGTCGTTCGCGGCGTCGATAGAGCATGGAGCTGACAAACACCAAGCGCTAATAAGACTGCAAAAAATTTACCATTTATTTTCATACTAAACCCCAAGAAAATCGTTCCTAGCTCTATCTTTAATCTGCCCAACGCTTCATCTTGCTGTAAACAGCCTTGAAAATTTGTACTCACAGCTAACGTTACACGTCCCTAGATCCAAGCACACGCTCCATGCTCAGCAAAATGCGCGTACATACGATAATTGGCAACATACTCAAAATCTCTTCTGCTCGCGATCAAAGCCTCTTGATCTAAGCGTAAAGTTTTCAACCATACCCGCATGAAATGATTTTTCACCAGGATCCTTTGTAAGCGCCATTCCTGCACGATGCAGATGAGCTATTTCAGTAAAAATCCCCTGAATTTCTTTTCGCTTGCTCACGCGCTTCTCTCGGTCGGCTAAGCCCTCAAATTCGTATTCTTTTTGTTCAGCCAATTTCATTTTCTGTGTAATATCTTGAATATTTCTCTCATGCGGCGTCAGAACAACAGGTTTTTTTCTGATAGCAGCTTTTCGCTTTGGAAGAACCGCTTCTGGACTTGTGGTAAAAATTCTCGCACCAGCAGCGGAAATTGCGCGCACGCCCACCTTTTTTCCCGCAAATCTTGCTCTTTCGCCGGTTTTTTTCCCAGCAACCCCTGTCGACTCACTCCGAGCAATTGAAACAGAGGATGCAGAACTCACCGTCCCCGTTGACTTAGGGCTCATAAAACCAAGAAATGTTTTTTCACGACCAGCAAAACTTGTCCCACAAAAAACAAACATCCAAACTACCAACCCAACGCAACGCAGACCAACTCTCATTTTTTATCCAACACAGCATTTTTTGTGCTGACAATTTTATCTAAGCAGCGGGAGAGAGCTTTTTGCAAACATCTCATACTTTGGCATGCAAATGAGCGGCAGAAGAAGAAAGAATGTCATCCTCGTTATTTCTTGTTGAATAAATTAAACATCGCACGAGCCATCAAAAAACAAATGAACCCAGAGGTAAATCACCCCTGGGTTCAATCTCACGAGCTCAGAAGAATAAATATTAAACAGTAGGCCTTACTTTACGAGTAACTTTACCTGATGGAAGCACTCTTGGCTTTGGAATCTTCGCTTTAGCAGCTGCTAATCCATTACGCGCCTCTACAAGCGCTCCATGCGCTCCTGTAACACGCAACAACTCTTTTTCTGAATACCCACCAGTTATTTCAACTGGTCGACGGTTTGCTGGATCTGGACTATAAGGAGCCATGTCACGAGCAAGTTGCTCATGCTCAGTAATTGCGGTATTTAGATACTCAAGATGATTATCAATTGTTGTGCGCGCCGCTTCCGCGGAGCGCGGGGTCATTCTCTTTGCAGCTTTACGGAGCGCTGCTCTTGTATCTTTTCCCGCAAGGTGTGCTTGTTCTTTAGCTCTATCACTTGCAGCACCAAGAGACTGTACTAGATCATTTCTTGCCTGAGCCGCTCTCACAGTGTGTTCTCTAGCGGCTTGCGACTGTAAGGGCCCTTTTACAAGTTCCTCCATAGCATCGCCCCCGGAAGACGAGCCAGCTTTTCGAGCCTCTGTTTCTGACGCAAGTGCTGGAGCCCTACTTTCTTGGAACACCGCAGCATGTGTTGCGGCATCCCTGTAAAAACCTCTTCGCAATTCATTCAACAGTTCTTGCGTTAATACAGGCTCTTTCCTCTTACCCCACCATGCTTTTACGCTGTCGACAAAACCAGCCTGCGCCACTCCTGTAAGAAAAAACAGCCCCAACAACAATCCATATCTTTTTAGATTTTTCATAAACCCCTCACTTCTTTTCTGCGCGGTACACAGATGCTGCGACCTTCTTTATGACGCACATCCAAACCACCAAGTTGATCTAACGCTACAGGATTGGGCTCTGGATGCTCCAGCAATTGCGAAAGTTCTATAATTCTTTTGGAATACAGCCAAATACATATCGCCTCTCCGAGGAGCGGCTCTTCATCTCCAGTCAAGAAGTTCATAGTCGAAAGCGCTTCTTGGTAAAACACAAGTTCAGCTTGAATCTCTTTTTTTAAGAATGATGCCTCAAGCAAAGGAAGCGTTCCATCAACACGTTCATGTGCCCTTCGCCATTGAATGTTTTCATATGTGCTTTCATAGGATCTTCTGGCTTCTTTTATTTGTTCGATAAAACATCGATACATTGGATCTTTTGGGTCAATGCGATCAGCCTGCATATGCGCAACAAACGTACAGGCAATCCAAATACCCAAGAGACGTAATCCTTTTTTCATAAAACACCTACACATCATTGTTTTCAGGAAATAAGCGAATGCTTTTTATGCAAAATGAGACTAACGTGAGCGCCCTAATGTTTGCAAACATTGCATCAACGTAGCTCTAAGCTGCTCTATTTGCCCAAAAAACATATCCAGCCTTGCTGCTCTGTCCTCTAGAAAGCTGGCGTACGGCAAAATTATGGAGCTACCACAACATGATGTTTCTCCCGCAGCAACATCCAAAGAGCGATAGCAAGTACGGCATGTTGGGGGCAAAATTATGGAGCACATCTTCTCTGTTTCTTCTGCCAAAAAATATAACGGCTCAAAGAAAGCTCCATACGCTACGACAAATGCCTCTTCAGATGTATATTTTTTCCAAAATGGTTCTTTTGCAACCACCCCAAACCCAAAATACAACGTATCTTTAAGCACCCCCTTATATGCTTCATCAAGCATTTGATAATCGCTTCCTGCTCGAATAAGCAACTCCCTGTACGCAAGATCTCCAGCAGAAACATGTCTCTGCGTCTTCGCTTTTGAGAGGAAATATTCAAGCATAATTCTGAGCTGCTCCCGAAAGGCAAAAAGCTCTTTCTGAAATGCTATCAAACTCGCACGGACAGCCAACCATTTTTCTTGATAGTCAGACTCGCCATCAAGCGATTCAGATGAAGTGCTCGCGGTATCAAAACGTTCACGCTCTTTATCTAAACCAACACCTGCACCAAAAAACCACGTCTCTTGCGGGTAGATACGCCGCCCCTTTGGAGCCATAGGTTCTTTAGCTTTCTGCGCGCGCTCTAAGGTTACAAGTGACTGCAATTTTTCTCTCACAGCAGTCACTGGCTGCACCACAACCGTTCCCTCTGGCATGATGACTTCAACAAATCCGGGCCTGCGCTCTTTGACTTCTGGTAAAACACCAACCGAACTTCCCGAAGAAGAAACTGTAGCGACCTTACCAGAAAAAACAGAATGAGACATAAAGGCGATTACTACTAAAAGACTTTTTTTCAGCACCATTCTCATGTTTATTACTCTCCCCACACGGGCAAGAGGACCCTAAGATAGAAGAGCGCTTCATCAACTTTTGCAGCAAGACTGTTTAAGTGGTCATAAAATACCTCCGACTGTGTTGCTATTTTTGCCACAAAAAAACGTCGTAGAAATTGTCCTGAACAGAATGGACAAGCTGGGTGCAAAACACTTTTTTTGAAATCAAAAATAAGGTTACTCTTCTTCCCTTGCCCCGCAGGACAGTCAAAACACACAGGACCAAGCAACAACGCTAAGCCACGACCAACATGTCCTGGAACTGGTTTTGCACCCAACGGTTCTGGCTCGAAAAAATCAGGTGCCGGATATTTAATAGCACCCATTTTTAACCACGATGCATGCACCAATGCGGCGTCATAGGCCTCTAAACCTTTTTGATAAAACGCAAGAAGATCTGCTCCTGTTGTAAGTACATCGCCTTCCACAAGAGGATTATCTTTAACGTATTCTCTAAACAAAAGAACATTTGCGGCTCTAATGTATTCTTCCATGGCTTCATCATCGTCACTCTCTACAATGGCTTGGTAGCGAACAAGAAATCTCTGCAAAGAAGCGTTAATTGTTACCACTTTTCGGCGCAGTTCGTGCCACAAGATATAAAAGTCCTCATAAGAAATCTGTTCAAAAATATCTTGTCGCGCCGTATCTGGAACAACTTCAACATTACTCAACTCGCTCATAGAAGTACGACCAGATCCATCAGACGCCACGCTTAAACGGCGTGGTCTGACAATAATCCTATCAGAACGCTTAAGCTCTTTGGGTTTCTCTGGAACATCCGCAGGTCTAACACCCCCTTCTTTAGAAGAAGATCCCATGGGTTTTGGTGCAATATCTGCAACCATGTCAAATGTAACACCTTCTGGCAGCGGTGGAACCTCATCATCCTCATCAGGCCTGCTAGGCCTTCCCTGCCCTGAAAGATTAAGTGGGGGCAACTTTCCCCATGCAAGCTTGCGTGGAGAGGTCATCACACCAGCTCCATCAACATCTTCTGATGACGCCATTTTTTCAAGCGCTGACGCAACAGGATCGGCATCATGCGGCCTTGCTTTTGCGCCTCCAACATCACCAGAACCACGTACTTTTACATCTAATCCGGGAGAAACAGTGGCAGATCCGCCCATAACGTTCCCTGCGCGCATAGGCGCAAAAGTCATTAAACCAACCAACAAGACCACTATGAATCTTTTCATTGCCTGTCCCCCAACAGAAATTGCCCGGCCCTTCTAGCATCGGACAAATTCTTTCAAACAGTACATACATGACACGCAGTGGCTGAAAATCACACCTTTTTGCTCTAACACAAAAAAGCCCCACACTTTCTTCTTTTTTGAAGAAAAATATTGAGCAAGAAAACAAAAAAGGCTGGCGTTGTAAGCTTTTTACAACATCAGCCTTTTTAAAACTTAAGAATGCGCTTTTTTATTCGGTAACTTCTACCCACTGGCCTGCGTCATCAGCCTCATAAACCTCTCCGGTCCTCAAAGCGGCCAACGCTCCTTTAAGGAGACTAATTTCTCCATCAAGAATGCTCAATTTTTCTAAGCGACTTTGCGTCTGAGCTAATCTCTGCCGCGCTTCTGCAAGAACAGGTTCAATGACAGCTGTATATTCTTGTTTTGTTTCCAGAGAAAGGCAATGCCAGCCACCGCTGACCTCAGGAAGCTCTGTATAATCATACACTTCGCCACCCAAAGTAATGGTATGAGCCCCAGCGATGCCAGTAAATAAAACTACACCAACAAACAATGCTTTTTTCATGCTTTTCATATCGTGTTCCTTTCAAGGTAGATCTTCTTGTTAAAAAGATCTTTTCCGATCTGAGCAGCTCACGTACCACACACAAGCAGCCCTTAGAACAACGATATTAAAGTTTTACACGAAGCGCAAAAACCCCAGTAAAAACCAGGGCTTTTTCTTGATATCAAGCTTTTTTGCCATCAAATTCATGTTTAAATCTCAGAAATTCCTCCAAAAGAGCGTGTATCCTTTTATTCAGATTCACCAAAGAACTGCCCAATTCTGCAAAATTACTTGGTATTTGAAGGTTTACACCACACGGACAATGTGTTGCATACGGCACCTCATAAAAGGCACGGCTGCACTTAGGGCAAGACTGCTCCCCAAAATGAGAGAGCACAACCTGTTCATGGCCAAGATAAACCAGAAGTTCTCTTTTCTTAACCCAAATAATAGGCAAAAAGTCATCTATAAGACTGTTATAGGCCTCTACAAATACTTTAAATTGCCCAACACAAAATTCTGTTGCAGCGCAATGTATTTGAAAACCCTGCCGCCAGATTCTTTCTTGCTCGCTGACCTCTACCTCTCCACGCCTTACAGCATTTTCTTGTTCACTGCGATCTTTCAGCATTAAAAGTAATTGCCGCATAAATTCATAACCAGCTATTACTTTTTTTGTACTATCAACCCATAAATCTGCGTAAGCCGATTCAGCAGATTGAATCTTTTTGTCTAAAACAGGTTTTGTTTTTGCATACGCCAAAGAATCTTCAAGCCCGCGTGGAGCATATGAGCTTGAAGGAGATGCATCTGGACTCGTTCGACGCCCCGTGGTTACAGAATCAGCAGAAGAAACCGTATACACTGACGGCATAACAACTGGCTTCAGCGTATCAACAGATAGCTTTTGGCGCCCTTCAGGAAAAACTTGATTCCTTGCCCGCGTTAATTTTTTTTGAGGGGCCTTTCTTGAATACGCAGCTGAACTATGACACACACCTCCAAAAAGCTGTACAGAAAAACACACTGCCACAAGTAATATTTTTTTATTCATTTGTTCCAGAGCTCACACACGCCTGACGCACGTTACCATAGCGTGTGTGGGCCCCACAATCAAAGTAAAGACTTGGCAGAACCTGCCACAGCCTGAGATGCAATGCCCCTCAGAGAAGCAGCTTCAAAGTCTACCCCCATGTAAATGCAACTTAAAAAGTAATCCGCCTGGTTATACGCCTCTGCCATTCCCAAAATTGAACTATCACGCTTTCCGCGTATCTTAACTGGTCTAAACGTTGCTGGATCAAAAACCATTTCTTCATCGTACACAAGACTCAGCAAACTCTGCCCGCAACGCGGGCACACATCATCAAAGCTCAGCGCTTTTTCATCAAGAAAATTAGGATGGGCAACACGCCGCTCTTGCCGCCTAGAACATTCCATGCAGCACGGATGATTCATTAAACCAATGGCTATGCCATCCGCAGGGAGCGCATGGCGAGGATGAAAGGTATGTGCCTTCATTTGCATGAGATCAATATAATTACCCATAAAAAGCTTTTCCGCATGTATGATGGCCTCTTCATATTTTTGTCGCGCAAAACTATAAAGCTCAAAAACTTCTTCTACCGTTTTGAATGCCGCGTCAAACGGAACATGATATGACTGGCTCACCAGCGCCGAGGCTTCATTACATGAAGCCAAAAACTCTACCTCGTTACCCTTAGTGCTCAACATATTTGTACAATACGCTCTGAAGTTAAAAAGCCGCTCTCGCAAAGCTACAAGCAAAGACCGATACTCAAGCCACCAGCCTTTAAAGGTCTCAATCGTATATCCTGCTGTATCAGCTAAAAGAAGTTCATCAAAACCATCAGCATCATCTAACGTAAAGACCCCATGCGGTCCGATAGGCGGTAAACTTACAACAACCCCTTCTCTTGCAGCTGCTTCATCAAGAACGGCTGTGCTCATCTTTGGCAACAGCCCACACGACATTAACTGTCGCCTTCCTTTACCTGTTTTTTTCTTTTTTGGTTTCTCGCTGCTCAGACATGAAGATGATGATGATGTTTGTTTTCTCAAAGAAGAGTGTTTTTTTCTTGTGCGAGGCAAGCCAGGCGAACTTTGGCCAAATTCAAGTGACGCTAACGAAATGCGACCAGAAGAGGTGGGTGAAATAGATTCTGATGTGGCGCTTGAAGGAGTAGATGGCCTTAACTTTGATGTTGATGTTTTTTTAGAACTACCAAGCCGCATTGATGACGTACTTGTTGATGGGCGAGAGCCCAAATGATACCAGTCGCTCCCAAGGCCTGGAACATCTACAATGGGTGGCACTTCTGGTCTATCCACTTTTCCAATCTTGGGAAGCTTAGGCACCTTCTCAGAACCATCCCCCTCACTGCCCGTTGGTGCATAAACCAAAGGAGTCAGATTCACCAAAAACATAAACATCAATAAAAATCTTGTATTCACCTACATATCCCCCATGAAAGCAAAACAACACGGCACAGCAACAACCCATAAAAAGCTTCTATGCGCGAGGAGCAAGTCCACGCGGCAATAAGTGCGAC
>JACCDG011423009.1_pt1 | contig 14100 bp, 13 predicted proteins | sample 7442471 | NCBI WGS metagenome assembly JACCDG01 (sample SAMN15323444, study PRJNA562643) | freshwater metagenome | isolation source: river surface water | place: USA:Blue River Watershed | collected 2017-08-17
CTCAAGCATATTTCTCCCGTGGTCACGCAGACTCGCTGATGCCAGTTACGAAGGTCAACGTGGCACACCGTTGAGAAATGCAGCTTTGATGGACACCGGGTCGTTTTCTTCCAGGCCCAGCACGCGTGCCGTGCGACCCGTGGCTTCGAAGTCGGTATCGCAGAGGATCCCGCTAATCCTGATGAAAGCATCCGTAAGCGGAAGCGGCAGTCCTATTTGTTTGGCCAACGAACTCCAGGTGACCAGACCGAAGGGGATGTCCTCCGTGAAGTAACGGTGGGTCAACGAGTCGGGTTCGGGGAACGCCTGGCGTCCGTAGCCCTGGACAATCCGCTCCACATAAGTGCCGTCGGTAACGCCGTAGGCGGCTTCGAGAAACTGCCAGAAGCTGTGTGTCTTTACGTCAAGAGCTGCCGCTAGAGACAGGCGCTCTTCATCCAGGGCGTTGATGACTTCTGCAATTCTGGGAGTGACCAGCGTGTGCTGAGGGAGCTTGTCCGAGTCCTCCACCGTTTTGATGTTCAATACTGCGGGGGGAACGTGATAGATCGCGTTGCAGTTTCCAAGGCCTACCGAAAGCGTGTCGGTGCCGGCCACGTAGCGATTGCCGAAGTACTGGCTGAGTCGGTTGAGTGCCTTGTCACAGGCCATGTGCGGTATGGTTGCCAGTTGCACGGCTTGCTTGATGGCTCCGATGTAGACCTTGGCAGGACCGCGCAGGCGGCAGGTATAGAGGCTGGTTGGCGTTTCCGCGATCAGGCAGGGAGGACGCCGAGCCGACGCAAAATGCCTCGCGAGTTCCAGCGAACTCCCCAGCACACTGGGCTGGAAAACCACCAATTGCTCCGGCTCCAGCAATGCAGCAAGCTGCTGCGACAAGTATGCATGGGCGAACGCTGGTGCTGCGACGATGACGGTGTCTGCGCCCTTGACCGCCCTCTCGATATCAGTGGTTAGCAGAGGTTTCGCCGCACGGCCTTCCACATCGCCTGATAGCTCGATGCCGCCGGTCGAGTTGATCGCTTCGAAATCGCCTTCCCACCGTGAGTACAGTCGGACATCGTGGCCGAGCAGAGTCATGTGGCCAGCGATGGCTTGGCCAACGTTTCCAGCGCCGACAATTGCAATTTTTCCCATGGGGTATGTTTCTTTCATGCAAGGTTATGAATGCACCGTTCGCATGAAGGGTGCGTGAATGAATTCGTGCCGCACCGCTTGCGGCTGCAACAAACATCCGAATCCGGGCTGTTGTCCCGATTGCCGGATGAAAACCGGATACGTTCTGTACGATCTAGGGGAAATTAGTCGGCCGTGATCCGGCCCTTGCGGATGACTTCACCCCACTTTGCGAGATCCGACTTGATCATCGCCGCGAACTGCTCGGGCGTCTTGATGTCGGTTTCGGAGCCCATGGCCTCGTACTGCTTCTTGAAGTTGGGATCCGACAGGATCTCATTGATGGTCGTATTTAGCCTCTTCACGATCGCGGGAGGCATGCCCTTCGGACCGACGATCCCCGCCCAGGTCACCATCTCGAGGTAAGGCGCTCCCGCCTGAGCGACGGTCGGTACGTCGGGCAACCGCGGCGAGCGCGTTGAGCTTGTGATGGCCAACGCACGAATACGGCCCGCCTTGACCTGTGGCTCCATCGAAGTGAAATTGCTGATCATCAGCTGGATATGGCCAGCGGCAAGATCGCCTTCGGCTGCCGGCGCGCTCTTGTATGGCGCATGGACCATCTCGATGCCTGAGTTCATACGCAGCATTTCTGTCAGGACGTGAAGAGACGTACCTTGACCCGTCGAGCCGAAGGAGATCTTGTTCGGGTTCGCCTTCGCATATGCGATCAGTTCAGCGAGCGTCTTCACCGGTAGGCTCGGCGTAACGCCAACGAGATTCGGCTGCGTAAACAGCGAGGCAATTGGCGTGAAGTCGCTCTCGATGCGATACGGCAGCTGCTTCGCAGTGAGCGTACCCACGATGAACGTGGCCAGGTTGTTGCTGCCGATGGTGTAGCCATCAGGCGCTGCCTTTGCAACCACGTCCATACCAATCGCGCCGGATGCACCGGGCTTGTTTTCAATGACGAACGGCTGCCCCAGCCGCTTGTGGAGCTCGATGGCCAGTGCGCGTGCGTGGTTGTCCGCTGCGCCGCCTGGCGCCGCAGGGACGATCAGTCGGACGGGTTTTTCGGGATACTCCGCACGGGCAGCCTGCAGGGGGGCGAGGACGCCGATCATGAGCGCTGCAGCAAAGCTGGGAATTCGGTACTTCAAGGCGACCTCTACGGTTGATTGATGGTGCACTGGATCCTAGGCAAATCGGTGACCTGCATCCATGCCGCCTGAAGCAACAACCTATTCGCGCGTGGTATGTGTTCGAGCCGCGTCGGTGGCCGACTTGAGCAGCTGGAGCAGCTCCCGCGCAGGCGCTCCCAGCCGCGTGTCACTCATCGCGGTCGCGTATACGGTGTAGGTGCATGCAGGCCGAAGCGGCAACGTGATGCCTCCACGCTGGCGGTGCTTGGCACCGGTCAGCGGGTCTACGACCGACACGCCCATTCCACGCAGGACCAACTCACTGACTGTCTGGAACAGCGACACTTCGATCATTGCGTCGACCGTCACGCCGTTGGCCGACAGCAGCGCATCCAATTGCCGTTGGAATGTGCCGGTTAACGCCACGAATGGCTTTCCTGCGAACTCCTTGACATCGACTTGCTTCGCGGAAGCAGTAAGCCACTTGCTCGTGCCGATGCAGACACAATCGGACGTGAACTCCGCGACGGTCTCGAGGTTGCCGATGGACAGCTTGTCCGCCGTGAGACCAATGTCCGCCTGCCTGTTCCGGACGTTGCGCGCCACCTCGAGGTACGAAGACACCGTGAGACTTACGACGACATCCGGGAACTTGGCGCGCAGGTGCTCGATGATCTCCGGCATCACTGAGTGTCCAATCGAAGGTATGGTACAGATCGATAGCTTCCCAGTCATTTGCTTTTGCAGCTGTGTCGAGAAGCTAGTGATTTCTTCGAGGCCGACGAACGACTGCTGGACCTTCGTCATAAGAACAATGGCTTCGTCGGTAGGCTTGACGCTTCGCCCGCTCTTCTGGAAGAGTGGAAAGCCGACGACCTTTTGCAAGTCAGCGATGAGTCGGCTCATCGAAGGTTGGGGAATCCCCAACGCATCGGCGCCCGCGCTGATGCCGCCATGCAGCATCGCTGCTCTGAACGCCTCTATCATGCGGTGGGTGACGGGTCGCTTTGCCATAGCTTTGCAGTGGATGCCGAGAGATTATGCCATTGCCAGTGTTGACGGTACTGCCGTCAAGAGCCACGTGTGCATGGCAGCTTGTGGCCGATAGCCGACCTCCATATTACAGAATCGAGTGACGGCAATCAGCATCAATCGGGCAACTGAGGGAATGTCTTGACGGCACGCATTGGGTCGTAAGCCGTCCGATGTAGGAAAGTTCGAATCCCCGACCCCACCAAAAAAGGGGGGGGTGAAAACTGAGCGAGTTAGTTAAACAATCTCTTCTGGCCCGCCAGAACAAGTCCTGCTAACTCGCTCAGTCGAGTTGTCAGGCGCCCAAAGCCCCGCACCACGCGGGGCTTCGCGTTATGGGCTCCATTTCTCATGGACAGGAGAACGCCGTGTCCACAAGTCTAGCCCTTATAAATCAAGGACTTATGAGAGTTCTCCAGTCCCCCTTTCCTTTTGACACACTGCCTACCCAATATTGGCAAAAAACACAAAACCGTACAACAAGTGCTTATGGTTTATGGTGATTGCTGTTTTAAAGGATACCGTTTGTGTATAGATGCGAATTGCGAAGTCGCTGACACCATGGCCGTGTACCAAGCGTCATCTATCTGGCAACGGAAGAATGCACGTATGGCATAAGGTGAATTCGGATATATGTGTTTCCGTCTAGGAGGATGTCCGGATGGCTACCGGATTTTGGTGGCATCAGGCAGTAGCTTTTGGGAATACACCAGTGGCACCCGCTTCACGTTGCACAGCAGCTCATACGCAATCGTGCCTGCGCACTTGGCTACTTCAGTGACGTTGACATACGGCCCCCACAGCTCCACCGTGCTCCCGATGCCAGCGTGCGGCAGGTCGGTGAGATCGATGGTGAGCATGTCCATAGACACCCGGCCCAGCAGGCGCGTGCGTGCACCATCCACCGCAACCGGCGTCCCCGTGGATGCATGGCGTGGGTAACCATCCGCATAGCCCACCGCCACCAAACCCACGCGAGTGGTGTGACTGGCAACAAAGTGTGCCCCGTAGCCCAGCGGTTGGCCCGGTTGCAGGGTGCGTGTGGCGAATACCTGGCTCTGCAAGCTCATGACGGGTTGGAGCGCCGCACCCGGCGTGGGCAAGGGGTCTGCGCCATAGAGCACGATGCCGGGCCTGGCCCAATCGCGCCGGGCTTCAGGCCATGCCAATAGGCCCGCCGAATTGCACAGGCTGCGAAGTCCCGGCAAGCCTGCAGTCGCCGCATCAAAGGCGGCTACTTGCAAGGCGGTGGCATCACTGTCGGGTTCATCCGCGCGGGCAAAGTGGCTCATGAGCACGATGTCCGATACCTTGCCGCTGCGTTGCAAGCGGGCATATGCATCGGCCACATCCGCAGGCGCAAAGCCAGCGCGCCCCATGCCGGAGTCCACCTTCAACCAGACTTGCAGCGCAGCGCTGATGGGTGCCTGCTCCAGCATGCTGAGCTGCGCCGCATGGTGCACCACCACCCACACATCCAAGGCCTGGGCGGTGGCCCATTCTTCGGCGTCAAACAAACCTTCCAGGACGAGGATGGGGCCGTGTATGCCTGCCGCACGCAACTCCTCAGCTTCATCCAGAAAGGCCACTGCAAAGCCATCGGCCTGTGATTGCAGCGCCTGCGCGCAGCGCACGGCACCGTGTCCATAGGCATTGGCTTTGAGCACGGCCAAGGCGCGCCCACCGTGCAGGCTGCGCGCTACGCTATAGTTGTGGCGCAGTGCGTTCAGATCAACGCGTGCCTTTGACGGCCGGGTCACGCTGATGCACCGGCGGGGCGCACCACCTGGATGCCAGGCTTGCTGGTGGTGTACCGGTCTATACCCAGTCCTTCTGTGCTGATGTCGGGCCGCTTGCCCATCACCATGTCGGCTACCAGCTTGCCGGAGCCGCAGGCCATGGTCCAGCCCAGCGTGCCGTGTCCGGTGTTGAGGTACAGGTTGGAATAGCGCGTGGCGCCCAAGACGGGTGTGCCATCGGGTGTCATGGGGCGCAGGCCGGTCCAGAAGGTGGCATTGGCCACATCGCCGCCGGGGAACAAATCGTTAACGACCAACTCCAGAGTAGCGCGGCGGCGCGGGTTCAAGCGCAAATCAAAGCCGCCCAGTTCGGCCATGCCGCCCACGCGGATGCGGTCATCAAAGCGCGTGACGGCAATCTTGTAGGTTTCATCCAGCACGGTGGACTGGGGCGCAAAGGCCGGGTCGATGAGGGGCACGGTCAGGGAGTAGCCCTTGACCGGATAAACCGGCAAGTCCAGGCCCAAAGGCTGCAGAAAGCCGCGTGAGTAGCTGCCAAAGGCCAGCACGAACTTGTCTGCCTTCAGCACTTCACCGTTGCAGCGCACGCCGGTGATGCGTCCGCCTTCCACCACCAGGCCTTCCACGGCTTGGTTGAAACGGAACTCCACACCTTGGCTGCGGGCCTGCTCTGCCAGTGCCGTGGTGAAGCGGTAGCAGTCACCGGTTTCGTCCATGGGCAAGCGCAAGCCGCCCGCCAGGCGATCGCGGGCCTGGGCCAGACTGGGTTCCACCGAGGCCAGTTGGTCTGCAGTCAGCAGTTCATATGGCACACCGCTTTCCTTCAGCACGTCAATGTCGCGCTGCACGGAATCCACCTGGGCCTGGGTGCGGAACAGTTGCAGGGTGCCGCCGGTGCGCTGTTCGTACTGGATGCCCAGATCGGCACGCATGGTTTGCAGGCACTGGCGGCTGTATTCGGCCACGCGCACCATGCGCTCCTTGTTGATGGCGTAGCGGTCGGCCGAGCAGTTGCGCAGCATCTGCGCCATCCACTGCAACTGGAACAGACTGCCGTCCAGGCGGATCGCCAAAGGCGCATGTTTCTGGAACATCCACTTCATCGCCTTGAGCGGAATGCCGGGCGCGGCCCATGGGGTGGAGTAACCGGGCGAGACCTGGCCCGCATTGGCATGGCTGGTTTCCAGCGCAACGCCCGGCTGGCGGTCCAGCACGGTGACCTGGGCACCCGACTGGGCGAGGTAATGGGCTGTGCTGGTTCCGATAACACCACCACCGAGAACAATAACTTTCATGGCCAAATGCGATATTAGTGAGGAATTCAGGAAATATATTGCCGATGCATCAGTAAAATCACCTGAAATTCAGGCACATAGCAATGAACTTTGCTGTTTTAAATCTCAAAAGCCGGACTTGGAAGTGAAATGGCTGAACTGGACCGCATAGACAAGAAAATTCTGGATGTTTTGCAGCGTGACGGGCGCATCTCCATGACCGAGTTGGCGCACTCCATCGGCCTGTCCACCTCGCCGTGCTCGGAGCGCGTCAAGCGCATGGAGCGCGATGGGGTGATCACGGGTTACCACGCCCGCGTGTCGCCCAAGGCGCTGGGTAAAACCTTGCTGGTGTTTGTGGAGATCACGCTCTCAGCCAAGTCGGCCGAGGTGTTTGACAAGGTCAAGGCCGAACTGCTGCATGTGCCCGATGTGCAGGAGTGCCACCTGGTGTCGGGCAACTTTGATTACCTCGTGAAAGCCCGCCTGGGCGGCATGGATGAATACCGCAGCCTGCTGGGTGACATCCTCAAAAAGCTGCCGGTGGCCGCGCAGTCGCACAGCTATGTGGTCATGGAAGACGTGAAAGAAAGTCTGGCCTTGCGGACAGATCGGTAGAAGTCAACATAAAACTAATGGGCTTTCTAAAGCAGGCGAGCGCTGTGTTAATGCTTTATTTGTTTAATTTTTAAAGCACCATTTCGAACAAATATTGGCTCCCAGACTCCTGACATTCGCCAATGACCGCAGTTGGCCGTTCGGCTTTCCTCATGACCGAGCCGGCTGTTGCCTCGTCGGATGCAACTAACGTGCAATGCTCAATCGACAGGGATGGCAACCACTATGTCATCAATGGACGCAAGTGGTGGTCAAGCGGAGCGGGCAGCCGGCGCTGCAAAGTCTTTATCGTGATGGGGAAGACCGACCCGGAAGCGCCACGACATCAACAGCAGTCGATGATTGTTGTCCCTGCCGACACGCCTGGTGTGAAGGTCCTGCGTCCACTTACTGTATTTGGCTATGAGCACCCACCGTTGGGTCATATGGAGGTGTTACTTGAGAATGTTCGCGTGCCAGTAGAGAACATCCTGCTGGGCGAAGGCAGGGGCTTCGAAATCGCTCAAGGTCGCTTGGGGCCTGGTCGCATCCATCACTGTATGCGTTCAATTGGCGCAGCGGAAAGAGCCTTTGAGCTGATGTGCGAACGGCTGTCAAAACGGCACGCTTTTGGCCGATCCCTCGCGGAGCAAGGCGTTTGGCACGAGCGCATCGCTCAGGCTCGCTGCATGATCGATCAGGCCCGCTTGCTGACCATGAAAGCCGCCTGGATGATGGATGCCGTTGGCAACAAGGCGGCTCAGGGCGAGATTGCCATGATCAAGATCGTGGCACCGTCCATGTCCTGTCAGGTGATCGACTGGGCTATCCAGGCCTGGGGCGGCGCCGGTGTCTCGGGCGATACACCTCTGGCGTATCTCTACGCTGACCAGCGTACTCTGCGCCTGGCCGATGGACCAGACGAGGTGCACCGGCAGGCATTGGCCAAGCTAGAACTTAGCCGACTGGGCTTGCGTAAAAAGCCCGTAGGCATGCCTATCACCCGCAGCTGATAAAGACACCGAAGAGTGCTCGATCTCTTGAACCTCCACTTTTTCCACAGAGGATGACAACATGACATTCATTCAACGCCGCCATATCAATCAAGCCATCGCAGCCACCTGTCTTGGCCTATTCAGTCTGACGGGACAATGTCAGGAGGGTGCTCCTGCAAAAATCATTGTCGGTTTTCCGGCTGGCGGATCATTTGATGCGATCGCACGTCTGATCGCCGATAAGGCCAAGACAGAACTTAACCGCCCAATCATTGTAGATAACAAGGTAGGCGCCGGCGGCCGCATCGCGGTTGACGCGCTCAAGGTCGCACCCGCCGACGGAAGCGTCGTCATGCTGGGTCCAGATGCACTCACTTCGCTCTACCCCTATACGTACAAGAAGCTGAACTACGACCCCAAGAAAGATCTGGTGCCTATCGGAACGGCTGCCGAGTTCGCCTTCAGCTTTGCTGTAGGCACAGCACCCAAAGCCAACACTTGGAGTGAATACGTGACCTGGGCAAAGGCTAACCCGAAGTCAGCTAACTATGGCATCCCGGCGCTTGGCGCACCCCACCATTTCTTTGGCATCCTTCTGGGTAACGCGATTGGCGTACCAATGCAAAACGTGCCTTTTCAGGGCAGCGCCCCGATCAACCTGGCTTTGATGGGCGGACAGATCAGCGCTGCGATTGACGTGGCCAGCAGCCAGGTGGAAAACCACAAAGCAGGCAAGATCAAGATGCTCGCAGTGTCAACCGAGCAGCGCATTCCTCAAGCGCCGGATGTACCGACGTTCAGCGAACTGGGTTTTCCAGCTGTCAGCGGTGCTGGTTTCAACGCGCTGTACGCGCCAGCTGGCACACCTGCAAGTGCTGTTGATTCCTGGAACAAGGCGCTGGCCAAGGTCATGACCATGCCCGACGTCAAGGAAAAACTGACCAACATGGGCTTTATTCCCGTGGGCAAATCCACCCAGGAACTCATCGAACGCCAAAATGCATCGGCCCGCAAGTGGGAGCCCGTCATTAAGGCGTCAGGTTTTACAGCTGACTGATGATCAGGCGGGTTACTGCTGCCGCCTAGAATTTGACGATTACATTTCTGATCGTGCACTCATGGCTAATCTGAAACAGCACTCTGTACCCGCCTACCGTCAGGTTTCGGAGGATTTGCGTCAACGCATCGTACGCGGTGAAATTGCCGCCGGTCAGGCGCTGCCTATCGAGGCAGATCTTTCCACAAAATACGGTGTGCACCGATCTACAGTGCGTGAAGGCCTTCGACAGTTGGAACAAGACGGGATGGTGCGCCGGGAAGGCAAGCGTCTGGTAGTCACAGTTCCACGGCAAAGCGATTTGACAGCCAGTGCCGAACGTGCATTGCGAATGCAACAAGTGAGTTTTCGGGATGTTTGGGAAGCAGCCACTACGCTGGAGCCAATGTGTGCACGTCTGGCAGCTCAGCGCATCACTGCCGAAGGCCTGCTCCGTCTGGAGAAAAATATCCGGCATACCGAGATACTTGTCCAGACAGGGCAATCGCCTGTAAGCGCCACGATCGAGTTCCACTCCCTCGTCGCGGAGGCTACGCACAACCAGGCCTTGTTACTGGCGAGGGCACCTATCAGTCTGCTGATGCTCGCGGGCTATTCGGCAATCGCACCTAAGCTGCCGCAATCGGGCCTGCGCCTGTTAGAGGCGCATCGCCAAATTCTTGAGTCCTTGCGCCAGCACGATGCAGACTCGGCAGAAGCCTGGACGCGGAAACACTTGGCGGATCACAAGCGGGGGTTTGAGTTCGCCGGTCTCGACATGGATGCGCGTGTCCCTGAACCACAAGCGTCTGAAACCACCCTCCAAATATGAGCCGAACTATTGCCCAACTCTTTAGCCTTGCCGGTCGAAACGCCCTCATTACAGGGGGCTCGCGTGGCCTTGGACTGCAAATAGCTCACGCGCTGGGGGAGGCAGGAGCTCGCGTGCTGATTGCCTCGCGCAAGCCAGAGGAACTTGAGCGGGCGACGCAGGATTTGCGAGCTGCTGGCGTGGATGCCGACTGGCTGGTGGCTGATTGCGCCAATGAGCACGACCTTCGGGCACTGGGTCAGCAGGCCTTACAGCGTCTGGGACGTGTTGACGTGCTGGTCAATAACGCTGGAGCCGCTTGGGGCGCACCGGCCGAAGATCATCCAATTGAGGCGTGGGACAAGGTCATGGACCTGAACGTGCGTGGTTATTTCATTCTCAGCCAATACCTTGCACGGCATGACATGATTTCCAGGCGCTCGGGCAGCATCATCAATGTGGCATCGATCGGCGCTTTGGGGGGCAACACGCCTGACATCAAAACCATTGCTTACAACACGTCCAAGGGTGCAGTTCTGAATTTCACGCGGGCACTCGCTACCGAGTGGGGCGCCCATGGCATCAGGGTCAATGCGTTGTGCCCGGGCTTCTTTCCAAGCCGCATGACACGTGGCACGCTGCAGAACCTGGGTGCGGAGACCTTGGCGGCCAAGGCACCTCTAGGTCGTCTCGGGGATGACGAAGACCTCAAGGGAACGGCTGTGCTGTTCGCATCTGACGCTGGCAAGCACATCACGGGACAGTGGCTGGCGATTGATGGCGGGGTAAGCGTTGTGATTGGAAGCTGAGCTTCAAGAAAAATGCCCATATTGAAAGGTTTTCAATTTGGGCAACAGACGTCACCTAACCGCACAGTCTCTGAGACTGTTCATCAAGATTCTGGTAGACGTGTCGATCATTTTTTCACGCAATACCATGGCGCACATTGGACCACTGACTAAAGTGTCCATACCTGTTTGTAATATGCAAACACCGCCCGCAGAACAACTTTGTTTCGCCACGTGACTGGCTACCCCCCAAAGCATGCCGCTGTTTCTGACAAGGCTGTTCGACAGATAAAGCGAATCGGTCTGAACGTCCGTGATTTTTGTCGATGCTGGTCGATGCAGCGAAAGGAAGCGGTTTAACTTCCGACGCAAGGGAGTTTCTGAAGCTGGCAAAACCCAATGGCAATTGGCCAGATCCTTCTCAGTGATTTTCTTACGCTTCGTCAGAGGATGGTCAAGCGATACAAGAATTTCTGTGTGCTCAGTGTAGAGTTCGGTGACATCTACCGTGGTCAAATTCAACTCAATCTCGGGATGCGAAAGCATAAGATCAATTCGCCCCGAAACCAGGGCTTCGTAGAGTTCCTGGACTCGCATCAATTCCACAGAAAACGCCACCTGAGGGAGAACATCGCGGGCACGACCGATGGCTTTAGCCAGCAACTCACTGCTGAAAACTGAAATCATGCCAATCCGAACCTCACCACGAACCCCTTTGTGCAGGCCTGCCAAATCTTCTTGAGCCAGTTCCAGTTCAGCAAGCACTCGGTTGGCATGCTGCATCAAGGTGGCGCCAGCAGGTGTCAGTGCAACGCGTGTTGTGGTGCGCAGAAACAGCTGGGCACCAATATCGCTTTCGAGTTGGGCCAGCGCCCTTGAAAGCGCGGGTTGAGAAGTGTGCAGCAATTCTGCGCTGCGGCTGATGTTGAGCTCGCGTCCGATGACGCTGACCATTCGCAAGTGCCGCAGCGAGATATTCCTGATCGAAGGGGGCATGACCTCAGTATAACTTTGAGGTTATAAGTCCATTATGCTTCGTAGTTCAATGGCAGCCCCGGTATGGGCCAATCATCAATCGCAATCAGTTGACCTCGCCCAGAAAGAGTGATGTAAAGCGTTCGGAGATCTTTTCCACCAAAACACAGGTTCGTGGTCAACAGGTCGTCGGTAGGAATATGACTGATCCAGGTGCCTTGCGGTGAAAAAACACTGATCCCAGCGTGAAAAAGTGAAGCAATGTAAAGGTTGCCCAGAACGTCAACCGCCATGGAGTCAAAGCGCTGGTAATACCCCCCGGGATTGGCAGCAATCAATTTTGCCCCCTGGGGCGAGGGCCATCCAATTTTTTTCACCTGACCTGGTCCCAGGATCTCGAAGGACCACAGGCGTGCTCCTTCCGTCTCAGCGTAGTACAGGGTCTGTCCGTCCGGCGCAAGCGCTACGCCATTTGGGGTCATCACGGGGTGGGCAATCGTACTGACCTTCTGGCCGTCCGCCAATGCGTAATAGAGCCCCCCTCTGTCCATGTCGCCATGACGGACCTTTCCGAAGTCGGAAAAATAAAACCCTCCGTGCGCGTCAAACACCAAATCGTTCGGGCCACGCAGCTGCTGTTGACCGACATGCTCGTAAAGGCGTTCGCAGCGTCCTGTGTAAAGATCAACCCGCTCTATCCTGCCACCGCTGTAATCGGCGGCCTGCCCGGCTGGGCGAAGCAGGCCATCAGACTCCCGGACAAAATTGAAACCACCGTTGTTACAGACGTACACAGCACCGTCGGGGCCAATCGCGGCGCCATTAGGTCCTCCCCCCAACTGCGCTAGCACCTGAATTTCCCCGTCAGGTCGAACGCGAGAAAGCGTGCCCCGAGCAATCTCCACCAAAACGATCGAGCCATCAAGCATGGCGATCGGACCTTCAGGAAACTGAAGGCCGCATGCAACTTCCCTGATCCTCATGTCTCAAATCACCATGATCTCAGTTGACACGTACGCCAGAAGCCTGAACGACAGGCGCCCATCGCCGGGAGTCGGCTTTTGCCAGCTGGGCCAGATCGTTGACTGAACCGCCGCCAGGCTCATAGCCGAGAGAGATGAGCTTGGCAGATACATCGGGTTGCGCTAGTACCTGATTGAGCGCCTCGTTGATACGCTGCTGGTTTGCAGGTGTGGTTTTACTGGAGGCATACATGGCAAACCAGCCGCCACCTACGATGCCCGGGAATCCCTGCTCGACAAAAGTCGGCACATCAGGAACCACCTTACTGCGCTGTGGACCAGATGTGGCAAGGATTCTTACTTTGCCGCCGCGGGCAAGCTGTACCCACTCATTTGTAACGTCAATCCCCAGGGGAACCTGGCCGCCCATCACCGCGGTGGGTAGGGTAACCGACGTGTTGTACAGAGGAACATGCAGGAAATCGGACAGGCCCGCCTCGCGCCCGATCAAGAGGCCAAAAAAGTGTGGCAACCCACCGATAGCCGGTGACCCAAAGGCAGCTTGCTGGGGATTGTTTTTCAACCAGGCCAGCATCTCCTTCAAATTCTGTGCTGGAAAGTCGTTGCGCACGGCTAGGCCGAAGTAAAAATTGCATACGTGCCCTACTGGCAGCAAATCCTTCTCGGGGTCGTAAGGCAGCTTGCTGAACACCATTGGTGCCAGCACTGGGACCACCATCGGCGTGTAAAGCAGGGTCTGCCCATCGTCCTGTGCTGCTTTCAGCGCAGCAGCAGCGACCTGGCCGCCGGCTCCTGGTCGGTTTTCGACAATCACAGGCTGCTTCAGTACCTGACTCAACCTTTCCCCTAAATAACGTGCAGAGACATCAATCCCCGACCCAGCTGCAAAGCCCACCAAAATCCTCAGGGGCTTGTCGTTTTGGGCAAAAATTCCTGGACTGGCCAATGGGCCAAGGGCAGCGGAAAGAACAATACTTCTGCGGCGCATCATGGTTGTCTCCTTTATGGATATGAAATCGTGAAACATTTCTACCTGTAACTCGAAGCGAGGAAATGTCGTGCGATTGTGAAAGGGTCCTTCGTTCTGGAGAAATGCAATTTTTATCTACACATATATCTTGAATGTCATAAGGTGGCTGTTTCTGTTTGCTTCCGGCCGTCAAACCTTGGTCAAGAGGACTACGGGGTTGCCCTTGAACGATTTCGATATAGCCGGGTTGCAGCGTACGGTGGGGGTCGTTACGGGCTGTGATTGACCGCTATCCGGGCAAATAATTGCGGACCGCTCCTGGCCGAACTGAGCCAGCCGCGATTACCCAGCTGTATCTGATACGCGAGTGGGCCCGCAAGGGTAATATGAATACGACAACCACTTACCAAAATTACGTCGCTCATTTTGAGCGGTCGATGATCAAAAATGCCTGCACTTGGGCACCCAAGCTGCAACATGGACTAGTCGTATGACTGAGTTACTTGTGGCACCATGTTGCGCATGACCCGTCAATCCCGCCCTCTTTCTAAATCGGCACCACCCGGCCAAGCACCAGCCTCACTCAATGAAGAAGCCTATCGGCGCATCGAAGAGATGATC
>JACCDG010445623.1_pt1 | contig 14099 bp, 7 predicted proteins | sample 7442471 | NCBI WGS metagenome assembly JACCDG01 (sample SAMN15323444, study PRJNA562643) | freshwater metagenome | isolation source: river surface water | place: USA:Blue River Watershed | collected 2017-08-17
ACCGTTTTTTAATTTTAGATATGACTACAGGCGAATGGAGCGCCTTAAATATTCCACCTTTATACACAGCGCGGGCAATTCCCGTCACTGTCAAATAAAGTATTTTGCCAATTTTACTAACCTAAATTAGAAATTTATATGACAAATAATAATGAAACATGGGGCATTAAGGATTTTAATATTATAAAACCAGAAACCTGGGTTCCAACCTTTGGTGATTGGTGTGGTCCCGGATGGTCAGGCGGACAAAGAGTTGAAACTCACGATTCAACGATTGATGGAATACCTACAAATACTCCGCAAAGCGAATCTCTAAAAAGCCCAGTCGATAAAATTTGCATGAAACACGATCTTGCCTATCGCGATGCCGCCAACCAACCCAACGAAGCCCTACTCACTCTCCAAGCCGATCTTGATCTTCGTAACAATCTAAGCCAGATGGACTGGTCAGCTCTTAACTCCGACGAATATATCTATGCAACTTTAATGGATAGTGCTTTTGCTCTTAAGATAATTGCCGCTGATGTTCCTGGTGTATTAATTGAATCGATAAAATTAGCATCACAACATATTACTGATCAAAATATCAGTAATGGCATTAATCCAGTAGGAAAATCTTATACCGATCAATTTAATAACAGTTTTACTTGCAAAACTGATGCTGCTGGAAATCTGTTTTTTGAATGTATAAAAGTCACGTCACAAGGATATAGATTGCATAGTAAGTTTGATAATCTTGGTCATTTAGTCGCAGGGAGTAATGCTGAAGATAATATAATGAACCTGACAGCCCCTAGTGATCTCAATAATCTTAAGATCTATCGCGGCGATCAATCTCATATATTAACCAATCAAAATTTAATTAATACTGCTCATCCTAACTATCTTGATAGTCACAATAATCAACTGGCGGAATCTAACATAATTATCGCTCTTAAAGATGATAATAACCAAGAATTATCCTTGGTAAGAAGTGACGCTATGGTTACCCTAATTGACGGCACCAAAGTCCCACTTTCCTCTCTAATTGACATGCATTTACAAGCCAATGCTGCGTTAGCTAAATACACTACCGGTGATTATTCCTTCATCCTTGATAGCTTCAAAGATCCACAATTACTTTCGGGCTGGATGATTGAAATTGCTAATGGAATAGCCGCTCATCAAACTGTTGAAGAGATTGCCAGAAATATTGCTATTCATACCATCGTCAATCAAGCTGCGGATCGAACTAGTAATGCTATTTTGAATATTTATTTTACTGACGAGCAAAGACAAATGGCTAATGATGCTTTTACTCATGCAATTGCTAACCATCAGCCAATTGATCAGGCTTTGTCTGACATGGGAAGCGATCCGGTGGCGCGTGAGACGGCAAGTAAAATTGCGATGTTGCAGCAAAGTAGCGGTTATCAAATTGCTTATGGTTCGATCAAAGCTTTTGCGATTGCGGCTTTGGTTCATTATAATGACGGGCTTGATAGTGAAGAATATCGACAATTAGCGGTACAAGCAGTTGCGGCTACTGCAGCTCAGACTTTTATTACTGAATATTGCGGTACTCTTGGTCAAGGGACATCTGGTGCTGGAGTTGGTGCTTTTGTTGCTGCAATGGTTTCAGCTGGGGTTAATGATATGTTTGCGGATGATCATATGGATTCCAGGCAGTGGCAGAATACTACCGTGAATGCTGCGGCACTTGGAGCGGCAGCTGCAATTGGTTATTTTATTGCTGCAGGTACTGTTGTTGGTGGACCAGTTGGAGCGGCGGTTACCGGTATGATTCTGGTACTTTCTGGTGGTTTAATTGGTGGTCGGGAATATGGGCCTGGTGAATATCCAACTCCTTATGATTTTTTAAAAATTGTTGCTAAGGCAGATGGCACTGGCAATCAAATCTATGGTTTGGTAAGAGAGGGGGTAGTAGCGATTGCTTCTGAGAATGGCGATGATGATATTTATGGTACGCCAGGACAAGATATTTTGATTGGTAAAGAAGGTAAAAATATTATTTTTGGCTATGATGGTTCGGATCATATTGAGGGTCGTGGTAATGAGGATAAATTATTTGGCGGTAATGACAATGATGACATAGCTGGTGGTAGTGGTAATGATTATATTGCCGGAGGTGAGGGAGATGATGTGATCGCTGGTGATGATGGTGATGATCAAATTTTAGCTGGTAACGGCAATGATCAGATAAATGGTGGGCAAGGTGATGACGGAATTGAGGCTGAAGATGGCAATGATATTGTTTATGGCGGAAGTGGTAATGATACTATTCTTGGCGGCAATGGTAGCGACAAAATTTATGGTGAGGTTGGTGATGATATAATTTATGGCGAAAATGGTGATGATATTTTAATTGGTGGTGACGGTAATGATTTAATTAGTGGCGGCGATGGCAATGATAATATCAAAGCCGGCGTTGGCAATGATAATATCAAGGGTGATAATGGCAATGATGTAATTGAGGGAAATTCTGGTAATGATTTAATTTATGGTGATGCTGGCAATGATCAAATTCAAGGTGGACAGGGTCATGATTTAATCTTTGGTGGCATCGGTAATGATATAATTTCTGGTGGATTAGATGATGATAAAATTTTTGGCGAGATTGGTGATGATGATTTGATTGGTGATGAGGGTGATGATGAAATCAGTGGCTTTATTGGCAATGATGTGATTTTAGGGGGTCAGGGCAATGATCAATTAATTGGTGGCGAAGGTGATGATTTATTTTTGTTTAAGACTGGTGATGGTCGAGATATTATCGATGATAGTGATATTAGTGGTAATGACACTATCAGGCTAGTTGATATTAATTCTGATCAAATAATTTTAACCAAAAATGATCAGGATCTGATTATTCAATTTAAAGATAGCCAAGCAAATTTAGCCAGCGACCAAATTACCATTAAAAATCAGTTCAATACTGATAATAGTTTAAATTCAGTAATTGATAATATCGAGCTTGCTGATAATCAAAAAATCTTACTATCAGATATAGTGATTAATTGCGATAACAATATTTCTTATCAATTGGTTAGCTATCTCAACCAAAATAACGATAATCAATTGGCAATAGTAGCAAATTATCAGGAATTAATAATTGCCGAATCACAAATTACCAACCCTAATTCTTCTTTCGCAGAAATTAATTATGATTTGGTTGATAACGCCAATCGAGTTGATAATGAGCATTTTAATGAAGTGCAACAAATTGGTGAAAGGAGGCGCGAGAGTGGCCTTTTTGGTACTGGTATTGGAGCTGACGGCTACTGGGTCTATCATGAACATCGTGAGCCTAATTTAAATGGTGACAATAGCAATAATCGCATTATCGGCAATAGCTGGAACGAAACTATCCGCGGCAATAATGGCAATGATGACCTGATTGGTAATAATGGCGATGATGTTATTTATGGCGGCAATGGTAATGATCTGATCAGTGGCGGCAATGGTAATGATCGGTTATTTGGCGAAGACGGTCATGATCGCATTTATGGCGGAGAAAATGAAGATTATATTGAGGGCAATAATGGCAATGATGATATATTTGGTGATAATGGTAATGACACAATATCAGGCCTATATGGCGATGATCGTTTACAAGGTGGTGATGGTGATGATAATATCCGCGGCGGCTTTGGTAACGATATAATTTATGGTGGCAATAATAATGACATTATTTATGGTGACGAAGGTGATGATTTGATTAATGGTGGTGATGGTGATGATCGTATTGAGGCTGGATCTGGCGCTGATACGGTTTATGGTGGTGATGGTATCGATATAATTTATGGCGGTAATGGTAATGATATGATTAATGGCGGATCCGGTAATGATCAAATCTATGGTCAAAATGGCGATGATCAAATTGATGGTGGTGATGGTGATGATCAAATTTGGGGTGCTACTGGTATTAGTTTAACTATGGGCAAAAATACCTATAGCGAAAAAGATGGAAATAACAGGATTTATGGCGGCAATGGTAACGATATTATCATAGCTGCTGCTGGCAATGATATAATTAGTGGTGGTGCCGGTGATGACCAAATGTGGGGTATGGAAGGTGACGATCAAATCAGTGGAGGCGATGGTAATGACCGCCTTGAAGCGGGGCCAGGAAATGATATATTAGATGGTGGTATCGGCAATGATATAATCTTTGGTCATGAAGGTGATGACAAAATTACTGGTGGTAATGGTGAAGATTGTATTGTGGGTGGAGATGGTAATGATATAATCAATGCTGGCGTTGGTGATGACCAAATTTGGGGTCAAGATGGTGACGATCTGATTGATGCTGGTGATGGTAATGATTGGATTGAAGCTGGAGCTGGCAATGATTATGTTGAAGCTGGCTTTGGTAATGATACCATACTTGGTCAGGAAGGTAATGATCAAATTAATGCTGGTGATGGTAATGATGATATTGAAGGTGGGCAGGGCAATGATATAATCAATGCTGGCGCTGGTGATGACCAAATGTGGGGTGAAGAAGGTGACGATATATTAATTGCCAGTCAAGGTAACAATATTCTTGATGGCGGGTCCGGTAATGATATTTTAGTTTTTACTGCAGAAAATAATCAGTCAAATATAATTAATAGAATTGATAATTTTGATCCAAGTCAAGATCATATAATTTTAAAAATTGATTATCAAAACCCAATTAGTTTCTACCAGCTCCAACAATTAATGGTACAAAATGGCGATGATACTGAAATTAATCTTGGGCAAGAAAATCAAAAAATCATCATTACCAATATTGATAAATCACTAATTACTGCTAATAATTTAGCAATTGCTCTAACTGATCTTGCTAGCGACAAAATTCTTTTTAGTAGTAGTGATAAGAATATTAATCTTGCTTATGACAATCTTGCGATTGCAGATGCTGATGCCCTTTATTCCAAGAATAATGGTAATGTTTTAAGATATCAGGTTGATAGCAAATTCTTTGGCGATATTAAAGAAACAATAATTGATAATAATAGTTTTAATCCACAATCAACAATCAATAATGTTTTGCATCACATTGATGACGATATTGTCTTCAAATTTTCCAATCAAGAGTTGAAATTGCATTATGCCATCAAGCATTATTTTGCTAAAAATTTTTACAATCAGCAAGAAGTAATTATTGATGGTTATAATCGTAGCTTTGGCAGTTATTATGGCAGCGAAGCTGTTAGTAATACATTATTAATGACGGAGGGTAACGATCTTCTTGCGCTAGAAGATAATACTTCACCAATTGTCAGCGATGATGTTAGAATGAAAAATATCTCAGTTATTTATGCTGGTGGAGGTAATGATCTTATCAATTTGACCTCGCCAAATTATTCTTACCAGAATATAGTGATTTATGGTGGTGATGGCGATGATCAAATTTGGAGTTCAGCTGGCAATGACTATTTATTGGGTCAGTTTGGTAATGATGAAATATTTGGTGGACAGGGTGATGATGTAATTGATGGCGGTGATGGTGATGATTATATTGATGGTGGCGCTGGAGCGGATATTATCTCTGGTGGTAGAGGAGGCGATATTTTTTATTTTGATAATTTCAAAAATCATGGCCAAAATCATGGTGAAATTGATGTAGTTACTGATTTCACCCACAATGAAGATAAGATTAAACTCTTACCTGGTTATTTTAATCATCTTAATCTTAGTCCAAAAGAATCTAAAGATAGTAGTGATAATAGTGGTTTAGATATTAATTATGATCAAGCGGGCGATACTATTATTAGTAGTCGATACTGCGATTATCAAATTAAATTAATTGGGCATATTAACTTAAGTAATGATGATTTTATTTTTGATGGTAGCGCTAATGTCGCTGGCGATATAATTTATGCTAGTAGTATTGATGATAAGATCGTAGCTGGTGCTGGTAATGATTTTATTAATGCTGTCGATGGTGATGATTATATCGAGGCTGGTAGCGGTAATGACATAATTAACGGCGGCTTTGGCAATGACATAATCAATGGAGCTGATGGTAATGATATATTAATCGATGATGATGGTGATAATATTTTTGATGGTGGGGATGGTGCTGATATTTTAATTATGACTCAATTATTAGGGCAAAAAAACTCAATTAATACTATCAATAATTTTGATCCAAGCCAGGATCATATAATCTTAAAAGTTGATTATAAAAACCCGATTAATTTCTACGATATTTGGCAATCAATAACTCAAAATGGTGATGATACTGAAATTAATCTAATCGGGGGGCAAAAAATCATTATCAGTAATATTGATAAATCACTAATTACTGCTAGTAATTTTACTATTGCTTTAACCGATATTACTCAAAATAAAATTCTCTTTGCAACCAGCGCTAATTTGACTGAAGTAATAGATGGTATTGATGGCGATAATCAATTGCTAAATTACAATATGTTAAGCGATATTGGTCCTGATGCTCTTTATCTTGAAAATACCAGCAATATTTTAAAATACCAAATAGATGGCAAATTTTTTGGCGATAATAAAGAAACTATGGTTGATTTTACCCACTATCTGATTGATGGTAATATTGATAGCAGAAACATTAATGATAGGATGTTAATTCATAGCTGCTTGGTCAATGGTCCTTTTATTTCGTATTTTTCTTCTGGTCCGACCAAAGATGATTTTAAGCCGCAATTAATTACTGATCATACTCGTTATTATAGCGATGATGATATTGCTTTTAGACATGATGTTAGAGAGCATAGCTCAACTTATAGCATTGAAACTAAAGTCAGCGAATATAATTTTACTACCCTTTATGAGCATTATTTAACCAATCATTGTAATTACGCAACCAAACATTATTTTGCCAAAAATTTCTATACCACCAAAGATACGGTAATTGATGGCTATAATCGTAGTTTTGGCATTTATGATGGTAGTGAGGACAATAATGTGTTAGTAATGACTGAGGGCAATGATCTTCTTGCTTTGCAAGATAACACTTCGCCAATAATTTGTGAGGGTGCCAGGGTTAAAAATATGGCGGTGATTTATGCTGGTGGTGGCGATGATTTGATTAATTTTACCCATCCTGATTATAGTCACGGCGATATAATAATTTATGGTGGACAAGGTGATGATAAAATCTGGAGTTCAATTGGCGATGATCATTTATTTGGTCAGAATGGAAATGACGAGATATATGGCGGTAGCGGCGATGATAAAATTGATGGTGGTGATGGTGATGATTTTATTTCTGGCGGTGGTGGTAGCGATATTTTAAGCGGAGGAAAAGGGTCTGATATTTTCTGCTTTAATAGTTCTGAAATTGACGATCGGCTAATAACTAACCACCATAATTATAATCAAACTGATATTGATATTATCACTGATTTTATTCAAGGTGAGGATCAAATCAAATTATCTCCTTTAGTTTTTGATCATATCAATTATGGCCATGAAAGTGATTTCGCCGGTTTGCAATATTATTTTGATCAATCTGACAATACTATTATTGAGGATGAGTTTTCAGAATTTACCATTAAATTGGCTGGTCATATTGAATTAAATAACGGAGATTTTATATTTGGAGTATAAAATTCTCACCTTTAGTATAGCGCTATCGCATATTAAATTTGATTTTTTGTGATTTTTTACCAAAGAAATTTCCAATGGTAAAAATTCAGGGCAGTGCCAACATAAATCAGGCTGTCTGCACAACTATCAAGCTTTTCAAAAGGGATTGCTGTAACGTGGCGTAAGCTCCTAGACAAAGATGATAAATTTGATCAGGGAACCGGCTAACAATGTGAGCAAATCCAAGTTTTTCATTAATCTATGAACGGTTGATTTGCTCGCTTTAATAGCTAGTTCTTTTTTATCATCAATCTAACTTTTTTTGCGGTAAAGGTAAGTCTATTTTCTGGAATTAGTATTATTGATGAGCAAAAATATCAACTTCTTCAAAGCCTTCTAAATCAAGCTTTACTCTGGTTGCAAGAAATTCAAAGCAAGATTTGGCGAGCTCCAAGCGACCTTCTCTTTTTAGCATTAAATCTAGTTTTTCTTTGATGCGATGTAGAAATAAAACATCATTGGCGGCGTATTTGATTTGATTCGGTGAGATTTCAAGGTTTCCCCAGTCGGATGATTGTTGTTTTTTGGAGATTTCGATTTTTAATAGCTCTTCGCATAGCGATCGAAGACCATGGGCGTCGGTGTAAGTTCTAGTTAATTTTGAGGCGATTTTGGTGCAGTAAATATTTTTAATTTCAAGATCTAGGTAAAATTTTAATGCTGCTAAATCGAAGCGGGCGAAATGGAAAATTTTTAGAATTTTATCATCGCTTAAAATTTTCCTTAAATTTGGGGCCTGATATTGCCCTTGCTCAAATTGCACTAAATGAGCATTACCATCGCCGCTTGAAATTTGGATCAGACATAAACGATCGCGGCTAGTTTTAAGGCCCATAGTTTCGGTGTCAATTGCAATTGCGCTGCCAAGATTTAAATCATCAGGCAAATCATTTTTATATAAAAAATTAGTCATTTTAATTAGTTAATTTGGTTAAGAATTGATCATTTAAATTAGGCAATACTGAGTTAATCTCGAGCATTTCTTTCATAATCCCATTGCAATGCAATATTAAATCACATCCGGCTTTTAAAATTGCGGTGGTTTTTTCTTGATTACCGCCACTTAATGCTTTCATTGAAATATCATCACTCATTAAGATATTTTTAAAGCCAATGTAATTGCGAATTATATCAATGATTTTACTTGACAAAGTAGCTGGTTTATTAGCGTCAATTTTAGAGTAAAGAACATGGGCAGTCATCGCAAATTTTGCGTCACGGAGATTTTGAAATGGTATAAAATCAGATTTTTCGAGCTCTGCTAAACTAGCATCAACGATTGGCAATTCTAAATGACTGTCTGAGCTTGCGCGGCCATGACCTGGAATATGTTTAATGACCGGATAAATATTATTGCTAGTAAGAGCATCACATACTGTTTTTGCTAATTCAGATACTTGCTTTGGATCTCTGCCATAAGCGCGGTCACCAATTATTTGGTGAGTTTTAGGAGTTAAAATATCTAAAACCGGGGCACAATCAAGATTGACGCCAATCTCAATTAAATCCTTAGCAATAGCGGCAAAATTTTTAAATAATTCTTCCTTGGCTAATTTTTGATCTTGCAAATAAATGTTAGCAAAATGCTCAGAGCTTGGGTAATTTGGCCAATCATCGCCTTTTAATCTAGCAACTCTGCCGCCTTCCTGATCAACTAAAATCAGCACTTCACCCTCCATTATTTCTCTTAGAGAATCGGTAAGTTTTTTTAGCTGAATTTTATTTTGGATATTTCTAGCAAAAACAATAAATCCAATTGGGCCATTTTTGGCAAAAAAATACTTTTCTTCATCGCTTAAAATTGTCGATGAAAGCCCATAAATAACCGGTTTAAAGATTTTGCGATTATTGCTGATTTTAGTAAGCAGAGTCATTTATTTTAAACCTAAATTGCTAGCCACAAAATCCCAATTAACCAGGTGATTTAAGAAAATATCAATGTAATTAGGGCGAGCATTTTGATAATCAAGATAATAGGCGTGCTCCCAAACATCCATGGTCATTAATGGCTTAGTAGCGCTGTTAGTTAAAGGAGTTTCAGCATTAGCACTTTTAGTAATTTTAAGTTGATCATTTTCAACTATTAACCAGGCCCAACCTGAGCCAAATTGAGTAGCGCCGGCATTTTTAAATTCGGTAATAAAATTTTGTAAGGAACCAAAATCAGCGATAATTTTTTCTAATAATTTACCTTTGGGTTCAGCGCCACCATTTGGCTTCATTGAATGCCAATAAAATGTGTGATTCCATATTTGGGCAGCATTATTAAAAATCGCGACTTTATTTTTATCCGGATAAGAAATTTTAATGATTTCTTCTAGGCTTTTTTCCTCTAAATCAGTGCCTTTGATCAAATTATTGAGATTAGTAACATAGGCCTGATGATGTTTACCATAATGATAATTGATGGTATTTTCAGAAATATGAGGCGCTAGAGCATTTCTAGCGTAAGGTAATGCAGGTAATTCAATAGTCATAATGTTTACTTGTTTGATTAAAATTTTTGTTGAAACAGGATTAAAATTTGTGCAAATAGGATAAAATTTCTACTTAGTGATGTCAATTAGCAAATACGTCATTTTGCCGCTATTGCACTAATAGGTTTTGACCGATCTGCCGTTATCTTTGATAAATTTTCATATGGGGTTACTGAATTGGTAGTTTTATTGTATGATTTCCATAAAAAACAAGCAAGCAAAACTACTAAAAGCAATCCAGCGGCGCTAACTGCAAAAATTAATGCTGGATGGTAATCTGATTTTGGATTTTGAGAATGCAGTTTTGGAATTATTGGCTCAAAAATTATTTGATTGCTACTATTATTATGGTTGGTTGCAATTGTCTGCATCAAGTCATTTAATTTTTGTAAAGAAGACGACCATAATTGGAATGCGGCTCCGCTAAGGGGTAGTGAGTAATTTTCAGCCTCACTTTTATCAGGATCTTTTACAAATAATTCCGGATTATAATGGCGATTAAAACATCTTATTGCTTTTGCCAGCCCCTCATCATATTTATCAACTGCTTGCTTAACGTGATAACCAATTTTAGCTAAAACATCTCTGACTTTAATGATGTCTGGGTTTCGATCTCCAATTTTAAACAATATAGAATCTGGCTGCTTGATGGATATTTGATCAGGAAAAAGACCAATTCCTGCTTTAGCTAATCTTGCCCAGGGAAATAAATGGCTGGGATCTTGCTTACGGTTTAAATACCTAGTATTTAGATCATAGGCAATGTCAGAATGGCCAACTATATTTTGAGGAAAAATATTATAGGTAGAGATTAGTTCCTGGCAAAGCGTAATCAGGCTTTTGATTTGATCATCGCTAAATCCATCCTGGTGGGGGTTGGGACTTAATAATTCAATACCAATTGAATTTTGATTTAAACTTTCAACCCCGCGCCAATTGCTGACTCCGGCATGATAAGCGATATTATTGTCTATAACTAGTCTGAAGATGACCCCTTTTTGATCGATGAGATAATGGGCACTGACGCCATATTGCTGATACATGCCAATTGCACGATCAGGATTTTGGCAGCCAGTATGATGAAAAACCAGATATTTCACCGCTCTAATTGCATTAACTACTCCAAATAAACTAGGATCGGTAAAAATTTTACTTTCGTTAATTATTAGATCTTCTGACATAAATTTTTGTAAATTAAATAAAAATTACCCCTTCAGCAAAATGCGAGTTTGAAGTAGCATTGTTAATTAATTTTCAAAAGATGAAAATGGCTTTACTGGAAAATAATTACGTTCTGGTTTTTGTTCGGCGGAATTTTTCTTTTTGCGACGGCGTCTGCGATCACGCTTGACCTTTCTGATTTTACCATTTACTTGTGATAATTTATCTTTTAAATAGCCATCAATAGCTTTTTCAAGTTCTTCCATATGGTCGCGGAAGAAATGATCGGCACCTTCGATTATTTGATAGGCAACTTCTGCTTCTTGCCTTTGTGATAATTTTTCAACTAATTTTGCAGTATCTGCTTCTTTTGAAATATCATCCTTATCGCCTTGAATTACGAAGCCAGATGATGCGCATGGCACCATAAAATTAAAATCATATTTTGTAGCGGGAGGAGATACTAGGATATAATTTTCAATCTCTGGCCTTCTCATCACTAATTGCAGTGCAATCCAAGATCCAAAGGAGAAACCAGCGATCCAGAAATCTGATGATTCCATATTTTGATCATGAAGCCAGTTCATTACTGCGGTTACGTCTTGTAATTCTCCTACTCCATTATCAAACTTGCCTTGAGATTTTCCAACTCCTCTAAAATTAATTCTAAGCACCGAAAAGCCGTTATTAGCAAAGGCTTTATAAAGATTATAGGTAATTTTATTATTCATGGTGCCGCCATGAAGCGGATGAGGGTGTAAAACCAAAGCAACTGGTGCTTTAGAATTAGAATTTTGATGGTAGCGGCCTTCAATTCTACCGGCCGGACCGTTAATTATTACTTCTGGCATTTATTCTTTGCTTTAAAGATTTTTTTGGTAATAAATCTGTCACGATAGTGACAGTAATTTAAGACAGAAAGGGCATTATAGAGCTTGTTGACAATTTTTTTATCTCATATGTTTCTCATAAATTTTATTTTAATTGAGTGAGCTGCAATTACTTAAAGTGATTATGCTTATTTTTTGATAAAATTATTCAAAATATTTCCAGATATTTATTGTAACTTTCTCAAAAAGGCACTAAAAATATGCCAAAATCTACAATTAAAAAAGATCGTCAACAAACTCTAAAGAAAATCTAATTTCTTTTATACTTGGTCCCAAGGCATTGGTTTTCCAGTGCTATCAACAACTAAATTTGTTGATCCGCTATATTTTGCTGAGATATATTTTCCATGTCCAGTATGTACCCCATAATAAAGTATCGGCTCAACTTCTTTACCATTATACTTTTTCTTTTCAGCCTTTGCCCGGTTCTTCGGGTTATTTTTAGTTCCCATATTTTGAAATTATTTGTTAAGTAATTGAATTATAAAAAAAGACCCCCCAAAATATGAAGAAAAAATAAAAAATCAAGCTTAAAGTTATGCTAGTTAAAATTATTAACTTCTAACATGGCTTAAATACTGGTTTTAGGCCGCTAATTAAAAATAATTAAAATATTTTAAAAAAACTAGTTGACATTTAGCAAATAAGTTTTTTATAATGCCCGGCCACTTAACTTTAATTTTCAAGTTTTTTTAAATTGCTGATGCGGTTTAAGTCTTGTTTTATTTTAAGTTGTTAGTGGGTCTTTAAAAAATCAAGAAGCTCGTATTTCGCAAAACTTACTTAAAAAAGTTTTCAAATATTTTCATTTTGTTAGAATCATTTTACTAAAAATAAAGTGCAATTTTAGCGCGGTTTATTGTTTTAATTAAAACGAAAAATTGTGATGAAAATTATTTACTCTAAAAGTTAGTTTTAAAGAGATCACCAGTAGATATTTTTTAAGGTTTGTTGTTTTTATAGTTTATAAATTGATACCAAGAATACCGCAATTTTAATAAATTGCAAATTTGTAGAAATTCAAGTGCTATAAGTAATCGTTATTTATAGTTATCTTATGTAGAATTTAATTCTGCGTATACTCTTAAATTATTCAAAAGGAAGCAAATTAAGGGCATTTGATGGATGCCTTGGCATAGAAAGGCGATGAAGGACGTGGCAGGCTGCGATAAGCCTCGGGTAGCTGTCAACAAGCATTAATCCGAGGATTTCCGAATGGGGGAACCCATCTTCTTTTAGAAGATATCTTTAACTGAATTCATAGGTTAAAGAAGCGAACCTGGTGAACTGAAATATCTAAGTAGCCAGAGGAAAAGAAATCAATAGAGACTCCGTTAGTAGTGACGAGCGAACGCGGACCAGGCCAGTATTGTTAATGTAATAACTAGAATAAAATGGAAAGTTTAGCCATAGCGGGTGATAGCCCCGTATAGACAAAAAGCATTAGCAATCTTGAGTAGGGCGGGACACGTGAAATCCTGTCTGAATATGGGAAGACCATTTTCCAAGCCTAAGTACTCTTCTATGACCGATAGTGAACAAGTACCGTGAGGGAAAGGTGAAAAGAACCCCGATAAGGGGAGTGAAATAGACACTGAAATCGAATGCCTACAAGCAGTTAGAGCCTTACAGCAATGTATGGGTGATAGCGTACCTTTTGTATAATGGGTCGGCGAGTTAATTCTGTTGTGCGAGCTTAAGCCGTAAGGTGTAGGCGTAGCGAAAGCGAGTCTTAATAGGGCGAATTAGTACGGCGGATTAGACCCGAAACCAGATGATCTAGCCATGGCCAGGTTGAAGGTGAGGTAACACTCACTGGAGGACCGAACGCATTAATGTTGCAAAATTACGCGATGAGCTGTGGTTAGGGGTGAAAGGCCATCAAATCTGGATATAGCTGGTTCTCCGCGAAATCTATTTAGGTAGGGCGTCGAGTGATTACCGTTGGGGGTAGAGC
>JACCDG011217367.1_pt1 | contig 14096 bp, 11 predicted proteins | sample 7442471 | NCBI WGS metagenome assembly JACCDG01 (sample SAMN15323444, study PRJNA562643) | freshwater metagenome | isolation source: river surface water | place: USA:Blue River Watershed | collected 2017-08-17
ATTTGAACTCGATCAAAGCGATCGCAGACCAAAGCAACCTGCCTCACTCGCAAGTGAAATTCATCATCTCTGCGATAGACAGCTTACAAAAAGACATGGCGCGCAATGCTCGCTTAGATAGCGTAGTGGCAGCACCGGCACCAGTAGCGGCACCAACCAAGAAAAAATAGCATTGAAAAAAATAGTCGTCCTTTTATTGGTGTCGTTTTATGCCTTTTCCCAAACGGGGATAGGGACGACTACGCCCATTAATAAGCTAGACATATTTACGACTAAGGCAGATCCAGCTACTTCTAACTCTTCAGCAAATGGCAACCTAAGGTTAGGCGCATCAGGAGCAAATACGCACGTGTTGGATTTTGGCCTAAGTTCTACGTCTACATTTTCTTGGATGCAGGCGAGAGATAGAGGGAATTATGCCACCCTATATAGCTTGGCATTTAATCCTATAGGTGGCAATGTAGGGATAGGAACTTCGGCTCCTAATAGCACCCTCACGGTAGGAAATTCTACAGGAACTATCCCTGGAGAAATTTCGATTAATCCGGCCTTTACTTCTAACGAAGGAGGCCAAATCAATATTAAAAAATCTTTAAACGGAAGTACGGCAGACTGGATAATTGATCAATATGGCACGACCTCATCCGATGCTAGACTCCGTATTTTTAATTCCATTGCAGAAACAAATGGCATTACCATTATGGAAAATGGGAATATCGGCATGGGTAGCTTAACTCCTTCCGTACGTTTGCAAGTTGCGGGCGATATCATTGCAAACTCCATCGCTGGTTCCTCAGATGCACGGTTTAAAACGAATATCTCTCCTATCGAAAATCCGTTGCAAAAAGTATTGCAGCTTCGTGGGGTAAATTTTGATTGGAAGACGACTGAGTTTCCTACCCGTAGCTTTAGTGAAAATCGTTCAGTAGGTTTCATCGCTCAAGAAGTAGAGAAAGTGCTTCCAGAAGTTGTCCAAACAGAGAAGAACACGGAAGGCTATAAGTCTGTTCAATACGATAAGGTGGTAGCCTTGTTAGTGGAGGCGATTAAAGAACAACAAAAGCAAATAGATAGCTTAAAAGCAGAGCTGAAAAAACAACGTACAAAGAGGAAATGAAAAATGGGTTCCTGTTTATATTGTTAGTTTTCACGGGTGTGATAAAGGGACAGACCTCCACGAATAGTACGGGGTCTGGAAATTTTAATACCTCCGCCACCTGGACAAGCCCCAGGGACTTGACGGGGAATGCTAATATTTTGAATGGACATACGGTAACGATACCTTCAGGGAACAATGTTTACTCTAATAAAATTACGTTTAACGGTTCAGCTAGGTTAGCTTTTTCTAGTGCGACTAGTAAATGGATTGCGGCTACCATTTTTAATCCATCCCCGCCTACAGAATCCTTAAATGTTCAAGCTAATTGGACATCGTCCTCAGTTTATTTTAGCGAAGCGTATGGGGTTTCACATAATAGACCCTGGCTTGATTCAGAACAAGCATGGTCCGCAGGTAGTTCTAATAGTGGTTCAGATTTTTTACAATATGACCTAGGTAGCATTAGATGGGTACAAGGAATTGTGACACAAGGACGAGCTACTATGGATCAGTGGGTAACGAGTGCGAAGGTAGATGTAAGTCCAGATAATGTAAATTGGGTAACTGCTGCCTCAAATCTTACACTTAACTCAGACAGAAATACCAAAGTTCTTAATAATTTCCCTAACGTCATGTATGCGCGCTATATCCGAGTTACACCTATCGGGGTATTTAATTATGCGTCCATGCGTTTAGGCATTTTATTACGGGAACAAGTTTTTAAATCCTGTAAAGAAATTCTTACTAATAATTCAAGTGCAGTTTCTGGGGTGTATATCATTGATCCCGATGGGGTGTCAGGGACTCTGCCAGCTACAAATTGTTATTGCGATATGACAACGGACGGTGGCGGATGGACACTGGTTTTAAATTATATGCATAGAGGGGGTACCGATCCAGCGTTGAAAACATTTACAAATGCTTTGCCCGTTTTGGGCTCAACTACTTTAGGCACGGATGAGTCAGCTTCTACTACCACCTGGGGGCATGTGTCTAATAGCTATTTAAATAATTATACTTTTTCTGAACTACGGTTTTATGGATCAACAAACGTTCATAACAGGATAATACATTTTAAAACGACACATACAGGTACTATTAATTACTTCAAAACTGGATCTGGAAGTGCAAGTGGGATACAATCTGGCTTTACTCTTTTATCAGGGCATACAGCATTTCTACCAGGAAGTTCAGCAAGCTTTTTTACCGGACAAGGAGATTTAGCCATGACGAATTTTCCTTTTTGGTTAGCAAGTACTTATCATTGGGGTATTAAAGGGCATAATTTTAGATGGGAGGTAGATGATTTTAATGGGGGGAGTAGTTATCACACGTATCATCAAATTTGGATTAGATAAAAATGAAAAAGCATTTTGTATTTTTTCTTCTTCTGAGTTTTAATGTATTTGCCCAAACAGGGATCGGGACGACTGCGCCCGTGAATAAGTTTCAGGTAGAGGCGACTACGGCAGACCCTGCCACTTCGGGAACCGCGGCTAACGGGAACTTACGATTAGGAGGCCTATCAGCAAATCACGCCATGGACTTTGGACTAAGCAGCACATCGACATTTGGTTGGCTACAGATGCGCTCCAAAGCCGACTATGGAAGCGTTTTTTCATTAGGCATAAATCCGATCGGGGGCAATGTGGGAATAGGAACCACAAGCCCAGCAAAGTTATTAACGGTCGGTCGGGAAGATGGCTCCCTCCCCGCTGAACTTCAATTAAATCCGGCGGCTGCAACGAATGAAGGGGGGCAAATATTTATAAAGCGATCGCGAAATGGAAGTACGCAGGATTGGACAATAGACCAATATGGTACCACGGCAGCAGATGCGCGCTTTCGAATTTTCAATGGAACCACGGAAAGTAGTGGCCTCATCATTTTAGAAAATGGAAATGTAGGGCTAGGAACAGCAACCCCCACGGCTAGACTTAATTTAGTGGGCGGAGGAATGAGAATGTTTTCAGGATTTGGTAATAGTACATCAAGACCTGGCTTGAATACGAGCACCATAGGAAATTATGAAATAAGAGGAGTTGGCGCAGGTGGAGGTACTACCCAAGGAGATGGCGCCGATGATGGATTTTTACGATTGTCAGCGGGTGGAGGAACGAATACAAATACGCAATCATCAATTGATTTAAGTGGATATTCGAATGTGGCTGATATGACAAATAATATCGTGATGCGAACAATGGGAACGGAAAGATTGCGATTAACGAATATAGGCCGTCTTGGCTTAGGCACTTCGAGTCCGACGGTCGCATTACATGTACAAAACGGCAATGTATTTAGCGGATCGGATGATCCTGCTACTAATACAATACCTAGCCTCTATGTATACAATACGAATAATGCATCCACTTCAGCTCATGCTACCAGTTTAGTTCGGACAGCCGGTACAGGAGGAGGCAAACCTTATTATAGTTTGGATATTAATGGGGCTTTTGGTTTTTCCATGGGCATCAACAATCCCAACAATCAAATGATCATTAATACCACTTGGAATTTTAATACAGCTGCTGCAAACAATGCAATTACGATCAATCGATTCGGTCAATCGCGCGTGTCTATCCCCGAACAAGGAGGACAAGTTGCAACAGATTGGCCTGGTGCCTGGGGCGGAGGAATAGCCACCTATGATTTTTTAGCTTTTGGGATTTTAGCAAATTCGTTCAACACGCGTTCAGATCGTCGACTCAAAAATAACATCGTTGATCTTGATAGTTCTAGCATTTCCAAGTATTTAAAACTGAGACCTGTTACATTTTATTGGAATCAGGATAAGAAACGTGATACGAATTTACAATATGGATTCATTGCCCAAGAAATTGAATCTATATTTCCAGAAATGATTAATACAGGTACAGATGCCATGCAAACTAAATCGGTCAATTATCAAGCATTGCATGCGATATCCTTAAAAGTTATTCAGGCCCAACAAGCAGAAATAGAGGCATTGAAAAGCAAGCAAACCGATTTAGAAAATCGATTAAAAGCCATCGAAGAAAAGTTGAAATGAAAAAACTGATATTCTTTTTTTTAATCATTGCTACAGGGGCCTTCGCTCAAACGGGCATCGGTACCACCACGCCTAATGCTTCGGCGAAGCTAGACGTATCGTCTTCTACACAAGGATTCATGCCTCCACGGGTTGCCTTGACAGCGAGTAATGTCTTTTCTCCCATTACAGGCACTGCAGCATCTGCGGCAGGATTAATTGTCTACAATACCAATACAGCAGGGACGGCGCCCAACAACGTAACCCCAGGCTATTATTTTTGGAATGGAAGTGCCTGGATAAACATGATAGGGTCTACAACCTCAAGCACGATTACTGGCAATGGGACGACTAGTACAATCGCTAATTTTAGCTCTGTAATTAACGAGCAGACAGCTAATTACACTTTATCAAATACAGATAACGGGGAAATTGTTGTTATAAATAGTTCAAATCCGACAACCATCACTGTGCCGTCTTTGTCGGTGGGTTTCAACTGCTTAATTGTTCAACGAGGTACTGGGCAAGTAACCTTGAGTGCTTTGGGCGTAACGATTTTCAATCGGTATGGATTTACGAAAACAGCAGGCCAACATTCCATTCTAACTTTGGTATGTATTGCTTCAGGCATATATATCGCATCGGGCGACATGACTAACTAAACACATGAAAATATGTCTATTCCTTTTAGGGCTAATTTGCGCATTTCATAGTAATGCTCAAATGTTTGCGCCCTATCAAGGAACACAGAACCAGCCCAAAATAGAATTTGATTATTGGATTTATAGTACACATGCCGGAAATGGAAATACCAGCCAATACCTATTAACGCCCAATAGTAGATCCGAAATGGATAAATTATTCAATACGAATAATACGAATTCCACCTTGTTTCGTTCCGGTCGGACGAATTCGACACGAATTTTGGATTGGATCAATACATCAGAATTAACGAGCATCAACTTAAGCACCCCCAATTCAGGTTTATATTTTGCTATGAAGATTCAAGGGACCTTTATCCCTACGGAATCGGGAACCTATACATTTTCACTAGAAGCAGATGATGCCAGTGATTTAACCATCGAAGGAACGAATGTTATTTCTACCTATACTGGTCAAGCAGTAGCAGCATTAGGTACGCGAACGGGAACCTTGTCCGTTGTGGCGGGTCAAAGGTATCGCTATGAAATACGAATGCAACAAGGCACTGGAGGCGCTGGTTTACGGTTTTATTGGCGTTCCCCAACCCAAGCAGCGGTACCAACCACCTATACCAGTATACATCCAGCGAACACCTATTTTGCTACATGGGCTCAAAATTTGGAGGAAATGGTTACCGTTCCTAATCGGGATGGTACCACGGCAGCTAGAGCAGCACCAAGTGCAAAATACATTCAAACAGCTTTTAATAACTTTACAGATGGGGTTTATTGGATTAATTTACCAATTGTAGGTCCCACCCAAGTTTATTGTATAATGACTAACACCATCAATGGAGGTGGCTGGATGATGATGATGAAGGCTACAACGGGAACTACTTTTAATTATGCGAGCACCTATTGGACAGCGGTCAATACGTTAAACCCCAGTGCTTTCAATCGAAATAATGGGGATGCTAAGTTTGATGTCATGAATTATTTTTTTGCGAAAGATATCATGGCGCTATTTCCTGATATCCCTTCTAACTACGGTTCTAGCAATACAGGAGGAAGTGTCAACTTATTAAGCAGTTATAATAATTGGTGCTGGCTTCAAAATAATTTCAATAATGGAATTAGGATCACGCCTATCCAATTCTTTAACCGCGCTGATAGACTGTTTTTTGGGGATGCTAACACATTTGCCGGAAAAGGAACAGCATTCTCTTCGCAAGCTGATGTCCGTTTCTATGGATTTAATTATGTAAATGCCAGTTCAACGGCCAGAGTCCGTTGGGGATTTGGTTGGAACGAAAATGGGGGTGGTCTGTATCCGGGTGGAGAACAGACATCGAATGACGTTTCGGGCGGAATAGGGATGTCGGGCTTATTTAGTACAAACATCAATTATTCCGCAGGAGATCAATTATCTTGTTGTTCTAGTAACACAGGAATCAATCGTTCAGCACGCGTTGAAATATATGTTCGATAAATGAAAAAACTGATATTCTTTTTTTTATTGGTGTCACAAGGTATTCTTGCCCAAACCGGCATAGGCACCACCACGCCTAATGCTTCAGCGAAGCTAGACGTGACTGCCACCGATCGCGGCTTTTTACCCCCTCGTGTTGCACTTACAGCCAGTAATGTGTTCTCTCCTATCACTGGGACATCTTCCGCAGCTGCCGGCTTGTTAATCTATAATACCGCCACCGCCGGAACGGTTCCTAATAACGTGGTCCCTGGTTATTATTTTTGGAATGGAACAGCATGGATTCAAATCTCGAATGGCCTAATAGTAGATGCGAGTAAAACGTCCAACTTTTCAGTAGCTGCAGCCGATAACAACAAACTGTTTTTAATAAACTCTTCGACATCCGTAACAGTAACAGTGCCATCTGGTTTGCCCATAGGCTTTGCTTGCCAATTTATACAAACAGGGGCAGGAGCGGTAATTCTGCTAGGGGGATCCGGAGTCACATTGAATTCTGCTAATGGTTTAACAAGTCGCGCCGCAAATAGTGCCATAGGCTTGGTGTTGAGTTCTTCTACGGTGGGCTATGTTTTTGGAGATACCATCAACTAATGAAAAAGGCACTTTCTTTATTTTGTGTTTTATTTTCCTTTACCCTGCAAGCGCAATTGATGGTAAATAACCTTGCGCTGCGCAAGCTAGTCGTACCCAATACCTATAATTTTACGTACAAGGGAGAGATGCAAATCTTTATCGTTCCTAACCGGGTGACTTCGATTCAGGTGAATGCGATAGGGGCAAAAGGAGGCACAGGTGCTCGTGGACAAGTAGGTGGAGCAGGCGCAAACATTACCACAACCTTAAATGTAACCCCAGGCCAAACATTATACATCGTAGTGGGCGGATTCCCAGGCCAATCGGCAACAGCTGCCTACGGGTTTGGTGGAAATGGCGGTTCAGGCACGAACTATGGAGGTGCCGGGGGAGGATTATCGGGGGTATTCACTAGCTCCTCTCCGGCTATTGCAAATGCCTTAATTGTCGCTGGTGGAGGTGGAGGCGGTTCGGGAAATGCGACAGGGTCAAATTTTACTGGCGGTAACGCTGGGAATAATTTATCAGGGAGTTCAAGTAATGGAAATGAGGAAAATCCTGCACCTTATGTGGTAAATGGTAGATCCCAATTTGGCTATTCCGCTACTAATTCATCTGCTGGCTTAGGAGGAGAACCCTTTGATGTTCAACCAGGAACGAGAGGTGGAAATGGTAGCGATATTAGCGGTGGTGTAGGAGGAACTACTGGAGGAGTGAGCTCATGGAATGGCGGCGGCGGTGGCGGTGGTGGTTTTTACGGTGGCGGTGCTGGTGCTGGTGGGGGGGCGGCTTGTGGTGGAGGCGCTGGTGGTGCTACCAAATCATCAACCAATTTAAACTCTTATGGGCCAATGAATAATACGGGTGATGGATCCGTTTCGATTACTTGTTTTTCAAATTCAGGATTGGTATTGCATTTGGATGCAGGGAATCCAGCGAGTTATTCGGGAAGTGGATCTACATGGAATGACCTATCAGGAAATGGCAGTAATGCAACGCTATTTAATACGAGTTATAGTTCAGCTAATGGGGGCTCAATAGATTTTAACGGAACCACCTCCTACGCTGATTTTACTGCCAATGTGGGGAACACGAATGTGGTGACCGTTGAGATGTGGGTACGGACAAATTCGTTGACATCGCCTACTGGAATGTATTTTGGCTTTAATTTTTACGATGTTTGGACTAGTGGAGGAAACATTGGATATAATACATCCGCCGGCGATCAATATGGTATTCCCAATACACGTGTTGATTATTTAGGGATTGTGGGAGGCTGGCGGCATCTGGTATTTGTCATGTATACAGGATCAAGAACAAATAATAAAATTTATGTCAATGGCGAAAGCCAAACCATGTCTTTCTCATCAGGCACATTTAATGGCCCTAATGGTAATTTTAATTCTGGATCTGGCCGCATATCTGGTTGGCGATATGATGGTGGTTGGAAAATGAATATGAGTGTGGCAAGTTTTAAAATTTATACCCGTGAATTAAGTGCACAAGAAATTACCAACAATTACCGGGCCTATCAGTCAAAGTATTATGCTGAGGGCGATGGATTAAGTCCGGCCACGGCTTCATCGAGCGCCTTTCAGATTAAGCAAGATTATCCGAGTTCAACGGATGGATTTTATTGGATAAAAAATGCTAACATTAATAGTGGCAATCCGGTGAAGATTTATGCAGATATGACCACTGATGGAGGAGGTTGGACTTTGATTCTCAAGAATTCTTCGAACTCTGTTTGGAATTATGCTAACACAATTGCACTCAATAGAGAAATTCCCTTTACATCAACTACAGAAGTAAATAGTACTTCTACAGCTAGTTATTCGATTATTGGATGGGCAGATTTTATCAAGCGAAGTTCTAGTGGTTTTCAATATATGATTGATGCAGGATCTAGACGGAGTTTTGGCGGAATCTGGACAGCTAATGCTGCATATAATTTTACGAGCAACAGTAATGCAAACACCCTTATTACCTTGAATACGAAATTTGGCAATTGGAATTATGCAGCCAACAATAATGGAATTTCCCAAAGAATGCCTTGGTACTGGAATTCTGGAGGTCCGGCCTATTTAACATTAGCTTCAGGCTCAGGTAATTGGTGGGGGACTTTAGTTTCCAATAATGGCTCTTATTCGCCAGCTCCATGGATATCAGATGCAAATGGTGGAACAAATAATCCGAATCCAGGAATCATTTGGTACTGGGTTCGTTAAATTTTCAACATGAAAAAGTCTTTATTTTTCTTCTTGTTTTCCATTCAATTATATGCCCAAACCGGCATAGGGACCACAGCTCCACATGCATCTGCTAAACTAGAAGTCAATGCATCGAATAAAGGATTTTTACCACCTCGGGTTTCGCTACTTAACATCTACGATCAAACCACCATCCCTTCTCCAGCGACGGGCTTATTTGTTTATTGCAAAGGGGATGCTGGACTCGCGGCAGGGTATTATTATTGGAATGGGAATGCTTGGGCGACTATTGCTACTCCGGGTGGTAGTGGAAGTTTTGCTTCTTCTTTTCTGCGAGGCTCTAGAACTGCGACACAATCTATTGCGGTAGGCGGGGCAGTTACATTTACAACTATTGATAACTCAGCAGGAACGGACATTTCGTTAAATACAACAACGGGAAGAATCACCTTAGCTCCAGGAAATACGTATCGATTGCGAGGCGTGGTACCTAATTTTTCATCTGGTCAAAGACCCGCTTTTATTTGGTACAATGAAACAACCTCTTCTAATATTGGAAGTGCTACCTATTCCTATAATCCAGGAGATGCAGCATCTTTAGGAGCGTTTGGAGCTCCAGCCGAATTAATTTTTACACCTAATGTGACTACAGTTGTTTCCCTTCGTTTATTGAGTTCATTAAGTAGTGGATCCGTAACAGTAGGAGGGAATGGCGATTTTTCTACCACAGGTTCTTATCCTTGGTTTGATGTAGAGGTGATATCTGGGAACGCACCAGTTACTGGCCAATCAGTTGATTATATTCAAGCTTCACTCTCAGCTAATCAAGCATTGTCCGCTGCAGGTAATATCAATTTCAATACGTCTACTGGCTCGGGCATTTCAATCACGAATGGCGGTTTTAATTTAATGGCTAATAAAACCTATAAATTAGAAGCGGCAGTAGGGGGAGCATCGGGCGGCTATGCCTATTATGGATGGGTTGATAATACGAATACATTGCTTTCAGGAGGAAGTATTGGCGCGGTCATGAAGGCTGGAGCTGCCTATTCAGACGCACCCCAAGATAAAGCCATAGTTTATTTCACTCCATCTGTCGATACTCGAGTTTTTCTCAGGGTATATAGTATTAGTGGATCGTTAACAGCTTATGCCCCCTCTACTTCAAATAATTTTTCAAGCACCTGGGCATCTATACAACAAGTGGGTTCTTCGGCTTTTGTAAATCCGTGGACAGCTTCAGGAAATGATGTCTACAATACTTCGGGGGATGTGGGCATTGGAACATCAAGTCCTTCAGCTTCTGCAATTTTAGATTTAACTAGTACGAGTAAAGGAGTTTTAATTCCACGAATGACTGCAGCCCAAAAATCCGCCATCTCTTCTCCCTCAACTGGTTTGCTAATTTTTCAAACAGATGCCCCAGCAGGCTTTTACTATTATAATGGTTCAGCTTGGATAAGCATAAGCAATCTAGGCACAACAACAAGATTTCTGCCACATTCGAGTAATTTTGCTCATTTTGCGGGATTGCAAACATTAAGCTCTTTGACATCACAAACTTATGTTGCCCTTAATAATTCTGATCTGGTGATAGATGTGCCTAGCGGTTATTCAAGTAATAAAGTAGTTTTAAAATGGGATACCTGGGGAGATGTAGCGACTTCTGGCGCCGCAAATGGGTCATTAAGATATTTAATCAGACAAACAGGTACTTCATCCAACACATTTAATAGTGTTGCGATGAACGGATGGGCAACATCTGGTACATCAGGCACAAGATTTGCTACACCTGTTACGTTTATCTTGACAGATTTAGCCCCCGGAACCTACACGTTTAAATTAGAGATTAGCCGAGAAGGAGAATTAGGAACATTAACAGGTATAAATAATTACCATGTTTCAGGCTCCGTTCAGGTTTTCGTAAAATAGAGATATGAAATATATTTTTATTTTTTTATTGGTTTCATGGACTGCGCTGTCCCAAACCGGCATCGGCACCACCACGCCCCATGCATCGGCTAAATTAGAAGTTGCAGCTTCGGATAAAGGATTCTTACCCCCACGCGTAGCTTTAACTGCAGCAAACGTTGCTAGTCCTGTTACCAGTCCAGCGAATGGCTTAATGATATTTAATACCGCCACCGCCGGTTCTGGGTCTAACCAAGTGGTCCCCGGCTATTATTATTGGAACACCTCAAGCGCTCAATGGCTCAGGATAGATAATGATAATTTAGGCAACCATACCGCTAGTGTTAACATCATTTTGAATGGGAAATTTCTTTCGAATGATGGCGGAAATGAAGGAATTCGAATTGATAATAGTGGAAATGTAGGAATTGGCACAAGCACGCCTGCCGCCTTATTAGATGTCAATGGTACTACCAATACGAATTTTTTAAACTCCCCCAATATTACGGCAACACCTTCCATTACTGTCCGTAATGGAGATGCGGCGGCAGCCTTTAATGATAATGCGCAAATCAAAATGGGCTGGGCGGGAAGTGCAGCCGGAACAAGTCAGTATGCCCAATTTATTCATACGCGTCATAATGCTGGACCGACTGAAAATGCCATTGATTTTTATTTGTCTAATGGCACCGCAAACAATACCATTACAAACGGTTCTACGAAAGCCATGTCCATCACGAGTCCCGGGAATATTGAGATACCAGGGAAAATTAATTTAGCAGATCCGACGGGTAATGTTTCGACTAAAGTAGCTGCATTTGTGGATGCAGGCACTTTTGTTACCCTTGACAATCTTAGGGCAACTGTAACAACTTTTGATCCCCGTGGATTAAGTTTAGCAACTTCGTCAGGGACTTTAAATTTATATGTTCAAGCAGTTTACACAAATCAAGCAGGTCCGGCTTATACAAGTTACACGAATGGAGCAGTAGCTTTTTCAACTAATGCAAGTGGATCCTTGTTTGGTTGGCATTTTGGAGATGCAGGGAATACAATCATTTATCATTTAACAGATGCCACGAATAGGAGAATGTATCGGGTAACTTTAATAATCATGCCAAGTTATTTTAACAACTTCATCTCAATCGAACGGCTTTTGTAATATTTGCTAAATCATCTATATTAGTTTATTTTTGTTAAAAATTTAGTAGTATGACTACGGATAATAGAACAAAAATAAACCAGTTGTTACAAATAACACCCCCTGGTGTGGTGTTACAATCTGCTTGGTTAACTGAAAAAGGCTACAGCTTAGACCTCCAAAAATATTATCGAGAAAGTGGTTGGCTACAATCGGTCGGTCATGGGGCTATGGTACGGGCAAATGAAAATCTGGGGTACTCAGGTGCAGTGTACGCATTGCAAAACCAATCAAAACTTTTCATACACCCAGGAGGAAGAACCGCGTTGAGTTTAGTAGGAAAGTCACATTACTTAGAGCTAAATGCTTCACAGATCTGGTTGTTTGGCGGAGAAAATGAAACTCTTCCTGGCTGGTTTCGTCATTACGATTGGGGGTCAACTATTCAGTATAAATCAACTTCTTTTTTACCAGTTAATTTAGGCTTACTTGACTTTACTTTCCCTAGCTTTACGATACAAATTTCTAGTGCTGCCCGGGCGATAATGGAATGTTTGTATTTAGCGCCAGAAAAATTTGATTTGATGGAGTGCTATGAAATAATGGAGAATTTGAATGACCTTCGGCCATTGTTAGTTCAGGAACTTTTGGAAAATTGTACTTCTATAAAAGTTAAAAGGCTTTTCTTGTACATGGCCGAAAAGCAAAATCAACCTTGGTTGAAGTTTCTCAACTTAGACAAAGTTGACCTCGGAAGAGGAAAAAGAAGCCTCGTAAGTGGTGGAATTTATATCCCTAAATATAAAATAACAGTGCCTTCTTCCTTCGTTCTAAATGAACAATAATTCCTACTATAACCAAGCATCTTTATTACTTCGGGCGCTGCCAGAAATTGCAAAAGATAAAAGATTTGCATTACATGGTGGAACAGCCATTAATATGTTTGTTCGTAATATGCCGCGTCTATCAGTGGATATTGATCTTACCTATTTACCAATCGAGAATCGAGAACAATCTTTTGAAACGATTTCTGCTGCACTTTTGGAATTAAGTGAACGCCTCAGAAGTCGTTTCCCTGACTGGCACCTCCAGCATAAAACAGAAATTCACAAGCTTATTATTTCTAATCGAGAAGCCATTGTTAAGGTAGAGGTTAGTCCCATTATTCGGGGTTCGCTTGGGGCAGTTACAGAGTTGCAACTATGTGAAAAAGCACAGAATAACTTCGATACTTTTTGTGAAATTCAAGTAGTTTCAATTGGGCAGTTGTATGGAGGAAAAATTTGCGCTGCCATGGATCGACAACATCCGCGAGATTTATTTGACGTAAAATATTTATTACAAAATGAAGGGTTTACCCGCGCCATTAAAGAAGGGTTTCTTTTTCGTTTACTAAGTTCTGAGCGGTCTATTCTAGATGTGTTATTTCCAAAATTACAAGATCAAAGACAAGCCTTTCAAAATCAATTCTCAGGGATGTCTACTGAATCTTTTTCTTACGAGGAGTATGAGCATATTCGTGAAACCTTGATTCAAAAGGTACATCAATCACTTACCGATGAAGATAAATCATTTTTAATTCGTGTAAAAAATGCTGAACCAGACTGGTCGATATACGATTTCTTAAGGTTTCCCTCGATTCAATGGAAGCAGCAAAATTTAATAAAGATGAAGGCAGTTAATCCTTTAAAACATAAAGAATTAACAGATTCATTAAGAGTTAAGCTAGATAGGATTTAATTTTTTAAATTTGTTTAATGAAACTAACACTCTCCACCCTCATCGCCATCCTAGCCAGCCTGCTGTACTTGCTAGTCTACTTCATCCCGGACATGGGAGGATCGGACGTGATGGGTGCGCAGTGGTTGTATGCCAGTAGCTTGAGTTTAGTGCTTGTTGGATTCATTGGCATTCGCTACAAGGAATACGCGGAGGCGATTAATCAGGTGTTTGCGTACAAGTTTACGCTGGTGTTTTCGTTGCTGCTTTTTTGGGCGATTGGCTCGTATTTTTATGCGATAA
>JACCDG010609568.1_pt1 | contig 14095 bp, 15 predicted proteins | sample 7442471 | NCBI WGS metagenome assembly JACCDG01 (sample SAMN15323444, study PRJNA562643) | freshwater metagenome | isolation source: river surface water | place: USA:Blue River Watershed | collected 2017-08-17
GCCAACGAAAAAGACACGTACAAGGTTCGCAGTAAAGACGGAAACCGCATCACGCGGGGCGTTGAGCTGGACGAGCTTGGAAAACCGCTGGCGTACTGGATTTATCCGGAACACCCGAACGGGCCGTATACCACGGGCCGCCAGGAGCCAGAGCGAATTCTGGCGAAAGATATCCTCCATCTGTTCCGCGTAGACCGCATTGGACAGACCCGCGGCGTTTCGTGGTTTGCTCCTGTGATGTCATGGCTGCGTGACCTGGGCGTCTATGTCGACAACGAAATTCAGGCGTCGGCTGTGGCGTCGTGCTTTGGCGTGGCCATCACAACAACTGGCCGAGCCGGCACAGGGCTGATGCCGTCCACTGACAGCGAGTCAGAAGACGCCAACGGCAACCAGTTTGAATACTTAGAGCCAGCAATGGTGGTTCGCCTGCAGCCTGGCGAGTCAGTCGAGTCAATCAATCCCGGTCGACCAAATTCAGCGTCAGAGCCCTGGATTAACCTGATGCTGCGGGGGATCAGCGTCGGGACTGGCCTAAGTTACGAAGTGGTGAGCCGCAACTACAGCGGCACCAGTTACAGCAGCAGCCGCACAAGTATGCTGGAAGACCGTCGCCGATTCCGTCGATGGCAACGATACATGGTGCAGCACTGCTGCCAGCCGATCTGGGACCGCTTCAACGATCAGGCTGCGACGCTGGGCGTGCAAGGCTTTCCGTCAATGACCGATATTCTGGCAGATCGCCGCATGACAACCGCTGTCGAATGGCAAACGCCTGCGTGGGAATGGGTCGACCCACAGAGCGAGCAATCAGCATCTGACTCGGCACTGACATCATTCCAGAGCACGTATCAGGACGAACTTGGCCAGCGCGGCAAGAACTGGCGGAACGTGTTTTACCAGCGAGCCAAAGAGGAAAAGCTGAAACGCACTTTGGGGCTGGTGTCTGCTGACATGGCGCAGATCGAAAACGCTCAGGCCGAAGCTCAGCAGATGGCCGCAACTGGTGCAGCAGCGTCTGGTGATACCACATCGCAGCAACCAGCAGGCGAAATGTCTGACATGAGCCGCCTGCAGTGGGGTAGAAACCGAAAGGCGATTGAAGACATCCTGGCTGAACTAATTGCCGGCACTGCCAGCGAAACAAAGGCCCGTGTGTTTCTTCAGACGCTGGGGCTGACTGAGGCCACTGCCAGTGCCCTGATAACTGACGCAATGGATGGCACAGTAGACACGAATCTTGACGAAGTTCCAGCGACGGAGGCCGTAACAGATGGCCCGTAAAAAAGGCAAGCTCCCGCCACTGAAATCACCGGCAGTCGTATTGCGATCTGTTGGTTACTCAGCCGGTGTTACCGATGTCTGCATTGCCACTGAAACACCAGTCAGGCGATACGACGAGGAACGCGGTTACGTCATCAGTGAAGTGCTGCTGATGGAAGGCGTCATACTTCGCACGAATCAACAACAGATTCCGATCGTTGACAGTCACGACGACTCAACGGTCAGGAACATATTCGGCAGTATTCAGAAGCTTCAGGTTGTCGGTGGCGAGCTTCACGGGGCTCCCGTGTTTGCGTCTGATCCAGAAGCACAACTGATCTGTCAGCGGATGAATGAGGGTCACATTACAGACTTTTCAATCACTGCACTACCACTTGAATCCTTGTTTGTTCCGCAGGGTAAGTCGTTCACGACCTCGCGCGGGCAGACGATCGACGGGCCGGCCATCATTCACACGCGATGGCAGCCGCATAACGCTTCGATTTGTGCCACCGGTGCAGACGAGCTTTCCACTGTCCGCAGGTCATATACGGACCTCGAAAGAAAGGTAGAGAGAATGGACGAGGCACTGTTGGGCCAGCTCGCAGCGATGGGGCTCCCAGAAGGCATGACAGATCCAAATCAGGTGCTGTCGTGGGTTGTTGGAAAGATGGCTCCAGCCGCGTCGGCTGAGGCTGAGACTGTTGAAAGCATGGCTGGCGAAGTAGTGCCGGCCGCAGAAGAAAAGAAAGTCGAGAACGCAGACATGTCAACTGCAGAAGACAAACCCAAAGAAGACGTCACTGCTGCAGTTGCTCGCGCATTGCAGATCGACGCCACACGCCGAAAAGAAATCCAGTCGTTGTGTGCGGCTCACAAAATCGAACGGTCTTTTGCCGATTCGCTGTGCGATGAAGGTTGCGACCTGAACACCGCAAGAGCAAAGGTGCTGGAACGCATGGCCACGAAACCAGTCGGTCAGTCAACTGATCGCGTTGCTGTTACTGAGTCTGCCGATGATAAGCTTTTCGCCGCTGCCCGCGACGGGCTTGTCATGCGAACGCTGCGTGCGTCTGGCTCACGTCAGACAATCGAGCGACCAGCGGCAGGCCATGAAGACTTCCGCAACATGAAGTTGTCCCGCATGGCTGAAATGTACGCGGAGCGACTCGGCTGCGATGTTCGCCGAATGGCCCCGAAGGATATCGCACTGGTTGCGATGGGGCACCCTGGAACGGCAAACCGCTTCAGGATTCAGCGTGATGCGTACCACACCACCGGCAGCTTTTCGAATCTGCTGCTCGATGCAGCGAATAAGACGCTGCTGGCAGGCTATGAGGAGGCTCCTTATACCTGGAACGTCTGGGCTCGCGACGCCGGAACGACTGCGGACTTCAAAAACCTGAACCGCATTCGATTCAGCGAAATGGGCACTCCTGAAATGGTGCCGGAAGGCAAGGAGTATCCAGAAGCCGCGATGAGTGACGCGAAGGAAGTCTACAAGGTCAACAAGTACGGTAACATGTTTACCGTTACCTGGGAAACCGTTGTGAACGATGACCTTGACGCAATCAGCCGTATTCCTGCAATGCAGGGTGCTGCATGCCGACGTCTGCAGAATCAAGCCGTTTATGGCGTCCTGACTGCTAACGCGGCAATGGTTGATACCGGAACGCTGTTCAACGCGACTGCCCAGACGACTGCTGGTGGGCACGCAAACTATGCGTCCGGCGCAGGTGCTCCGAGTGTCACCACTCTGAACACTGCATACATTAGCATGATGACAAAGAAGGGTCTGCGTTCAGATGTGATTCTGAACATTCAGCCTGCATTCCTGATCGTGCCGGCTGCAATCAGTGCGACTGCCCTGCAGTTGATTGGCTCGATTGCTGACCCGTCTGTCGGTGGCTCGGCTGCTGGTAACAGCAACACGAAGAACATCTATGGACCAAACGCAGACCGTCCACTGAAGGTTGTTGTTGAGCCGTTGCTGGACGCTAACAGCTCAACGGCTTGGTATCTGGCCGCCAGCAACAGCCAGGTGGATACGGTTGAAATCACCTTCCTGGAAGGTGAGCAGAGCCCTGTTCTCGAAAACGAATGGGACTTTGACAAGGACGTTTACAAGTACAAGGTTCGGCAGACGTTCGGCGTGGCAGCCATCGACTACCGCGGCCTATACAAGCACAACGGAGCTTGATCAGCTGAGTGACTGAAGACCCCCGCCCGGCTGGCTGAGTGGTCAGCCGGGCTTTACGAATGCAGATTGCTACGGTAGCGAGATGCGACGACCCGTTTACGAAAGATATTAATCATGGCTGGTATTCAAAATTTTGTGAAGCTTGAGGAAGACTTCCTCGGGCCGATGACACTCACCGCGTCGCCAACAAACGGTGACCGATGGGATATCGCAGATACATCCTCCGCCGGCACACCCACCTACACGGTGGGCGGAATCAACGGCGAAGCCACCCTGGCTTTTGACTCGCAGTCGGAAGTGCAAAACGTGTGCCTGTTTCAGTCCGACGTCCTCAACTGGGACATCGACCTGATTCAGCGAATCGAAATGCGAGTCAAGACGACGGCAACTCTGGACAGCGCGACCTCCCTGGCGTTTGGCCTGGCGTCTGCTCGCAATGATGCGATTGACTCAATCACAGCTCACGCGAGCTTCCGCATCATCGGCAACAATACTCTTGTTGTTGAATCAGACGATGGCACCACTGACAAGGACGACGTTGCCACTGGCGCGTCACTGTCCGACACATACAAGAAGTTCGTGATTGATTTCACGGGCGGAAAGTCAAATGTCAAGTTCTATGTTGACGGGGTTCGCGTTGCCGCGTCGACCACATTTGACATGAGCGGGTACACCGCTGGCCTGCAGCCATACGTTCAGATCCAGAAGACCGCTGACACAAATACTGACAGCGTGACCGTCGACTATATCAAAATCGAAGGCAAGCGATCCTGATGAGTCTTGCTGAGCGGATCGTAACCGATGCGGGGGCTGTGTTTCTCAACAGCAATCACTTTGCTGAAACGGTCACATATTACCCGCATCGATTTCATACCGCTGCTGTGCGGGAACCACGGTCTATCAAGGCCGTGGTGATCCGCAATCAGGTGTCTGTTTTCAATCCAGACGAAACGATTCTAACCGAGTTCGAAGTCAGGGTTGCGAACAATGCCACAACGGGAATCACCAGTGCCGAGCTGGACACTGGTGGCGATCAGATCGCACTGGCTCCGCGTATTGGCGAGACGGCCGTGAGGAAGTCAATCCAGTATCTGACAGAGCATGACGAAGGAATGCTGGTGCTGATATGTCGGTAGTCACAGAGCGACCAATTATCACGAAGATTTCAGACGAGATTTTCACGCGATTGGAAGCACTTGTTGCCGTGCCGAGCGACGCTTTCACGTTCGTGAATGTCGTGCGGCCGTCAAAGATAGCGACATACACACCGGAACATGCCTTGATGGTGTTGACTCGGGGAGAAGTGGCGCGGGTGCCAGAATTGGACTGCCCAGGCAATCCGCCAGCGATAGCCTACCAGCAGACGTTTCTTATTCGCGTTCACATCGCTCCGAGCGAAAAAGACACAACGCCGGTGGAGTTCTATGAGGACGTCGCAGAGGCAGAGATTCACAAGGCAATCAGAACTTCTGCAACATGGCACACCTTTGACGGCAACGCAATCAATGCGAGCTTCGGAGCACAGATGACAGCGACGTCTGACGGTGGCTACGACGGCATAGCAGTGCCACTGATTGTGACTTATCGGATATCGGAAGGTGATCCATACACATCGAGGCCGTAATGATCAGTATCGAAATCAATCACTCGCAACTGAAACGGCTGATTGACGCGACCACGAAAGCGAAAAAAGGATTCAAGAAAGAACTGGCAGCAGCAGTCAATCAGGTGGCAAAGAAAACGCGGCTCGATATGGGCCGGCAGATCCGAGCTACAGTAACACTGAAGAAAGATGAGTCGGAAAAACCAATCAGTGTCAGGTTGAATGCAACGGAAGCCAATCTGGCAGCGGTGGTGAATCTGAAGAAAACGCCGCGGCTTGGATTGCGGCATTTCGGAGCGAAACAAAACAAAAAGGGGGTCACGTACAAGATCGGCAAAACGGGTGGCAGGTCACTGGCTCCGGGTGCATTCATGGGACCAAAACCCGGCGCAGTGAAGACCAGCTGGAAAGGCAACGCATTCAGGCGGACAGGCAAAGGCCGCTTGCCGATCGTACAGATTAAGGGAGTGTCCGCCTTCGGGGTGTACGTCAAAAACAACCTGACTAAACCGCAAGTTGAAGCGGTCACTGAAGAACTGAAAAAACAGATTGAACGTCGAATAAACCTGAACGTGTTGCGTGCAAGCGGACTCGTCAAGAAATAGGAAAATACAATGCCACTGCTCAGACGTAAGGCCGTATTCGCCGCAGCCATCGAAGCCACAATTGGAACCGCCGAATCGCTCGACGGGACCGACGGCGTATTTAACGCTCGAGACTTTTCGCTGCAGCCGAATATCGCAATGACCCGCCGCGAAGGCCAGGGAGGATTCAACTACCTCACCAGCATTCCGGAAGGCATGACTGGAACTTGCACGATCGTTCACGACCTCACATACAACGGAACGGATATTCCAACATGGGCCAGCGTGCTGCTGCCGGCGTGCGGCTGGGTCGATGCAACTGGCACGTTCTCACCAAAGTCTGAAGGCCCTGGAAGCAACGTCAAGACGCTCACCATCGGGCACTACAAGGACGGCAAACGCTCATTGCTCAGCGGGGCAATGGGGACGTTCAAAATCGTCTGTCCGACCGGCAAGGTAGCGTACATCGAATTTACTTTCACGGGCAAATATTCGAGCAACGAAACCGACACTGCGATCATTGCTCCGACGTATCCGACAGTATCGCCGCTGCGGTTTGCGGCCGGGGCGTTGACATGGAATAGCGTCGCGCTTTGCACATCGAACGTCGAAGTTGATGCGGGCAACAGTGTGATCATGCGGGAGTGCGTCAACGCCACCGACCGCTCCGGCTACGTGTCGGCACTGGTCACAAATCGAGCCCCGGTCATCACCGCAGATCCTGAATCCGTTCTGGTGGCAACACAGGACCGCGATTCCCTCTGGCTCACACCAACCGCGCAGGCGTTCTCCATGCAGATCGGGGCCAGCGGATCTTCAATTACGATCGCAGCTCCCAAAGCCCAACTGGAGAACAAACAGCAGGGCAACCGCAACGACATGATGACCGACGACCTCACATGGCTCTGCACTCAGGGTAGCAGTGCGGACACAGAACTTACAATCGCTTTTGACTGATAAAGATTTATGCCGATTGCACTTGAGCCAGGGCAGAAGTACCCGATTGTTTTGGACTCCGACAAGGACAAGCCAAAGGAGTCGCAGCCGACATTTTTTGCTAAGTCGCAGTCGATGCGAGGGCAGCAAAAAATCGGCGAAGTGCTGGACATGTGGACTCAGCAGGAAAACCTGACGATTCCAGAATTGTTCAACGCGACTATCGACGTCCTCGGTGGCGTTGTCGTCGGCTGGTCGAACATGAGCGGGATTGAGTTTTCGAGTGATGCTCTGCGGGATGTGCTGACCTACACAGAGGCCAGAGAGTTGCTGCGGAAGGTGATGTATAACCAACACATCACGACAAGCGAAAAAAAAAGTTTAGAGTCGCAGCCCTGATCCGGGGCGGCATGTTGTGTCAGAGTTGTTCAAGGGGCCAGTGTAGAAGCCTGAGCACACCAGAAGCGAGGCTGGAAATTGAGTGTCCTGCATGCAACGGCACAGGGTGCAGTGAGTGCAAAGATGGTGCCTTTGAGTTGGACGGCTGCCCAAATGCGTTTTGTTCTTCAGTCGTCACAACCATTGATCTGATTGACCTGTTCGGAAAAGGTTTGCCACCCGTTAGCGGTGGTGCATTAGACCAGTCTGTGAGCTTCGTGAATGCGGTTCAGTTCTTCGAGAACGAAGAGAGAAAAGTGAAGAATGAGCGAAGCAGTCGAAATTCTTATTAAGGCCGACGATCAAGCGTCGAAAGAATTCGGCGATGCTGCCGCCAGCATGGAGGCGGCGCAGAAGCGTGTCAATCAGATTATGGGCTCACTGGAGGAGCCGGCCGACCGCTACGCAAAGCAGCTGGCCGAGCTAAACGAGCTGCACAAAAGCGGGGCACTGAACGCAGACCAGTTTGCCGCAGCGTCTGCGAAGATTTCAGAGAAGCTCGCGAACACCGGCAACGCTTTTAAAGATGTTGGCGGCAAGGCCAAGACGACCACGGAGTTCATCGGAACGCTCGCATCGCTGACGGGTAATTCCGAGATTGCTGGCTTGGCGTCGCAATTGGCTGGGGCTACCGAAAAAGTATCACAGTTCAGCGAGGTGTCGAAGGCGGGCGGTGCTGGCGCCTTCGCATTTAAGCTCGGGCTGGTAAGTCTTGCTGCAGCAGGTGGTGCAGCCGTGGGCAAGTTTCTCGGAGATATCATTTTCGAGACGAAAAAATTCACTCGCGAAATGGCCCGAGCCACCGAGGCGTCAAAGGAGCTCGAAACAAGGCTGTCAAAAACGCGAGACAATCTTGCGGCAAACATGAGGCAGGATATCGAGTTGATTCGCGATCCGGCGGAAAAACAGGCTGCATATAAAGCCCTGTTATCGCAACTGGAAAAGGACATTCAGGGCGTAACTGGCAATGTGTCTGCATCACAAAAGGCCGTCGATGAGTGGGCTGATTCCTGGCAGATCACGGGCAACCGTAAAGAGTACGCGAAGCAGGCACAGGAGCAGTTGGAGAACGACAAGGCCAGGCTGGAAGCATTGCGGGAAGAACGCGACGAACTGCAGAAGATCACGTCAGAGCGGGCGAGGCAGATCGAAGAAATCGAGAAAGCCAACGAGGCCAAGGATAAATCAGAATCGTACATCGCGACGCTGCGAGAAGAAATTGAATATCTCGCTGCGACCAAAGAGGAGCAAATCAAGCTCGACGCAGCCCGCAATACGACAATCGAAGATCGCGGAGAAGCGGAGAGATTGCTGCTGGAACGGGACGCTATCAACGCAAAACGTGAGGCGCAGGAAGAGTTGGAAGAGGCTCAGAAGCGAGTTGAAGAGGATCGGGTAAAAGCTGCGGAACAGGCGGCTGCGGACGCTCAGCGTGAAATAGATCGCGTCGGAGATCTGGTGAAAGCGGAGGAGCAAAGAATCGCCATGAAGCGATTTGAGCTGGACCAGCAGCAGCAGTTGAGGCAGTCATCCGCGGCAGCAGCGGCGGAGATGGCACAGGCACAGTCTGCCATGAATGCCGGCATGGAATCAGCCACGGCAAAGCAGGCAGCGGTGACGGCGGAGATGGTGCGAGCACAGGAGTTAATGAATTCCGGGATCGACGAGGCCACTGCGAAACAGACCGCAGCGGCGGAGGCCGCTGCGGCAGTTGCAATCCGAGTGCAGGAGGCAGTCAAGGCGCAGGAGCTGATGAATCAGGGCGTCGACGAAAACACTGCGAAGCGACTGGCAGCCGCTGAGGCGGAAACGCAAACCCGAGAGGGTAAGGACAAGTCGACTGATCAGGCACAGCAGGATGCTGAAAAAGAAAAGCAGCGAGTCAGAGATTTGGTAAAGGCAGAAGAGGAACGGCTGGCACTTCGCAAACTGGAAAACGAGCAGGGCAAAGAGGCCGCACGAATTCAGTCGCTGATGAATCAGGGAGTAGACGAGGAGACCGCTAAGCGACTTGCTGCAGCAGAGGCCGCACTCGAAGGAAATAACAAGCCGGACATCACAAAGGACACACCGAAGCTGCAGGCGAGTGAGTCACGGTTGCTGACCCGAGGAGAGGGCAATTCACCGGCAGAAAAAACGAATGAACTCCTGACGGCTGTGCGTGATGTCATGGCGCAAACGAAGGAAGTCAATGCGGCACAGCTCGCAGAGCAACGACGCATCGCAGAGAACACCGCGAAAACTCAGCAACTGAAGACGATCGCATGAGTTATATCAACGTCACAAAAATGTGGTCAAAATCAGGCGGGACATTCTCGTCTGAGAATTTTGATATTAATGCAGCGAAGTACGCATTTACCGAAGCATGGCAGGTGCTGTGTGAGCTTGGCGACAACGCAGCCGACGCAATAGTTGGTGTTCCTGGAATTCCGGCACATGGCGAGCAACACCCGAGCGGGGCTTATTCATACGCCAAGACATTTAATGCAACGCCAATGGGGCCGACGCTGTGGGTGGTGACAGTCGGGTACGAGGGCGTTTCGTCGACAAACCCGGAGAATGAATCGGTCGATGTGGAATGGACCGACACGACATCTACAGAACCGATTGACAGAGACTACAATGGGCGGGCTATCGTCACGGTTAATAACGAAATCGTGACCGGGCTGACGATGGAACTGGCGGATCAAATGTGCGTTATTCGCCGCCGTTTCGCGACAATCAATCTGGCAGCAATTGCGGCATACAGACACGCAACGAACTCAGACACGTTTCTCGGCTGGCCAGCTGGCACTGCGAGGCTGATCGGGTTCAGTGCAAAGAATCAATTCTCGTATTACGCACCAAATGAGGGCTGGGACGTGACCGCTCGCATCCAGTTTCGTCGTGGGCTGGCTGGTGCCTCAGACGCCCAGGCATGGCACAAGCGGTGGCGGCACGAAGGTTTTTATGTGAAGTATGGGTCGACGGTTCGCCGCGCCCGTGATGCGGCGGGCTTAGACGCTGCGAAGCCAGTGCTGCTAAAATCAAATGGCACTGAGGAAACGAATCCAGACAACGCAGTTTTTTACTACACACAAATTTATGGGTCGCTTCCATACGCGGCACTTGGCTTAGTTTAAAAAGGGCTCAAAATGCCACTGTCAACAGAACTGCTTACGGTATCAGGTAACGCATCAATCAGGGGCACGCTGACTATTCCCAGCGATTCGGTCAGCGCACAGACTCGCGACACCATTCTGGTGCAGGATGCAAATGTGCGATTCCCTGTCAAACTGACGGACCTGCGGGTCTGGGACGCATTTCACACAAACCTGCCCGGAACGGCAGCGTCCGACGACCTCGCATTGATCGGCGGGACATTCGGCACCGCACATCCAATGGTGCAGGCGGGAGACCTAAAGGCAGCCGGTGCCACGACCCGCTATGCTCGATTTACCTACGACATCCCCGAGTGCTACGACGATGCAGAGACCGTAACGCTGATTCTGTCATCAGGCATGAAAACTACAATCGCCGACACGTCCTGCACCGTTGATGTCGAGTGCTATCGTCACGACAAGGTGGGCGGCATTAGTGCTGATCTGTGTGCCGATGCTGCACAGTCAATCAACTCGCTGACGTTCGCTGACAAGTCATTCACGATCACGCCAACCGCGATGGCAAAGGGCGATGTTCTCGACATCCGAATTGCCATCGCATGCAACGACGCAGCAACCGGGACGGCCGTAACTCCAACAATCGCAAATATTGACTTCGCACTGGACATCAAAGGCTGATGACAGACGTCACCGTCTTCACATTCGAGCAGGCAACTGCGTTGTGGCAGGACTATCTCCGCAGACGTGGGGTGCCAGATATTGGCCGCAGTGGCGATAATCATCGCCCGCTCGGAGCACAACCAGACGTTGCCGTCATCCTTGACGCCGCCCTTGGCGTAGCAACGCACGCCCTGACAGGTGCCACTCACTGCCTTGCCACACGATGCATCTGGTCACCAGCGGACGAGGAGTACACGGAAACGACCGAGCAACTGACCGTCTGGAATCACTCAGAGGCTCAGGATTACGAGCTGGATACATTTGGGTTTGCTCGCTGGATTGACGGTCATTGGATATTCCTGGGCGACTGTGAGCCGATGGAGGATAGGTAACTCATGGGTTTCCGCGTGTGCTGCAATTGTGGTGACCCTCATGTGTTTAATAGATACATGAGAGTTGTTGGCCCAATTGCCGGAGGCGAGAGAACAGTTGACACAACTGAATGGAATGCTGTTACAGCATATCCATCAGGAACAACCACGTTCACAATGCCAGCAGCGGCCTATGGCACAACGACATCCATGGTTCCAATGCGGTACACACTGGCTGCACCAACAACACGAAATCCAATTTTTGAAATTGGTGCAGTTCGCACAACATCTACATCAGCCCCATACCTATTAGATATTGGGGCACGCGATACACTAATACCACTAACCAGCCATTGGTTGTCGGACTGCAAAGTGTCCGCAGTGGAGTTCCGACCGTATTTATTTGGATCAATGTTCCTATGGGATTCCTCGTACATTGGCCCGCCGGATATAGTCGCAGAATCTGCATGTGTAGTGACTGGCTACCGAATATGGATTGACGACGAGGACGTTACGGGCATAGTTGACTGGTACGACAGAATTGATGAAGCAAAAGATATCACGCACCGAGCTGCATCTCTGATCGGGCATACGTTTACAGAAAAGGTGCCGGTGACGGAAGAATCTACAGTTCTTATTGATGTGTGGTACGAACGAGACTTCAACACACGATATATTAATAATGCCATGCTTGCACGTTGCATCGATTTTGGATACGCATCGTTTGATGATTATTGTAGAAACTATGCGTTTGCGTATGTTGAAGAAGTTCAGGTGCCATATTTATTCAGGATTGCGTCTGATCAGAGTTGTACGCTACTTGTAACCGGCACGCCGCCAACTGCGCCGACGTTTGCGTTGCGATATCACGCATCCATTACCTGTTATACACGCTATCGCAAGTCTGTAAAAAATGCTGCGTGGATATTCGAATTAGAGTCAGGATACTCCGTAACGCTCGGAGGACTAACGACCATTCACGCCCCCAACGAATCTGGGTGGACGTGGGTAGATACCAGTGGAGTATTAACAGGGGAAATTTCTGGCGACAGAATTCGCTTGCAGTATGGAAGTGAAGTCCCCGAGATAGCAATACGGTGGGCGGCAGGTGGCACCCCTGGAAAATGGGCGATATACGTTCCAGATGACTCGTCAGATTATGCGGGGATAGGTGGGACGCTTGCCCGGGGTGTATGGAGTGCTCCCAGAGGGGTCAGCACGTTTGTGCTGCGTGGAAGAATGAATGATTCGACGTCTGGACTCATCCCGGACCCATATTCGGAATTCCCGCCCACAATTACGCTGACGCGAGCGTAATCACGAACCGATCACGTCATAGTTGCCGCTGGAGCAGGCCAGCAACGCACAGCAAACGGGAGAGCCGGCAGAGACAATCTGACCGGCTCGCTGTGTTTTGTGGGGAGTTTAGAATGTTATTCAAAAGTGAGTTTTGGATAACATATAGTTAGCCCGACAGAATTGAGTGACTTAGCCGGTGTCTTTCACCTGATCCCTGCGTTTCCTCACGGGCAAGGCGTATCACTCAATCCTGCGGTACTCTCAGTCGCTCTGTCACTCGGATACTGCGAGCACAGTTCACACCGGAACTGACCCCGTTCTTCCTCGCTCAAATCCTTTCCGCAATCACCACATGTACCGTATCGCCATTTTTTGCACGTCGGGCAGTATCCAGCTCCGCGACCAGGACACCCCTGACACTCTTCCACGTCTGGGAGCAGCGTCAGAAAATCTGCCGACATCCTGCGCACCGCATTTGTGATCGCTTCGCGATACTTACTCTTGTACTCGTCGTTCATCCACCCGGCGACGACTTCAGTCAGCACTGACACCAGCCGTTGTTCCGTGCAACTTGCCTTGTAATTCACTGGAATATTCATGCGGCTTCCTCTGAATCAACGTATCCCAATCTTCCAAAAACTGCCATCGCTTGTTGTTCCATTGCGTTATCGCTGTTTTCGCGTCTTTACACACTGGCCCATGAGATCCACAGTGTGTGCATGCCACGCAATAAACAACGTTTTCAGACCGTCGCGGCCAGTACATTATTGATTCCGTTGGCAGATGCCCACAGTATTCGCATGGCCGCAGCGGGCTAACAATGGCTTGAACAGGAGTTGCGGTCATGCCGTCATCTGCTTTCATAGTCTTTCGTCCGCAACCCTGTTAAGCCAAGCGTTATCGTGACTGTTCAAGTATCGGGTTCCTGTCTCCCCATTTGTCTCGCAACGATCCGAGCGGCCTTCCGTCATACGAGGGCCGTTTGCCGTTAACGTAAAACCAGTGGTGATACGTCGCACGGTAGTCTGCTAAATACTGCTCACACTCTTCCGCCCACTCGACAGGCGTGATGCGATAGCGTTTCCCGTGGTAATCTCCAACCATCCTGCATACCCAATATCCACCGTGCAGCCGAATCAGCCCTGTAAGACACTGGTCCCAGTGCGAGAATTCACACACCAATCTGGCGTAAACAAAGGCGATGGGCACGATAACAATGGCTTGAACGCGAGGCGTCAAAGTCTCTTGTTGTTCGCTGGAGTCTTTCATACATCAATTCCTTTCGTCGCCCGCGTTAAGCCAAGCGTTGTGCTGACAAGCCACCGGCGTCCTGCCTACCTGTCTTCCTTCGAACGTGGCTGGCGTCGTGCCAGCCAATCGCGAAACTCTTTCGACTTGCGGAGCTTTTCTTCCAGGACAACGAACCCCTGTGGATGCTGTTTGCAGAACTCCAGAACATCGGGCGTTACTCGAATGCCGATCGGGATTTTTCTCCCTTGTGGGGCGGGGCGTCCTGTCATTTTCCACCCCAGAACGACCAGCCGCTGCCCGGCACGGCCAGTGCAACGAAAGCCTGTGATTCCCCTTCGACTACTGGAAACAAATCACCCTCGAACCGGACTACCTTGCGGTCATGGAAA
>JACCDG011174751.1_pt1 | contig 14095 bp, 21 predicted proteins | sample 7442471 | NCBI WGS metagenome assembly JACCDG01 (sample SAMN15323444, study PRJNA562643) | freshwater metagenome | isolation source: river surface water | place: USA:Blue River Watershed | collected 2017-08-17
AAAATGTTTTTGGTAAAAATTCATTTGGGGAGATTTTTCCCCCTGTTGTAGAAAAAAACATAAATTTTAATTTTAAGGTTAGTAAATAAAAAATTTTTAAGGAACTTACAGAATAATTCCGAAGCACCTATTTGCCCAGACTATACCATAGGGTGAAAAACTTGTCTACCCACACAAATTTTCCACCTGGGGAAAACTTAGGTGGGTCTACATTTTAGATGGCAGAGTTATCCCCAGCAAATAGATCCCATTTTTCATGGTTATTTGGAAACTTTTGGTCAGTTGGAGGTAATACACCATGTCATCACTGTCAGCACCGAGGATATGTGTATTGCCATAAAAACTATTGAACGCTTGTGCAAGTTCTGTCAGATAGATGGTCACATGATGTGTCGAATAGTCAGCAAGTGATCGTGACACGACTTCGGGGAAACGATAGAGTAATTTTTCGAGAGTGGTAAGCTGCCCCCTCTCCTCTGGGAAGGGGGTTGGGGGTGGGGTCTGCATTTTTGCCTTTTCCAAAATAGATTGTGCACGAATCGTACTATACAAAAGGTATGGCCCCGAGTCACCCTCAAAAGACAGTGACGTCTCTGGGTCAAAGTTGATATTTTTCCCTGCTTCGGCACGGAGGATACTATACTTCAATGCAGAAATCGCAATAATTTCTCTATCAAGGTCAGTCAGTTCATGTTTTGCTGTTTCTCCAACCGCTTCAGAAAGTGTTTCAAGTATTTCTTTGGCTGTCGGCATACCACCAAGACGGCTCGACATCTTTTGCCCCTTGAACGTCATACGTCCGTGTGTACGGTGTATTGTCTTATCTTGCCAGTCTTTGTGCATCTTCCCTGCGGCGGTAGACACGACACGGAAATATTCTGTCTGTTCGTGGTCGGTGATAAAGATAGACAGATCAGGATTGTACCTTTCAAATTTGAGTGACAGTAGCCCAATGTCTTTGGCCTCATACGTCGGGTAGCCTTCTTTGTTGATGAATACTCGCGTATGGAGGCCGTCTTGTTCCCCCTCGTAAATAGTCGCGCCTTCACTGTGTGCAAATATAGCGGGAGTGTTTTCCTCTACGATTTTTTTACCTGTGATACCTGCTTCGCTTTCATAAATAAAGTCATCAAAGTGAGAACCGAGTGTTGCGGTAATTTCTTTGAAATAATCAAGGTTGATCTTTTTCCCTATTTCATATGCATCGAGTTCTGGGCCTGGAATATGATTAAAAATCTTTTGGGTAATGTCGCGAATGATTGGCTCGATAGTTGGGTCTTCATCGTATGTACGAGTACCTTCTACATAGCATGTACCCAAAAACGTCAGTTTTTCCTGAAGTGTTACAAATGTATCGAGCGTCTCTACACCCTTTTGTAAAAGCGTATACACAGCCTTACCAATACCGAGCGATACATCAGACGGATATGAAATGAGTGTCACATCGCCACCGGAAAAACGCGCAAGCCTGGTCAATGACTCACCAATAGTATTGTTCATGACATGGCCGATATGGAATGGCTTGAAAAGGTTCGGACTCGAATGCTCGATCAATACTTTTTTGCCTTTGAGTTCGTCATTTTTACCCCAGTCTTCTTTCTGCTCGAGGATCGTTTGGATACTATCAGCAAAAAAACCTTTTGACAAATAAAAATTAATAAATCCAGGACCCAGTGCTTCGACTTTAGAAATTTCCGGTGGGCGATTTTTATTTATAGATTCTGCAATAGAATTTGCTATTTCTCTAAGTGGACGAAATGGCTTAACTTCATGTTCTATCTTTTTTAAGTTACCAGAAACCATGAAAGCCACATTCGTCGAATAATCCCCATGAGTCAAATCCCCTGGATGTTCCACGACAAAGTCCGCTTGCGGTAAATCAAGCTCTTTCAATGTATTCAAAATAAGGTTTTTTATTGTTTCGGCTATCATAAAAATACTATAGCATAAAACGCTATTTTCTTCCCGTACTTCCAAACGCCCCGTCTCCGCGTTCACTTTCGGATAATTCGTCCACTTCTGTGAGTTCTGCAATAGCGACTGGATAGATAATCAGTTGTGAGACTTTGTCGCCAACTTCAATAGTAATAGCAACATTAGATAAATTAACGAGATGCGTATTGTATTCACCTCGATACCCTGCGTCAAAAACCCCGCCCATTGTATGGAGGCCTTTTTTTGAAACACTACTCTTATCCTTCACTATCGCGGCAAAACCCACCGGGAATTCCATCGCAAAGCCATGGTACAATCGAACATGTTCCATAGGATGAATCGTTACTGTCTCCATCGCATACATATCCATCCCGACATCCCCCGGCAATGCATAGCTCGGCAACTTCGCTTCGTCTTTTAATTTTTTAATTTTGATTTGCATAGAATTTTTTTGCTAAGTTTAATACTGACCCAAAACTTGGTACAAAAGAATCTGGGTTTTTTGTACATAGTTCCTCTATTTCAGTAGGTGTGAACCATTTCACTTGTTCAACTTTATCTTCTAATAAGAAATTATTGTACCCAACTGGTAAAACAAAGAAAAATAATTGACCAAAAAAACTATAATCAGTTGTATTAATTATCGAAGGCGGAAGTGACTGTACTTGTATATTACTCAAACCTATTTCTTCTTGGGCTTCTTTCAGAATATTTGACTCATACGTTTCTCCTTCTTCAACTGTACCAGAAACTGCGGGTCCCCATTTCCCTCCATGTCTTTTTTTATTTAATGCTCTTTGTGCGAGTAACACATTACCGTTAATATCAGTTATCCAAAGCGCAGTTACACGATATAATTCGCCCTCTGCAACATCTTCTCTTTCTTTGTAACAAATCACTTTGTCTTGTTCATTGACTATTGGGATTTTCATAATTATTTCACTAATTATATTTGTCTAAAAAAAGATACTATTTCTGGATGAAAAATAGCTGGAACAAACTTACTTCTATCCTCATCATTCATGTCTTGTAATTCTTCCAACGAATATTCAGCAAAACCAGCGCCATCTTCTTCCTCTATGTGAAGATCACTCAATTTCCCGTTAAATACATACCCAAAATAGTATCGTAAGGAATTATTAATTGTGTTTGTTTTTGAATCAGTCGTGGAAAGTATGATGTTTCCTAAATATTTTAAATTCTCAATTTTTTCATTGATACCTGTTTCTTCTTGTAGTTCACAGATAGCGGCTTCTTCTTTTGTTTTTCCAAGATCAACATGACCACTAACAGAAAAAGTAAATAATCCTGGATAAGTGTCTTTACTCAGGGAACGTTTTTGAAAAACAAATTTACCATTTAGTAATTTAATAAGAACAAAAACTTCTGGGTGCAGTAATCCATTTTTGTGGACCAGTGCCCTTTCTTCTGCACCGATCATATCACCTTGTTCATTTATTATGGGTAGTTTCATAATTAATACATTTCTTGCTTATAACATTCTTCGCAATAAATAATGCAATCATCTTCTTTCCTGATAGTTGTTTGTATTTTTTTACCGCAAGGTATACCACCATGCATATGATTGGCAGTATTGATATATGTATTTCCGTTTGATGCAGTACCATTACACATACACACAGTATCTCGCAAAATAGGCGGATTTCTATAATTTAAACGTCTATAATATCGGCAATTAGGACACTTTCTTGGTAATGGAATATTTTTTCTTTTATAATATTCTAGTTCACCGATAGAAATTCTATAAGCCTTGGTACATCCATGAGCACAGTCTTCCTTATCTTCACATGCTATAATCTCGCTAGTGATAGATTCAGAAACCTCTTGTATTGTATTTGGCAAATCCTGAGGTAGTAAAGTCGGGATGTAATTTTTCTCTACAAGTTGACCCCAGAGAAATCCTTGAGATTCTGCTTTTTGTTTATCAAGCGGATAATAATCTTGTGCCACAGTATTATTATATGGGAATGGTGATGTATATAGTGGAAAAAATTCACCATATTCACCGTGTTCTTTCATGTTATTTTTGATTTTTTCTAATAATTCAAAATACTCTTCTTTTGAATATTGAACATTAAAAATACAATAACTCTTATTACTCAAACTAATACACGCAAAACAATTCGAACAGTTTTGCAAAAACCAACTATATTCACAATCATATGAACCATCGTAGACTCGTACGCAAAAATGACAGTTATTACTGTGCCCTGTTGTTGCTGTGGCTTCATAAACCAATTCAACACTTGCACCAGAGTATGCATCCATAGAATCTTTAAATGTCATTGAATCCCAGATATGTGAACAATTCTCTGAGCCACGAACATTAAAAACATTGTGGCAATTTTTTGAATTATAGATAGTATCTCCTGAGACATCATCACATTTACTAATGGTCAGATTTTTTCTTGGTTGAGTTTTTAAAAAAGATTCAAATTCTTGCAATGCTTTTTGCTGACCATCAAAGCTTTCTAATTTATACGACTCAACTATTTTTTTATATTCTTCTCTAGAGTATTGTTGATTTTTATAACAATTTTGTTTATTACGTAAATCGGTACACATAAAACAATCAATACATGCGACACAATTATACAAAAATGCGGAGTCAGAACATTTTTCGCAATAATGCAAAAATGAACTATTATTACAACTTGTCGCATTGACACATTCATACAAAAAATCGCATGCTTCTACTACTTGGAAACAGTCAACACAATTGCTCGATTTATTACCTCTATATGTATGATACATATTCTGTGACTTGTGTGTTCGGTAACACAGAAAACAATTTGATGCACCTCCCATGTCCTGGTTATATTCGCAATTTTCTGAATTCCTTACAAACAATGATGTCAGTGGGACCTTTTTTGCAAATTCATAAAATTGCGGGAAAAAAGATTTTGTAGAATCATACTGTGCACCATATTTAAAAGGATCATACTCATCTGAAAAATAATAGTCTTTATCACAAATAGTATACGGACATTCTGGACGATAGATTGATATAATGTCTTTACCACTAATATCACATTTCCTATTAAAAAGATGTCTTTCATTTCGATGGACCATTCTCCGAACACAACGACATGTCGGGCACCATGTTGGTGGTGGAACCTTTATTTTTGCGTAAAAATCAAAATCACTCGATGAAAGAGTGAAGGGAATATTGCAATTCAAGCAGGTTTTAGTTTCCATATCTTTATGAGACATATTATATCACATCTTTATAAAAAGATAAAATACACTATTTACAATTTATATTATTTAAACAATAAACTTATTATTTCTTTAAACGTCTCGATTGATTTTTCATCAAAAAATCTCGGAATAAAATTTTGCTTTTCTTCTTCGGACATATTCATTAGAGTATCTAGTGAAAACTTTTGGAATCCGAGTCCGTGTCCTTTTTCAATTTTTAAATCATTCAGATCACCTTCGAATAGTGCAAAAAATGTCCCCCTGAATGCATTGTGGTGCAATTTTTTATTCGGCTCATAGACTTCTTCATGAACTTTATTTAAAAATTGCAGTGGTATAATAAGGCCAGTTTCTTCAAAGAGTTCCCTTTTGGCACATTCTTCATATGTTTCATCGGCAAAGTCGACATGTCCAGCAACTGCTACATCAAGACGTCCTGGCCATGTTTCTTGGTTTGGTCCTCTTTTTTGAAAAATAAATTCTTTTTCCGGTGTGACAAGCCACACATTCACCACTCGGCAAATAAGACCTTTTTGAAGTATGATACTGCGTTCTTCCATTCCGATCACTTCATCTTGTTCGTTTACTATTGGGATTTTCATATAGCTAGTATATCAGAAAAGGTGTATACTGGTATATATGCAAACAATACATCCACTATTGGTCCATTTTCCGGTCGCTATGATATCACTCTATGCAATGCTCGAAATCGGGTCATTTATCCCCTTTATTAAAAAAATGAATTTAGCCTTGACCAAAATGATTCTCCTTGGGGTTGGATTCGGTTTTGGTGCACTATCTTCACTCACCGGGGAGGAAATAGAACATAGTTTCCCGACTATGCGAAACCTCGTCGAAATGCATTCAGCTTGGGCATCGATTACCAATGTCATTGCTGGGATTTTGCTCATTGTATACATCGGATACGTAATACAACCATGGTTTGAAAAAATAAATCTACCTACATCAATACGAGCCTTTGTAAAAAATATCTTTATGGTGATCAACTGGATACAACGAAAACAGTGGATTTTAGTCATCGCAGCAATCATACTACTCGGAGCGATCACCATCACAGGGGCGCTCGGGGCAGCTATTGTCCATGGGCCAGATGTAGACCCAGTAGTAAAATACATATATACACTTTTCGTCAGATAATCTCTCTCCTATTACATGGTCATATCAGCCAATCCACCACCATTGGTGACATTGGTGTATCCTGCTTTCTCAAGCAATGTCTTTGCCATCATTGCACGGTTGCCTGATTCGCAGTACAACAGTATTTCTGTATCGAGTGGCACACTAGGAAAACTACCCTGCATGATATCCATAATGTCCAAAAGCTCGGCACCTTGTACATGCCCTCCCTCATATTCCCCTTTTGTTCGTACATCGATTATTTTCATATTAAGAAAGTAAATTTTTAAAAAGTTCTCGTAACTCCGACACCTCTACATATGTATGGACATCTATATTTTTATTCCCCGCAACCATTGCTGACAGACGCTTGCCTTCTTGTTTTCGATACAGAGCAATGATTCTTTTCCCTTTTGCTTCTGAGTACCCTAATTCATATCCAACACCCAGAGACGGGCTGGTTACTTCTGCGACAATAATATCAGACTCGTTTATCCAACTCACATCTTTTGTATATATCTCTTCATCGGTCAACTTCACCTGACCATAACTTGAAATACTTTTATCGGCGATATGTTCTGACAAAACTTCCCCGTATGTTTGAAGCAAGACAACAATCTCACGATAAATATCGACATCTTCCCTTCCTCCACGTATTGAACCTGCAAAATATATTTTCATATTATTTCTTGAGTAAACTTTTTACTTGTTTGTACACCAATTCATGTATCTCTTCTCGACTCAACATTATTTTTTTGGGAGCGCAGTCTATTTTTTTGAAATAAGGTAAATGCTTGGAAAGCCACAGTGCAGATTCTCGAGAATTTTTCTGGAATGCGACATCGACTTCGTGGACGTCCTTTTTATTTCCGGCATAGTTTCTGACTGCGGTTTTATTCCGCTCTTTCATCATTTGTTGGGCGACATCAAACGGGACCGATAGGTAGAGCACGATATGTGGTCGCGGGATTTTGAAGACATTGTGTTCCATCTCGTCGAGCCATTCGATGAATGCTTTCCTCTTTTTTGTATCTTTTATTTTCCCTCCTTGGTGGATCTGGTTGGATGATACATAGCGATTGGCGAGCACGACATAGCCTTGTGCGAGCCATTGTTTTATATTTTCACTTGATTCCCATCTGTCTGCAGCATACAGTACAGAAGCGATTTTGGGATGCACGCCCACAAAGTTGTAATACTGTTCTGTCAGGCAGTGACCGATAAATTTACCAAAAAAGTTTTTGTAGTATTCGGGAAAATCCACAAGCTTGACCTTGTGACCTTCTTTCCTCAGCCGTTTTTGCAAAAACGCCACCTGCGTCGCTTTTCCACTGCCGTCTGTGCCATCGATGACGATGAATTTTCCAGTGGTAGATTTTTTTTTCTTTTCCATGTGCATATTGTATAGGAAAAATGATCAAATTAAAAGAAAATACAGTACCCAAAACGGATACAAATTCTGCGATAGCAGAATTTGTATCCGTTCTTTATAGTTGATATACTTTGAGTATGACTATCGTCGAAGAAATATTTTCTGAATTATGGAATACAGAACTTACGTATAAAGGCGTTCGAGTGAATATTTTTGGTATTCCTCGTTTTAATAATCACTCAAAAAGAACACTAAACCAGACCATCAATAGACTCTGGCACAAAGGAATGATCCACAAAAGTGCTGCGGGTATCACTTTGTCTTCTGCTGGCAAAGAATATTATAGAACTAAAATCGAAGTACTTAAAAATTTTGAAAAACCTAGTGAAATCAACCAAGAAAAAAAATTATTAGTCTTATTTGATATTCCCGAAAATATGAAATCACACCGAGAGTGGTTCCGCTGGCATTTAAAAAAGTTTGGGTATAGTATGATTCAAAAAAGTGTCTGGGTTGGACCAGATCCATTACCAAAAGAGTTTCTTTCGTATGTTAAGGAAATAAACCTCATGGATTGTATTAAGACTTTTAAATTAGCAAAACCATATAAACAAAAGTAATTCTCTTCTGTTTATTTAGTTATAGATTCTTAAACTGGATACAACTTCTGCGATAGCAGAAGTTGTATCCAGTAATTGTTCTCTTAGCTAAAATTATTAGTTTATATTATCATAATAGTTAATTTTTCCTGTTTTGTAGCTTTGTATACCTTGTTGAGTCGGAGGAAAAATTGGTGTTGGGAGTGCATCAATATCAAACCATTCCCATGTTTCATTTTTTTCTGGCTCTAGAACTTGAGGTTCACCATTATCCCAATCTGCAAGTAGACCAATATCAGCATAGTGTTTTGGGACGTATGTTTTTATATTTGCCAGGTAATTCAATCTGATATTTTTTATTTCTATACCAGCTTCTTCTCTTGTCTCCCTACGAGCACAGTCCTCAAAAGACTCCATATAGTCGAGGTGTCCTCCGGGGAAAGACCACTCACCTGTGCCGTGTGATGCTTTTCTTTTTTTAAAAAGGATTTTACCATCTTTGATAATCATTACCCCTATTCCAACTTTTGTGTAGTTTTCCATGTTATTTATTTTCAAAAAGTTCCTTATAAACTTCTGGGCGATTGACACGCAATGTTTCTCCAATTTTTGTTGGGGGTTTGGCCATTTTTAAACCAGACTGATTTGCGAAAGCGATAATCTTTTTCTCAGCATCCTCAATCTCTGATTCAGAATTTACCAAAAGTTCTATCTCGCACGCTTTCAGTCCTGTATCTATTTCATCAATATCAATTACAAAATCTCCTTTATGATATTTCACACGATGCGTGACATACCTAACGAGTTCAGTAAAATTTTGTTTAATGTGTTCATCAAAATCTGTATTCAAATCAAGACCGAGTTTTTCCAAAATTTCTTTTTTGTCAGTGATTTCAATTGCCTGTTTAGCACCTTCAGTGCTTCCAGGTTTTATTTGAATTTTTAATTCCCACAGTCCGTCTCGGCAACGTAATTTTGTATGATTAGAACTTTTAAACAGATCAAAATTCGGCGTATCATAATACACATCTACTATTTTTTTATCTTCAATAAAGCTGGCGCCTTCAAGAAGCTTTTGGAGCTGCTCTTCTGTTGGCTGGAACTTTTTTTCTACTTCGATCATATTGTTGTATAAAACGTATTAAACACTTCTAAAAAGAATCTATCGATTTTTTCATGTGACATATTTTTTATTTCAGTTACAGAAAACCATCCGTACTCGATACTTTCTTCATCAATAACTGGTTCACCTGATATATGAGCTTTGTAAGTTAACCTCACTACATGTCTACCTAGAAATCGTTCGACACCGAGTATGTCTTGTGCATGCAAGAGTTCTGGTTCGGAATCGAGTATCAGCCCAGTTTCTTCTTGTACTTCCCTTTTTAGATTTTCTCGTAACGGAGTACCTATCTCGATTCTTCCACCTACAATATCCCAAGTTGGGCCGATTTCTGGGTATTTCTTAGGGTTACGTCGCAAAAGCAAGATGCGTCCATCTTCCCTTTCCAATATTACTTTCACACCAACTTGTAGATATTGTTCCATGTATATTACTCAGTATAAAAAATTGCGGCTATTTCTTCTTTACTCAAATATTCTTCGAGTCGTCTGATAATACTTTTCTCTGTACCACGATCAAGTTCTTTGTGATTAGGGACTGTCACATGCTGGCTTTTTTCTATTGTAAATCTAGAAAGTCTTTGATGACTTCCTTTTTGCCTAGTTATAGAAAAACCGAGTTTAAGAAGAGCACTCACAATATCATTTCCAGATACACGTTTGAGTTTAGGCATATGCAACAGATGAAAGATCAAAATTCACCATAACTGGTGGTAATTGATGAATAGTATCATCACCAAAATGCACATCAACTGCTTCTTGAATATGTAGTACTAATTCATCGAGTGTTTTGGCTTGAGTTGTTATAGCATAATCATTTGCACTTGCAATAAAATATCCATCTTCGCCTTTATTAATTTGAAATGAAACTATTTTTGACATACTTATATTGTACCATACTAAATGGTATTATCATAATAGTTAATTTTTCCTGTTTTGTAGCTTTGTATACCTTGTTGAGTCGGAGGAAAAATTGGTGTTGGGAGATTATCTATATCGTACCAGACCCAGTCTCCAATTTTCTCATCGGGAAATGTCTGGGGTTCACCACTCACCCAATCAGCAGAAAGTTCAATATTTACAAAATGTTTTGGTGCATAGGTTTTTATATTTGAAACAAAAAGTAATTTGATATTGGTAACAGAAAGTCCGCATTCTTCAAACACTTCCCTTTTAACACAATCTTCAAAAGATTCCATATATTCAAGCTTTCCGCCTGGAGATGCATATTCTCCATCAGCATGAGAATTTTTACGCCTGCCGAGTAACACCTTGCCATCTTTTATCACAATTACCCCTATTCCAACTTTTGTTTGGTTTTCCATACTATTTATTAATAAATTCTCGTTGAGTAATAAGATAGTTCAACCCATCAGTACCTCCCTTTTTCATAACTATTTCTTTCCATTCATTATAAAAAAGAATATCCGTTGGTAGAGAGATTGTTTTCTTTGTAAATGGTTTGTTGAGGTGTTTGTAATTCTCGCGTGTGATTTGCATTGGTGATCTTCTTTCAGTGTCGACAAGACATGAATCTTTATCAAGCAAAAAAGATGCAAAGGTTGGAAATTTTTTCGGAAATTCTGCTCTCATTTTTGTATAAAACATCACCGAACGGATTACACTCATATTCCCTCCCAAAAGATCATGAACACTTTCGCAATATCCATCTATTTTGTCTGCATATGAAACGAGCTCTGCTTCGATGCAGTCTTTTTTCAATGCATGCATGAGGAGCTTTTTGTAAGAATACCCGTGTACCATTTTAGGATACATCTTACTCAACTTTTCTACTGCGAGTTTCTCATTTTTTTCGACCTGGGCTAATTCTTTTTTTGACATAATGGCTTTATGCCCTGCCTGAACATCGCCAGTGAGTATTTCTGCATCATCGTGTACTAATGCCAAGACTCGGGCTTTCTCCTCGTCGAAATCTAGATATTTTTTTGCAATCGGAATAAGTTCTTCGAGAATCCATAATACTCTGTTGTTGTGCATCCATAAATTTGAGCGGTAGAAAAAAACATCAAACATACTGTATCTATAAATAGCTTTCAAGGATACTTCCCTTTCTTTTGGGAAAATACTAAGGTCAATTTTTTTGAATTTATTTTCCATTTCAGTCATATTACTCTCCTAGCTCCCTTAATGCTTCTAATGCAAAAAATTTTATATTAGGAATTAAATCCATGTTTTCTAAATCTTCTTTTGTACACCATTTAATTTCAACCCCTTTTTCATGATCAATAACTGAATCAGAAATACAATCTGAATTACTTGTGGCAAAATAAACCATAAATACATGTTCATGCGTATCATTTACTTTGGAACGCCCCATATACGAAGGAGCTGGTAATGGTTTTGTAAAATCATCAGGCGGAGACATGTGGCCAGATGAAATAGTAATATCAAGTCCAACTTCTTCTTTTACTTCACGGATTGCTGCTTCTACTGGATCTTCATCAAGTTCTATATGCCCACCGGGAACTAACCATCTGTGATGTTTCTCGTGCATACGAAGCAGTACTTTGTTTTTATACACAATAAAAACATCTACAGTAAAATCAATTTTTTCGTGAATGTGGGCCATATTATTTCCGGGTTCCTCTCAAAATCTGATCAATTTTTTTTGCAATTGCAATCATATCGCGCTCCTTCTTCCCTCTCGTTGTCTCAGCACAGGTGCCCAGGCGGATGCCTGATGGATCCATCGCGGTGCGGGTTTCGCCAGGAATAGTATTCATATTGACGATGATGCCAGCACGCTCGAGCCGTGCTGATGCTTCCTTGCCTGGGATACCGGTGCCGTTCATCCATGTATCCATGAGGATAAGGTGTGAATCTGTCCCACCAGAGATAACCCTCCAATTAAGGCGGGCAAGTTCGCCAGCCAATGTTTGTGCATTTTTTACTACTTGTTTTGTATATGATTTGAAAGCTCCGGTATTTGCTTCTTTTAACGCTATCGCAACTGCAGCGATGGTGTTTTCGTGTGGCCCGCCAAAAAGCCCTGGGATTACCATCTTGTCGAGCTTTTTGTCGAGCTCCCTTTTATCTTTCTTTACAAACATGAGCGCATGGCGTGGACCACGGAGTGATTTGTGAGTGGTGGTCATAACAGAATCTGCATAAGGAAATGGTGATGGATATACCCCACCGGCGACGAGCCCACCAAAATGCGACATGTCGACGTGCAGGAGTGCTCCGCATTTGTTGGCAATCGCACGGAATTTCTTGAAGTCCACCGTGCGTGGGTATGCAGTAAACCCAGCGACGATGATGTCAGGATGCTCTGCTATTGCTAATTTTTCCAACTCTTTGTAGTTGATCATTTCTGTTTTTGCATCGAGGGTGAACTGGATAGGTTTCCAGAGTTTACCTGTCATCGACAATGGATGCCCATGGGTGAGGTGCCCTCCAGAAGTGAGCTTCATGCCCATGATTTTTCTCAGAGGCTTGCCATCTGGACCAAATTCGGGTGGAACAAGTGCAGAGTATATTGCAAAGTTGGCTGGACTTCCAGAAAGTGCCTGGACATTGCAATGCCATTTTTTCGCATCGAGGTTAAAAAGTGTGAGTGCACGATCAATACAGAGCTGTTCAACCTGGTCGATGATTTCATTACCACCATAGTAGCGACGGCCCGGGTAGCCTTCGGCGTATTTATTGGTCAGTGTCGAGCCAAGTGCCTCCAGAACGTCTTTGGAAACATAGTTTTCCGAAGCAATGAGATTGATGACCTTTTTCTGCCTTGCATCTTCTTTTAAAATGAGATTTTTTACTTGTATGTCCTTCATTCTTCTAGTATATACTTTTTCCTCATCCCTGTCGAAGAGACGATGTGGTCGTCTATTGTGAGTGGTTCTACGGTCGTTACCATAAAACCATATGTGAGCCCAAGGATATCGAGGTGTTCTTTATCCCCTTTCATATCAGAGCCAAAATTGGTATCGTAGCCGATGACGAATTCCTTCATCCCGATTTTTCCAACGAGGATTTCTTTGACAAAACTCTCGGCTGTCATGTCTTTGATAGATATAAAATCAAGTACAATACACACATCGACACCGAGATTTTCTAGTGCTTGGAGTTTTTCTTTTTCTGTGTAGAGTAGATCAGTAGCTTGTATGTTACCAAAAAATACTTTGGTATTAGGATTAAAAGTCACGATACTGCTTGTCCCATTATTGTCTTTGGCCCGCTGTATCAGCGTATCAATCATTTTCTGATGCCCAGCATGCACACCATCAAAATTCCCTATTGCGACAACAGGATACTCTACATTGGGTACATCTACTACAGATCTGTATATTTTCATACTATTTAAATGCACCTACTGTATACCGAGATGAAGGATTCCAAACAAGCCATGATGTGACGCCAGCGGATTCGAGTGCATCAATCTGAGCTTTGACTTCAGCTACACCATAGTCTGAATGGAGCGAGAAATCCTGAATCCATGGACGATTTTTCCAAGAAGAACAGAGTTTTTTGACTTGAGCCTCATAGTCTGATTGTGCTTTGTTTTTTTCTTTATCACTCATTCCATCAGTTACTACTTTGGGTATAGGACACCATGCGGATAATCTACGAGTAACATCAGATGCAACACCTTCGAGGACTTCTTTGGGTGCTGTATCGGGATTTTTCATCCCGTATGATCCAGGCGAGAAATGTGATGGGTACACCATCGGTGCAACTGCGTCAA
>JACCDG010530939.1_pt1 | contig 14092 bp, 15 predicted proteins | sample 7442471 | NCBI WGS metagenome assembly JACCDG01 (sample SAMN15323444, study PRJNA562643) | freshwater metagenome | isolation source: river surface water | place: USA:Blue River Watershed | collected 2017-08-17
AATTCTTAGGGAACCGAAGAACAATGGGGTTATCTATTTTATTATCTTTAGTTTCATTAATAGGTATTGGGTTTGCTTTTGATCCCCTACTGTCTGGAATTTCTTTTATTTTATTCTTTGCATCACAGATATTAATATCTTTTGGGTTTGATGTATTTTTTGAACACAATACAATAAAAGGATCTGCAGTAAGAGTCCGTGGTACTATTGTAGCACTTCAACACATTGGCCGAATGCTGGGACCTATGATAGCGGCAATAGTGACTTACAATTTAGGATTACGCGCACCATATAAAATATCATTTTTACTTTTGGTAATCACAGGAATAACTTTATATTTTGCAACAATTAAATTTAAAGATAAAAATTATCCCATAGCTAATTTCTTTAGCTCAATAAAAAAAATATTAAAAAGACCAGACTTACGAAAACCTTTAACATCTGTATTATTACTTCAAATATTTTATGCATTAATGGTGGCATATGTCCCAATTTATCTAGGAGATGTCTTAGGGATTGATGCTAAATCATTAGGGATTATGTTTACAATAATGCTTATACCTTTTGTTGTACTTGGCTATCCTGTGGGGAGAATACTTGATACCGGAATTTCAGGAAGAAGAGTTGCCCAGTTTGGTTTAATATTAATGACAATAGCAACACTTAGCTTCCCTTTTATTAAGACACAATCGGTTTTGATTTGGATTATTATTCTATTAGTTTCAAGAATTGGGGCTGTAATTTTAGAAACAGCTGGTGAAGGAATATTTTTTCGAAGTATAAAAGAAGAAGAAACAGAACTATTGGGTATTATGCGAGACATGCAACCATTAGGATATTTTATAGCATCATTAGTTGGAATTATCGTATTATCAATTGGAACAATAACAGATATTTTTTATGTGATCGGCATAATTTTGATTATTGGTATCATTATTACTAGTAAAAATAAAACATATGCGCATAAATAAATATTTAAAAGACAAAGGTTATACTACCCGCCGAGGAGCTGATGATTTGATTAACAAAGGAAGCGTCTATGTTAATGGTAAACGAGCACAATTAGGCCAAGAAGTAGACCCTAAAGACAAAATTGAAATCCGCGGAAGCAAAGGTGTCCGCGAGGAAAAACTTTACTATATTGCATACAATAAACCAATTGGTATCTTAACTAACAATGACGAGCGCGGAGGTAAAGATATTCTAACTACAACTCATTTTAAAGATACTGACGGTAAAAGTATTAAAGTATTCCCTGTCGGAAGACTAGATAAAGATTCATATGGTTTAATACTAATAACCAATGATGGCCGTATAACTGATAAATTGTTATCTCCAAGATTTAAACATGAGAAAGAATATTATGTAACTGTCGACAAACCATTTAATGATCTTTTCTTGCAAAGAATGCAAGGTGGTATAAGACTAGATGGGTCAGTGACAAGAGACTGCGTAACCGAAAGGATTTCTCCAAATAGTTTTAAAATAATTCTAACCGAAGGTAAAAAAAGACAAATTCGTAGAATGTGTGAAGCTTTACATTATGGTGTAGTTGATTTAAAAAGAGTCCGGATAATGAATATTGAACTTGGTAAACTTGCCCCTGGAGAATATAGACATATCGATGAGAAAAACAAAAAAATTCTATTAGCAATGTTATACGTCCCAGTAAAAGAAACAATGCAAAAAGCAATAGAAAAAGTAAAAATAACTAATGCTGAAAAGAAAACATTACCTAAAAAACTATTTTTAAAACCAGCCCCTAAAAAAACAATAACCCCCTATAAAAACCCAAATACCAAAGCTCGTAAGTCTAAAAAAAGATCAACCAGTAAACAAAAAAACAGAAGATAATTCTGTTTTTTTGTTTACTGAATTTTTCTATAATTATTCTAAGTTTGTATTAGTAATGGGTGTTTCTATTTTAGATTCATCCATTTTAATTTGAGCTTTTTCTCTAGCTTGATTTAAAGAAGTCAAAACAACTGCAGATAAAATACCTAATATAAAAATTATAGCAAAAATTGCAACAATTATTATAACTATTTTATTGCCATTATTTTTTATTTTTTTAACATCAATTTTTTTAACATCATCTATAGTATAACTAGCTGGGACAACTAAGGTTCTTGAAATCCGGTCATGCCAACCTCGTGGAGTATTATTAAAAAGAAAAGAGAAATTATCAAACGGAATATAACGTGAAAATGTTCTACCTAGTATTTGTAAAAATCTTGGTTTGGTCCCATCAATTCTAGTAACTTTTGTTTTGGTAATCCATTTACCTGGGGTTGATTGCCAAATCCCCTCAAAGAAAACATAATATAATGGGTATAATAAGAAAATCAAAACAGAGAACCAAATAGAATCAAAATTGACTTCTTTTATTTTAAATAATTCAGATAAAAATCCAGAAAAGAACCCAATCCAAAACCCAACAAATATACACAAGATAATATAAAATATTGAATCTAAAATATAATTCAAAAATCTAATTTCCATATTAACTGGTAGAAAAACTTCAGCATTAGATCCATTTGAATTAGAACCACATTGGGGACAAAAGACAGATTCTTGGGTTAATTCTACCCCACATTTTTGGCAAGACATAAATTTATTATTTATAACTATTATTAGATAATGGTAGCACTTTTAAAAAAAACAAAATAATTGGTTTATTTTAAATGCTCTTCAATATGGTCGACTTTTTCTTTGAGTTCATTGATTTGAGTAAATAGATGATTTAGGGTGATTTCTTCTTTTATTATTTCATTTTCAAATTGTTTTACTTCTTTTTTGTTTTCTTTTTCCATTTCAACTTCGTGTTTGATTTTTTTGATAATCAAAGTATTACCAATAAATGTTTGGATAAATAACCCAATTCCCCCTAAAATCAAAACCCCAAGTATTATCGATACTACCGGATCAAGATTATTAATATCGGCAATTTCCCATACACCACGCCAAAAAAGTACTACCCCAATACCTGCTAAAAATGCATGAATAAAAGGATATTCTTCAAAGGCTCTTCTTGCGCGTTCTTCAATTTTTAAAAATTGGTTTTTCATAAACCTATTATACCGTTTTATTTTTCCAAATCCAAGATTTCATCTATTCGGATTTTTTCTACGAATTCAGGTACGTGTGAGACTAGTATCATCGCTCCGGTGTATTTATTCAAAGCCTCGGCAATTACAGGAATATGACGAAAATTTATATGGTTTGTGGGCTCGTCCAGTATTAATAATCCTGGCTTTTCTAAAACAAGCCGAGCAAACGCTACAAGGCCTTTTTGCCCCTCTGAGAGCACCCCAAATTTAGTATGGATGAGTTCCCCAGTTATTAGAAAAATTGCAGCGGTAGCGCGCAAGGTTTCCTCGCGAGTAATTGTACCGGATTTTTCCATAGCTCCAATTAGGATTTGATGCACAGTTTGATCAAAATCCATATTTGAAAAATCTTGTCGATAATATCCAATCCGGACACCCCGACTAACTACTACCCCATCTTCTTGGCGGTTAGCGATTTTTTCCAGTAAGGTTGATTTACCAATACCATTGGGACCGCGCAATAATAGATGTTGGTTCTTTTTTAGATTTATATTTGCTGTTCGTTTACTAACATGACCTTGTTTAAATGTAGTAAAAAAACTAACCTCGGCAATAGTTCCTAAAAATTCGTCCTGCGCTGGAATTGTAAAATTACGAATTGTTCTGTCTTCTTGACGAACGTCAACTAATTCATCTTCTAAATCTTCTGCTAATTCACGCATGCGTTTAGCCACAAGACGTAATCTTCCACCTTTGTAAGCAAATTCATTAGCTTTTTCTTTTTTAGCAATGATGGTTTTTTGAAGCTGAGCATTTTTCATGTTTTCTTTTTCTACACGGGCAGTAATGTCTTTTAATACATCATTATAGTTCCCGGCATATTGCTCGACAATTTTGGTATGTACATCTAAATACAAAACCCCATCTGTAAAAGAATTCAAAAATTCTGCATCGTGCGAAATTACCAAAACTGTTTTTTTGTAATTAATCAAAAATTCAGTTAAATGTGCAATTCCCGCTTTGTCTAAATTATTTGTTGGCTCATCAAGTAGCAGTATATCTGGCTCTTGGATTAAAGCTGAAGCTAATAAAAGCCGAGCTTGTTGCCCGCCGGAAAAAGTTTTGATTATTCTGTCGTGGACTTTTTCATGACCTTTCAAATTTACAACTTCAAGAACATCGTCTATGCGTGGATCAATGTCGTAGACCTTTTTTTTAGGAAAACATTTTTCAAAAAATTCTCTAACAGTTAAATCCATTTCATCACGTGGTATAACTTGGCGAGATAGTGCAATAGTTGCCCCAGTTGCAATATTTATATCGCCATCCTCGGGACTATGTTTACCAGTAATTAAACCAAATAAAGTACTTTTACCAGCTCCATTTTGACCCATAATAGTTACTTTGGACCCAGAACGCACAGAAAAACTAACCTCTTTTAAAATAGGTTTATTTGGGCCATATTCAAATGAAACATCGTTAAATCGAATTACAACTGAATCTTTAGACATATATATGACTACATTACACTAAAAATCAAAATTTTCAAAGTAAAATAAAATGCTTCTAAATTTAGAAGCATTTTATTTTGCATTTATCTTATTGTATGAGTTATACCATTTTCAACTTTTTTCAAATCCGCAGCAGCTGCAATTTCCAAAACGGTATCAATATCATCGGTAATTAAATATAGCCCACGTTCATTATTTTCTATAGTTTCATATTCTTCAACTAAAAGATTTTTTATTAGTTTATCTATTGGATTCCAAAATTCTGTTCCAAAAAGAATAACCGGGATTTTATTCATTTTTTTAGTTTGAATTAATGTGATAACTTCAAAAAGTTCATCTAGTGTACCAAATCCCCCCGGACAATATATAGCAACTTCGGTAGAGTAACGAAGAGCAACTTTTCGAGTAAAGAAATAATTAAAAGGTATAACATCGGTAACGTATTTATTTGTCTTTTGTTCTCTGGGTAATGTAATTGTAGCCCCAATTGATGAACCATTAGCTCGATGCGCCCCGCGGTTACCGGCTTCCATTATTCCCCCGCCACCACCAGTAATAATTGCATAGCCTAAATCATGAGCCAATGCATATGCTAATTTTTCAACTTGAATATAATTAGGATTATCTTCACTAAGCCGTGCTGAACCATAAATAGTCGCAACACGAGAGAATTTTTGTAAACGGTCAATGCCTTGTTTTAATTCTTCTGTCATTTGGCAAACTTCTACCATTTCGCCATCTTTACCATAGCGCATCTCACAAGCATTGCGAATATCATCAACTGTTAAAATCTTATATTTTTCTACTTCATTTCCTTCCATAGGGATATTATAGCACTTTTTATGCCTTAAAACTAGAATTTAAACAAAAGGCTATTTATACAAAACTATGCAATAAGGTTTAATAGCTTGTTTTTAGAATTTTCATATTTTTCTTTTTGATTTGAATAAGCATAAAAACTTAAAGAACTAAGACCCATGCGTAATTTATAGCACAACATTCGCTCTTTAAAATTTTCAATCTTTTTACCTGTTTTATTACATAAATCTAAATAAGCTTTTTCATAATCAAAGTCTTTTGCAAAAAATTGTAACCGTGCTATGTCATACAAAAAATCCCCATACATAGATCCTTCCCAATCAATTACACCGACTATTTTTTCATTTTTAGAAAATAAATTACCAAAATTATAATCCCCGTGAACAAAATATTTTTCTTCTGGACAAAAATGAAGTAACTCAACAAATCTTTTATATATTTTATCCCAAACATCTTTTTCTAACATTGAATTATCAAACATATGCACGGCATATTCATCAACCTTTAATAAATATTCTTTCCAAGTTTTAGTTTCACCTACGCCTTCGGCATTAAATTTACCATAACCAATTTTATCCGAAACATCTATAGAGTGAATGAATTTAAGTGTGCTGAATAAACTTGGTAAATTTTTATCAAATTCTTCATCATCTAAATTTTTAAATAATTCCCCATCTACCCTTTCTGAAATTACAAAATACTGCCCATCTTCCATTTGGCCAATATCGATAATTTTAGGAATTGGTATTTCTAAAGAATTAAAGTTTTCATAGGCATAACGGTCTTTTTTAAATCCTTGGTCAAAATGTTTATTTACACGAATAACCAAATCTTGCCCATTTACATTATAACCAAAAGCCTGCGACCCCTCGCCTCCGGCAAGTGGGGTTAAATTAGAAACACTTTCTTTATAATAATTATCTAAAAAAGATTGAACTATTGGTTGCTCCACGTTTGTTTTATGGGTTGAGACTGTTTGTTTATTATTCATATAATTACATTTTTGAAATTTTAAACCCAAGATATAACCCCAAAATTCCCCCAATTGCGCTAAAAAATATAGATGCCATGGAAAACATCCCCGCACCCCAAAGATTTGGAATAAATCCCCCAATAGTAGAACCCAACAATATACCAATTGTAATTAAAGCTTTTTGACTCATAAATTTATTATATCATATACAATAGTCTTGATTTGTATAAAATTATTGTTTTTAAGTAATTTTATGGTATTCTGTCATAAGCTTACAGGATAATCTTGCCTGATCGTCTAATGGTAGGACAGCGGACTCTGAATCCGTTAATTGGGGTTCGAATCCCTGTCAGGCAGCAAGTTTGAGGTATTACGAATTTCTTATTTATTAATTATGAAAACATCATCAGAAAAAAAGAATATTCTATTTCTTACGGGTAATCGAAATATTATCGATCTTGATCCTGCATTTCAAAGAGGTAAGGTTTGGCCAGAAAAAAAGAAAGAATTATTTATTGATTCTTTAATCAAGGGTTGGGGTGTCCCGAAGCTCTATTTTGCTGTTTATAAAAACTCTAAAGGAGATCCTTATAAGTACGAATGTATCGACGGAAAACAAAGATTATCAACAGTATTTGATTTTTATGACAATAAACTAAAGGTAAATTTAGATAGTAATTATTATTTGTATAATGATTTGAATTTAAAAATTAAAGAAGAATTAAGTAAATTTTCTTTCGATGTTGAAATTGTAGAAGACTTCAAAGGGGACGAACTTTCTGAATTATTTCAAAGATTACAGTCTGGTTCAGCACTAAACACTTCAGAAAAATTAAAAGCAACAAGTGGAGATATGTCTGCTTTCATTTACACACTTAGCAACGATAATGTCTTTAAGAACAAAGTAATATCCAAAGCAAAAAGAAATCCCCATTTGGCAACAATGGCACAGGTATCGCTATTGTCAGTTAAGAACGATATCGTTAATTTAAAATTTAATGACTTGCTCTTATTTTTAAAGACGTACTCAAAGTTTAATACAAACGGTGAAGAAGCAAAGAAAATAAAAAATGTTTTAGCTTACATTGATAAAAATTTTAATATAGACGAAGCTGGAATTGTATTTACAAACAGAGCAATGTTTGTTTCTTGTTTTTATTTAATTTCATTTTTAATGTTGAGAGGAAATATAAAAAATTTAAAAATTAAAGATTTTTTTATTAATTTCTCAAAAGATTTATCCTCTAATAAATCTGACCCTGATTTAAAAGATTTTCAAATTGCTGTGGTTCAAGGGGCAGACAGTTCGACTTCGATAAAATCGAGACATAAGATCTTATTAAAAAAATTTATTAAATTTGATATAAATGTGAGTTCATTATTAAATTACGAAACTCTAGAGGAAGAATTTAATACTACCTATAAAGAAAAACTGAAATTATTTTCAGGAGAGCATAAAGATTTAAATAAAAGACTTATTAAGATTGGATGTCGAACAATAAAGAGATCTGATAAAATTGAAGAATCACTCCCAGTTTATATTAGACATCAAAGTGAACATCCAAACAAAAAAAGGTTATACAAATATAATTATGAAGATTTAAGTTATTGTATTTCTTTTCTTAAGAAAATCACCCAAAAATAGATGTTCTCAATAATTATATAAATATTAAAATAAAATAATTAAAAAACCTCAGGTTAAATTCACCCGAGGCTCAAAGCACTTTTTATTAAAATGTAGTTATTACGCATAAAGGATCGTTTACCTGGATCAATCTTTTCAGACCCTTTAAGATAAGTAGACGATCAGCCTGTGGCGATTTATCCATTATGTTGCAATTTGCCCCTACTTAGATATTTCAGTTCGGGGACTGCAATACGCATCCGCTTATCATCGGAATACAACGCATGTAATAACTATTTGTACTTTTGCTAAAAATACCATAAATAAATAGTAAAAGCTATTCATTAAATAGTGTTTTAATTCCCTATTTGACAATGGGGATTTTTAGATATATAAATAGGTTAATCAAAAATGAAAATATGAAGAATATAAAAGCCGTAAAAGACTTTTTTAATATTCCCTTGAGGGGGTATATAGATTTAGAAGATTTGTACATGAAATATAAAATGATGCTTTTAGTATTATCTATAAATAAAATAGACTCAAAAGAAGAGAAAATAAAAGAATTGAAAGAAAACTTTTTATTTGCTCTTGATACCCCTGAAAGATTTTTAATTTGGGGTTTTGACGAAGAAAGACTTAAAGAAATCAATTCCGAAATAAATGGGTTATGTAAACATTGTCACGGAAGCTGTAAAAGAAAGTTAGAAATTCCACCTAATTCTATAAAATATGTTTATTGTAAATCATGCGATAGTTCTGGGTTTAAGCAAAGGACTGAAAATTCAAGATTTGCAATGAGCTGTAGCTATTGCTGGAACAAAAAAACTGTACTAACAGTACATTGGGCAGAAAAATTAAATGAAATCATTTGCCCTTATTGCAAAGGCACTGGTAAAAATAATGCGAAGGAACACTAACGTGTTCCTATTTTTATATTTCAGTATAATCATATATAATTTATCTATGGATAAAATGACGATTGAATCAAAGGAAAATATAATTAAAAAAGTACAGATAATTGCAGAGAAGGTAGAAAACCTTGTTTCAAAAACAACTGGATATAATTTACCAATTACTTATTTAACAATATTTAGCCATACTCAACAGGAATATAAAAATTTGCTTGATTTATGTAGCAAACTTGGAATAAAATCCGAGGCTAATAATGGTTTTAAATTTTTATTAAAAGAACCAATTCAAACTATTGGTGGTTTTATAAAAAATATTAGGATTAGGGAACCTGACCCATATCGTTCACAAATAGGTTGTGCAGATGTACAGGTTCAAGATTACACAAAATTCAAATTACAAGAAATTACAAAACACCCTGAAAATTTAAGAATTATAAAACGTCCTGATTATGAAATGATTGAGTATTTTGATTTAAATACAAATGATGTTTTAGCTTATGTTATGTCCAACCAATAAACACTAAAATAAAATACAAGCTTTTAACTAAAATTTGACAAAATATTTTTAATGATTAGAATTAAATTCTAATCAAAATATTATGCAAAAGACTAAAAGAAAAGCGTTTAAACGCTACTACAAAGAATGGGGCCATGTAAAATCAGGCCCTAAAAAAAGAGCACTAAAGCGAGGTGAACCTATAGATGGAACACTAAGCTACGAAGAAAGAATAAAAAAAGAAGACGAGTTTTGGAGAAAACGAAATCTTTTAAACTAAAAATCTTTCTTAAAAAGAAAATCCAAAAGACCAGACTAGCGCTGGTTTTTTATTTTTATTTATTTTTTCTATTTACACAGGCTTTGCAAAAAGCACTAAACATTGGATGTGGGGATAGTGGCCGAGCTAAAAATTCTGGATGGAATTGACTAGCCATAAAAAATGGATGAATCGATGTTGGTAATTCTACAATTTCACATAATTTACCATCAGGTGATTTTCCAGAAAAAACCATTCCTTTATTTTCCAACCTTTCAACATAATCATTATTAACTTCATAACGATGACGATGACGTTCTATAATTTGGCTTTTACCATCAATTTTATTTACCATTTTAGACAAACCAAGATACGCCTTTTCTGCTAATGATCCTTTTTTAAGTATTGCTGGATATGAACCCAGTCGCATAGTTCCGCCCATTTTTTTGTTTTTAATTTTATCTATTTGGTCATCCATTACTGTAATTACAAGATCTTTGGATTTTGGATTAACTTCCAATGTGTGGGCATCTTTTAACCCTAAAACATTTCTAGCATATTCAATAACTGCTAATTGCATCCCATAACAAAGTCCTAAATACGGGATTTTATTTTTACGAACATATTCTATGGCTTTGATTTTACCTTCTATCCCACGGTTACCAAATCCCCCAGGAACTATTACCCCATCAAATTTAGATAGTTCTTTAACAGACTTGGGATCTTTTTCATATTTCCCGGCATTAATCCAAGTTAAAACTGGTTTTTTATTTACTGCATAACTAGAATATTTAATGGCTTCGATTACGGACAAATAAGCATCAGAGAGTACAAAATCCCCACTATCAAAATATTTACCGACAACAGCAATATGTAGTTCATCTTTAACAGTTTTTGTTTTTTTAACAAAACTATTCCATTCTTTGCCACCATTTTTAGAAAGTATCGGGCAAGCCAATGTTAACGTATTACAAATCAAATCTGATAAACCTTCTTTTTCAAAATTTATTGGAATATCGTAAATACTTTGTACATCCGGAGCAGATATAACACGGTCAGCTGAAATATTACAAAATACAGAAAGTTTTTGTTTTCTTTTTTCGTCCATTAATTCTTTGGAACGAGCAATAATAATGTCTGGTTGGATACCTGATGCATTAAGTGTTCTAACTGCATATTGGGTTGGTTTGGTTTTCATTTCCCCAATTGTCCCTGGTACTGGAAGATACGACACCATTACAAAAAATACTTGCCCTGGATATTTATTTTTCATCATTCGAGCAGCTTCTAGAAATAGCATATTTTGATATTCCCCAACTGTCCCCCCAATTTCAATAACAACAACATCAGCATCTGCCTTTTTACCAGCTTTTTCTATACGTTCAATTACTTCCATTGGAATATGCGGTACCACTTCTACACAAATTCCACCATATTCTAAATTACGTTCTTTTTGGATCACAGATTGATAAACCCGTCCTGTGGTCATATAATTGTCGCTACTGATGTCTTTATTCAAAAAACGTTCATAGTTACCCATATCTTGGTCAGTCTCATAACCATCATTTAATACAAAAACCTCGCCATGTTCGCCTGGGTTCATTGTGCCGGCATCAATATTAATATATGGGTCAATTTTAATTGCAGTTACAATTTGTCCACGGTCTTGAAGTATCTTTGCAATAGAGCTAGCAGCAACGCCTTTACCAACACCTGAGATAACACCCCCAATGACAAATATGTAACTAGTTTGTTTTGTTTTTTGGCCTTTAATCATAATTATTTATTAAGATACCTAGAGACAGATAAAAAGCTAGCAACAACTCCTAAAAATAACCCAGAAAAAATTATAAGCCCTGATATTTGTAAAATATTTTTTATATAATATTCAAATAAATCTACTCCGAAAAATACAGTTAATGAATCACGCAAAATATAAGTAATACCCAAAAAGAATAACAAAGTTATTACCGAAGCAATAAGGCTATACACAACCTGAGCCACAATAAATGGACCCCGTACATAACTACCACGTGCTCCGACTAATCGCATAACTTCAATTTCATCTTTCATTGTATAGATACCTAATTTTACAGTATTAAATGTAACCATTATTGCAATAACTATAAAAATTAAAGTTAGCGTGTATCCGAATTTTTTAACGCCATCACGAAGAAGCAATATTTTATCTATAACTTGTTTGGTTCGAATAAAGTTTACATTTGTAATAAATGATTTATTTTGATCTAAAAATGTTGTATCACTTTCTAGTTTAGTGATTATACTTTCATATTGGGCAGTGTCTTTAGCATGAATAACAAAACTAGACCGAAGAGGATTATGCCCTACTTCATCTAACGCCTGAAGAGCCACATCGTCAGATATATGACGTTCACGATATTTAACCAAAGCTTCTTCTTTGGAAATAAAATCCACGCTTTTAATTTCAGGCATTGACTCTAAATCTTTTTTAATTGTGTTAATGGTTTCATCATTTGCAGAATCAGCAATATACATTGTTATATCTACTCGTGATTCTACAGTGTGTAGTGATGCATCTAAAATTGCTTGAGTGAAGAATAACCCAAGAATCACAGTTAAAGTAACTACAGTTACCGCAATAGAAGAAATACCCAGTATTCCACTACGCGAAACCAAACTTAAACCAGAACGAATTGTGCGACGAAAAAGTGTGCGATTCATATATTATAAATGTAATTTACTGTTATGATGATGTTTGTCATCTTTAATAATTTTTCCTTTCTCTAAATAAATAAATCTGCGAGCATATTTATGTGCTAAATCTGGAGTATGAGTTGTCATAACAATTGTTGTACCTAAGTCAGATAATTTTCGAAGAACGCGCATAACTCCATCTGCAGATTCTGGGTCCAAACTAGCTGTTGGTTCATCAGCTAAAAGAAGTTCTGGTTGATGAATGATTGCTCGAGCAATAGCTAATCGTTGTTTCTCCCCACCAGATAGAGTATCAGGGAAAGAATGTATTTTATGTGTAAGTGAAACTAATTCTAAAACATGTGGAACATATTCGGAAATATCTTCATCGGTATGTTCCCCAACTTCCATAGCAAAAGCCACGTTTTCAAAAACTGTTTTATTTTTTATAAGTCTAAAATCTTGAAAGATTGTGCCAATTCTACGACGAAGAGCAATTAAATCTTTGCGAGGCAACGAATGAATATCTTGTGATTCAAAAAAAACAGTTCCAGTTGTTGGAGTTTCTTCAGCTAATATTAATTTCATTAAAGTTGTTTTACCACTACCCGAGTGGCCCATAATAGCAACAAATTCTCCAGGTGAGACGGTAAGAGACACATCGTGTAATGATTCAGTCTCATCTTTATACACCTTGGAAACATTTGTTAAATAAAGCATAGGTTTATTTTATCATATCTTAGGGGTAGCTTCAATAAATTCATCAAGGTTCCCCGACAGTACACCATCAATATCGCTGGTTTCAATACCACTTTTAAGGTCTTTAACCTGTTTATAAGGGTGCATTACGTATGTTCTTATTTGATCACCCCATTCATTATTTATTTTACCAGCCAAAGAGAGCTCGGATATTGAATTTTTGTTCAACTTTTCAGCTAAAACCAATAATTTACTATTTAACATATTCATGGCTTTGGCCCGGTTCATCTCTTGAGATCTTTCTGTTGAAACACAAACACTAAGCCCTGTTGGAATGTGAGTTATTCTAACTGCGGTTTCTCTTTTATTTACATTTTGACCTCCGGGGCCACTAGATTTACTAAAAGTTACTTCTATTTCTTTGGATGAAATTTCACTTGTCCCGCCAATTGATGGGTTATTTTCAACAAAAGGAATGATATCAACTAAAGCAAAAGAGGTTTCTCTGGTATGTTTAGAATTAAATGGTGAAAGTCGAACTAGTCTGTGTACACCAGTTTCGTTTTGTAATAATCCATAAGCCCCATTACCAATAATTTCATAAGAAATACTGCGATAACCATTTTTAGTAACTTGTTCATCTAAATTAAAAGCCTCTAAACCTTTTTTCTTGAAATAATTTAAATACATTTCCATTAATATCCGTGCCCAATCTTCAGCATCATCCCCGCCTGCTCCAGCATAGATGGTAATGACGGCATTACTATTTAAACGATTTTGAAATAAACCAAATTCTTTTTTTAATTCTTGATATTTTTGTAATACTATATTTGCATTTTCTTTATCATTCCAAAAATCCCCACTACTCATTTGGGTTTCAATATTGTTTATTTCATTTGTGATTTGATTAATTGATCGCATATATATTCTTATTGAGTTTGAAACTAGAGCCGTTAGTGAGAATCGACTACCACGTAGTCAGGTGGTTTTTTATCTCACTTTGTTCGATATAAAAAACCCTTCCGATTCTCACCGAAAATAAAGCAGTTTATTTTCTAGAGCCGTTAGTGA
>JACCDG010998261.1_pt1 | contig 14090 bp, 11 predicted proteins | sample 7442471 | NCBI WGS metagenome assembly JACCDG01 (sample SAMN15323444, study PRJNA562643) | freshwater metagenome | isolation source: river surface water | place: USA:Blue River Watershed | collected 2017-08-17
CTCAAGCTGCATGGCACCACGCCTGAGCACATCGACACGGACCGATTCACCACCTTGCAAGACGCAGTAGCAGTGGCGGCCTGACACGACACGATTGATTCAACCCGATCAGGAGACAGACATCATGAACAACATACTCCACTACCTCAAGTACTTCCTATTCCATGCCATTGGTTTGATCTCGGCCGGCGCGATTCTGGCCGGTGGCGGCTATGTGACGGGCGGCTTTTTTGCAGTGCTGATCATCTACGTGATTGGCGATGCCGTGTGCGGTGACGACACCTCGACGCCGCACTTCAAATACCCAGGCATCCTGACTGCGCAGTTGTGGTTGGCTTTGCCCCTGCTGGCCTTCATCGTGTTTGCCGCCGTGTGGAGCGTGTGTTCGGGTGACCCGTTTGGATTTGGCGCATGGGTGACGCAACTGAGCGGCTATGACGTCATCGCAGCGCGTGATGCCACAGCACCGGCGCACCACATCTCGACGGTTTTGATCACTGGCTTGATGATCGGCATGATCGGCACCATCACAGCCCATGAGTTGACCCACCGCACCTGGGACCCGATCTCGATGTTCATTGGCCGCTGGTTGCTGTCCTTCAGCTTTGACACGATCTTCTCGATCGAGCACGTGTACGGCCATCACCGTTATGTGTCCACCATTGATGACCCTGCTACCGCCCCCCGTGGTCGCAATGTGTACTTCCACATCGTGGCCTCCACCATCAAGGGCAACATCAGCGCATGGAACATTGAAAAGAAACGTTTGACTCGCAAGGGCCAAGGCCTCTTCTCTTGGCACAACGCTGTCATACGTGGGCACTTGATGAGCGTGTTGCTGGTGGCGGCTGCATATGCCATGGGTGGCTGGCAAGCGGCGGTGTTCTTCACCCTGTGCGGCCTGTGGGGCAAGTCATTGCTGGAGATCGTGAACTACATGGAGCACTACGGCATGGTGCGCAACCCTGCCACCCCGGTGCAACCGCGCCATTCGTGGAACACCAACAAGCGCATCAGCTCCTGGACGATGTTCAACCTGACTCGCCATTCGCATCACCATGCACAAGGCGAAGTGCCGTACCAGGACTTGAAGCCCTTCCCTGAAGCACCCATGATGATCAACGGCTATCTGACCACCATCATCGTGGCCTTGATTCCTCCGCTGTGGCACAAGCTGATGACGCCCAAGGTGTTGGCTTGGGACCGTGATTACGCCACGGCAGAGGAGCGGGCTTTGGCTGCCAAAGCCAATGCCAACAGTGGCATTGCCGATATGACGGACTTGTCTCCCGCCCGATGACGTGCCGTTGACCGAGGGTGCCTTATTGGCTGGCTGCTGATGCAGCCATGCCTTGGCCCATCATGCCGCCTTTGCCCATGTGCTGATCATGCATCTCCTTGTGATGCTTGTTCATCATCTCTTGGCGCTTGGCCGGATCTTTGGTCTCACGGATCTTCTTCATTTCTTCTTGCCGCTTGGCGCAGTCTTTGGCCATGCCGCAGTTCATGGGGCCGGACGCAGCCGACGCGGCCATGGATGCCGCAGACGCAGCAACGGCCGGGTGATGGGCCTCATGAGCAGATTTCTTGTCCTTGACCGCGGCCCAGGCGGCGCTGCTGATCATCAAGCTCAAGACGAGCGCGGAGGTGGTGATGTGGCGTAGCATGTCGAACTCCTGTTAATGGTTGTGGTCGGAATGATTCGATGGACGCGGAGCCAAAGGCGTGAAGCGAGCCTGTTGTGGAGGCTGTCCAGCCAATGTGATGTTGACCACGGCCTTCAACGCGGGGTTGGATGCATACGTGGCCGATCCCTTGAGGCGGTTGTCGCCATCGGGTTGTAACGCGACGCTGATTTTGCGCTTGCCCGAGAGAATTGTCACGCTGCCATTGGCGCCCGCAGTTTTGACCGGCGTGCCGGCGTGGTCCGTCACGTAGACGATGACGGGGCTGGCTTTGGCTTCCGTGCCATCTTTGGCCAGTACCAGCTCGTAGTGCTGAGCCCCAGCCATGCGCAACTGCCCGCCATGGGGGGTGGTCAGCGTATCCAGATAGGCGTCGTCATGGGCTTGGACTGCGGGGCTGATGAGTAGGCCGGCTGTCAAAAGACTCGACCAGGCGAGCGATGCAAACGTTTTCATCTTGCGTCTCCTTCAGAAACTGTCACCTTGATGTTGCGCCAATAAGCGCGCCAATGGCTTGCGGCCCCACAACCAGAACATGACGGGGGTCAAAATGGTGTCAAGCAGGGTGGAGCTGATCAAGCCACCAAAAATAACCACCGCTACGGGGTGCAATATCTCTTTGCCCGGCGCATTGGCCGACAGCAGCAAAGGCACCAGGGCAAAGGCGGCCACCAAAGCCGTCATCAACACAGGGGTGAGCCGCTCCAGCGAGCCGCGAACGATCATGGCCTGGCTGAAGGTTTCACCCTCTTGGGCGCACAGATTGATGTAGTGACTGATTTTGAGGATGCCGTTGCGCGTGGCAATGCCTGTTAGCGTGATGAAGCCCACCAGGGCGGCCACCGACAAAGGCTGACCGGAGAGCCACAAAGCCACGACGCTACCGACCAAGGCCAAGGGGATGTTGCCCATGATGATGGCCGCAAGCGTGACCGATCGATAGCGGCTGTACAGCACCATGAAGATCAAAGCCAGTGACACTGCAGCCAAAGCGGACATCAGCTTGGCCGCTTGTTCTTGCGCCTGGAACTGGCCTTCCAAAGCCGTGAAGTAGCCCTCAGGCAAAGGCTTGGCATCGACGGATTGGCGAATGGCTTGCACCACCTGGGCCATGTCACGCCCGTCGGTGTTGGCTGAGATCACGATGCGACGGCGGGCGTTTTCTCGGCTGATCTGATTGGGGCCATCGCTGTCTTCAATGCTGGCCAGTTGTGACAGGGGGACGTGCCCGTTGGGCGTTTCAATCAACAGTTTGGACAAGTCACCCGGGCCTCTGGCTTGATCGCTCAGCCGCATCACCAGATCAAAACGACGGTTGCCTTCCACGATCTGGGTGATGCGTTCACCTTCAATCATGTCTTGCAAGGCGCGCAGCAAAGGGCCGGGCGCCACACCCAGTCGGGCTGCCTGGTCGTAGTCCAGTTTGACTTTGAGTTGGGGGATCAGGACTTGTTTTTCAACTTGCAAGTCGGTTACGCCCGGCACCTGAGCCAGTCGTTCACGCAACTCTGTGGCGATGCCGCGCAAGGTGTCCAGATCGTCACCGTAGACCTTCAAGGCAATTTGCGCCCGCACACCCGACAGCATGTGGTCCAGTCGGTGTGAGATGGGTTGACCAATGTTGGTGACGGCGGGCAGCACGCTCAAGCGCGTACGGATGTCGGCAATGATGGCTTCACGGGAACGGTCAGATGGCTTGATGTCGACATCGATGTCCGATGAATGCACGCCTTCAGCGTGTTCGTCCAGCTCAGCCCGGCCGGTGCGGCGGCCCACTTGTGTGACCTCGGGCACCGTGGCGATCAGTTGCTCGGCCAGTTTGCCAATGCGGCCTGATTCATCCAGCGAGGTGCCGGGGTTGAGTTGCATGTTGATGGTCAGGGTGCCCTCGTTGAAAGGGGGCAGGAACGACCGGGGTAGCCAATGCACGGACGTGGCCGCCGCGACGACGGCCAGTGCTGCGGCTGCCAGCAAGGTGCGGCCATGCCCGAAAGACCAGGTCAACAAGCGGGTGTCCCAAGCTTTGAGCTTTTGCACCAGGGGGCTGTCGGCATGGGCGGGCAGCTTCATCTTGGGCAGCAGGTAGTAAGCCAGCACCGGGGTAACGGTGACGGACACCACCATGCTGGCCAGAATGGACACGATGTAGGCCAGGCCCAGCGGCATGAACAAGCGGCCTTCAATGCCCGGCAAAGCAAACAAGGGCACGAACACCAGCACGATGATGAAGGTGGCGTACACGATGGCAGAGCGCACTTCCAGCGTGGCTTGAGCGATCACGGTGATGGCGGGCAAAGGTTGCGGCAGGTCGCGGTTCAGGCGCAAGCGGCGCAGCACGTTTTCCACACCGACCACGGCGTCGTCGACCAGCTCGCCAATGGCGATGGCCAAACCGCCCAAGGTCATGGTGTTGATGGACAAGCCCATGTAGTGAAACACCAGCGCAGTCACCAACAAGGACAAGGGGATGGCCGTCAGCGATATCACCGTGGTGCGCACATTGAGCAAAAAGGCGAACAGCACGATGGCGACCAGGATGGCACCATCGCGCAAGGCTTCTTCGACGTTGTTGACCGATCGCTCGATGAAGTCGGCTTGTTTGAACAAGAACTGCGGTGCTGCCACGCCGCTGGGGCGCGAGGTGGCCAAATCAGCCAAGGCTTTTTCAACCGAACGGGTGACGGCCAGGCTGTCGGCGCTGGGTTGTTTTTGCACGGACAGGATCACGGCGGGGTGTGCGTTGTAGCTGGCATCGCCCCGTTTGGTTGCCGCCGCCACGGTGACTTTGGCCACTTGCTGCAGCAACACGGCTTGCCCGTTTTGCATGCTGACCACCAGCTTTTGCAGGTCTTCAATGCGGCTGGTGCGGCCAATCTGGCGGATCAGGTATTCACGGCCATTGGCTTGTAAAAAGCCGCCGCTGGTGTTGGCACCAAAGTCTTGCAGGGCACGGGCCACGCTCTCGCGGTCGACATGCAAGGCTTGCAACTGATCGGCCTGGATTTCAACGCGGTATTGGCGCACTTCGCCACCAATGGGGATCACTTGTGCCACGCCAGGCAAGGTCAGCAAGCGCGGGCGCACCACCCAGTCGGCATATTCACGCACCTGCATCGGGCTGGCTTGTGCGGGGTCTGCGGGCAGGGCGATCAACATGATCTCGCCCATCAGGGATGAGATGGGGCCGAGTTGCGGCACCACGCCGCTGGGCAGTTGCTCACGCACGAGGCTCAAGCGTTCATTGACCTGTTGGCGGTTGCGATACAGGTCGGTGCCCCAGTCAAATTCGACATTGATGATGGACAAGCCAATGCCCGATGTGGACCGTACCCGTGTCACGCCGGGCATGCCGTTCATGGCCGATTCAACCGGCAGGGTGACCAGTTGTTCCACCTCTTCCGGGGCCATGCCGCCGGCTTCTGTCATCAGGGTGACTGTGGGGCGATTCAGGTCCGGGAAGACGTCGACCGGCATGTGCCGTGCGGTCCACAGGCCGTACAACACAACCAGGGTGGACAGGGCCAAGACCAACCACCGTTGGCGCAGGCTGTGGTGAATGAGTGCGTCAAACACAGCGGGCTCCGATCAGCGAACTTGGGCCAGCAAGTTGGCCCCTTCGGTAACCACACGGTCACCATCGCGCAGGCCAGAGGTGATCACGACGTGGCGCGCATCCAGCGCCTGATGGCGCACCACGCGCGGGGCGAAGTGTTCGGCCTGATCGTGGACCCACACCGCGGTGTCACCAGATGCCTGTTTGTGCAAAGCCGATCGCGGCGTGACCATGCCCGCGATGGTTTGTTCGGTTTGGGCTGTGACAGTGATGGTTTGCCCAACAGCCAATGCCACCTTGCTGGGCAGGATTCGGAACAGCAGCGGCAAGGCCTGGCCCCTTAATTGGCGTGCCCCGCCGACAAACTGCAAGGCCAACTCGCCTTGGGGCAAGCTGGCGCTGGCTTGTTTCAGACCGCTGGCTTGCGCCGGCTCATAAGCCAGTGCTTCGATCATCAGGCGTTGGGTGTCGACAATCTCGAAGAGCACATCCTTGGCGTCAACCACTTGCCCCAACGCAACATGGGCTGCGGCGATGGTGCCAGATACCGGTGCGCGCAAGGCCTCGGGGGCGTTCATGCTGGCGGCAATGGCGGATTGGCGCTTTTTGAGTGCGTCAAGCTCAAGTCGGGCGGCATCGATGTCTTTTTGCGGGATGACGCCTTCGAGCTTGTCGTAGCGTTGGGCTTTGCGTTCGGCCACGGCGTATTGGGCTTGCAGGTCTGCCAGTGTGGCCAACTGATTGCCCCGGTCCAGGCTGCTACTGGCGCCGTGCAGGTAAGCCAGAACCTGCCCTTTTTGAACAACCTGGCCCAGCATGGGCAAGCCTTTGGGGCCGGCTTCAATGCGGCCAGCCTGACTGGCTTGAACGCGACCTCCTGCGGCGGGATCGGCGACAACGGTGCCGCGCAACTCGATGGTGACCGGGTTGCTTTGCTGTTTAACCTGAACGGTGCGGATGCCCAATTGATATTGAATCGGTTTGGACATGGCCACGCCGCCATCGGCCAGGCGTTTCGGTTTGGCCCCGTTGCCGGGTGGTGTCGCAGGGCTTGCACCGGTGGTGGTCGGCGCAGTTTTGTCGCCATGGTCTTCATCACCATGGGCGTGGGCGGTGCTGAGGCTGAAGGCCAGCACCCAAGCCAGTAGCAACACATTCATGTCAAATCCTGTGAGGTGTGTGGGCGTGCTGCCCATCGACGTCGAATGAACAGCCCCATCGCCGCTGATGCAATGATGGCGGCCAGCGCCCAGGCCCATGTGGATGTGCGCACCGTGGCTGGGGATGGCGCAGCATCGTGGTGCCGTGTATCGAGCATCACATCCAACAAATCGGCGTCATCACCCGCTTGGATGGACACCGTCAGTGGGTACTGGCCGTGGGCGCTGAATGCCTGCCCCGGCAGTTGATACACCCCGGGTGCGACCGCTTTGGCCACGCCTTTGAATGTGCCGCTTTCGACCTCTACGGTGGCATCTCGCAAAGCTTCATTGGTGGCAAAGCGATCGATGTAGAGCGTCAAGCGGGGCTTGGCTTCATCTTGGGATAACTCGACCACCATCTCGAATGATTCCGAGGCCGTGCTGGCGCGAGGGGTGCCTTCAGATGGCGTGACGCTCAACGCGGGTGTGGGCTTGGCGTCGTCATGGTCGTGCCCGTCGTCGCCGTGGGCCCATGCCATGGTCATGCCGGCTGACAGTGTCATGGCCAAGACGGTTTGTTGAATGCGGTTCAAGGCAGGACTCCCTGTGTTTGCAGCACGCGCGACCGGGCCGCTGCAAGCGCGATGGTTTGTTGTTGTGTGGCGCTTTGCGCGTCATAGGCCGAAGCGCGTGCGCGCAACAAGGTGGGCAGATCGGCTTCGCCCAAGTCAAAGGCGCGCTGGGCCAGTTGCAGGTTGTCTTGGGTCAAGGCTTGCCTTTGTTGTGCCAGCTGCAGTTGTTGTGCTGCGCTGTCCAACTCTTGCTGGGCTTGTTGGATGGCCATCTGGATGCGCGTGGCGGCCTGTGCCAGCTCGGCATCGGCCTGCGCCAGGTCTGCCCGTGCCAGGGCTTGGTCTCGGTTGACAAGCGGTGCAGATGACAGCGGCACGGTCAGCTTCACACCCACCGCTTGGGCGTAGGGCTCATGGCGATCACCGCGTTGGCTGTTCCAACGCAGAGCCAGTTCTGGCGCGCCACGTTGACTTTTTTGCAGCACGCCCAGGCGGCTTTGTGCCACTTGCAGGGCACTGCTGTGTGCCATCAAGCTAGGGTGTTGGGTCAGGTCTGGCTGGGTGCGATCCAGCAGGGCCTCTGGTTCGGTCGATGGATGCGCCGTCAAGCCGGTCAAGGCCTCCAAGGCCTGTTGCGCTTGCATGGTCGATTGTCGGGCGGCCAACTCTTCGGTCTGTGCGCTCAGCCATTCGGCCTGCGCCAGATTGCCATCCACTCGGGCCAGGTCTCCGGCCTGAACGCGACGTGTCACCGTTTGCGCCAAAGCGTGTGCCGTCTCTACCTTTTGCTTGGCCAAAGTCCATGCGGTTTGCGCTGAGGCTGCGGCCCACCACGCTTGTCGCACTTCTCCCGCCAGTTGCCAGCGCAAAGCCAATGCTTGACTGTGGGTGCTGGTGACGTGGTGCTCGGCCTCCAAGGTTTGAGCGGCACGCTGGCCAGGTAGCCACAGCGGTGTAGCCCATTCCAGCTCCCACTCTTGTTGGCCCCGGTTCTGGTTCAGCCTGTCTTGCTGTTGGCTGACGGACAGGGATGATGGCCCAGGGGTGACACTGCGGGCTGCATCCACTTGCGCTTGCGCTGCATTTTGCCGCTCAGCCCAGGCTTGGGCTTGCGGCTGGCGGGCCCAGGCTGCGTCCAGCGCCTGACGCACGCCAGAGAGGGGTGGCGGCTCTGCAGCCATGGCGCAGCACACCCACATCGTGCTGATCAGGCCGGCCAGCACTGGGCGAAATCGGGGTAATAAATGGGCAAGGGATGTCATCTTGAAATCCATCATGCGCAGGGGGCCCCAACAGCAGCCTGACCGGAAGATGACAATGTTGTAATGTTCGCGTCATGTTGGGGCGGGCTGTTGCTCGCTACAGTGGCAAGGCATGGGGGTGAATCAGTGAAATTGCTGGTCGTCGAAGACGAGACCAAAACCGGGGACTACCTGCGCCAAGGGCTGATGGAAGCCGGGTTCGTGGTCGACCTGGTGCGCAATGGACTGGATGGCCACCACCTGGCCATGACCGAAGCCTATGACCTGATCCTGTTGGACGTCATGCTGCCCGATGTGGATGGCTGGCGCATTGTCCAAAGCCTGCGTGAGGCAGGCAAAGCCACACCCGTGTTGTTCTTGACCGCGCGTGACAGCGTAGAAGACCGCGTCAAGGGACTGGAGTTGGGCGCTGACGACTACCTGGTCAAGCCCTTTGCGTTTGCCGAACTGCTGGCGCGCGTGCGCACCTTGTTGCGTCGGGGAGCTGTGCCGGTTCAGGCCGATCGGTTGCAAGTGGCTGATCTGGTGCTGGATTTGTCCAAACGTCGGGCCTCTCGCGGGGCCACGCGTATCAACCTGACCAGCAAGGAGTTTGCTCTGCTGGAGTTGCTTGTGCGACGTCAGGGTGAAGTGTTGCCTCGGTCCTTGATCGCCTCACAAGTGTGGGACATGAACTTTGACAGCGACACCAATGTCATTGACGTGGCCATTCGCCGCCTGCGCGCCAAAATTGATGATGCCCATGAACCCAAGCTGATTCATACCGTTCGAGGGATGGGTTACAGCGTGGAAGCCCCTGATGTCAGTTGAGCTGCGCCAGGCTCGCCCTGTGTCACTGGCCCTTCGCCTGATCGGCTTCATTGGCTTGAGCATCAGTCTGATTTTTCTGGGCTTTGGGTGGTTGATTGAACGTGCGATTGCGCAGCACTTCGCGCAACAAGATGCCGAAGAGCTGGAGGTGATCACCGCCTCCATTCAGCATGTGTTGAGAACCACCCCGATGGGGTCCACGCACACGCAGTTGGCCAACCAGCTGGCGGGGGCTGTACAGGGCCATCATGGCATGTACTACCTGGTGGCTGATGCTCATGACCACGTGCTCTATGCCACGCCTGGGCCTGATCTCGCGGCCATGTTGCGCAAAGTGCCCCTCAGCACGCATCTGGATGCGGACCACTTGACGGTATGGGCAGATCAAGGTCAAACCTATCGCGGTGCCGTCGTGCATCTGTCGGATGGTGACGCTTCCAGTGTGTACACCGCTGTGGTGGCGGCAGACATGGGCTTTCATGACCACTTCATGGTCCACTTTCATCACACGCTATGGGGCGGCACATCGGTGGCGGTGCTGTTGGTCATCCTGGTGACCTGGTTTTCCGTGCATCGTGGGCACGCGCCCCTGCGTGAAGTCAGCGCACGCATTCGGGGCATATCAGCCAATCAATTGCACGTTCGAATCGATCCGCGCACGGTGCCCATTGAGCTGGCGGATTTGGCCACCTCATTCAACACCATGATCGAGCGGGTAGAGCAGGACTTCAGACAGCTCTCACACTTCTCGGCAGACATTGCGCACGAGTTGCGCACGCCTGTCACCAACCTGGTCACACAAACGCAGGTGGTGCTGAGCAAAGCCCGCACCTTGGACGAGTACAAGGAAGTGCTGTATTCGAACCTGGAAGAGTACGAACGCATGGCCAAGATGATTGGTGACATGCTGTACCTCGCTCAAACCGATAACCAACTGGTCAAACCGGAACAAAACCCGGTGGACCTGGCCGCTGAAGTGCAGGCCTTGTTTGACTACTTCGAGGCCTTGGCTGATGAGCGGCACATCCGGCTGCTTGTGTCGGGCACGTGCCGTTCCGTCAAGGGTGATCGATTGATGCTCAGGCGAGCGTTGAGTAATGTGTTGTCCAACGCGATTCGTCATACTCCGGATGGGCAAACCGTGTCTGTCCAGTTGGATGGCGATGGGGCGGAGGGCCAGGTTCGTGTGTCTGTGACGAACCCGGGCGAGACGATTGCCCCGGAGCACTTGCCGCATCTGTTCGAGCGGTTTTATCGGGCTGATCCTTCGCGCCAGCACCACGGTGATGGCGCTGGCTTGGGGCTGGCCATCGTCAAGTCGATCATGGACTTGCACGGTGGGACGATCACCGTGCAGTCCACAGCGGGTCAGACCTGTTTTGAGATGACGCTCAACGGTTGATCGGTGTCAGGCTGTTGCCTTCGACTTCGACGCGTGTGCCTGTGGGTGGTGCAGAGCGCTGAGTCAGCGTGCGATAGCTACCGTCATCCATGCGGATGGTGACTTCATAGACCGTTTCTGCGCGTTGCTGTTTTTCGATCTCATTGCCCGCCACGCCGCCGCCAATGGCGCCCAGGATGGTCATGGCTGTTTTGCCTTGCCCCTTGCCGACCTGGTTACCCAACACCCCACCGATGACGCCGCCTGCGACAGCGCCCACGCCAGAGCCTTCGCCCTTTTGTTGAACGGCGCGCACGCTGTCAACGGTGCCGCAATGGGCGCAAACCTGAGCGGGTTGTGTGCTGCCCACCGGTGCGGTGTTGGTTTGTTGGCGAGCCGCTTCTTGGCGGCGCACCGCTTTACGGGATTCGGCTGCTGGCTTGGCCTGTGCAGCCACGGGGGCTGGGGCGCTGGCGACGGCTGCGGTGGCAGGGATTGCCGCGCTGGCGACCGACGCTGCCTCGGTGGCGGCGGATGCTGCTGAGGCCACAGGCACGGGCGCGGCCGATTCAACAATCGGGGCGCTCGAAGGTGAGCGCAACAGCATGCCTGCAGCCAAACCCAAGCCCACCAAGGCGACGCCTCCGACGGCCAAAATGGCGGTACGAGGACCTTGAGTGGTGGCAGGGGTGTTCGAATCAGACATGGACTTCTCCTTCATGCTGGGTTGGGAAAAAAGCGAATTGTGATCCTTAACGCACGATGTGTCAGTCTGGATGTCAATGATTCAGCTTAAGTTGTAACAAGACCCCTCAGCGGTCTTCGGGTTCACAATCAAACGGTGATGGGTCCTGATTGGATTTGCGATGCCTGCTCCGCCTGAACTGAATCAAACTGGATTGACCGAAGCGCAAGCCCAGCGCCGCTTGGCCGAGCAAGGTCCCAATGAATTGGCCCGCGCAGCCCAAAAGTCGATCTGGGGTTTGTTGAAGGAGACCTTGTCTGAGCCCATGTTTCAGCTTTTGCTGGGGGCGGGGGGCATCTATCTGGTGCTGGGGGATCTGGGCGAGGCGGCCATGTTGCTCGCATTTGTCGTGCTCACCGTCACCATCAGTTTGGTTCAGGCCTCGCGTACGGAGCGCGTGCTCGAAGCGTTGAGAGATTTGAGCAGCCCGAGAGCCTTGGTGATGCGGGACGGGGTGCCCAAACGCATTGCTGGGCGTGAGGTGGTGGAGGGCGATGTTCTCCTGATCAACGAGGGGGATCGCATCCCGGCTGATGCGCAGTTGCTGGAGGCGCACGACCTGCAGACCGACGAGTCGATGTTGACGGGTGAGTCTGTTCCCGTCCGTAAGGCTGTGGCGGCGTCGGTGACGGCTTCCAAGCCCATGCAACCGGGCGGGGATGATCTGCCTTGGATTTTTGCAGGTACCCTGGTGGTTCGGGGTCATGGCACGGCGCAGGTGATGGCAACCGGAGAGCGCAGCCAGATGGGGCGCATTGGTACGGCCTTGGGCGGTATCGATGCGGTGGCCACGGAGTTGCAGCAACAAACGCGATCGTGGGTGCGGGGTTTTGCGCTGCTGGGCTTGGCGCTGAGTCTGGTCGTGGCGGCGTTGTATTGGTGGCAGCGCGGTGATGTGTTGGCCGCTGTGCTGGCGGGCATCACCCTGGCCATGTCACTGTTGCCGCAAGAGTTCCCGTTGATCATGAGTGTGTTCATGGCGATGGGGGCCTGGCGCATGGCGCAACACCGTGTGTTGGTGCGCCGGTCGACCGTCATTGAGGCCTTGGGCACGGCCACAGTGTTGTGTACCGATAAAACCGGCACGCTGACGCAGAACAACATGACCATCGCCAGCATGGCCGTTGCTGGCGCCGACTGGCAGCGTGGTCAGTCCGACCTGCCAGAGACCTTTCACACCTTGTTGGAGTGTGGTTTGCTGGCCAGTCAGCGTGAACCGTTCGATCCCATGGAAAAGGCTTTCTGGGATGTGGGCGCGCGTTACCTGGTCGGCGAGGAGCAGGTTCACCTGCACCCTGACTGGGAGTTGGCGAGAGCCTACCCCTTGCGGCCGGAGTTGCTGGCCATGTCGCATGTGTGGCGTGAACCTGGCGGCGTGCGCCATGTGATCGCAGCCAAAGGTGCGCCGGAAGCGGTGATGGACTTGTGCCATCTCAGTGAGGCGCAGTGCTTGCCATGGCGCCAGAAGGTCGAGGACTTGGCCAAGCAGGGCATGCGGGTGTTGGCGGTCGCGCGGTCGCAAAAACCGGTGGACCACGAACCCGATCAGCCTTGGCCGGATGTCCAGCACGACTTTGACTTTGACTTCGTGGGTTTGGTGGGGCTGGTGGATCCCTTGCGTGAATCGGTGCCGCAAGCCGTTCGAACGTGTCGTGAAGCCGGCATCCGTGTGGCGATGATCACCGGTGATTACCCCGTGACGGCTTTGGCCATTGCGCAGCAGGCCGGCATTGACACGCGTGGCGGGGCCTTGCGTGGCGACGAGTTGGCCGCACTGAGTGAGGCCCAGTTGCACCAGCGTGTGAAAGAAGTCTGTGTGTTTGCGCGCGTGATGCCCGATCAAAAACTGCGCATCGTGCAAGCCTTGCAAAGCCAAGGCGAGGTGGTCGCGATGACCGGCGATGGTGTCAATGACGCGCCATCACTGAAAGCCGCTGACATCGGCATCGCCATGGGTGGCCGTGGCACTGACGTGGCGCGAGAGGCTTCATCCATGGTGTTGTTGGATGATGACTTTCAATCGATCGCCACGGCGGTCCGCCATGGGCGGCGCATTGATGACAATTTGCGCAAAGCGATGGCGTTTGTGTTGGCGGTGCACGTGCCCATTGCCGGCTTGTCCATCTTGCCTTTGTTGATGGGGTGGCCTTTGATCTTCACTCCCGTGCACATTGCCTTTCTGGAGCTGATCATCGATCCGGTTTGCTCCATCGTGTTTGAGGCTGAAGCGGCCGAGTCTCGTGTCATGCAACGTCCACCGCGTCGGCCTGGCACACCTTTGCTGTCCAATGGCTTGTTGGCGTGGAGCGTGGCTCAGGGGTTGTTGGTGTGGGCGGTGGTGGGCTTGTTTTACATGCACTTGCTGCAAAGCGGCATGGCGGATGATGTTGCGCGAACAGGCAGCTTTGTGGCCTTGGTCGCCTGCAACGTCGGGCTGATTTTGGCAAACCGGTCCATCCATAGCAACATGGTGCGGACCTTGTTGCAACCCAACCTGGCGTTTTGGTTGATGTTGCTGGCAACGGTGTCGATGCTCAGCGTGATGCTGTTCTGGCAGCCGGCGCAAAGCTTGTTCCGCTTTGTGGCGGTGCCCTCATCAACCATGTGGCAGGCTGTGGGAATGGGCTGCACGGTGTGGTTGGTGCTCGAAGCCAGCAAGTGGCTGCTGGCTCGTCGCGCTGCTCACTGAATCAACACATGCAGCAAGGCGACCAGTCGTGGTGGTCTCTCGACCGAGTCCAGCCAGTTCTTGACGACCAGGCCCAGTTCGGTGTCCCCTTCGATGGACAGGCGACGCTGAAAGAACAAGGTGTCGGCATCGATGTCGCCAGCGGCCATGCGCATGAAGTCGCTCAGGCTGGCGGCCAGTTTCAGTTGAGGTTCACCGCGCCACGAGGGCTGCAGGTGCGAGCCCTGGCAGGTAAAGCGCATGCTCAGACC
>JACCDG011237788.1_pt1 | contig 14090 bp, 13 predicted proteins | sample 7442471 | NCBI WGS metagenome assembly JACCDG01 (sample SAMN15323444, study PRJNA562643) | freshwater metagenome | isolation source: river surface water | place: USA:Blue River Watershed | collected 2017-08-17
ACGGACGCGGCCGGCTTGGCCGGGGCCGCGGGGGCCGCCCCCTGGGCGTGCTTGACCATCTCCCGGACGCGGGCCGCGTCCGCCGAGAGCTTGAACAGGTTGCCCCACCGGCTCGCCGGCTTGGGCGGCTCCGGCGGCTTGGCGAGCTGGAGCGGGGCCGGGGCCGGCGGCTTCGGCGGGGTGCTCAGCGGCTGCCCCTCGGGCGGCGGCTTGTACCCCGGGGCCGGCTGGCGGATGACGCCCTTGCGGCCGAAGTCCACGGCCTTCGCCAGCCCCGGCACGAAACTGGACCCCAGCTCGTTCGAGGTGGCCCCCCGGTGCGCGGCGTTCAGCAGCGACGACTTCAGCCCGCTCCCGTACATGTTGGTGATCGGGTCCGGGTCGTGCCGCAGGTTGTACATGCCGCGGATCATCTCGCTCTGGAACGGCGGCGGCTCGGCGTGGGTGGTGACCTCGCCGACCCCGAACTCCTCCAGGTCGCGGGCGACCGACGGGCGGATCTTGGTGCCGATCGTGTAGTGCAGGGTCGGCTTGTCGAGGTACTGGCCCATCGCCGCCTTGACCGGGCCGACGGTGTGCCCCTCCCGCGGCTTCCAGGTCCGCTCCAGGGTCGAGTACGGCACCACGTCGTCGGGGACGTGGTCGCCCATCTCGTCCGTGAGCCGGACGTGGTTGATGAGCCCGCGGGCCAGGATCTCGATGTTGCGGCGGTGGCCCTTCACCCCGGCCGACGCCAGGGCGTCCTTGAACGCCTTCACGAAGTACCGGCGGCCCTCCCCCACCCCCTTGTGCTCGACGATGGTGGCCGGGTTGGGGGCACCCTCGGAGATCACGTCGCCGGCCTCGACCGTGTCCCCCTTCTTGACCGTCAGCTTGAACCCGTGCGAGACGTAGTGCGGCTCGTCGTTGACGTACACGTAGTGCCCGCCCTGCGGGGCCGGCTCGATCCGCTGGACCACCCCGTCGTGCTCGGTGTGCGCGGCCCCGCCCTTGAACGTCTTGGGCACCTGGATCTGCTGGTCGATCGCCTGGAACCCGCTGACCGCCTTCTCCTGGCCGGCCACGCCGCCGGAGTGCTTGGCCGAGAGCTGGCCCTGGGAGATCGGCTCGGACAGGGCCTGGGCGGCCGTCAGCCCGACCATCTCGCCGCGGCCGGGGATCACGCCCTTCTCGCGGACGCCGATGTCGCGGGCGTACACCCCGCCGTTGGGGGTGCCGCCGACCATCGGCGACCGGACCAGGATGCGCTTGGTCCCGCCGGCCGTGATGTGCTTGAGGATCTTGGGGGTGAGGACGGTGTTCCGCTTGTACAGGACGGTCCCGTCCTTGGCCTTCACGTCGTGGGCCAGGAGCGCCCCCTCGTTGTCCATGTCGTCGGCGTCCATCGGCACGCCGCGGACCCCGCGGTCGAGCGGCTTGCCGTTCTCGTCCCGCTCGTCCTCCTCGTCGTCGCCCTCGACCACGAGCCGGTGGGCGACTTGGTTGAGCTGCTTGGACAGGAACCCGGCGTCCTGCGTGGCGAACTTGGTCGCCATGACCCCGCGGCGTGCGCCGTACGTGCCGGCCCAGTATTCGGCCGGGGACAGCCCCTGGCTGTAGCTCTTGAGCACCGGCAGGGGGATGACGTTGTCGTGGTGGTCGGCGTACAGCAGGTCGCTGCCGAGCATGCTCGACAGGTTCATCTTGTTGCCGCGGCCGGCCCCGACGAGCTGCATGGCGAGCGGGTTCTTGGCCTTGATGGCCTCGTCGTACACCTTCTGCTGCTGCTCCTCCATCATGCCGCCGACGGTGCGGACGATCAGGTCGTGCCGCATCTCGTCGGTGACCGGCTTGCCGCCCCACGTCTCGGCGTCGAGGATCTTCTGGACCTTGGCCTGGAGCTGCTGCTGGATCGCCCGGCCGGCCGGCGACTTCTTCATGTGGGCGAGGCCGAACGAGTTGCCGCCGGTCCGCGTGGCCGTCTCCCGGCCGATGTCGGCCAGCTTCTTCGACACCTCGCGGTACTGCTCGGGGTGCCGCTCGGCCAACTGGCGCATGAGGGCCTGCATGCCCTTCTTGTCGAGGACGCGGTTGTAGTCCCGAAGTGGCTCGGGCAGTGCCTCGTTAATGAGGAACTGCCCGGCTGTCGTACGGAGCATCCGTGCCCACCTCAAATAACGAAATTGAGCCCTTACTCTTTCGGCTGCTGCGGCACCTTCGACAGGTCGGGGCCGAGGCCGGCCAGCGTCTCCGGGCTGGGCGTGGTGCCGACGGGGGCGAGGAAGTCGTTGTCCTCCTCCGGCTCGGGCTCCGGCGGCGGGGGCGTGCCCCCGGCGGCCGTGCCGCCGGTCAGGGCGGCGTGCTTCTCGTCCTCCGCGTCCACCGCCCCGCCGGCCAGGAAGGCGTCGATGTCGAGGTCGTCGTCCGGGCTGGCCGCGACCTGCTTGGTGCCGCTGGCGACCGGGGCACCGAACACCTCGTCGGGGCTGCGGTTCTCGGCCGGCAGCAGCGCGCGGTTGGCCGTCTGGTAGTCCATGTTCCTGACGCCGACCCGGACCTCCCGCCGCTGGTCCTCGGTGATCTCCTCGCGGCTGACGGCCCCGTCCAGGGCCACCGCGATGCGGGGGATCAGTGTCTTGTCGCTGACGGCGATCTCGACCTTGGACCCGCCCAGGACCGCGGCCTTGGCCGCCGCCACGCCCTCGCCGAGGTACTTGGCGTCGGGGATCTCGATCAGCACGACGCCGTACGCCGCCGCGGCGGCCGGGTCCACGGCCTTGAACGGGAGCTTGCCCTGCGGCTTGGCGATCGGCTGCCCGGCCCCGGCCGAGGGCGACCCGCCGGTGGCGTAGTATTTCGCCGTGGTGTTGTCGTCCCGGTTGAAGTTCGGGGTGACCACCGGCGAGTACCCCGGCGGCAGCACCTGCCGGGGCTTGCGGGTGCTGTCCGCCGCCGACTGGGCGAACGCCGACCCCGGCTTCTTGTTCTTGTAGTATTTGTCCGTGTTCCGGTCTTGCGGGTCCAGGCTCATCTCAGCTCCCCTTAACCCCCGGGCCGGCGACGAGCCGTGCGCCCGCGGGCGGTTTCACCAGCTCCAGGGTGTCGCAGATCACGGTCTGGTTCACTCCGAGCTGACGCAGTACGTGGTTGAAGTTCTTGTCCTTGCAGTGGGCGACCTCCTGCGTCCGCCCGTCCCCCACCTCGGCCGCGACCACGATCGGGGTGGTGTTGTTCTGGCGGACGACGACCGCGGCCACGCCCGTGAGGACGATCGGCCGCAGCGTCCCGTCCGCCATGACGACTTGCACGATCACGCGGCGACCCTCGACTGGCGGAACTTCATGATGGCCGCCGCCCGGCTCGCCGCCGACCCGAGGCCGGACGTGTCGAACGCGGTGCCGCGGCTGTACCGGTCGCTGCCCTGCTTGGCCCCGCCCGGCGGCGGGCCGGCGGCCGGGTCCATCGGCGGCATCGGCGGGATGGCCCCCTGGCCGCCCCCGCCGCCCATGCTGGCGTCCTGCTGCCCGGTCTGCTGCTGGGCCTGGGCCATCGCCGTGAGCTTCTCGGGCGTGGCCGTCATCTCCTGGGCGCTGACCGGGATGCCCATCGAGTCGATGATCTTCGCCAGCATGTGCTTGATCTGCATGATCTCGACGTTCACGTCGATCTTGGGCTTGAGCCCGCCCGCGGCCGTCGCCCCGGTCTGGCCGGCCCCCGCCCCGGCCCCGCCCTGGAGCGCCTGAAGGATCTGGTCGAGCTTCGCCGTGAGGCCGGGGTCACCGCCCGACGGCGGCGGGGGCGGGGGAGCCCCGCCGCCCATCATCGCCGGGTCCATCGGCATGCCGCCGCCCCCGCCGCCCATCATCGACGGGTCCATCGGCGGGGCACCGCCCCCGCCGCCGGACGGGTCGCCGCCACCGCCCGACGGGTCGCCCGGGACGAACGCCTGCTTGTTGAAGCCGGTGCGGAGCAGCCCGCGGGTGAGCGCGAGCATCTCCGGGTTCACGATGTGGTCGGTGTTGGTGTGCATGGAACTCCCTTTCCGGTTGTGCCCGTCCTCCGGTCGAGTTTACCGGACCGGGGCCGCGTGTAGAAGCCCGAGGGGTCACCCCTCCATGATCTCGATCGGGTCGTCGGCGTCCACGTCGCCGCGGCGGATGGCCGCGATGGCGTCGGCTTTCTTGGCGAACACCCGCGGCCGGGCCTTCTCCTTCTTCCCGGTCGAGGCCGCGTACAGGCCCCCCAGGTACTCCTGGCTCGGGACGTGGACCGCCGACTTGAAGTCGGCCGGGCTCAGCAGGTTCTTCGACGGCATCATCCGCTCGTACGCCTCCTTCACCGCGTCGTCGGTGGTGGGGACGTGGAACTGCATGGCGTCGCCGTCGAAGTCCGCGTTGAACCCCTTCACGATGAGCGGGCTGACCTGCATGGTCGAGCCGTGGACCAGCCGCGGGCGGAACGCCATGATGCCGAACTTGTGGAGCACCGGGGCGCGGTTGATGAACACCGGCCGGGCCTCCATCTCCTCCAGCAGCATGTCGCGGGCGAGCGGCGACTTCTCCTTCACCGCCTGCACCGCCTGCGACAACGGCATCCCCCGCCGCTTCAGCCGGCGGGCCACGAACTTGCCGTACACGTCGAACGCCTTGTCCTCCGGGATGCCGACCGAGTCCATGTCGAGGTCCGGGTTCGGCGAGATCACCGCCCGGCCGACGTTGTCCACGGTCGAGGAGATCAGCTTCCGCTGCACCGTGCCGAACTTCGGCGAGGTGCCGAAGATCGACTTCAGGATGCCGCCGACCTGCTTCTCCTGGAGCTTCGGGCTGACCGGCTCGCCCAGCCCGGTCACGGCCTTGAAGGCGTGGTACGCGGCCAGCCGCTCGGCCCCCACCCCGTCGTCGCCCAGCTCCTTCTTCATCTCCTTCAGGTTCTTGTCGGCTTCGAGCATCTCCTTGTACATGTAGTTCGCGTCCGACACCAGCGGCGTGCCGGTGTCGCCCATGACGCTCACCGGGCGGAAGATGGGCGGCAGCACCGGCACCTTCGACATCATCCAGTCGGCCGGCGACAGGCCGGTCTTCTGGAGCATCTTCAGGTAGCCGAGCTTCCGCACCGCCTCGTCCCGCTTCTGCCGGCTGCCGCCGGTCATCTGCACCCGGGCCTTGGCGATCTCCCGGGGGACGTTGATCTTCTCCAGGGCGGCCCCGATCGCCTTCGGCCCGGACCCGTGGCCGTCGAGCGCGTGCTCCCCGGTCAGCACGGCCTCGAACTGCTTGCCGGTCAGCCCGAGCAGCCGGCGGATCGGCTCCTCCATGACCGGGTTCGGCAGCGGCTCGTTCAGCTCGATGGCGCTCCACCGGTTGCCGCCGTGGCCGCCGGTCAGCTTGGGGTCGAACAGCCCGCCGGCCACCGGCTCCATGTCCTTGTCGAACCGCACGGTGTCGCCGGACCGCAGCACCCGGTCCCCGGCCAGCTCGTCCACGTCCCGGCCGGTCATCCCCATGACGTGCAACTGGGCACCGTCGCGGATGACGTTCACCCCGGCCGCCTTCAGCGAGTTCACGAACTTCTCGTGGACCATCGGCACCCGCGGCTCGCGGGGGGTGAGCCCCTGCATGAACTGGAGCCAGTAGTCCTCGTTCCGCTGGCCGCGGACGGCCCCGGCGTCCCGCAGCGTCTCCGTCGCCCCGTGCGACAGCAGGGCGTTGACGTCGAGCAGCGAGATCCGCTTGGAGTTCGAGACGACGAGGCCGCCCACCAGGGTGTAGGTGTTGCTCGGCCGCACGGTGATGTCGTAGACATCGACCGTGCCGTCGTCGTTCGTCGGGCCGCGGTAGCGGCTGACCCGCGTCACCCTCACTGGCCGCCCCCCGAGTACGTCCGGTGCATCCGCCCGAACACGTTGCCGATCCCCTTGCCGACGCCGCCCATGACCGACCCCTGGAGCTGCTCCCGGATCGTCCGGCGGGGCTTGGGCGCGGGCGGCGGCTCGCCCGGCACCGGCGGCTCGGCCGGCGGCTCGGCCGGCGGCTTCTTGGCGAACGCCCCGAGGGCGGCGGCCGCGCCCAGGCCGACGCCCCCGAGGCCGAGGCCGGCCAGGGCCAGACTACCCGCCGACGCCTGCTTGCGGAGCAGGGAGGCGCGTGCGGCGGTCAGTGCGAGGCTCATCGTCCACCCCCTGAAGGTCGGTGCCCTCGGTGACCTCCCCGGCCAGGATCTCGGTCCCGTCGCGGAGGTAGAACTTGTGGTTGCGGGTCACCCCGATGGTGGCCCCGTTGTCGAACTCGACCTCGATCACGTCCTCGGCCGGCACCGCGTACTTGAAGTAGTCGGTGATCGGCTCCCAGCCGTACGCCCAGTGCTTGCGGTGGCTGTGCGGCTTCGACCCGGCGAACACCTCCATCTTGGCCCGCAGCTCGACCAGGGCGTTGATCGGGGTGAACAGGGTCTTCAGCGTGCCCGGGTGGCGGGTGCGGACGCGGGTGGGGCCGACGAAGCACCCCGTCTCGCCGCCCTTCGACGGCGTCTCGTCCATCCCGTACCCGCCGCTGCCCCGGCCCTGGCCCTTCGACTCGGCCGTGTGGTGCAGCTTCATGAAGAACCGCTCGCCGGTGGCGACGCCGCGAATCTTCCGCCCGCTGTCCGGGTCGGTCAGGTCGTCGAGATCCTTCAGCCCGTGCTTCTTCAGCTCCTGCTCGGCGTACTCCGTCAGGTCGTCGATGTCCTCGAAGTCCGCGATCTTCACCGGCTTGCCGGTCAGCCGGGCGATCTTCCCGAGCATGGCCTCGACCTTCTGGGCCGGGTTGGTCCGGGAGATCACCCCGAGGGGGTTGAGAAGCACCTCGAAGGGCTTACCGTCCGGGCCGTGCGGCATCTTGTGGTCAGGGACGATGGCGGCAACGACGCCCTTGTCTCCGTATCGGCCTGACATCTTATCACCGACCTGCATGCCGGCGACTGACTTGACCAGTACCACAGGCCCCTTCTTGCCCCGTACGACGTCGGTAACAACCCCGTTATCGTGATGCTTCCACAGTACGGTTGAGTCATTGAAGCCCGCCTGTCGCTGCTTGTGGACCTTGTTCTGGGCGCGGTCACGCTCCTTGGCCGCCAGGATGATCGGCTGCCCGTACTTGACCTCCTGGCCCACCTTGATGACGCCGTCGTCGTCGAGGGTGTCGAGCACCTTCTTCTCGAACTTCTGGGGGAACAGCGAGACGTACGCCTTCTTCCCCATCTTGGTCCGGTCGTCCACCTCGACGTCGTGCTGGTACATGTGCTCCGAGGACATCCGCTTCGCCATCGCCTCCGAGATGACGACGGCGTCCTCGAAGTTGTACCCCTTCCACGGCATGTACGCGACGCGGGCGTTGATCCCTAGTGCAGTAGCACCACCACCGTCGGTGTAGTTACTCCGTACCAGGAGCTGTCCTGGCTTGAAGTTGTCTCCAGGTTTGACGACTGGCGTCTGGTGGATGTACGTCTTCCGGTTGAACGGGAAGTGTTCGTACAGCTCGATGTCGTCGGTGGTGCCGTCGTCGTGCTGGACCCGCATGGTGCCGTCCGCGATCGACACCACTCGTCCGCCCTTGTCGGCTCGTACGGCTCCCATGTGGGAGCCGTATTCCTCCTCGAAGCTCTTAGCTCCACCGCTCCCCGGGACCGCTCCTTGAACCAGCGGAGATTCGCCGCCTTGCAGCGGGAGGGCTTGGGTGAGCATCCGGCTCGCCATCGCGACCCGCTGCCCTTTGACCATGCTCTTGAGCGGAACGAGATTGCCGAGCGGAGAGAAGGAGTCCTCAAAAGTCGGCAGTTCGAGATCGACCTCGTCGCGTGGGGCATAGGTGATCTTGCCTCCCTTCATCACCGGGACGCGCTTGGCCAGCCCGACGGCGGCCTTCTTGTACGCCTCGACGGTGGTCCGGTCCTGCGGGGTCGCGCCGCCGTCCCGCAGCCGCCGCATGGCGGCCAGCGCGGAGTAGCGGAACCCCGCCGGCAGGGTGGCCTCGTTCTTGAGCCGCAGGGCTCCGGGGAACGCGACCGCCATGTCCGCGACGTCCTGCGGCGACTTCCAGACCGGCTGGCCGGTCTTGAGGTCGCGGAACTGGGTGTAGATGCGGCCGTCCGGCCCCTTGCGGGCACCCCGGCTCATCTGCACGTCCACGCCCACCCGGAAGCTCTCCGGCGTCCGTAGCGGGTCCATGTACCCCATGTGGGACGGCTGCACCCCGCGGGCCTCGTCGGGCACGGCCTCGACGGACGGGATGCCGCCCTCGCCCAGCCGCGAGATGCGGCTCTGCTTGTCGAACACCTCGGCCGGGTTGATCTCCTCGATCGCCTGCCCCAGCCCCGAGCCCAGCAGGGCCTGTTCGAGCTGCGGGGACAGCGACCCCGACGGCATGTCCTTGAGCGACCCCTTGAAGCTGGCCTTCATCAGGAGCTGGCTGCGGAGCCGGCCGTGGTCGCGGCGGACGCGCTCGCTGAACAGATCCTCGGGGCCGAGGAACGTCTGGTAGGCGAGGTGGTCGCGGTCGTCCACGTCCTGCTCGCCGCGGCTGATGCCGAGCAGCTTCTTGGTCGCCGCCAGCATGACCTCCGGGGACAGGTTCGTGTACGGCTTGCCCAGGGTCCGCTTGGTGACCTCCGGGTCCAGCTCCATCTTCGCGAAGGCGTCCGCCAGCTTGGCGTTCGACGACCGCTCGTCGTCGTCCCCGTCGTTCACCTTGCCGTCCCCGTCGCCGTCGCGGGCGTCCGGCTTGTCCGGCTTCAGCAGCCGGGCCTTGAGCTTCTTGACGGCCGAGGCGTCGTTCGCCTTGGCGTAGTTGGTGGCGTACAGCTCGTCGCCCCACGCCTCCTTGATCTGGGCGTCGGTCGCCCCCAGGGCCTTCAGCACGCCCATGAGCGGCAGCTTGGCCTGCCCCACCTTCATGTGGAACGTGCCCTTGGCCGGGTCGAGGTAGTACCGGTGCGACACGCCCTTGCCGGGCATGATGTTGACGTGGGCCTCGATCTCCCCGTTGTCCTTCCGGCGGGCGAACACCCCGCTCCGCAGCCGCTGCTGGTGGCTGAGGGTGTAGTCGTTGCCGTTGTGGACGAACGTGCCCATCGACGTCAGGTACGGGACGCGGGCGATCACCTGATGCCGCTTGTCCACCACCGAGCCGGTCGCGTTGTCCACCAGCTCCCAGGTCGCCTTCATGCGGCGGGACAGGGTGCCGCCGGTGAGGAGCGCCTCCTTCCGCTGCTTGCGGGTGAACCGGTCCGGGTCGGCCCACTCCGGGCTCGACAGCCGCAGGGTGTGGGTCTTGTTCGACACCGGCTCCAGGCCCTTCACGGCCGCGAACACGTTGTCGTAGATGGCCTGCCGGGTCTTCCGGTAGTCGCCGAACTCGCGGAGGGTGTTCGGGTCGAACGGGGCGGGCGGGGCCGGCGGCTGCGTGAGGGGGCCGGACAGGACGGCGTCGGCCTTGTCCTGGACGAGGGGGGCCGCCGGCTGGGCGGCGGGCGGGGCGGGCTTCGGCGTGGGCGGCTGCGGCTCGGGCACGGTCCTCACCCTCGGTACGTTTTGGCGAAGTTGGCGTGGGCCGCCTCGGCCGCGGCGGTCAGCTTGGCGTACTCCTCGGCCGCCCCGGCCGGCTTGCCCTGGAAGTACGCCGCGTAGTGCGGGCTGCCGGGCCGGACGGCGTCGGCCTCGTACGGCTTGAACCCGAGCTGCTGGTGCTTGGCCATGAGGGCCTTCACCGCCGCCTGCTGCTGCTGGAACGCCGGCAGGTGCCGCGGGTCGGTCGGCGACTGGACCGTGAACCGCATCGGGCCGGCCACGCCCAGTTCCGGCGACGGCGGCTTCGCCGGGGCCGGCGGGGCGGCCCGCCACGCCGCCGGTCGTTCGGTGTTGAGCACGGCCCTGGTCCCCCGCAACTCGCGCTCGACCTTGGCCCCGGCGGCCGGGGCCGTAATACCGGTCTGGCCGTTGGCCGCCTGCCACCGGCGGTTGCCGCGGGAGTGCGACCAGTTCTCGCTCTCCACCCGCTTGCCGAGGTACTTGCCGGCCCGCTCGGTGAACCGCGTCAGCCGGTCGGCCGACGCCATCATGTCGGGCCGCTGGGCACCGGCGTGCGCCCCCCGCATGGACCGGGCCACCGACCCGGTGAGCGGGCCGGTGGCGCTGGCGAACGCGGTGGCCCCCGGCTTGGTGCCGATCACCTTGCCGCTGGCGTTCCGCAGCACCTTGCCGATCAGCTCCGGCGAGATCGCCAACTTCTCCAGCCAGCCCCCCGCACCGCCGCCGGCCGAGGGGCTCAGCGAAAAGACCGGTCCGCGGCCTCCTTGCCGGCGTCCAGGTCGCCGACGGGGGACGGCGGGGGCGGGTGGAACGGCTCCGCGACCGCCTGGATCTCGGGCGGGGAGACGTTGAACTTCCGCCGGTCGCGCCGCTGCATGGCCTTTTCGAGGATCGCCCGCCGCTGCCGCTTGCGGGCCTTGTCGTACACCAGGGCACCGGTCAGGAGGCCCATGCCGCCCGCGTACATGCCGTACATGCCGACCCCCTGGCCGGCGGCGTCGCCCAGCGAGAAGGCGGCCTTCTCGAACTGGTCGAACAGCGCGTCGAGGGCGGCCCCGACCTTCGCCATCGGCTTGGCGTCGGCGGCCGTCTTGGTCGGCCCGGTCCCGCCCAGCGGCTTGGTGTACTGGCCCATCAGGGCGTCGTGGAACTCCTGGCGGGCACCTTCGAGCTCCTGGTCCCGCTCCCGCTTCCGCCGCTTGTTGAGGACGTGGTCCACGCCCTTCCACCCGGCGGCCAGCCCGCCGACGCCCGCGGTCAGCATGGCCGGCCCGTACCACGGGATGCCGGCCTTGGTGGTGGCGTTGGCCCCGCCCAGGAAGTCGGAGAGCGCCCCCACCTTCTCGGCGACCGGGTAGGGCAGGGCGAGCGTCGGGCCGCCGGTCGGCCGCCGCTTGCGGGTGTTCCGCTTGAACATGTTGTAGAGGCCGACCGCCCCCCGCCCGGCGGCCCCGACCCCGAGGGTGGCGAGCGCCAGGTGCTTCACGTCGGCGAGCGCGTCGCCCTTCAGGTTGCTCGACGAGGTCTGCTGGACCGCGTTGGCGAAGTCGTCCAGCTCGCCGGCCTGCTTAACCTTGGACAACCAGTCCTTGCCCGGGTGTGCCACCTTGCACCTCCATAACGCCTGGGGACATGAACGGCGCGCGGTTGCCGTCCTCCATGTAGTATTCCAGCCACTCGACGTACGCGATGTTCTTGTCCGCCGGGTCGTACTCCCCCGGCCGCCGGATGTAGAGGATCTGGAACCACCCGTTCGCCGCCCCGTCCAGCACCGTGAGGTAGCCCTTCTTCTGCTCGGGCACCGTGATGTTGAACTTTTCGGCGTGCGGGTCCGCCACCTTGGTGACGCGGTCCTCGAACTCCTCCCCCATCAGCATGGGGGCGGGACCGCGGAACGGGGCACCGTCGAGCGTGGCCCGCCCCCAGTGGAGCGGGTTGCCGGCGGCGTCCTTCTGCCGGTTCATGAACCGGACCAGCGAGCTGGACATCAACCGCCCCCTCAGATCCCGAACTGTCGGGGCGGCTTCTGGCCCGCCTTGAAGTCCCGGACCGCTTTCTGCCGCCGCAGCTTCGCCGTCTCCTGGGCGTAGGTGTCGAGCAGCTCGTTGTTCTTGATCTCGTCCACGTCGGTGTCGTCGATGTCGGTCATCCGGCTGAGCCCGTACCCGGCCACGCCGCCGAGGGCGATGGGGGCGAGGCCGGCCAGCGGGATGCCGGTGGACATGACGGACCCGGCCGCGCTGCCGAGCCCGTCCATGAAGCCGGCGAACTTGTCGGCGGCGTACTTCACGCGGGCCTGGATCTGGTCGGCGGTCAAGCCTTCCTCGGCGCACCGGGCGAGGAAGCCGACCTTGAACGCTTCGCGGGGGGTGAGCACGGACGGCCCTCCTTGGCTCGTTTGACGCGGGTGCCGCACAGACTGGTCAGGAACTTCACCCAGCCGGGCGGCAGCGGCTTGGGCTCGGGTTTCGGGGTCGCCAGTTCGTACAACCGGGTCACCGGGCACTGGTAGGACGCCCCGGTGGTGCCGTACGGCCCGTAGTGGGGGAAGGCCATCACATGCTCACCCGACCGGGGACGACGACCGACACCGGGCGGCTGCGCCGCAGGGCGCGGGCGGCCGAGGCGTCGCCCGGCATGCCCTGGATCTGGGCCTTCTTGGCCAGCTCCACGGACCGGTCGATGATCCGCTGGAACTCGGCCCGGAGGTTGGCGTCCGGGCCGCTGTCCCGCTTGGCCGACGTCTTGCCGAGGATCTCGCACAGGGCGTTGGCGTGCCGCAGGAACTCGCGGACCGACAGCACCCGGTACGAGTTGTCGAGGCTGTCCTCGACCCGGATCAGCCCCCGCTCGGCCCAGTACCGGCACTGCCGGTCCACGGTCTTGTGGTCGTCGATCTTGTGCTTGCCCCGGATGACGAGGACGTCCGGGTCGTTGCTCGTGCCGCGGATGAACATCGGTGCCTCAATATCGAAATTGAAGGTCAGTACGGCCGCCAGTCGGTCGGCGTGGCGGGCGGGGCGGCGGGCGTCACGGCCGGGGCACCCGGGGGGACGGCCGGGGCACCCGGGGGGACGGCCGGCGGGTCGGCGAAGATCTTCAGCAGCCCGTCGATCATGCCGCTCACCTGCTTGAGCAGGGCGGACCGGATCGCCGGGTCGAGGAACCGCGTCTCGATGATGTTCGGGACGTACGGGATGTCGATCGGGGCCAGCACGTCGTCGTACAGCTTGCCGATGGCGGCCAGCACCGTCGCCTTCAGGTCGTCGTGGCTCGGATCGTACTCGCCGACCAGCCGCACGAGGCTGCCGGTCGCCCGGGTGATGAACTCGTACACCTCGGTGACGGTCCACCCGTCCACCTTGTACCGGCGGTAGTGGGCGAGGACGTCTTCGACCTCCTTGTTGAGGTCGGCGGCGGTCAGGGCGAGGTTGTTCCCGGCGAGCATGTGTCACCCGAATAGTTTGGGGATCGCGGCACCGATCAGGCCGAGGACGAGGTTGCCCATGCCGGCTTGGTTGGCGGTGACCGGGAGTCCCAGGGTCTTGTTCAACGCGGCTCCCACCAAAGCCCCTGTAACATAATCCTTCCCGGCGTTCATGGCTAGTTGACCGAGCTGGTGGCCGGTCGCCAGCCCGGGGCGGGAGTTGGGGTCGGGCATCTGCTGGGCGGCGTACAGGGCGGACATGGTCGAGGCGGCCATCGCCGGGCTCGCCCCGGTGTCCCACAGCGTCCGCCCCATCGAGTCGATGTTCACGTCGAGCGGGGTGGCCGCCTTGCGGGCGGCGAAGTTGCCGAACGTCATCGACTCGAACGCCGCCTTAACGTAGTGGTCCACCGCCGTCCGGTACATCACGCCCAGCTCGCCGGCCGCCTTGTAGTTGTCCGGGTCGCCCTGCGGCGTGGCCCCGCCGTCGAGCGGCGACGGGTCCACCAGCCCGGGGAGGCCCTTGTCCTTGACGTTGGCGGCGGCCCACGGGGCGGCGGTCATGCCGCCGGCCAGCGCCCCGGCCGTCATCAGCGTCTTCCGCAGCTTACCCTTCTGGAGCGGCAGCACGTTCTCGGCCAGCCGCCCGGCCCCGTAGCCCAGGCCGCCGCCGACGAGGGCGGTGGTGAGCATGGCGGCCAGCGGGCTCGGGGCGTTGGGGATGCCGGACGTGGACGGGAAGAAGTTGAGCAGCTCGCCGGTGGTGCGGACCGTGGGGCTGTACGCGACCTTCACCCACCGCCCGCTGGCCGCCTCCTCCAGCGGCAGGGGGACCGGGAACACGTTGTCCCGGCCGGCGGCCCGGCAGGCGGCCGTCTTGCACCGCAGGAAGTCCTCGCCGGGCGGGGCGTAGACGGCGACCACCTCGGCGACGGGGTTGTAGTAGTACCCGGCCGGGGTCCGGGTGTAGACGTCGGCCGCCGCCTTCTTGAGGGCGGCGGACGGTTCGGCGCAGGCGAGCGTCCACTCGTCCATGCGGTCGGGGACGTCGCCCCAGGTCAGGTCGTCGGCGGGTGCGGCCATCCTTGCCTCCTGTGGCCGTCATTCTACCGTGCCGGCCGG
>JACCDG011067437.1_pt1 | contig 14088 bp, 18 predicted proteins | sample 7442471 | NCBI WGS metagenome assembly JACCDG01 (sample SAMN15323444, study PRJNA562643) | freshwater metagenome | isolation source: river surface water | place: USA:Blue River Watershed | collected 2017-08-17
GATGGGTTCAGCAGACGTTGCGTTGTTGAACCGTGCGTGGAACTTGCCACCCTCGAACTTCAAATCACCTGTCGCAGCAAAGTTTGCGAACTGAGCGCAACTCTCAAACTCAGCATCATCAAACAGGGTCGTTGTTGCTGCTGCGCGGTACACAGCCGTAACGCGAGCACCAAGAGCCTTCGCACCATAGAAACGGCTACCGCGACTTGAGTCCAGCGAGTACGAACGACCCGCACCTATGACCACTGGGTCAATAAAGTCGCATGAGTTGCCGTTGTTCTCGCGCATCGCCACTGTGACCAATGTCGCGTGGGGCCAGTGGATGTGGGGCGTGATCTGCTGACGCCCACCCTGCGCAGTAGTGCGAAAGCCTGAGATGTTGAGCCCTTCAGCGTTGCCACCTGCAATCCCTGCATCGTCAATGTTGATCAGCGACATGTGGATGGGATCTACAAACGGGGGGCGTGTAGTCTGGTAATTCCACTGACCGACAAGGTTAACCAGGGCACCAAGACCCACTGCACTCGCCGGGGTGGCACGATTGCTTGCACCTGCGTATTCGACATGCTGCAATGTCGTGCTATTTGCAGGCTGCGTTGAAGATGGTGCAATCCACACGTAAGGGCTATACAGGTAGTTGTATGGTCGGATGCGGACGTTGCGCGTCGTGTTCATCACATAGTGCCCGTCAAGCAGGGCGGCAGGAACCGTCCCGCCGCTCAACGTGATGTTCTCACCTGCGATTGCATTGATCAGCCGCACAAAGAATGTGGTGGGTGTACCGTTGTATGGTGCAAACACGAGTCGGTCCCCGACCTTCCAGCCCGACGCGTCCTCGACCGTCACCGAGCCTGCACCAGATGCGACTGCCCCAACTGTCTTGGTCAACCCTGTCTTGGTTGCACCCCGGAAGTGAAGCCCGGTCCAGTTCGCACCTGAACTATTTGTACGCAGCCCGAACTTGGTGTTTGCCATCGTGGCTGAATCGTTCAGGAACAGCGTTGCAACCACCGCGTCAGGGATCGGATCAGCCACGGTGCCGTAGTCCAGCGTGCCCGTGTTGACATACAGATCGCCGCGCACACGCAAGCTACTGGACACTGCGCGACTGGCCTTGAGCGTGCCGTCGATCGTCAGTGCTGTGGTTGTGTCGTTGCCGCACACCGCAGTCGTGGTGTCCACCGTAACGGTATGCCCCGCTGCAATGGTGATCTTGTCACCCAGCGCGGGCACGACGCCGCCCACCCAAGTTGCGGTTGATGACCAGTTGCCGGTTGCGGCTGATGCGAAGGTTGCCATATCAGATGTAGCTCAAGCTGGCGCGGTTAGGCCAATCCGCAACGAGGTTCGCTGTCGCGGCCATGGTCTTCGCTGGTGGGTAGGTTGTGTAGTCCAGGCGCATGATCCGCGTGGCATAGCCGACATAGGCGACCGGGCGCGACGCGTCCACATTCAGGCTTGGCCCATAAGGGATCGCGCTCAGTCCGGCAGGACCGATCGGTCCTTGCTGGACCACCTCAATGAGGTCCGTAGGTGCGTCAGCGACCTCCAGAACCTCCGTCGGGCCGGCTTCCTGAACGACGAGGACTTCAGTCTCCGTGACGTACAGGACCTCGTCGGTCATCGCGTCACCTCGGGCGAGACGACTACAGCGCCGGAGATCAGCCGGCGCACGCGGCCATCCAGGTACACGATCTCAAGGTCGTACACGCCGGACACCCAGTTGATCGCACTGGTCTCAGCAGCTGTGAGGTTGAGTTGCACGGTGCCGGCTGCGCCGCCCAGGACGATGCGGCTGTTCTCGGTCGTCAGCTCCATCAGGTGGGCGACTGCGCCGACCTTGGAGCGGATCTGCATGCGGGCTGTGCAACCAGTCAGGTCGACGGGCAGTGCCACAGGCTTGCCGGCCTTCCAGTTGAATGTCTTGGCCAGGGTCTCGCCCTGGACGATCTGGAGCTTGTACTTGAACGCGGCCATCAGCAGCCCCCGTAGGAAGTAGCGCCGGTCGAACGACGGGCACGGCTTTGCTCGCCTGTCGACTCGTCGCAGTAAGCGGCGAAGCGACGCTCGAAGTCGTTGGCTCTGGTCTTGTCAATCGTTTCTGCGTCCTGCTTGAGGTACGCACGGGCCTTGACCCAGTTGAGCAGCGCGAGGTGGTGCTGCTCAGGCAATTCAAATGTGGAGTCCTCATCGGTGATGGCCGTCAGCGGCAGACGGAACACCGCCAGCTCGATGACCTCATCCTCCACGGGCGTAGGCCACACGCGGACCTTGCCCTCTTCGAGGCCCCACACAATGACCTGGACCCGCCCAGTGGTGCCGCGAAAGCGCACACCTTTGCTCTGGGCTGTCTCAGGGTTCATGATCTCGACAGGCTGGCCGTTGTCCGCATGGACCGCGATGCGCAGCTTCTTGATCTTGGTGTGAACGTCGTACCACTCGGTACCGGCAACGATAGGGAGCTGCGTGATCTCTGCTGTGGTCGCATCAGCGATGCCGTCTGTCTTGCGACAGAACATCACCTGGGCGTCGTTGAGATAGACGTAGAACTCCTCATCGGACCACAGGTATGGTTCGACGGTGTCCGCCATCTCAGAGCGGAAGATGCTGAGCAGCTCCCCGGCGTTCATTCTGCTTCACCCTTCACGGACTTGTATTCGTTCCAGGTGGTGACGCGTTCCTTGGCTTCCACAGGCCAGCCCAGCAGGCTGTTCAGGGCCTTGCCGTTCGGTGCGCCGGAGGCTGCGAAGTCATCGCGGCTACCCTTGAGCACGATCTTGTCAAAAGCGGCAAATATCGCGGCGCGGCGTTCGGCTGGGTCGTTGGGCTCAGCGTTCTCGGCCACTTCGGTATCAGGCAGCTCATCTTCAGGGATGGCGCCAGCGGCGATCACTTCGTCATAGCACTCGGCTGGGACGTGGGTTGCTACGCCTTTGACAAACTCGATCACATGACCACGGGATGTGGCGATGACGCGGTTGCGGTACATGGTGAATTTCATGGTCTCTCCTGGAAAGATGGGGCCGAAGCCCCATCAGGTTGGTCGATTACGCTGGTTGCAACTCGTTGGCGCGGCCAGTGATCGTGTAGAGCACGCGCACGGTGGCTGTACCGACGGTAGCGGCGCCGCCAGCGTTGGCGAACGTCAGGCGGATGTCCTCACCGTTGCCTCGGTAGCCGGTAGGCACCAGGGCTGTACGGGCTGCGGCCTTCAAGTTGGTCGCAGCCAGATAGCGGGTTGCCGACACCGAGTCGCCGACCGCCACAGTCGAGGTCGAGGCGTCGTTGGACGCAACTTCCACGGTGAGGTCGCCGCCGACCACAACCGCGTTAGGCGGCAGGTTGAGCGCGTCGAAGATGTTGGCAGCGCCAGCGCCGCCGATGGTGCGGGTCACGCCGTCAGATGCCACCATCGTGTCGGTGACGCTGAAGGTGAACTCAGCTTGCAGGGGGTACTGCAAGGTACGGTTCTTTTTCAAAAGTGCCATGTCAGGCTCCTTATCAATGGAAGGTTCTACTGAGGAGGGCCGGAGCCCTCCAGCTCATTACTGAGCGATGTAGCAGGAGATCACGCCGAAGTCTTCGACACTGTTCTCGTAGATGGTCTGGAACGTGGGCTTCTTGAAGCCCAGGATCTTGCCAATCGAGATACCTTGTTGGTTGTCGTAGTCGAAGCCCTTCTCGTTCCACTCAGGGGCGCCGATGTCAGCCATGCCCAGCGACTGAGCGCCGCAGAACAGGATCTGGCAACCGTCGATGGCACCGCCAGCACCCCACTTGGAGCCAGGAGCGGCACCAGCGGTGTTGTAGACGTGGCGGAACTCATGCAGGTAGATGCCGTCGATCTTCACGCTGGTACCGGTGAACAACGCGTCGTTCTTGTCGCGTTGCTGCGAGTGACGCAGGTTCAGCATGTAGTCAGGGTCCATCTTCAGCTTGGCCATGGCGCTAGGCGTCAGGAAAGCGTGGAAGGTCTCCTCACCACCTTCGCCGTTGACGCCACGGATGTAGCGGTCTTTTGCGTAGGCTTTCAGCTGGACCAGCATGTTCCAGGTTGGGGTGTCGGTGGCTGTCACGGCGGATGTGGCGGCGTTGGCCACCAAAGCCTTGGCAGTACCGTCCCAGCGCAGGCGGCGGTTGGCTGTAGGTGCAGACACGTCAGCGGCGTACTCCAAGAACGGCAGGTCGGAACCCACGCGGTTGGCGCCCTTGTTGGTCTTGGCGTAGCTCACACCCGACAGAGTCAGGAAGGCCAGCTGGTCGATACGGTCTGCCAGCCAGTAGGCCAACACGTCGCGGCTGTTGCCACGGAACTCAACGACCGACTTCTGATCAGCCATACGACCTTCGTGACGGTTCGCATGACGCAGTTGGTCGATGCGGATCACTTGGTCGAAGGACTGCATAGCCTCTTCGTTGCCTTCCAGGGTGCGGTCACCGGCCACGCCGTCGCCGGTCAGGTCGGCCAGCAATGTGATGACAGCGCGAGCGCCCTTTTCGGTCTTCTTCAACTCAGTGATGTGCTGAACCAGGGAGTTGGCACCCTTGCCCAGGAACTTGTTGACGAAGGACATGTTGCGGGCCTGTTTCCACAGGTCCTTAGACCAGACGGTCTTTTGCTCAGTTGTGAGAGCGGCAAAGTTGGTTAATGCCATTTGGCATCTCCTCATGCTCGAAGTTAGATATTCGACTTGCGTCGACTGCTTTCGTCGAGATGTCGCTCCGACACGCGAGGAGTGGAAGGGCTTTCGTGCCTTGCCTTACGATGGGTCGAATGATACTCCAAAAAAGAGAAACGACGCCAGAGCGTCGTTTCGTTCTTGAGCAGAGGTTCGATCAGATGTCGTCGCCGCGCAGGTTCTTGAGAACCTCGTCGGGCAGCTTGCTGAACTCGTCCTGGCTCATCCGCATCACGTCCTTACCGTTGAGGCCACCGCCCAAGGCGTCGCTGTTCAGGCCAGCCTTGGTCGTTGAAGGCGGCTGCTTGGAGACGGCTGCGGCTGTCTTCTTGGCGGCTTCCTTCTTGCGCTCAGCGGCCACGTCCTTGGCATCCACACGCGGGGCCACGGTCGTTGCGCTCTCTTGCTTGGTGGTCTCGGTAGGTACCAGACGCTTGACGGCTTTTTGTAACGCTGCGGTCGGTGTCAGGCCACGGGCTTCGTAGGTTGCCTTCAAGTCCACCACGTCCTGGGCCAGATCGGCGTCGTACGAGTCGTGGTCCTGGTTGAGCTGCGGGAACGACTCTTCGATACGCTCCAGGGCCACGGAGTAGCGCACGCGCTCGACGGCACGGGACTCGGCAGCAGCGGCCTTCATGTCGGCCTTGGCCTCAGAGACCTGGGCGTCCAAGGTGCGCAGCTCGCGCATCAGCTTGGCCGCTTCGTCGATGTCGCCATCGCCCAGGGCTGTGTGGTACTTCTTCTCCAGCTCCAGGATCTTGTTTTCGGTGGCTGTGATGTCCGCATTCACGGCAGCGACCTGCTGGCCCTGCTGGAACTTGGCCAGCTTCTGGGCCATCTCGTCGCGCTCGGCGCGCATCTTGTCCAGCGACGCCTTGTGGCGGCTCAGCGGGATGCGTGGCTCGCGCTTGCCCTTGGACTTGTCCTTGTCCTTGCCTTCTTCGTCGTCATCGCCCTCTTCGCCGTCCTTGGACTCACCGTCGGCCTTGGTCTTGTCGGCGTCCTCGTCTTCGTCCTCATCGTCGTCATCGTCGCCACCGTCCAGGTCCTTGAGCGACGGGGCCTTGTCGGCCTTATCGCCCTTGTCGTCTGCTGCGGTGCCGCCGTCGGCGTCATCGTCGGAGGGCAGGAAGTCGTCACCACGGTCGATGGCTCCGCCGCCTGTGCTGAAGTCCTCGCCTGCGGGGGCCATGAAGCGGTTGAAGATCCAATGTAGTTTGGGCATGTGTGTCTCCGGGGGATTTAACGAAGGCCCTTGACGGGCTGTCTGGCTTGGGGTTTTTGTGCAGCGGTTGCTGCGTTCGCTGCCGCCTGCATGCGGCGGTCGGCGGCTTCTTGCTGAGCCTGCTGTGAGCGCAGGGTCATCTCGTCGTTGTGCTCCTGGCGACTTTGGGCCATCTTCATGAAGTCCATCTGCTGGTTGTGCTGGAACTGACGCTCGGCCAGATCCATCTCGTGGGCAGTCTTGGCGACTTCATGGGAGTTGTCCTCGACCTGCTCAGGACCTTCAGGGGGCGTGTTGGCCAGCACCTGGGCCTTGACCATGGTCTCCTGGGTCTTGGCGCCCTTGAGCTGGGCGTCCGCGTGCTTGGCAGCTGCCTCGCCTTCGGTCTTGCTGACCTCGGCGGCCTGGGCGCGCTGCTGGAGCTGCCTTTGGGCCTGAGCTTCAGGGCTGGTCTGATCGCCCTGCATGCGCTTGATGGTGTCCTTCTTGTTCATCAGGCGGCTGGCGTCGATCAGCACGTCGTCAGGGATCTGGACTCCCAACTCCTTGAGTGCCACGGCTTGCTCGAACTGGCTGTCTTCCAAGGTCTCGCGGTGCGGCACGGATGAGATCACGACGCCGTACTCACCCAAGGTCAGGTCGTTGAGGACCTCACCCACGGGCGTGACTTGGTTGATCGTGAAGTCCTCTGTGGCGCCCGTGGCTGGGTCGGCCAGGATCGTCATCACGCGCTCTTCGGAGTAGAACTCCTGCACCAGATCCAGCACGTTACGGGCCAGGATGTAGTCGGAGCGCGTCAGACTGTCCATCGGCTTGGCCAAGTTGGACGAGCCGGCTTGGCGCTTCTTGTCGATGGCCTTGGCTGCGACGTCCTCGCGGTCAAAGCCCTGCATGGAGTCGCTGATGCCGGAGACGCTCTTGATGTGCTCTTCGGCCTTGTAGGACAGGCGGTCCAGGCCGGTAGGCACTTGGTTGGGCTGGATCTTCTCCAGGCCGTCCATCTCGTTGACTTCAACGACCAGACCGGTCTGCGCGCCCTTCTCTTCCAGCTCCTCGACCGTCATGTTGGTCAGGTTGCCGGCCTTGACCTTGTAGCCGGAGTTCGCGGTCGTGTTGATGACGTGCAACTCTTGGCTGGAGACCTTGTTGAGCATCTCCTGCGGGCCGAGCAGGTTCTCCACGAGGCCCAAAGTCGTGCCACGGCGGAAGAACGGGAAGTACGGCACCACGGTGAAGTGCTTGTAGGGGCTCCAGTCGTCGTGCAGGCGCACGTTGTCGGCGATCACGGTCCAGCGGATGCGGCGCACGAGCTTCTTGGTGACCTGGAAGCCGAACTTCTCGACGAACCACGCGATCTTGTTGCGGTCGAAGTCCTCCGGGATGGCGCGCATGTCGCCGGTCTCGGGGCTGACGAAGTGTTTTTGCGTGTCCAGCATCCGATACTGGCGGTCCACCAGCCGGATGTTGCGCTGCACGGAGCTGAAGTCATAGCTGCCGGCGTACATCGGGTTGAAGCGGTCGCCAAAGCGGTCGCGGAACGCCTGGATGGAGTCGTAGCCGTACGGGAAGAAGCTCTGCTCGCGGTTGCGCAGCAGCTCAGCGTCTTCCTTGTTGAACAGCACCGCGATGTCGTCCGCAGTGACCCACTTGGTCGTGAAAACCTCGTTCCAGGTGTCTGGGTCGTAGTCCTCGCCGTCCGGGTCGATCACCACGTTCTTGGGGTTGATGTTTTCGATGCACACCTCGCCCTGCATGGAGTCGCGGTAGTCCAGGCGGACGTCCAGGAAACCACGGCTGGTGATGATCCCGTCAGCGAACATGTCGCTGCGCTTCCAGTCCAGCTGGTTGTTGTCGGCGATCTGCTTGAACACCTTGTTGAGGATGTCCGCAGTCTCTGCCGGCGCACCATTACGGGGGCGGAAACTGGTCTCGGCGCGGTTGAAGATCTGCTCGCCCATGACGGTGGAGATCGTCGACAGGATCTTGTTGATCGTCAGCGCCGGCCGACGCACGTTTTCAAGGCGAGCCTTGTCGGCGCGATCCCACTGATCGCCCCGAAAGAACGCGTCGCACTTGTCGGCTTTTTGGACGTAGGCGGAGTGGCCATTGTCACGAGCCCACGCATAGCGAGTCCAGACCTTCATCGCGGTGTCGGTGTCGATCGGCATCTTAGATCTCCGTAGGCATCTTGTCTTTCTTGCGCTCGTCGCTCACAGCACCATCCCCTTGAGGCCCAGGTACAGCTCGATGAGGTCTGGCAGGGGCAGCAGCTCCAGCTTTTCACGGCTCCAGCGCCACTGGTCCTGAGGCAGGACCGCGTAGGAGGCGGAGGCGTCGTGGTAGGCGATGCCGGAGCGCTCAGCGCGCAGGGCCACGCCCAAGTTGGGGAAGCCCACGCCGATGATGGCGTCCGTGTAGAGCATCTGAGTCATCAACTCAGCGTCCGTGGCAGCGAGTTCGACTGCCGATGTGGGCTGGCCGGTCAAGCTCCCATGAAGCTCGTCGCTTTGCCCATTGAGTTCAGTTTGTCCTTCCACGACTTCGGAGCCTTCGCTTGCTGTTGGCGGGGAGGCTCGCGCCCCACCACCATGGTTGCCATCCAGGCCAGCGCGTCGACTTGGTCATCGTGTACGCCAGCCGGGAACCGGAGCATCTCCGCACGAGCGGCGTCGAACCACTGCGCACCATCAGCGAAGCTCACCATCCCCTGCTGCATGCGCCCTTGCAAAGGTCTTGCACGGGCCATCTTGTCGGTGATGGGTTTGAGGAGTTGAGTCGAGGGGTAAAACTTCCGCTCTCGCATCCGCTTCTTAAGAAGAGATTCGATTGCGCGGAAAATTTGACCGTCCTCGAAGCCCAGAATCAGGTTCGGACTATACCATTTCTGACAAAGATTTAAGATCGACTCGACGATGAACATACCGTCCCCGCTCTTAAATCTCATCACCTCGGCGACGTGCAACACGTCGTTCTCATCCTGCAAACCGACCACCCCGACGGTGTAGTCGTTTTGCTTCTTCTCGCTGATGGCGAAGTCAAAGGCCACGTACACGTTGGCCTTGCGCAGCGGCGGCAGCGGGGCGAGGCGGAAGTGGTCCTTGGTGAAGTAGGCCCCGTCGTCGGGCACCGGGTTTTGCTGGTACAGCGCAGCCCAGAACCGTGGCGGGATCGTCTTGCGGATGGCGTGCAGCTTCTTGGTGTCGTAGCGCTGCGGGTGCAGCGCCCCACCCTTGCCGCGCAGGAAGCGCAACCCAGTGAGGTCGACCTTCTGAGCGGCGGCGCGGGCGTGAGCCTGGAGCGGTTCGTAGGGGTCGTAGGTCGTGGGGTCGACGTTGTGGCTGACGTACGTGATCAGATCCGACTGAGTGTCCAGGTACTCGTCGTGCTCCGCGATAGCCGGGTACTTGACCAACTCGAACTCGTCTGACTCAGGATCGCTGGACATGGCGGTCTGGAGCTTGCCGGCCAAGTCATCATCGTGCCACCAAGTCTGAATGACCAGCACGCCAGCGCCAGGAGCCAGACGGGTGTAAGCAGTAGAGCCATACCAGTCCCACAGCTTTTCGCGCACGTCCGGGCTGTCAGCTTCTTCGGCGTTCTTGATGGGGTCGTCAATGAGCAGGACGTGAGCGCCCTTACCCGTGATACCACCGCCCACACCAGCAGCAACGTAGCCGCCGCGAGAGCCAGCGATCCCCCACTCTTCATTGGCCTGGAAATCCGGGTGCAGACGGGTGGTGAAGACGGACTGGTAGGCGGGATCATGCAGGACCTCTTTGACCTTACGGCTGAAGGACATCGCCAGCGACACGTTGTACGAGCAGGCGATGATTTCGTGGTCGGGGTGGTGCCCCAGGTGCCACGCGGGGAACATGCGCGAGGCGAGTTCGGAGTTGTGCGTGAGCAGGTACCCGTGCCCGACGAGGTACTGGTGGTCGGCGGCGGCAACTTGGATACACACCGTATCGCCCCGCCCAGCTGGGCGGAACGTCAGGAACCGGTGGGGTGTACGGGCGTTGTCGCGGCATCGCGCCGCTTTACGGGCCAGTCGCGCAGCGCCCTCCATGTAGAACATGACGCGGTACTTCGGCCCGCAGTCACGTCCGTCGAGCGTCGCACGCCCGTGGATCAAGGACGCCTTCACGCCCAGCGAGCGCACCAGCTCCAGGGCACCCAGGGCAAGGGCCTGGGAGGTCGAGCAGAACTCGACCTGCCCGTCCGGTGTGACGTGCCCATCTGTGTCGATCAGCCCCTGCAACAGGGCCACGCGCTGCCAGGGGGCGGCGGTCAAGTACGACTGAGGGATGCGCTTGTCGCCGAGCAGCCGCATGGCGCGCAGCGGCTCCAAAACCCCAAGCAAACCGAACGTCCCAGTCGTCGCCCGGTCACTCGTGCGTACGCCTTCGGACTCGACCGCAGCGCGGATCTCAGCGAAGTCCTGCGCACCCTGCGTGATTGTCGCGTGGTGGCTGCACCCATCACCCAACCAGACCCCCAGGGTGTATGGCGGGATGGGCAGTTCAGTCTCCCTGTACTGGGCGTGCTCGTAAGTCTGGAGCGCAGGAGCGCGGGAGGAGCTGCGGGACGCGAGGTACTTCGTCGACTTCGCCTTATACACAGGGCGCTTACGGCACAGGCGCACGGTCCATTCGTGCTCTGCGTCCACCGTGACTGAGGCGCCATCGTCGGACGTCACCTCAAACAACTCACGGTCTTTCCACACGGGGGAGACCGCCACGACCTGGGTGGGCTTACCGTCCCGACCAAACACAAAGTCGCCGGGGCGCAAAGTCTCGATCGGGCGGAACCCCAGCGGGGTAGGCACAGGTGTACCGACGGCGCAGGCTTTCCCGTGCCGTGGGGGCATCAGGATCATCAGTCGTGGGCTCAGGCCCTTGGCCACGTCCTCGGAGAAGCGCTCCAGGCGGCGGGCGATGTCGCGGTGGACCCAACCGGCGTCATACCGGGGGTTTATCCGCTGGGTAAACGGGATCAGGCGACGTTTAGCCAGCACACGGGCAGCGAGTTCAGCCTGGGCCGCTGCGATCTGGGTGAGCTGGGGGTTAGAAGTTGACGACGCGGGCGACGAGGAGGTCTGCGGCAAGGCTGTCTGCGGCTTGGCGCTCGGCGAGGCGACGCTCTTGGCGGTAGGCGAAGAGGACTTGGTCTGCTTCGGAGCAGGCTTCCCAGTCGAGGGCGCCGCCGCTTCGTGCTTGGCCGGGGCCTTGCGACTCTTGGAAGAGCTTGCTGTAGGCGCGGTCGTAGGCTTGGACCCAGACGCGGACTTCTTCTTTGGGGGCTCGGGAGGTGTGCTTGGCGCGGAGCGAGTTGTTGCGGTACGTCGGGAGGGGGTTTCCGACGAGCCTTTCCGTGAGGTTTTCGTAGTCGAGGCCATCAGACCCCCGGATCGTCGTCAAAGTCGCCCCCTGGGGCCATTTCAAGGGCCTGCTGAGGGGTTAGGGCGTTCTGCCCTGCCTGCAAGCCTTCCGTGACCAGTTTGAGCAGATCCTCATCCGACATGGACTCCAGGCGCTTGACAGCGATCTGGCCATTGACGGACACCTCAATCTTTTGCTTGACGGGCTCGTAGTACCCGCACATGCGCCCGATCTCACGGGCAGCAGACACCATGGATGCCGGCTCGGCCATCATCTTGGCCATATCGAACGCCTCCAGGTGCATGTCCATCACCTTCTTGCGCGTCATCTGGGCGGCGTCCTCCCACTTGGCCTTGATCCGGTCGAACTCGACCAGGATGTTGGGCATCTTGGCCATGCGATAGCCGTAGCTGGGCTGCTCGTTGTAGCCCGCACGGGCCATGGCGTTGGGGATGGAGTCACCCTCTGCCCAGAACTTCACGAACGCCTTCTGCATATCCGTCAACGGCTTGTTGACAGGCACGAGCGCGGCAGCAGCCATGGTCGTGGTCTCGCGGCCTTTGAGGGCTGCGATGTTGGATTGCTTGCCAGCGTCTTTGTTGCGCTGCTGGGCGGATGTTCGGGCAGAGGCCATGGGCCGGGATTGTATCGGATCGAATTACGAGATACGAGTGGATCCGGTCGAAAAAATTTTGGCAAAAAATTTTAGATGCACGGTTGCGTGGACCCTCCCCCTCCCCCCGTCACGAAGGGCGGGTCACTTCGGATTCGCCTCGCGCTTGGCCAAAAAGGAGTCTCTTGCCCTGCCCCCACTGCGCGCTCTTGCCTGCATACCAGCCAGCAAGCTGTCTGGTTTGGTTGCGTTGTGCATCTCAATCACTCACACATTGGAGCACACCATGAATTGCATCGAACTGGACATTGAGCACGTCGTCGCCGATGAAGCGTTTGACATTCACCCACCTCACCCAGACGTCCAGATGAGCGACGCCGAGCAGGAAGCCCAAGACCTGGAGCTGCTCGGTCGCTACGCCAAGGACGGCGATCCAGCGTTCTTGGAACTCTCGGACGAGATCGCCAGCAGGCACCGCGAGATGCTCCCCCGCCCGCCCGCCGAGCGTCTCTCCGACATCCCGTTCTAAACAGCCCCGAGCAGCAAGCTGCTCGGTTTGGTTGCGCTTCATGTCTTCAACCTTGTTCATCTATATAGGAGCTACACATGACTACTACCAACAACACATCGTTCGGCATCACCGTCGGCCGCGCTCTGGGTAACGCTGCTGCGTACGGGGTCCACGGTGCGCTCAGCGTAGCGCAGTACACCGGTCAGTTCGGCAAGGACGTCGCCGCCGGTGCCACCGCTCAGTACGCGACCAAGGCGGAGGAGCTCAAGGCTGCGCGCATGGCTGCATTCCTCAAGGCACGCGCTGCGCGTGAGGCACAAGCTGACATCACCGAGGTCGTCGCTGCACCCGCACCGGCCAAGGCTCAGCGCAAGGTCGCCGTGCGCAAGGCCACAGCGTAATCAAACACCGATGCACACCGGGCCGGGCAGGCTCAGTGTGCATTGACTCCAACATTGACATCATGGGGAATGTTATGGACCTGGGCAAAAAACTCAAGCGTGAACTCATCGCGATCGTGGTGGCGCAGTCTGCTGAGATCAACGCGTTGCGGGAAAGACTCGAAGCACGCGACAAGTTCGAGGCAACGAAGGGCGACGTGGGCCGGGTACTGGCCCAACGTGGTGTGCGCAACACTCAGCGCATCGTGTGCGAGTTCGACCCCGACGTGCCCGGCAGCTTCGCTGCTGCGACGACTCGTGCGCGGCAATGTGGTGGCGTCGTGCGGAGGGCCGGATCATGATCGACGCTGTCTTCATCTTCGGACTGCTGAACGTCGCATTCGAGTTCATCTTGCTCAGTATGTTGAAGCCGCGCACGCGGTTGCGACTGCTCGGCAACGAGGCGCAATGCACTGTTCTTCACTTTATTTGCCTAGGCATGAATCTCGGGATTCACTGGGGCACGTTGATTGGCACGATGAGCGGAATCTTCTCGTTCATCTGCTCTATCGGCACTGTTCATATCGCTCGGCTTGTGTTCGGGCAGATCAAAGAGGACCGCTTCTACACACGCGGACTCATGAGCTATTCACGGGAGGACATCGCATGAACATCTACTCCGCACGCATCACGCTCGACGACGTGCATGCACCTACTCCGCACCTCATCCTTGATGTGCAGATCAACGGACACACGCTGAGCATCGACATACGCGGCGAAGAACTCGCTGAGTTGCTCAGCATCTCGCCACGTTTCTTCGGCATCACAAGTCGCGTGTCATTCACAAAGGACATCACATGAAACTCACATTCCAAGCTACCGACCTGGACATCATCGTCACCACAGACAAAGACGAAGTGATCTATTCGTATCAGGCCAAAGACATCAAAGCAACATTCAACACTGCCACTGGCCTGCAAGCACTGATCGAGTTGATGCAAACCGCATCCCGCGCTCGTGACCTCATCAAACAGGAGATGCAATGAACTGCACACGCCGCCGCATCGTCATCAACCAAAAGCGCACGTTCCACACCGAGATGGTCTCACTGACCACGTACGAGGAAGAACAGCGCGATGTGGCTGACGACAGCACAGATCCATACGTGGTGCTGCGCAACAAGACCAAAGCATTGGCTGAGTTGTTGCACTGCGATGAAGCACAAGCGGAGCGAATCATCTTGCAGCGCTGCGACGTATGAGCCTAGCGATCTGGACTCGTTCCAGATCGGTGTGTTCACAC
>JACCDG011073010.1_pt1 | contig 14085 bp, 12 predicted proteins | sample 7442471 | NCBI WGS metagenome assembly JACCDG01 (sample SAMN15323444, study PRJNA562643) | freshwater metagenome | isolation source: river surface water | place: USA:Blue River Watershed | collected 2017-08-17
AATAAAGCGGCTTGTTCCAACAATAAAAATTTAGGGTTTAAACATCTATGGCTAATACCAAATCTGCGAAAAAGGCCGCCCGGGTCGCCGTGCGCCGCAAAAAAATAAACACCGCGCGCAAAGATAAAATGCGCCTTGCGGTTAAGAAAATCGAAACCGCGATCAAGGCGGGCGACAAGGCAAAGGCCAAGGCCGCGCTGCAGGCGGGCCAGCCGGAACTTCACAAAGCCGCAGGCAAAGGCCTGATCAAGAAAAATACCGCAGCGCGTAAGCTTTCGCGCCTTTCCGCCGCGATCAAGAAATTGCCCGATAAGAAATAACGGCGTTTGCCGCTTTCCGATACAAAACCGCCTGGCATCTGCCGGCGGTTTTTTTGTGCCGCGAAAAGAAAAAAAGAATTTGAAAAATCGCCTTGAAAGATTTTTCAAAAAAAGCGTTTTGTTAAGCAAATTCCGCTTGCAAATTTCCGGCGATGGTTCTTAGTTTTTGCAAGTGCCTCGTTTATCAGCAAAAATTTTTGTCAATTATTTTTTTTGCCTTTTTGTGAGATTTTTTTGATACCACACCCTTGCATTTGCTTTTCAAAGGTGTAGAGTGCGCCTCGCTCCGAGGTTGGTTTTTAAATCCTCTCAGCGCCGATTCCAAGGCTTTGCGGACAACGCAAAAAGGCGGTTTTTCAAAACCACTCTTTGTTCTCCGCAAAACCCGAAGGCCGGATGCAAAATTTCCCTTAAAACAGTTTTTTGGCCATGTCGCCGAAAAATGTGTTTTCAAGAAATTTGCAAAAAGCCGAAAGCCGAAAGGACAGGCCGCGATGCGGCCGGGACTTTAAAAGCAAAAGCAAAAACGGCAGGATATTGGCGTTGCGTTATGGTTTGACCGGCTAGGGGCGGTTCGGCATCTTGTCCGGGCGGCCGCGAAATTTTCAAAGCCGCATTTATAGGGGCGCTTCACGCGCCCTTGCCCGAAGGACAAGACAAAGAACCGACCCGGCAGACCTTTGAGCGAACGGCTTTACCGCGCAAGGCAATGGTCGCAAGGTGCGAAAAGCCGCCAACCCGTCAAACCCAAGCAGGGAGGTTTACGTGTATCAGTCAATCCGATACGATTCCATCATACGCCATTTCAACCGCCATTCACGGCTATGTTCCGCGTCGGCGCTCACCGTTTCCGTGCCTTTTTCGGCATGGTCTTTGTCATTGTCCTAATAACTATAATACAGGAAGGTTTTGCTAATGGGCCGTTATGTTGAAAATGCGTGGCGTATGGATGCCCGCAACGCGTCGTGGAATAACAATAACAACAATATGAACGTCGCGATCGACATAGACCCGCAAAAGCTATCGGCCATGTGGTCCAAGGTGCGCACTTCGCTGCGCGCGGAAATCGGCGAGGTCGCCTTTAAGAACTGGGTGCAGCCTTTGTCGCTGCTGCAAGTGCAAAACACCACCGTGCAAATGACCGCGCCTAACCGCGCCATCCGCGATTGGGTGCTGTCGCGCTATGGCGACAAATTGCGCCTGTTCTGGGTCGAACAATGCCCCGGCCTGCGCGCCATCGAAATCCAGGTCGCAAGTTTCGGCGAACCTTCCCAGCAAACCTCCGACAAAAAACGCCCTGGCTTCAAGCCCGGCGTGATCGAGGGCGGCGCGCAAGACGCCGGGCAACAGGCGTTTTCAGGCCAAGGGCCTTTGGACGTATTGTCCATCGGCGCGCCTTTTGACCCGCGCTTTACCTTTTCGCATTTCGTCACCGGCCCTTCCAACGAGCTGGCCTTTGCCGCCGCCAAGCGGGTCGCCGAATCCGACGGCGTGCCGTTCAATCCGCTGTTCCTTTATGGCGGCGTAGGATTGGGCAAAACCCATTTGATGCATGCCATCGCCTGGGAAATCCAGAAACGCAACCCGGACCGCAAGGTTTTGTACCTTTCGGCGGAAAAATTCATGTACCAATTCATCCGCGCCATCCGCCAGCGCGACACGGTCGCGTTCAAGGACATGCTGCGTTCGGTCGACGTCTTGATGATCGACGATTTGCAATTCATCAGCGGCAAGGAATCGACCCAAGAAGAATTTTTCCATACTTTCAACGCTTTGGTCGACAACCAAAAGCAAGTCATTATTTCGGCGGATCGCGCGCCTGCGGAACTGGATGGGCTTGAAGAACGCATGCGCTCGCGCCTGGCTTGGGGGCTTAGCGTCGATATCCAGCCGAGCGATCCCGATCTGCGCCTTAAAATCCTGAAATCCAAGTCCGAGCAGATGAAATCCCGCGTGCCGGATTCGGTTTTGGAATTCCTGTCGCACAAAATCACATCCAATGTGCGCGAGCTGGAAGGCGCGTTGAACCGGCTTGTGGCGCACGCCACCTTGGTCGGCCGCGAAATCACGCTGGACAACGCCCAGGATTTGCTGCGCGATTTGCTGCGTTCGTCCGACCGCCGCATCAGCATCGATGAAATCCAGAAAAAAGTCGCGGAACATTACAATATCCGCCTGTCCGACATGCACTCGCCGCGCCGGGCACGGGTTGTTGCCCGCCCCCGCCAAATCGCGATGTATCTGGCCAAGCAATTGACGCAACGCTCGCTGCCGGAAATCGGCCGCAAATTCGGCGGGCGCGATCACACCACCGTCATGCACGCCGTGCGCAAAATCGAAGAGTTGTGCGGACAAGACAGTGGATTTGCCGAAGACGTCACGCTGTTGAAAAGAATGCTGGAACAGTAATAAGGGCTTATAGTTCTTGTCATCCCGGCGCAAGCCGGGATCCATAACCCCGTTTTTTATAACACACAAAATATATGGATTCCGGGTCAAGCCCGGAATGACGAATAGGGTACAAAGTAACGGCTTTGACGCACTATCTCCCCAAAAACCGCCCCATATCGTGCAAAGCAAGCCGTAAATGGCGCCGGCGCTGCGCCTTGCCGCCGCGCAGGCTTTGCCAGAAATGCTGCCCCGCCGCCGCAAGCCGCATGGGCTTTGCAATCCGGCCGGTTTTGACATTGCGGTAAAAGCGGCGCGTGGTATCCGTTTCCAAATCGCCGGACAAGGGCAAATGCGCGACGACCCGATAAGCCGATATGATTCTGCTTCTTTCCAAGGTGACCGCATATTGGCGGAAACACATCATTCCCCCAGCCGCCGTGCCGGAGGCCGTTGCGGCAAAACAAATTACCCCCAAACCCATCGCCGGCCATGTCAGCATTCCGCCAAGGCCAAAAACCAGCGCTCCCGCAATCATCCAGCATATTGCGGTTTTTTTCATTCTTTTGGGACAATGGGCGATATCGAAATCAATGCGTTGATTGGGCAATAACACAGGATCAGGATGACGCGGCAAAGCGCCTTCGTAAAAATCCCGGTTCATCAAATCGGCGGGTAAGCGAGATGGCATAACGTTCCTGGCGGCATAGAAGTCTTGCAATAGTTGTTTCCTTATAAAATACGAAATTCTGCCGGTCAATAGCGCATCTTATCCCCATAAAGGCTTGGCTTGCGCCGGGCAAAGCGCTTCTTGGCAAGGGGTTAGTTTGCCGCTATAACTGGCCTTTACGGCGCGGGCCATGTGGCCAAGCGCGCCCTAAGGAGCAAATCCCATGAAATTCACCATTGCGCGCGAAAATCTGCTGAACGCCTTGTCCCATGTGCAAAGCGTCGTTGAAAAACGCAACACCATTCCAATATTGTCGAATGTGCTGCTGCGCGCCGAAAACGGTAAGTTGTTTTTGACCGCAACCGATATGGATCTGATCATCGCGGAAACCATCGCGGCGCAAGTCGAACAAAACGGTTCCGTCACCGTGCCGGCGCATACGCTGTATGAAATCGTGCGCAAATTGACCGAATCCAGCCAGATCGAGTTTACGCTAAAGGACGCGCAGCTGGCCGTAAAATCCGGCCGTTCGCGCTTTGCGCTTGGCACTTTGCCGGCATCGGACTTTCCGTCTTTCGACAACAAACCCTTGCTGCATAAATTTTCGTTGCCCGCATCGGATTTGCGCGGGCTGATCGACCGCACCCGCTTTGCGGTCAGCCAGGAAGAAACCCGCCACTATCTGAACGGCATTTACGTGCACGCGACAAAAACCAACGAATTGCCGGTGTTGCGCGCGGTCGCAACCGACGGCCACCGCCTGGCGCGTATCGAAATGCCGCTGCCCGACGGCGCGGCGAAAATCCCCGGCGTGATCATCCCGCGCAAAGCGGTTAACGAACTGCGCAAGCTGATCGACATGTCATCGGCACCCGTCGAAATTTCGCTGTCCGAAACCCAAATCCGCTTTACGCTGGACGGCATCGTTATGTCGTCGAAATTGATCGACGGCACCTTCCCCGATTACGAACGCGTCATCCCGCAGGACAACACCAAGATGATGGTGGTCAACCGCAAGGAATTCACCGAGGCGGTCGACCGTGTCGCCACGATCTCCACCGAAAAATCCCGCGCCATTAAACTAAGCCTCAATCCGGGCATGCTGGTTTTATCGGCGCAATCGGCGGAATCCGGCCAGGCGACCGAGGAAATAGAGGTCAAATACGACGCCGAGCCGATCGAAATCGGCTTTAACGCCAAATATCTTTTGGACATCGCAAGCCAGATCGACGCCGAGGGCGCAAGCTTTGCGCTTAATGACGCCGCCTCGCCGACCATCGTGCAAGACCCGGCCGACGCCAGCGCGCTGTACGTCTTGATGCCGATGCGCGTCTAACAGTGTACAGTGACGGTGACCAGTGACCGGTGCTGCAAGGAATTCTTTCAAGCACTGCTCACCGTCACCGGTCACAGTAAGCCGGCTGCATCTTGCGGCCTTCCGCAATCATCAAAATCTTTCTATCCAAACGAATGGCCAAAGCGTCGTCTTGACCGGCCCGAACGGCGCGGGCAAAACCAATATTCTCGAAGCCATATCGCTATTCGCGCCGGGTAAAGGCCTGCGCAACGCCAAAATGGCGGACTTTTTTTATCGGGATAATGGGGATTGGGGTAATGGGGTAACGGAAAATTCCCTATCCACTACCCCACTACCCCACTACCCTACTACCCCTCCCTGGTCCATCGCCATCGACCTAACATCTCCTTTTTCCCAAAATCGCCTCGGCACCGGATCGAATGGCGGCAACAAGCGCCTGCTACACGCCGATGAAAATTCCATTTCCCAGGCCGAGCTTGGCGATTATCTGTCCTTGGCCTGGGCGACGCCGGATATGGATGGGCTGTGGCGCGGCGCGGCGTCGGCGCGGCGCAAATTTCTAGACCGCCTCATCTATGCGCTTTATCCCGATCATTGGCCGCTTTTGGTGACGCTGGACAAGGCGCGGGCCGAGCGCGCGAAATTGCTGTCGGATGGCCGCATGGACGATAACTGGCTTTCGGCGCTGGAACTTGCCATGGCGCAGGCCAGTATCCCCATCACCCAGAACCGTTTGCGTTATATCGAATCTTTGAACCGGCATATCAATGATTTCGTCCCGGATTTTCCAAGCATAAAGCTTGATCTTCTAAGCCCGCTAGGCGCGGAATTGAAAAAAGACGCGGCAGACGCGCAAGACTGGCTGCAAGATCGCTTGCGCGAATCGCGGCTGCGCGACGCGATGGCGGGCAGCGCGCTTTACGGCGCGCATCGCTGTGATGTCATAGCGCATCATGGCGGCAAGAACAGGAACGCCGCCGAATGTTCGACCGGAGAGCAGAAAATCGCCCTGATGTCGGTTTTATTGGCCCATGCCGCGATGCTTTGCGCTGAAAAAGCAAAACCGCCGGTTTTGCTTTTGGACGAGCTGGCGGCGCATTTCGACGAATATCACAGGAAAGCGCTCGCAGGGATATTATCGCAGCTTAAGGTGCAAAGCTGGATCAGCGGCGCGGATGAGAATCTGTTCCAGGATTGGAAAGACAAAGCATTGTTTTTTAAGGTCTAGTTTGACCCGAAAGTTCCATCCACACTGAAGTGATAAGTTTAGGCATGGGATTAAATCAGCTTCTGCCCAACAGTAACTCTGCCGCGCGTCTGCGCAAATGCAGCCCCGTTATCGTAGGACTTGGTTCTGGCTTTTCTGCCGCAATTTTTTTTGCTTTATACTCATCGCATAATCGCAAGGCGGTATGTGGATCAACTATCTTATTACGATCTGTAAAATTTACTTGATCTTTTCCTTCGCCATCTTTCAAAAATATCTTTAGCATTTCCTGGACAGCAGGAGATTTCGGTTCGACAATAGTCACAATGTGGTAATTGCCTGATCCAGCATATTGTTGATGATCCCTTAAATTAAACAATCCCGTTGCCAGTATGGCATCGCGCTGTGTTTTTGTCCGGTGAAGGAGGTCTGGTTCTTGTGCACTGCACACTACTCTTTCCGGCACAAAATCTGGTGATGCTTTATAGTAACTCTCGACCATTCCCAAAGAATCAGACCCGTATTTCACAACAGAGTCTATACTGTTGAGCAGGGCGGCATTAGCCCTTTTCTGATCCGGATTTGGACGCAAATCTTCCTGCCCATCAACGAATCCTGTATCCTGGAATAGACTTTTAAGAGCCAAATACGCATTCCAAGCCTCCTGCGAGGGATCGACAGGCTTGTGCATATCTTGAGATTTTATGGGCTTATCTCCCCTGAATTTATTTGACATCATACCTCCACATTGTATCCTTTTAGTTTACACATGGGGGGGGTGATGTCAAGTTGATTTTGGTTAAAATCAACCAAGTCACTGATTTCTCATTATATCACATAATCTCACACTACCAATAGCGAGTGCTAGACTTCAAAAAAATTGAGCGGCTGGGAAGTGGGTATGCTGCACGGCATAGGCTCTGTTGAAGCCATCATCCCCCGCCATCACCTCAATCACGCGCGGGAGAACAAATAAAACGGCCTAATATTGGATCGCTTAAGGCCTCGTATGACCAATACTGCCCGCCGCCGCGATAAGGCTTTGATCCAGCGTCGGCGTCAAGCCGAAGGCTTTTTCGATTGTATTCAGCGTATCTATGCCAAGATCTCGCATGATAAGCGTTTTAAAAACTTCCGTTTTATGGAATGGGTAGGTTATTTCCACGGAAGATTCCAACAATGTCCTTATTTCATCGCTGGAAAATCCCTTCCACAAAGAATTTTTAATATGCCGCAAACTATCCTCGCCGCCGTCATTGTGCGTACAAGTCAGGAAAGCACCGGCAAACCCAGGCCGCACCGTCAAGGGCGCAAGACCGGAAAACACGATGCCACGCCGTTGTTCCAGGGTCATATCCCCTGTCATGTCCTTAAAACCGTCTGACTCATTCAATGCGACAAAGATAGTGCTATCTCCTGCGATAGAGGCGCCGATTATTTGCGCCCTTTGCCCCGGGTCAAGGCCTTGCAACAGCCGCAGCAAATCCATTTTATGCTCGTGTGGAAAAATATCATCGTTTAAAAGCAGGCTAAAAAGACTGCATGGGGGACCGTCAAACTCCTCAAGAAAATCCGGCGCGGACAAGATGTCGCCCAAAAGCCGCTTGGGCGCGGCTTTTAAAAGATTTACGATTTGCCCCCGATACGCCGCAGCCACCGGGCTTATGTCAGCATCGCCGTCAACATCGAAGCAGTTTTCCAGCAGGACCAGCTTTTCCCGAATAAGGCAGGCGAAATCCACATCCGTCAGCATCATGGGATCGGGAATGGAATCGGGACGCAAAAAGCGGGATTTGGTCATATCGAGTGTCATGTCATTTTTCCTTGTTGAATCCAGCTTTTAAACCAGCGAGAAGCGCAAGTAAAATGACAATTTTATGAATATTAAGAAAAGCTAAGCTGAACGTCCTGTCCGGTTGCCCACCCGGTTCAGCACCATAGCGGCGTGAAGCATGCCGGGTCTTTTTCCCGCCATTTCCGCCAATACCGCGTCCCTTCTTTCTGGGCCGACATTCAGCTTTTTGGCGTCCTCGCGCATTTTTTGGACTTCACGCGCAAGGCTTCCTGCAAGATCGGGGTCATGGGCCATTAACGCCGCAGCGGTTTCTTCCATGCGGATGCAAAACCCGTTCAGGCTTAGATTTCGCCAGTTTTCAAGCGGCATTTGGCGCAAAGCGATCGACAGAAATTGAACGGCAAGACCCCGCAAATGCGGCCTTGGCATTGCTGCCGGGTCTTGCGGCGAAATGAAATTCAAAACATCTTGCAAATCGCTAAAATTCGGGAATTGCCGCCCAATCCTGACGATAAAATAGCTAAAATTTTGAGCCGCCTGGGACTCGTCTTTTCCTGCCATGCCGCGCAAAGCATCGGCAAAGGTGACCTGTTCCGCCCCTGCCACCGCAGAAACAGGGCTAGAAGATACGGGTCTTGGCAATGGTTTCGGCAAAGTGGCTGTCGTCATGATTCCCCCTGTTTAGGCTTATGGGAATCCAATAGCCGTAAGGGGCGCGGATGTACAATGAAGCTTTGATGAAATTATTCTTGCGCCCGGATGGCAATGGGCGGGGAAAACTTTCGCCCATGGCACACCAAAAAAGCCGTTTTTTCTTTAAATCAACAACATTTTTCCCCTTATTTTTCGGGCTTTTCCCGCGTATTTTGCTGTCTGCGGGGGCATAAATTTGCTATAGTTTTTCGATCAACAAAGGCCCCCGATATGACCGCCAAACCAGCACCAAAAATGACCGAAAACACCGCAACTGAACTCCCCGCCGCAAGCGCCACTGGCGCGAATTATTCCGCCGATTCGATCACCGTGTTAAAGGGGCTAGAGGCGGTGCGCAAGCGTCCCGGCATGTATATCGGCGATACCGATGACGGATCGGGGCTGCATCATATGTTGTACGAGGCGGTCGATAACGGCATCGACGAGGTGCTGGCGGGTCACGCCACATTCGTTCGGGTTACGCTTTACGCCGACGGTTCCGCCAGCGTCGAGGATAACGGGCGCGGCATTCCGGTCGACATTCACAAAGAAGAAGGCATCTCGGCGGCCGAGGTCATCATGACCCAGCTGCATTCGGGCGGCAAGTTCGACCAAAACTCCTATAAGGTATCGGGCGGCCTGCACGGGGTGGGCATTTCGGTTGTCAACGCCTTGTCCGATTGGCTGGAATTGCGCATCTGGCGCGACAACGCCGAACATTTCGTGCGCTTCGCCAAGGGCATCACCGAGGCACCCTTGAAAAAATCAGGGCCGCAAGGAGATAAGCGCGGCACGCTGGTAAAATTCAAGCCCAGCCCCGAAATTTTCACCATGACGGAATTTTCCTTCAATACATTGGAACACCGCCTGCGCGAGCTTGCGTTTTTGAATTCCGGTGTCGCCATCACGCTGCATGACGAACGCGGGGTAGAACCCAAGGAAACCACCTTGCAATACGAAGGCGGCGTCGAAGCCTTCGTGCAATATCTCGATAAAAGCAAGCAATCGCTGCATAAGACTATTTCGGTCAAGGGCAGCGGCGAGGGCAATATCGCTTTCGATCTGTCTTTGCAATGGAACGATTCCTACCACGAAACCATGCTTTGCTTTACCAACAACATCCCGCAGCGCGACGGCGGTACGCATTTGATGGGGTTCCGCGCCGCCTTGACGCGCACCATAAACAAATACGCCGAAGAATCCGGCATCGCGAAAAAAGAAAAGGTCGCCGTCACCGGCGACGACGCGCGCGAAGGCTTGACTTGCGTTCTGTCGGTCAAAATGCCCGATCCCAAATTTTCCTCGCAAACCAAGGACAAATTGGTATCTTCCGAGGTGCGTCCCGTGGTCGAATCCGTGGCGGGCGAAAAGCTGATGCAATGGTTTGAGGAAAACCCGGCAGAGGCCAAAAAAGTCATCGCCAAAGTGGTCGAAGCCGCGCTGGCGCGGGAAGCCGCAAGAAAAGCGCGCGAGCTGACGCGGCGCAAGGGCGCGCTCGATATGGCGTCGCTGCCCGGCAAGCTCGCCGATTGCCAGGAACGCGACCCCGCCAAATCGGAATTGTTCATCGTCGAGGGCGATTCGGCCGGCGGCTCCGCCAAAATGGGGCGCGACCGCGCTTTCCAAGCGATCTTGCCGCTGCGCGGAAAAATTTTGAATGTCGAGCGCGCGCGTTTCGATAAAATGCTCTCCTCGGCCGAAATCGGAACGCTGATTGCGGCGCTGGGAACCGGCATCGGGCGGGAAGATTTCAATCCCGACAAGGCGCGTTACCACAAAATCGTTATCATGACCGACGCCGATGTCGACGGATCGCATATCAGAACTTTGCTTTTGACTTTCTTTTTCCGGCAAATGCCGCAGCTTTTGGAGCGCGGCTATCTTTATATCGCGCAGCCGCCCTTGTATCTGGCCAAACGTTCCGGCAATGAGATTTATTTAAAAGACGACAAGGCGATGGAAAATTTTCTGCTTGGCGCGGGCGTAGACGGCGCTATGTTGAAACTCGCCGACGGCAAGGAATTTTCCGGCAAAGACCTTTTGGAAGCGCTGGAGTTCGAGCGCGGCGCAAGAAACCTGATGCAGAATCTTTTGGTCAAGATCAACAATATCCAAGTCATCGAGCAGGCCGCGATCGCGGGCGCGTTCAAACATGATCTGGCCCAGGATCAGGCCGACGCGGCGGCGCAATATGTCGCAAAGCGCCTCGACACGCTGGCATCGGAAAACGAAAAGGGTTGGAAAGGTACGGCGCGCGGCGGCGGTTATCATTTCACCCGCACCTTGGGCGGCGTGACGCAATCCTATGATTTCGACCATGCGCTGTTGCAAAGCAGCGAAAGCCGCAAATTGGACGAGCTTGCGCCGCGATTGCAGGCGCGCTATGCCAAACCCGCGATCTTTATTTCGCCCGAAGGCCAAAAGCAGATCACAGGGCCGACGGGGCTTTTGCAGGCGGTGATGGATCGGGGCCGCAAGGGCCAGGCGATCCAGCGCTACAAAGGTCTTGGTGAAATGAATCCCGATCAACTTTGGAAAACGACGCTCGACCCCCGTGCCCGCTCGCTTTTGCAGGTCAGGGTCAACCATATGGACGAGGCGGAAACCGTGTTTTCGACCCTGATGGGCGACGTGGTCGAGCCAAGGCGCGATTTCATCATCGCCAACGCGCTGAATGTGTCGAATCTGGATGCTTAATCAGTTGGCAGGTAACGGTTGACTGTTTTTTTGGGGGGCATATAACAGCGCCAACAGCAAAACAGCCTGCGCCAGCATTGCGCAGCCGATCGCGAATCCATAAGAATCCGGCCAGAAAGTCGCACCCCAACCGGCCGCCGATGCCGCGATCACATGGGCGATGATGATACCCGCGCTGGCCTTGCCCTTATTGCCGTCAAAAGGCGTCAGCGCGATGCCCATGCCTTGCGGGATCAAAATCGCCGTCATAAAGGACATAACCGCGATCATCATCACCAGAATATTCAAATCTCGCCAATGCAAAGCGTTCCAGATAATCATCGCGGATGCGGCCGCAAGAAAGATTCCCGATAGGCGCAGGATCGGAAAAAGTTTTTTGTCCGGCTTGATATATTGCGCGGCTAAAGATCCGATCACGAAAACCGCGATAATAAAACTGTATAAATAACCATAGGGCGCGCCGCTGACTCCATACCCTTCGCTCAGCACATAAGAAGATGCGGCGATAAAGCAAATAAAGCAGCCATAGGCCAAGGCGCTGACAAAAGCGCCTATGACAAAAGGCTGCAGTTGCAAAATAGCGCGGTAGGCGTCAAGCCACCCCGCAAAGGAAAAGGCGGCTGTCTGCGGCGTGGACGAGCTTTTGGGGTAGAACACAAAGGCCGTACAGCACAGCAAAACGCCCCATGCCGCAATCGCCCATAACACGCTGGGCCAGCCATGTTGCGATATCAGAATTCCGGCGATCAGCGGGGATATGATCCCCATCACATTGCCCGCGCCGTATATGATGCCTAAAACCCTGCCGCTTTGGCCCACGAATTTTTCCCGCACCGACGCCAAGGAGGCGGTGATGCAAAGCCCCACCGCCATGCCGGTGGCGAATCGCGCGAAATGCCACAGCCGCAAATCCTGGCTGAGGGCGACGCAGGCGGAAAATACCAAAAACGCGACAGCCCCGATCCGCACAGCGATTCTTTGCCCGTAACGGTCGACGAACTCGCCGCTCCAAAGCTGGGCGAATCCGACGCCCAAAAGATAATAGCTGAAAAGCCCCGCCAGCTGCGCCGGGCTCGCATTCAAATCGACCGCGATCAGCGGCAATGCCGTCACCAGGAAATCAAAAGTGATTGGATCGAATACCCCGAACAGGCCGATATAGAGGATGGGAAGGAATGTGAAGCGGTTGGTCATATAAATTTTAATTACAATAATTATTGTCATCCCCGCGAAAGCGGGGATCCAGGGATTGAAGCATCGGTGTTTGTAGTCCTGGATTCCCGCTTTCGCGGGAATGACAGATTATATTTTAAATATTGCTAAGTTTATTGCTGAAATCATAGCCTTCGAGAGATAACAAATACTTCTTCATGGCCAGCCCATCTTTGGAAGAATACCCGCCAAGCCCGCCATTCGACGCGATGACGCGGTGGCATGGAATAAGAATCGGCAATTTGTTCCGCGCGCAGGCCGAAGCCACGGCGCGGTATGCCTTGGGCTTTCCGATTTTTTCCGCCAATTGCTTATAGGACAGAACCTTGCCCGGCTTTATTTTTGACATCTCCCTGTAAACTGTTTGCTGAAATGGCGTGGCCCAGGACAGATCGAGACTTTTCAATGGAATTTTGTCTTCGATCGCCGCAGTGACTTGCCGCAGCAGCGCGTTGTTGTTCGCGGCAGAGATTTCCTTGCCCTTGGCCAGATGCACATTTATGCGCGCAAAACCTTTTTCGCATTCCTCTGCGGTTACAAGGATGTCTTTATATCTTGCAACGACTTGGGTCATGGCTTAACGCGCCCTTTTGCGCGCCGCCAAGACGCCGATTCCGCACAAAGCCATCAGGCTTGCGGTCTGAATCTGACCGCCGTTTTGATCGCCGTAATCGGCAAAAGCGAGCGTGTCGCTGCGCGTCATCATGACGTCGCTTTGGCACAGGCCAAGCCGGAATTCGTCCGCCGCGCCGCCGGGGGCAAAGCTGGTGGAACCATGACGTCCGAAAACGCCCAAAGCATAGGCGTTGTAATGATACCCTTGCGGCAGCTGCGCGGTGATGGTCGGCGCGCCAAGAAGATCGGAATTTGGATTATACCATATCCGCATCACGGAATTCTTGATATTGAACACCACCAAATAGCTTTGCGCGGGATTGCTGTTAAGCCCCAACGCCTCGCCGATCAGGATTTTAAATTCATTGTTTTCTTTGTAAAGCTGCATAAAGCAACTGTTGCCGATGCTGTAAATTCCAAGAATCAATTCCGAACGCTGCGCGGGGGTTGTCGCATCTTTGTTGAACAAAGACAATTCGCATTGCGGCTGGGCGGCGGGGCCGCGCGGCTGCCACAAAAAACTGCCCCATAGGTTTGGGTAATTGGCGTTGCTTATTTCTGTTTCCAGCGGCCGGAACAAGCCGCGATAATGGTCTAAATCGGGAAACCAATAGCTATAGCCGCTGATGACGACGCCGTTGGTCATGGACCATGGCGAAAGGCATTTGCCGTTGCCTTCGTCCATCGGCTTTAAGGCCCAGGGATGAACCGGAATCGATGTCGCGGAAACCTGCATCGGATAGGAAAAGGGCACGCGCTGCCAAGGGCCACTGAACCCGTTGTTTGTGCCCGGAGGATTCGGCGAAGGCAGATTGGTCGCTTGCGCGTTATAGGTATTATACCCTTCGTAAACGACCGTCTGCGCGTCCGCTTGCGGGGAAATCCCGCCGGCGGAAAAGGCTGCACAGCCCAGAGTTGCAAGAAATTTATGACGGATCATCACTAGCTCCTTGGTTGGCTTGTGGCTTTACGCAATTTTCCCCGCCTGCGGGACGGAAGGCGCGGCGCAAATAAAATGCGCCGCTCCCGCCGCCGTTATTCCATTAGCCGGCCTTTTTGGCGCCGTCTAGCGGCTGGCCGGTCGCTTGATCGACTTGCTTCATCGACAATTTGATCTTGCCCCGGTCGTCGAATCCGACCACCTTGACCCAGACGCTGTCGCCGACATTG
>JACCDG010425652.1_pt1 | contig 14082 bp, 8 predicted proteins | sample 7442471 | NCBI WGS metagenome assembly JACCDG01 (sample SAMN15323444, study PRJNA562643) | freshwater metagenome | isolation source: river surface water | place: USA:Blue River Watershed | collected 2017-08-17
CTATAAAGGCTCAATTGTTTTCCGAGTCCTCTCGTCTTGCGGCCAATTAATGTGGCAGCCCCACGTTCCCGTAAACCCTGGGCTAAAGCTTCTGCCGCGCCGGACGTGGTTGTGTCAACTAAAACGACAAGCTTGCCTTTGAATATTTGCTCGCCGCTCGTCTTACATTCTTTGATGCCATCTTTTGTCTGCAATTTCGCAATCAATTTTCCAGGTCCGACAAAGATGCCTCCAATATCGGCGACGCTTTCTGGAGTGAGTTCGTTTAGAAGTCGAATGTCGAGAATAATACTTGAGCATTTATTCAGTTTTGCCACCGCCTCTTGCGTGTCCCGGGCAGGATTTTTGGCAAAGGACTTCAAGCAAACGTATCCGGTGTTACCTGCAAGCACTTGCGCATCAAGTATTGCAGTTAGTGTGAGACCCTTCCTTTCAAGCGTGATTGTTTTGCCTTCTTTGGAGCCATCGTCGATTGTAATTTTGACCATAGAACCGGCAGGACCACGAAGGTCTTTCACCATATCTTCAAGGTGGCGATACAAAGTGGGCGTGCCATCAATGGCGGTGATTTGGTTGCCAGCTCTAAAGGCACCACTGGCGGCGGCAGGCCCGCCATCGACTACTTGTGTGACGGTTAGTCTATTGTTGTTGTTCATACCGACACCAAGACCTATTCCGGCTTTAGATTGCGGCTCTCTGTACGTTATTTCGTCATCGTAGTCCATTTTGTAGATTCGTCTGGTAGAACGATCACCAAGGCTACTTATCATGGAGTCGATTGCGTCCTGCGCGTCTACACGCTTTTCTATTTTTCCATCGTATTTCGTTTTCCAACTGTTCCAATCTTGATGGTTGAAGGTGCGGTCATAATAATTTTGCTGAATTAATTCCCAAATCTGTAGATACAACTTTGGATAGTCAAAGTTATCGCGATGAATTGCCGCGCGCGTCCCCTCATCACTCAACGCATTTATGGTTTGCACCAGATTGCCTCTACCGGTGGTTTCAACTAAATGCTTGAGCATCAGCCGAACATCATGCTTTGGATAAGCAGGTATGTTGAAAGATGCTTTTGCAGTATAGGAGCGAAAATCATCCTTGCTTTCTTTGAGTAACCATTTCAAATAAAGCTCAAGATAAGTATTCATGTTGTTGCGGTCGTTCAGCCAGAGATACACCGCGGCAAGATTGAGATAGTCTCTGTCGAGCGGGTACTCAAGATTCTGCGCAATGCGCTCATCGATAATTTCTTTGTACAGCTTGGCGGCTGCTTGCAGTTTTTCTCTTTCGCCAGGCTGCAAATTGAATTTTCTATTTGCGATGTACTCTTCAGCTGGCACATAACTGAGGAATGTGTCGCAAGGCTGGAAATGGCTCGGATTCATCAGGTACCCATAAGCTAGACCGGGAGTGGGTTGATCTCCATTGGAGTAAACGATGTCTGTTTTCTTTAGAAAGCTGATGATGTGGTCATCTGCAATTACTTCTTTGGTCTCAATCGCTTCTTTTGAGCCAGGTTGAAATTTCTTCAAAAGATGATTCAACAGCTCGATGCCGTCATCAGAACTCTTTGAGTATGACGAATACCCAGCCAGTCGATACAAATAATTTACTGTTGTGGGTTCGAGTGCTCTGAGCTCGTTGTTGTCGATGTAATCGATGACTTCTTTTTCTTCGGCTGGGCTCAGCTCGATTTTATTTGATACGCAATATTTGAGCGGCGAGTAAGCCACAACGGGATTTGCCGTGAGTGATGCGGCGAGTATAGTGGCTAAAAGGAAGCTTGTGAGGCGTGGGGGCATTTGGTGGGATTATAGGTTATTCTGTCGAAACTTGGTTAATGAGGCGTTTCGAGCACATGGAAACTAAATTTTCGTAACCCTGGAGACATTAATTCTGGTTGGTTAGCAGCTTATTTTGGTTGTTTTTATTGACGGCTGCTGTTGCTGGTAGGTAGGATCTTTTGTGCGTGTTCTTAATTCAGATGATGAATTTCTGGCATTTAACCAAGAGGTCTGAATGCTTACACATCAAGGCGCAATTATCGAAGAGGAGAGAACCGCCTAATGAGTCGACCGCTGCAATGGTCTGGTGTAGGTAGCCTAGCTTCTAGGCAATTCGTTTGTGGCTTTTGCAGTAATCGAATTGCATCCGTTCACGGATGGTCGGCTAATTTCGGACAAGGGACACTTGTAGTTGCAAACATTTTTATTTGCCCAAATTGCGGTGGACCTACATTTTTTGATATTAACAAAAAGCAACTTCCTGGGGTGGCATTTGGCAGTTCAGTTGAATCAGTTCCTGAAGAGGTAAATGCGCTATTTGAAGAGACCAGAAATTGCTTGTCAGTGGGAGCATATACAGCTTCAGTTCTATGTAGTCGTAAGCTACTTATGAACATTGCTGTGAACAAGGGTGCAAAAGAAGGTGAAACGTTTATCGGATATGTGAATTTTCTTGCTGACTCAGGTTGGGTACCTCCCGATTCTAAAGAAGATTTAGATCATATACGTTCTAAAGGTAACGAAGCTAACCATAAGATTCCCAAGATGACTCGTGAGGATGCTGAGGAGTTAATTTCATTCCTAGAAATGCTTCTTAAATTTATGTATGAATTTCCTGAACGAATTAAGAAGAAAAAGAAAGATAAAAATGATTCTGCAGATGTTAACAGCAAAAGTAAATAATCGGACGCAAGGAAGTATACACAGTTGATTTAATACAGCTCGGTCTTCAATTAGGGACGTTAAAATGGTTTATATAGAAAAGCTACCAAAGTTACTAATTGAAGATATTAGAAATGGAAGGTGTCTTCCAATTATTGGTGCTGGATTTTCAAGAAACGCAATTACTAGAACAGAACAAGGCAGACTTCCTGATTGGAACGGTCTAGCATCTCGACTAAAAGCTGAATCGAGTTATGAATCCACTTCAGATGTAAAAGATTCGCATATTTGCAATCCAATTGAAGTGATATCAGCTTTCTGCCAAAAATTTGGCCGCATTAAACTTATCGAAATCCTTCATGAAATATTTTGGAATGAAGGAGTAAAGCCAGGTAAAGTGCACCACAGTTTTTCCAAAATTCCTTTTGAAGTTGTGTGCACTACCAATTACGATTTCCTTTTAGAAGAAGCGTATAAATCAGCAAGCAGACCATGTAAACCACTTCTAAACGAGGCCGACCTGTGCATGGCTCAGCCAAAGGGTTACGTCTCTCTGTTAAAAATCCATGGTGACTTACATCATCCAGATCGGCTTATTTTAACTGAAGAGGATTACGACCAATTCATCAGAGGCAATCCATTAATTTGCACATTCTTAGCTAATCAGTTGATGACTAAGACCCCACTCTTCTTGGGTTATAGTGTCGAAGATGCTGATTTCAGGCAAGTTTGGCAGATAGTTAAATCGCGACTGGGTCTTCTATTTAGAAAAGGTTATAGACTTTCCCTTAAAGACAATGATTACGTCAAAGAGAGCTTTCAGCGTCGCGGTATCACAGTCATTAATTTGGATGGTAAATCCTACGAAGATGCCTACTGCGGACTATTTGAAGAGCTACAACAACTATTACTCTCCGATGCTAGTGTCAATTTGGCAAATTTAAATAGCGAATTAGCCTCAGCTTTAAAAGAGTCAGACAGCCGCGTTGTAGTTTTTGCAATTCCAACGTCACTATTAGCTTTTTACAAAGAGAACATTTTTCCTCTTGTTGTCGAAGCCGGTTTTGTACCAATTTCATTTCAGGAGCTTACAACAGCCTTAGGTTCTTTTAACGCCAATGTATCCACTCTTGTAGAGAAATCCGCAGCAATAGTAATTGATGATGCAGCTGAAGATCGGTTCGTTCTTTTTGGACTTGCACTGAAGAAATTAATTGATCGTTCAGTATTGACTATAAAAGTTGAGGGAAAAGATCTGCATGATTTGCCTGGCACTGCCTACATTGTTCGACCAGAAAACGTTTACGGTACGAAAGACGAAGAAGTGGCTCATTTTATACAAGGACTTTTTAGGTGGTTTTTAGAACGCAAGATAGAGCAAGAGCAAACGCATCAACCAAGTCAGCAACCTGGAACGATGTCTCCAGCAGAATCCCTATCTCAATTTCTAGAGTGTTGGAACACCATTGTCGCACAATTAATAAAACGTTTTGGAAATTTACCTGTGAGGACGTTATTTAAAACTGCCTTTGAAAATAAAATCATATCGCAAAAAGATCTTAATTTGCTTTTGGATTACATTCAGACTAGAAATTCTCTGGTTCATGGATCTATGCAATCAGATCCTTCATTTTTAGCAGAGCCAATTAGGTTTCTCGAATCAGTAGCTGCGAAGATTCAAAAGAAGGTTTAGTGAAATTGGGGAAGCTAGTTCAACAAACATGATGGCATAGATAGTGGACAAAAAATCCTTGTGGCTTCCTGACTTTTAGATCTTCTTATACATGTCTTCAGTTTTCAAAATAGGCAAAAAAATCTCAAATCCATTCCGCCGACAATGCCTCTGCTTGTTGGAGAACTGTTTGTACTGCTGCATCTTGTAAGTCTGGTGGATAACCATATTTGCGCAGGATGCGTTTTACCAAAACTCTCATTTTCGCGCGAGCAGAATCACGGTGCGCCCAATCGACAGAAATATTGCTCTTTAAACTAACAAGCAATTCGTGAGCAATGACTTTGAGTTGATCATTTCCCATAGCTTTCACCGCAGATTCATTTTCCGCTAGCGCATCATAAAAAGCAATTTCCTCGTCGGAAAGTCCAGCCTCTTCTCCGCGTTGTCGAGCCGCGCGGATGTCTTTCGCCAATTGGATCAATTCCTGCAAAACTTCTGCGCTTGTTATAGCGTTGGCGTGATAGCGAGCAACGGCTTTCTCTAATCTCTCAGAAAACGATCGTGTCTCTACAATATTAGACTTACTGCGCGAACGAATCCCATCGTTTAAAAGTTTTCGCAAGGCTTCCAATGCCAAATTCTTTTTCTTCAATTGCTGCACTTCAGCAAGGAACTCATCCGACAAAATTGATATGTCTGGAGTTTGAATTCCCGCGGCTTTGAGAATGTCTACGATTTCTGTCGAGATCACGGCACGACTGACAATTTGCTGAATAGCAAAATCACGCTCTTTAGAGGTGACACCAGATCCAGTGGCAGTTTTTACCAACGCTGCACGGATAGCTTGAAAGAAGCCAACCTCTTCACGAATTTTTTGCGCGGTTTCCGAAGCTGACGTCAATGAATAGGCTTTAGACAATTTTAAAACCGCATCCTGATAGCGAAGGTGTGCTCTTTTCTTACCCTCGTCTGTTTTTTCATCGGCTGACCATTCTTGTTGCTTATCGAGAATCCAATCGATAGCTCCAGCCATCATGACCAACCGTTGCTGTGGAGTTCCAGTCAGCGCTGTCGTATAGTCGAAACCGTGAAACATATCGCGCACTATTTCATATTTTTCCTGTAATACTGCCAAAGCTTCAGACTCGTCTAAATGCACAGTTTCTTGATCGTGCCTCGAATACTGTGCCAACGCAGACTTCAAGCTCTGTGCGATTCCAATATAATCAACAACAAGTCCGGCAGGTTTATCGCGAAATACTCTGTTAACACGCGCAATAGCCTGCATCAAGCCATGTCCTTGCATCGGTTTATCAACATACATAGTATGCATACATGGAGCATCGAATCCAGTTAGCCACATGTCGCGAACAATCACCAGTTTCAGCGGATCATTCACATTTCGAGCGCGCTTAGCAAGTAAATCACGACGCGCTTTATTTCCGATGTGCTGTTGCCATTCGGGTGGGTCACTAGCAGCACCGGTCATGACGATTTTAATTGCGCCAGCGTTGTCGTCCTCGCTGTGCCAGTTCGGTCTTAGTTTTTTAATTTCTTCATATAGAGCAACACAAATACGACGGCTCATGCAAACAACCATTGCTTTTCCATCTAATCCAACAATTCGATTCTCAAAGTGTGTTACTAGATCCTGAGCAATGAGAGCTAGTCGTGTTGGACTGCCAACTAACGCCTCTACCGAAGCCCATTTCCGCTTAAGCTTTTCCTGTTCAAGAATCGCGTCATCTTCAGTCAAGGCTTCAATCTCAGCATCAATTTTTGGCTTTTCATCTTCATCAAGCTCGATTCTTGCTAAACGCGATTCATAGTAAATTGGTACTGTTGCGCCGTCTTCCACAGCGCGACTAATGTCATAGATATCTATATAATTCCCAAACACGACTGGAGTATTTACGTCGGTGTTTTCGATAGGAGTTCCGGTGAATCCTATGAACGAAGCATTTGGCAGAGCATCTCGCATATATTTAGCAAAGCCGTAAGAAATTTCACCTGTCTTACCATCTACTTTTGCTTTAAATCCATACTGTGAGCGGTGCGCTTCATCAGCGATTACGACCACATTTCGTCGAGTGGTCAATGGCTCGTCAACTTCGCCAAACTTCTGTAACGTGGTGAAAATTACACCTCCAGAAGCTCGCGTTAGTAGCTGTTGAAGATGTTCACGGTTCTCAGCTTGAACTGGTGTCTGTCGTATTAAGTCACGGCACATGGAAAATGTTTTGAACAACTGATCATCAAGATCGTTGCGATCAGTCAATATCACTAGCGTCGGATTTTCCATCTCCGGATGCTTCACCAGTCGCCCGGCATAGAAAGCCATCAAAAGACTTTTACCTGAACCTTGAGTATGCCAAATTACACCAGCGCGCTTATCGCCTTTCGGCTGTGAAGCTGCTGTGGGCAAGCCATAAGTAGCAGGATCTTCGCGGATTTCCTGAACATCGGTTTGAGCTGCAGCACGGACTGTAGATTCTATAGCGCGGTTTACTGCATGGAATTGATGGTAACCAGCTATGATTTTCGCAATACCATCGCTAGTTTCACCAAATACAGTGAAGTGCTGAAGCAAGTCAAGAAAACGGCGTTGCTCAAATATGCCTTCAATAAGCGTCTCCAGTTCAGGCAAACCCTTTTGCGCAATCGATTTGCCGTCTGTAGTGCGCCACGGCATAAAACGTTCCATATCTGATGAAAGCGACCCTACGCGAGCACTGATACCATCTGAGGTGACAAGCACCACATTGGTATAAAATAACGCTGTAATCTGCTGCTTGTAGGTTTGCAACTGATTGAAGGCGCCAGCTAGATTCGCACCAGCGCTGCCTGGAGCTTTTAGTTCGATAACCGCTAGTGGCAAGCCATTGATGAACAATACCACATCAGGACGGCGTTTCTCTCGGCCATTAATAACTACAAATTGTTGCACTGCTAGCCAATCGTTACGGTCTGGTTGATCGAAGTCGAGCAGCGCTACCTTGCTCGCCGTCAGTACGCCGTCGTCCCCGTAATACTCAACGTCGACGCCCTCGGTTAGCAGTATATGAATGCGGCGATTTTCTTCAAGCTGAGCAGGGAAGACAGACTGAGTAAGCTTGCGCAATGCATCTGACCTCGCTTCTTGTGGCAAGCTCGGGTTTAATCGAAAAATGGCATCTTCAAGCCGTTTTTGCAAAATTGTGACGTCGTGACTTTCGCGTTCAGGCGCACTTCCGTCCGGCCCAATAGTTTCGTCGGATGTAACTTCATAACCTAGCTCGCGAAATTGTTCGAGTAAGGCATATTCAATTTCAGCTTCGGAGAGAAATGCCATCAGTTTGCCACCTCGGCAATTTCCTGGACAGCTTCAAAAATGCGAAGCTTACCGGAAATCAGTCGAGGCAATAGCGTGTCGCGCAGATGAGCAAGGGTTACAGCTTGCAGGCCGTTTGTGCGAATGCGATGAAGTATAGGCATTGCAATTTTTCCGAATTCAGCGATAGCTCCATCCGGTGGCAAGCAAAACTTAACACGCTTAAAACTGTCACGAGTTATAGTGTCAAATACCGCTCCATGTGCGATGCGCTGTAAATGATCGACAAGTCTTAGAGTTGAGAAATACACAAATGCTTCCCCATCCGGGTGGTTCGAGCGCAATCCGTAACATGACTGATTCATAGCCATCTCTTTTCCGGTCAATGCAACTTTTCCCACAGTGCCACGCGCAGTAATGATAGTCGTCATTTCAGGAAGCAATTTAGCCGAACACTTTGACAAACCAAATGAAGTGATTTTCTTTTCGGTATCCAGCACAAATGTTTGCCCTGTATCGGGCGCATCTACCACCGAGAACCATGGAATCTCTCCGTCCCAATATTCGGGTACTGATGTTTTCGGTGTACCTCCGCTGATTATTTCAATGATTTCATCAAATGAAACAACTCGCCACCCCTTGGGAATCAAGCCCAATTCCGATTCCTGCAAGTCCTCTGGCGCTACACCGTCGAAATCTATGAACCACGATTTAAACAGAGCTGCAGCGATGGCTTGCAGTATGGCGTTGGTCTGGCGCAAATTGTCTATGCGGTCGTCGAGTGCACCTAGAGTTTCGGCGATAGCGCGTTGCTCTTCAAGTGGCGGAACCGCTAGCTCAAACTTAAAACAGTCTGCCACACGAATGTGGCTGACAACGGAGCCGGAACCTTCGTGACTTCCAAATTGGTGTTGTAACGCAGGTGAAAGAAAACTGTAGAGCAAAAAGCGAGGCTCCATCAGCGTCTTGTTTGCTCTATATTGCATCAGTCTTTGTCCCAGAAAAACTCCGTTTGATTCTTGAACGAAACCAACTTCACCTATCGGCGCTTCACGAGTAAGAACTACATCGCCGTTCTCAAGTTGTGCTCGGCGGGTCCATTTTTCGTAAGTTTCTTGGATTACAAACTTGCAATCACTGAGATCAATGCGTCCATTCCGCACATGCGTCGTGCGAATCATTCGATAATCCGTCTGTTTGTCAACAACCGGTGCTGTCTTGTTTACGCAATCAACAATGAGTTCGCAAACCTGATCAACAGGCAGCACCCGCCAATCAGACTTCATATCCTAGCGCCCCCAGCCTCTTGCGTATCACGGCATCCAGTTCCACGCCGAGCGCCATCTGTTCACTAAGCTGAGCGGTCAGTCGCTTCATTTTGTCGTCAAAGACTTCATTGTCGTCCTCTTCTGTCTCCGCCCCAACATAGCGCCCTGGAGTGAGGACATATCCATGTTTTCGGATTTCTTCGATGGTGGCACTTTTGCAAAATCCCGCCACATCTCCGTATTCACCGGCATCTACTTCTCCTCTCCATGCGTGGTAAAAAGAGGCGATTCGCGAGATTTCATCGTCTTTTAATTCGCGCCGAGTTCTGTCCACCAGTACACCCATCTTGCGAGCATCAATGAAAAGTACTTCGCCTCGTCGATCACGCAGTTTAGACTGTTTCACCAGCCCATTGCTGCGATCCTTCGATAGAATCCACAAACAAGCAGGAATCTGCGTGGAATAGAAAAGTTGTCCGGGTAATGCCACCATACAATCAACAACGTTAGCTTCGATCATTGCCTTTCGAATTTCGCCTTCACCACTTTGCTGAGTGCTCATTGAGCCGTTGGCAAGCACCACGCCCGCGAAACCGTGTGGTGCCAAATGATGCACGATGTGTTGCAACCACGCATAGTTTGCGTTGCCTACAGGTGGTGTGCCGTAAACCCAACGCACGTCTTCACGCAAACGATCTCCGCCCCAGTCAGATATATTGAAGGGAGGATTTGCTAAGATATAATCTGCTTTTAAGTCGCGCAGCTCGTCCTTGTGAAAACTACCCTCATTATTCCATTTTATATTTGAATCAATGCCACGCACTGCTAAATTCATTTTCGCCAGACGCCAAGTTGTGTAGTTACTTTCCTGACCATATATGGCGATGTCGCCAATGCGTCCACCATGTTCAGCGACAAACTTTTCGCTCTGCACAAACATGCCACCGCTGCCGCAACACGGATCATAAACTCGCCCGTTGTAGGGCTCCAGCATTTCGACTAGTGTCCGGACCACAGACCGAGGTGTATAGAATTCGCCTCCTCGCTTGCCTTCTGCACCTGCGAACTGACCGAGGAAGTATTCATAAACGCGTCCTAGTACATCTTTGGATTTTTCTTTGCGTTCATTCAGCGCGATTCCAGAGATCAAATCAATCAACTCGCCGAGCATAACTTTGTTGAGCGCGGGTCGAGAATAGTCTTTTGGCAGTACACCTTTCAGAGATTCGTTTTCTTTTTCGATAGCTCGCATGGCATCGTCTATAAGTGTCCCAATGCTGCTCTGCTTTGCATTGGCTCGTAGGTGCGACCAGCGAGCTTCCTTAGGTACCCAGAAAATATTGTCTGCAAGATATTCATCTTTATCTTCTGCAGCGGCTGCATCTTCTTTTAACAGTTCGGCATGACGAGCCTCGAAAGCATCGGATATATACTTCAGAAATATTAGTCCTAGCGCTACATGCTTGTAGTCGCTCGGTTCCATATTGCCGCGCAGCTTGTCAGCAGCTTTAAACAGTTCTGCTTCAAAGCCCAGATTACCGCCGCTGTCGTTTTTCTTAGCCATCGCTCTTTCCCATATTTGGCAAATTACATTATAGAATTAACCTGGAATAAAGTGCCTTATTTGTCTTCAACTACTTGGGTAGCAAGCGGGATGTCAGCAGGCTTGGTTTTGATATGGATGAAATTGAAAACAAAGTAGAAGAATTGATTTTAAGAGCCAATGCGAATCCGCACAAAAATGTCGTGTTAGAGGGAGGAACGCATGATTCAGACGCGGTTGTTGAAGCACTTGAGAAAGCGGCATCGTCGCTTTGTGTTGATAGAGGCTATGGTCAAGAGTAGTGATTAGCTATTCAGAATGGCGAGAAACTGAATATTTTAAATTAGAGCGACGGGCTTTCGATGAGTTGAATTTTTTATATCATGAACTCATTGAGAGCCTTTCAGAGGAACAGAGAGCGGACTGGCAAAAGTATGCTTTATTCCATTTTATTGCTAGGGCTAAGCAATTAGTGGAAACTGTAGGCGCCCTCATGAGACGGATGCGGAGCGATCATTTAAATTTCTACGCTATTCAACAGAGTGAAATTGATCGAAACTTTAATGCAACTGCAACACCTGGAGAACAGATTGGAATCGAGGCTGATGAATCATCTCATAGATACGCCGAGTTTTTAATCGCCGATTTTGAAGCTCTTTATCAGCTCGGATGTCGTCTTTTGGATCAGTGGACTTTAATTCTTAGATGTTTCTGCGCAACTTCGAAGGTGAAGAATTTCCGTTCGTTTGTTGATGATTTTCTGAATTCTGAGCACTACCTTTGCTCAAAACTAAAGCAAGAGTGTTCAGCAGATTTTGTTTGGCTATACAGTCATTTTTTGACTTTTAGGGACAAGTTTATTGTTCATCAAGCAAGACCATTTCAACAATCAACTATAAACTCTGGAACTGATAATTTCTCGGTGAGTTTTTTTGTTGATCCAATTTGGTTCGGAGAAGAGAACACTAAGGTTTTTCACGAGACGATGTGGAAGCTCAATGAGAGAATGCCATCCTCTAATCGTCTTGATACCAATATGATTAAGAATCCTAATTTTGTCGTAGGGCACCTGTTGCAGCATATCGACCTGCTGGTAGAACATGATCAGGAAATACTTAAAGCAATTTCCAAGGAATCTGGATTCACTTCAGCGTCTTATCAAATAATTTGTGAACGACTTTTTGATTTTATTCGAAAAAGCGTTGCAATCCTTCGTGAGTACTTACTTCAACACCCGACAAAAATCGATTTATTTCCAAATCGCGTAGAGCCTGTTTCTGAAGTCCTGAAGAAAATAGAATTTCACTAAAGCTTAGAAGAGTTTTGAATGGCAGGAGACTTGCAAATGTCTGTTAAGGATTCAGAAGAAGTTCCAAAAGTATTTTATAAATACTATGCTCCCATGAACGGAATTGAAAATGTGCTTGGAAAAGGCACAATTAAGTGGTCAACACCAATTGAATTCAATGACCCCTTCGATAATCAATATGAGCATCAATTCGAAGAGTATGATGATTCGATGCTGGAAGAACTTTCAGACATTTTTCTAAATCAGTCTTTTAATGCGGAGCAAATTGCTGTTGGTTTTGGGCGTGTCGTGCCAGGCGAAGTTATTGCTGAAATGGTTAAGGATATAAGCAACTCAGCTGAGGGGGAGCGCTTTCTGAAGGATGTTGTTTCAAAAAGTCTTCCAAGATTTTTTGCTTCTCTTCCTGAGTTCAATAAAGATTTTCGGGAGGAAATGCAGAAAAGTGCTATTTTTTGCGTTACTGACTCCTTTGATAACGGTTTGATGTGGGCTCACTATGCGCAATCCCACTCAGGTTTAGTTGTTGCTTTCGCCCCTTCTGAGCCAAATTCACCATTGTATGCTGCTGAGCCAGTTCGATATTCGGAATCTCTTCCTGTAACAAAATTAGCTGATCACTTAACTGCGTATTCGAATATGGACAACTGGATAAGAAAACTGACGCAAACTTATACACTGACTAAAGGAAATATTTGGAGTTACGAAAGAGAATGGCGCGTTCTGACCGCTGGAGGAGCCGGAATTAGACCGTTTGAGAAAAGAGAAGTTGTAGCTGTTTATATGGGTTGTAGAATGAAACCAGAGAACCGAGAGAATGTGATTGTCTTGGTTCGCAGTAAATATCCTTGGGCTGATTTGTTTCAACTAACTATGAATCCCAAAAAATTTGAGTTTATTGTTGAAAAAGTAGATACTTAGACAGCCTATTAAAATCCGGATTTGAATTGACGTCTCTGTTTTGTGTCTTCTTCTCAAATCTAGGCTACTATCTAACCAGTTCCGACTTATATTTACGCCCATACCCAAAACAACCGACAAAAAAGGTAAACCCAATGCACCCCTCGCACGACATAGAACTTTGGAGAGCAATCACTCGAGATTGTATCCGCGATAATCGAGGTTCCTGCAGGCTCTAGTGTCAAACACGAATTGGACAAGAAAAGCGGTTTGTTCAGAGTGGATCGAACTCTTTTCAGTTCTGTCCATTACCCTGCCAACTACGGATTATTTCATCAAAGCTTCAATTTCATCCAATCGATTATTAATCTCCGAGCATCGTTGATCTGGAGCAACGGCAAGAGCTTTGTTGCCTTCAAAAAAAGCTAACTGGAATTTCTTTTCTTTGAAATAGTCTTCCATCAATTTTCGTCTGTCTTCGTACGACCTCGGGTCAATCGATTGTTTCTTCAAGATGTCGTTCAACTGCTGTTCTGCAAGATCGTGCGTTGGTTCCAAAACTAAACATTGACGAAATAAGTCAGCCGCAGCGCTGGAGTCTTTCTCTTTTAACTCAGCGGCCTGCTTGTAATAGGTATCGCCAATATGCTCTTTGATTACGAACTGGAAAGGCTTTGGAGAGACTTTCAAAGCCGCTTCAAATTTTTCTCTTGAACCGCAAAAATCTTTTTTCAAAAACAATGCCTTCCCTTCTTCGTACAATTTTTGACACTGTGCCGGAATAGGACTGCTCAGCAAAGTTTCTTTCTTAATTCCAGACGGGCGCGTAATCTGTACCTGAGATTCGTCTCCTTGCTCAGGCGGCGCATCTCTCATGGGACCTGCCAATTTTATAGAATCAAGTAAACCACTATCAATTTTGTTGTCACCACTCGATTGTGTCAATTTAACCGACGCAATTGTTCCATCTTTTAATATGGTGGCAACTGCAATTGCATCTTTAGCAGGTGCTTTGAGCGAAGCTATCATAGCGGACTCCGCTCTTCTTGCGCACGAAGCAGCATAATGAAGTGCTTCGATCGGCGTAGACTTTTCATTTTCAAAGCGACGCTTCACTTCTTCCAAACTTTTCAAGGCTATTTGATTGGCTGAATCTACCTTCACAGATTCTTCCAGCATTTCTATTCCCGCAGCCAGGTTGCCGTCTTTAATTAGCGACAGACCTTTATTCGATAACGCAATAGCCAAATTAGTCTTAGCCATTCGATACGTCGGTATCTGCACGATGGCAGCCTTAAACGACGCAATAGCCCTGTCGAATTTACATTCCTCAAGCAAATGAACCCCACGATTATTCAACTCAAAAGCTTTGTGACTTTGAGCGTGTGCAGCAGGCTGTAAGCTAAGAATTAAA
>JACCDG010925691.1_pt1 | contig 14082 bp, 18 predicted proteins | sample 7442471 | NCBI WGS metagenome assembly JACCDG01 (sample SAMN15323444, study PRJNA562643) | freshwater metagenome | isolation source: river surface water | place: USA:Blue River Watershed | collected 2017-08-17
CCTAGGGTTACAGAGTGGTCTAAGGCAAGAAAACCAAGCCTTGAAAGATGGACGACCTTCATATTGTATGGACGGGTCCTCGCGGATCAGGAAAACGAACACATCTTCAAAAACACCTTCAACATGTTGCGCATCTTCGCGGCCTTCCTTATCAAATCAAGTCAGGATTCTGGTCAACAAAGACTGTAAAAGAGGATACCACGGAAGAAAAAGAGGATGTAGAGGCTCCAGCACAAACAGACGGTGTACCGTATGAAAGTTCTCTCGTCCACCTTGGATTTGACATTGCAAGGATGAGTATGCAAGATAAGAACTATATTGCGAATATCTTGGATCGTCTAGGATATGGCACAGATGTTGCAGTTGGTAAAAAGAAGACGGCTGTCAATCGTATTATTGTCCTCTATCATGCACACTTATTAAGTCACGACAGTATTCTTCAACTGCAAATGGCTCTTGAACTTCACCAAGGCAGTATCTGTTTCTGGTTTACGTCAGAACTCCCACTCCCGTATGAATTACAAAACTGGTTCCTGGCGATTCCAGTGGGAGGAACCGACTTGACGCTCAGGGATGTACAAGCACGATTTGGTGGTGGCCATCTTGACTGGAAAGAGTTCTTTTGCAAACTCTTGGAAAAGTGGACAACAAAGCAAATGACCCTTGAGAGGGTAATTGAAATTCGCGACTGGGTCTACTATTGTTTGCAGCGCAACTTACGATGGCAAGAACTCAATCAGTATGTCTTAGATGCACTCTTGACACTATCTATCGATGATGATACACTAGAAGAAGCATTACGTGTACTTGCAGAACAACCATCCACGGGTGCTGGCCAGACACTGCCAAGTTATCGAATTCCTATTGCATGGGAGAACTTTGGCCTCTCTTTGGCAGAAGCACTGACCAAAGCAAAATAGTCAGCTAGGGTAAGATGAAGGTACTCCTTCCCTGGGTAGACTACCTTCTGACACCAGTAAAAGAAGAATTCAAAAAACCAGAACCCGTAATACACATTCAGACTGCATCAGGGGATGATCAAAAGGCGATTCAGGAGATCTTACAGAAGCCATCAGGATTTGATTCAGACTCGCTTATACGAGAAACACTTGAATCATGTGTACCGCAAGTCGCAACGCATGGTGCCCACAAGATTCGGCTTGTCTGTAAACAACTCCCGCCTCTGCAACTTTGGTTTCGTATCATGCGTATCTTTGTTGGCGAGTCACCAGCATGTGTGACATATTTTGGTCATCCCTCAAAGAGAGTAACCCCTAAAAAGGGGGAACCAATTGAGCCAATCCATATTAATGGTGGTTACGCAAACCAATGCAACCCTCAAAGTATTGTGATCTATCGTGAGGAAGATGCAACGCGTGTGTTAGTCCATGAGCTATTTCACGCAACATGTTCAGATCCGACTGGTCTATCACTTCCAGACCTTGAGGCAGATACAGAGGCTTGGGCAGAGGTGTTGTATTGTGCAATTGATGCAAAGGGTAATGAGGCGGCATGGAAGCGCTGCCTTGATCAGCAAATACAGTTTGCGATCTCTCAAGCATCCTATCTATCCAAACACCACAATGTGAAAGAAAAAGGAGACTATGCTTGGAGATATACAACAGGGCGCCTTTCCGTATGGCATACTCTCGGCCTTTTACCTTCCAACCCTACCAAACGCACTGCCCGTGTACACCGAACTCTACGTTTGACAAAAAAAGATATTCATTCAAAGTAAGATGGCAGAGTATCGTGGATTTCTGTGGAATTTTGCCTTTTCCTGGTTAATCTTTATAACAGGTGGGTTTGGAATGTTTGTCATGCGATTCCTCAAGGGTGCATGGAGCAAACAATTGTGGACATATATACCTATTTTTTGGATCCCGCTCATGTCTTCCTGGATTATTTCACTAACAACCCTATTTGGTTTATATGACTAATAAAATTGAGTGTACGCGCCATTCAAACTAAGCTAAAGCAATGGGTGTACGCGGCTTGTACAGTTTTCTAAAATGCAAAGGAACTCCGCAAACCTATAATGATCTGTGTTCTGTAGAACCCCTGCGAATTGGAATTGACGCAAGCTATTTCATCTACAAGTTTCAAGCGAATTCAAGGGAAATGCTAGAGTACCTTCTTCCCCTCATTGAATCTGGCCATCAATGTATTCTAATCTTTGATGGACAGATGCCTCAATCAAAACAATCTGAAATAGATCGTCGTAAAACGGATCGTGAACATGAACTTACAATGGCATCTACACTAAAGCATCATCTAGACGGTTCTCTGAATCTTACAGACCAACAGCGCAGCTATTTGATGCATGTCATTGGACAGCACGAAAAACGTGGTTGGCAATGCAGCCGTGAAGAAAGGCATAACTTTAAAGAACTCCTCTATGAATCGTTTGTTCCTCTTCTAAAGGCAAAAGGTGAAGCTGATGAACTTCTTGCAAGCTTGTGTGTGCATGGTGATGTCGACATAGTCATTAGTGGAGATATGGATCTTCTTGTCCTTGGAACACCCTACCTCTTTGTACCGCAGAAAGATCCTTATTCCTTTCGTGTGTTTGACCGAGACCAGTTGCTCAAAGATATTAATTGTACAGACCAGCAATTTCGAGAGTTCTGCGCTATGTGTGGAACTGAGTTCTCTTCAAAGTCAAATTCAATTGATATTCGTGTTGCTTGTCAATATATACTTACATATCGTTCCCTTGCACGAGTTCAAAAAAAGTTTCCAGATCTTCTAGCGCACTGGCCAACGAATGAATCTGTGCTTCTAAAAGATCTCCAGGATCCATCGTTCTATGTGCGTGAAGATGAAATGGAGCGTTATGAATGCTGGAAACAGGGTATACCAATGCCCTATAAAGCATGTGCGAAGGAGACTTCCTAGAAGGCTCGTTCGTACAATTTCTAGATGAACCAGCATTCTTTTTTGCAAAAAAATGCGTCCTTGGGAAAGCGATTTACTACTTGGCCTACTCCAAATAGTAAACCTCACTATCTCCCCAATATAATTTGGTAGGAACCCATTATGAATTTATAGATAGGATAAATTCAAGTGGGCAAAAATCTGTCAATCAAACAGTGTTACACTATTCGAATTGAGAAGGATACGAAAGGAAAAAAACTATACAAAGAACCCGCTTTTCTATTTGGTTACAATCAAACACCCCTCCGTTTTCTAGTTTTGTTTGTCTGGTTTGTTTTTGGGGAGAGCAATCTCAATCCCCAAATGGTGTACAGAGAACATCCTTAAGCCGTCGCCGCGGGCTTACGCAGTCGCCGCAGGCTTGATGTAGTGCTTCTGCAGGTAAGACTGCATGTTAAAGATCGTGAGCTCATCGCCCTCCTTGACACCGAGCAGCTTGCGCAGAGCAGGGTTGGGGTTGATCTTGTGCTTATCGTTGAGCTTGTTCTCCTTGATGTACGCGCTGACCGCCTTCGTGACAGAGGAGCGGCTCATCTTGTTGCCCTTGCCACCGCCGAGGAAGACGGAGAGCTCATCTGAGATGGGCACAGGCACCTGGAAGATACTTGGCTTACGCTCCTCGCCCTCTGCAGGGGGCGCGCGAACACGGCGGCGGTTCTTGCGTGCATCACGCATCTCACGGCCAACACGCTTCTCTAGACGCTTTGACGCAGAGAGGGCAGCAACGACCGCATCACGGATCTTGGAGAGCTCGGCCTGGAGAGTCTGGAGCTCAACCTGCCAAGAAACCTCTTCAACAGGTGCAACCTCTGGTGCAACGGCCTGCGCCGTTACTGCAGGAGCCACAGGGGCAACTGGCGCAGGGGTTGCCACTGTCTCCTTCTTAGCACGCTTTGGCGTAGGAACCGCTGCAACTGGCGCCTCTACAACAGCAGGGGCAGCCGCAACTTCCTTCTTCGTAACCTTCTTAGCAGGCGCAGACTTTGCAGGGGTGGCAGAGGCGGCAGGCATGGTGGGGTTCTGAGAAGTAGAAGACATTCGACTTTAAACTCTAATGATACGAACATGTCGCAAAAGCGTTCAATTTTCGATCAGCCGTCGCCCGAACTTTGGAACGCGTGGGTAGGAAGAGGACATAGTATGGTAAAACTCTCTCCTTATGATTCTGTACTTCGCAAATGCTTGAACATTAAATCAAAGAAGCATACAGATCAACGATGCAATGCACCAGCAACCTACGGTGAATTCTGTGAAAAACATATTCAACATCCAACACGATACCCTGTCTTTAAAGATAGATTCTTCCAATCAACACGATCGCTGAATCAATCTACCTCAAAACTTCAAGCCATGTACCGATTCCGACGAGGACTTCGGCGCGCAAGAGTTCAGGGACCCGCTACAACAGCGATAGATCTAGCCGAGAACTCAACAGAACTCTCTTCCTTCGATGCTACTTCCTCTATACCCTGTCTCTATCGATTTAGTTACGCAGACGAAAAGAAACACATTTGGCTCTTTGATATTCGAAGCCTAGTGCAACTCTTGGAACAAAAAGGATTGCAGATCCAAAATCCGTATACACGCGAACCCTTTCCTCCAAAGATTCTAAAAAGACTGCAAGACCGAATTGCATTCTTGCGTACAAAACAATACTGCCTCCTTTGGCCGCAAGGAGATGATAAAGATCAAGTCCTACATCAACGCGTCGTGGATGTTTGTTTAAAGTTTGACGCTCTCGGATATTATACAAGCCCCTCTTGGTTTGAAGATCTTTCCCTTCTTGATCTAAAAATGCTCTATTGCGATTTGTATGATACGTTTCTCATGGATATTCCAGAAATCCAAAGACGGAAACTCGTTCCATCGTTCGAAACAATGTTTCCTCTTCGGCTGTCAGGCATCTCGATGCGAAAAGATGCAAAGCCTCTTCATTTGTGTGTATTGACCATTTTTGAAAGTCTTGTGACAAAGCCCAAAGAAGCCGACAGTCGATCTCTTGGAGCCATGATTTCATTGAGGGTTCTTGCAAAGAGACAGCCAGCAATCTACGGAAATTACTCTTGGTTACAGGCATCTTAGAAATATGAATATTTCAAACTGGCACCTTTACTATTCTCTGTTACAAAGGACTATGATTTTATCATTTCTTGTAAATGACAGAACCAACAGTACAACAAAGAGTATACTACAAATAATAGCGCCAGTGAATGATTTTAAATATGCTGTTTCCCATTTTTGTTGTGGATTTTCGAACCAAACTATATAGTTATACGTAGCAACAGGGATTGCTAAAATAGCGCCAACTTGGTATAATATGTTCTGTGAGAGACGCAAGGGCATTTGCTATGTATATTTTGCGTTTGTTTAGATATATATTCACTGCCGTTTTAAAAATGCCTGTTGGTCTAAGAGGGATAGAGGGGACTGACTGGATAGAACCCACCACTATTGCTGGTTGGGATGTGGTTGTACCAACCCGTATAAGAAGGCACAGTAAGCAGCGTTGATACGCGCATCTTAATTCCTGGATCTGCACAGCAATTCGTTCCAAGAACTGGATTTGGTGTCTCATAGAGGATTGTACTGATCTCTGCAGCAGACTTGAGTACAATGCCACCTGTCTGTCCCCAGTTTTGATCTGCGCAAGAGGCACATCCTGCTGCTTTCGTAGTCAATGCATCTTGTGAATAGTTTCCTTGAAATCCACTGTTTGGATCTGCAGTATTGATGCAGCAACCTTGTGGATTGGGTCCCCATTGTCTTGATTGATTCAGATTCGCAGCAAGATTCTGTTGGCGTGCAGTGACTTCACTTGCATCACGACCTTGCCAGTAACTCTTGTAATTATTTGCAGCCTCCTGTCTCATTTGTGTAAGTTTACTTGCATCCATCTTTCCTACAGAGGGAACAAGACAAATTTCAAAATCCGCCCCGCCGCCCCCCGAAAATTGAACGGGATTCGCCCCCAGTGTCCTGTAGAACTAGAAAATGTCTGGTGCTAGCTCCGTTGTACTCGCCTCTGCTTTCACGACCTCCAAGGTTTCCTTCAGCCAGCCGAAGGTACTTGACAGTGGTGGTAAGCAGGCATGGCTGAACTACGATGGTAGCAAGCTCTTCCTACAGACGCCTCAGTGCGTCCTTCCCTATGGCATGAGCGTGTTTGACAAGGCTGGTCCCATCAAGTACAGTGTAGAGCTATCTCTGCGCGGGTATGATGAGGCAGGTAGCAAGATCAAGCAGTTCTATGATGCGATCAGTGCTCTCGATGAGTACATGATTGACCAGGGTGTCAAGAACTCAAAGCTATGGTTCAAGAGTGATCTGCCTCGTGATGTAATCAAGGCGTTCTACAGCCCAATGGTACGCTTCTCTGTTGACAAGGAGGGCAACCGCAAGCCTTATCCTCCAACCTTCAAGCTCCAGCTTCGCCAGCGCAATGGTGACTTTGAAGTGAAGATGTGGGATGCGCAGCGCAACCGTTACCAGGGTGTTCCCATGGAGGAGCTTCTTGTGAAGGGTGCACAGGTAACTAGCATTATCCAGTGCACGGGTGTATGGTTTGCGGGTTCCAAGTTCGGTCTGACTTGGAAGGCGGAGGAGATGCGTGTTGATGTTCTCCCACAGGCTGCTCGTGGCTTCTCATTTGTGGATGATGAGCCTTCTCCTGCAAAGCGTTCTGCTCCTGCACCTGCTGCTCCCATCGCAGATGAAGATGAGGATGACAACGACGAGGATGATGTCTTCAAGGCTCCTGCACCAGAGCCAGCCCGTCCAAAGCCATCTGTAGTTGCCGCAGTGTCCGCTGCACATGAAGAGGAGGAAGAGCCAGAGGATGCCGAGCCAGTTGTTGTACCAAAGAAGCCTGCTGTTGTAACGAAGAAGAAGGTCATTGCTAAGAAGTAAAGTTCTAAGCAATAATTAAAAACTAAAAAAAGAGTGATGGAGAGTTGTTTTTTCTAGTAAGCGATTATTACGATACCAGAACCACCCTACCTGCGGCTAGAGTAAAAGTTGAACTAAACTTAGCCTAAAGATCTGTTACGATTCTAAATTGTGGGGAAGCCCACAAACCCAGCATGGATGGCCGTTGTACCCAATGACCATTCTATGCACAAGCGCATGGATGGCCGAGTGGTTAAGGCGTTGACCTCAAGAGTCAATGGAGCAATCCGCACCGGTTCGAATCCGGTTCCATGCATCCCCAGCCTTATAGTACAGTGGTTAGTACACAGGACTTTGAATCCTGGAACCCCAGTTCGATCCTGGGTAAGGCTATCATTAGTAAATTTCTTGCGATGTGCTATTATACTTATCATATCGCAAGGATGGCCGAGTGGTTAAGGCGGACGCCTTAAGAGTGTCTGGAGAAATCCGCGTGGGTTCAATTCCCACTCCTTGCATCATATAGTAATCATATTTACAATACTCTACTACAATTTGCTTTAATCTAAAAATATATAGTAGGATGGCAAATAATTTTAATAATGAGCCCTTTTTAAATTCAAATAATAATGAAAATAATAATGCAGTATGGAATGGACCTCAACCTGTGAATGTACCCGAACCGCCAGATGTATTGCGGTTTAATAATCAAGGTCGCACTAGTTTACCTGCACTTCCCGAAGGCAGTACCACACTCTTAGTGCAGCGCAATCGTTTGAAAAAGTTGCCACCCATTCCATCATCTATTGAACGATTAAATTGTTCTTACAATCAACTTACTGAGTTACCAAAACTTCCAGAATATCTCCTTGAATTAAATTGCGAACATAATTTGCTCACATCGCTACCTGAATTGCCTGATATGATTTTGTATCTTAAATGTAATAATAACCCACTAACAAACCTTCCTCCCGATTTGAAGGGGCTAAGTGATTTAGAAATTAAAAATTGTCCAATTACGCACCTTGCACCATTGCCAGAAACATTACGATACCTGGACTGCCAATCGTGCAAGTTAACATACTTACCGCCACTCCCTATTCGCTTAAAACGAGACTGGGAATTTAAAACAACATTTGCAAATAATCCATTACAAGAACCATTTAAGACATGGGTGTCTGAATTTGAAGTGGATGAAGATATGAATAAGTTAAGGGAACGTGTAAATATATACTGGCGTGAAAATAAGCAACGATACAAAGACTTTATGGCATATTGGTATACTCTTGGATATAGGGGTAGTAAGAATATTCCTGGAGAATTTGAATCTGGGCCAGTCGCAAATACAATTACAAGATTTTTAGTTGGCAATCACGGGGTTCCTATAACTTCAAACAAACTGAAAACTGTGAAGTCTCAAATGCTTCATAGATTACTTGCATATAATCGCCCAACAACTGCTGTTGGTGGAAAACGTAAGAAAGATAAGGTAAAACAACGCAAGACTCAAAAACGGTCTAAACGAGTCTAACACATTTCGTGTAGGGCGAAATCCCTATCTGGTCCGTTAGCTCAGTGGTAGAGCAATCGTCTTATGAGCGATGGGTCGCGAGTTCAACTCTCGCACGGACCAACCCCACCCCAGGGGTACTTTACTATCTCTTGGGTGGCTTTCCACCAAAATGGGCGTGTAGCTCAGGGGTAGAGCGCTCGCTTTGCAAGCGAGAGGCCGTGGGTTCGATTCCCACAATGTCCACCAAAGCGTTAATAGTTCAGTGGTAGAATGACTCTCTTCCAAGGAGTTGACACGGGTTCGATTCCCGTTTGACGCATCAAGGTTTGTATGTTCCTTTCAAAAACAGACTATTGGCGCTATCGCATAGTGGTTATTGCGGGGGATTACTAATCCCTTTCCCTCTGGGAGCGAAGGTTCGAATCCTTCTAGCGTCGGTTGGAGATTTTGTAAAATCTCCAACCCAGTGCTAACAGACTTCAATTTGATTCCAATTGAAGTTTCTAGCGTCGGATTAAGATCATTCAAGTTTCTTCTAGAAGCTCTAATGATCACACACGGCGTCTAGTACCTCTGCGTCTACGAGTCTTCCGCATTCTACGCCGACGACCCCCCTGGCCATGGTATGTTTGTTCTTGAACTAAAAACATGCGAATTTGACCAACGCCATCTTGACCTAAGTCTTTTAGTATTTCAATGATTCTAGAAAGTCGCTCGCGATTCTCTCCAGTTATTTCTGGCAAATTAGAATCTTGCAATCCAGTTGTCTGGTCAGTCGACTGAACTTCCTGTGCCTTCGCAGACACAAACTGGAGTACTTGTCTATAGAGTACTTGAGGTACACTCCAATTGATTCGTCCAAGTAAAGCGTATACCTCCTCTTCAAGTTCAGATTCAGATAGGTTCGGTATAGTATTTATCGTAGTATATCCACCGCGTCGGGTCTTCATCCTACTTAGTTTGTAGTAGTTGATGCAGGACATCCTGCACCTGAAACTACAATGCGCGTATTTTGAAGTCCCGTCGTGGTCTGTGCGTTTTGACCATCGACACGGAACGCTACAACAGATCCATCAAGGCCTCGAAACCCACCCTCTTTTACATTCGACAAATCACTTACATACTTGAATTGCGCCAATGCACGAGCTTGCGTTATTCTAGTTAATGCAGATGCATCGCGATTTGCAGTGGACATGTCCTACTATGCACTTTAAAAAAAGAGACCTAAAGAAAATCTCATATACAAAAGTAGTCGTGGAGACACGGCTACCTTTGCCTCCGTAGCTCAGTGGTAGAGCAACAGCTTTGTAAGCTGCAGGTCGTGGGTTCGATTCCCATCGGAGGCTTTTTCGCCCCTTTAGCTCAGTTGGATAGAGCGTCCGCCTTCTAAGCGGAAGGTCGTGGGTTCGACTCCCACAAGGGGTAAAACCAGTCTAAACAGCGAACACATTCTCTGTCTAGAATGGGCAACTGTACCAGTGTAACGACCACAGAACTTCCACGAATCAAGTATGAGTCTCTTACACCTGATGTTCAAGAGACGGTCGTACGCGATCTTGTCAACATGATAAAGGCGAATAATGCTCACACAGACCCTGTTGGATTCCGTATTCCTGCTACATCTATGCTGACGACTGGTGCTGTATGCAATGTCCTGCCACTCATGAAGGCGATGCAGGTTCTTGAGGTATCTCGTCCTTATACCCTCATTCAGAGTTGCAACAAGGTGACGGTTGCGTATGTGCAGAATCTGAACCCTAAGAATTTTGTCACGGTTTAAAAAATAAATTCCTTTCTACTTTGGGAAATTTCCCAGAACCGCCTTAGCTCAGTTGCTTGAATTTCTTGAAATTCACGCAAGTTGTTGCTAAGGCGCCTTACCACCTTAGCTCAGTCGGTTGGATTTTGTATCCAAACGCCATCGCTAAGGGGGTTCCCAGAACCGCCTTAGCTCAGTCGGTAGAGCACCAGGCTTTTAACCTGGCAGTCGTGGGTTCGAGCCCCACAGGCGGTGTCAATGAAAAACTCTCTTTTGTGCGATTGCAATCTCACAACCGAGAGTATTTTACACACGAATCAGATCCCCTTCCAGACAGGCCGAGCGGCAAATCGGACATGACCGATGAGCTTGTACCCAACCCTGAGCTCCTTCTAAACTCATCACATGATAACAAGGTGTAATACATGCTGTTTCGACTGTTAGTTCATCCATCGTAATTGGACATGTCTCCTTCTTTGCAACCAAGGACTCTACATATCCTTGAAGCACACGCTTCGGAATCGATGAACCGCCGACAGAAATGAATTCAGTCTTTGGAAGAGGAATCGCAACTTTTTCAACGCCTTGAGGTGTGTAATTCGTCAGGAAGTCAGTGGATCGACCATATTTGAACAAAGTCTCTTTATCTGCTTGGCATGCATCCCATGTCCAAATGGATGAAATATCACCTTTTGTATACCGGTTCCCATAAATTCGGGAACTGTGAGGTACTTGAAAGGAAATAAGTGGTGCAGTGAGAATATTATGTGTTCCGGTGAGCCGTACTTGAAATGCAAGTTCACACGCTTCAACCTTACAACGATACTGTACAGTCTCACCTGAATACTGTCGCCTCGAAATCACAAGTTCTTCACCAGGAATGACTCCGTAATCAATACCATTCCTGAATCCAATTGAAAGGACAGTCATTTCATTAACATGCATTGGAGCAATTTTATAACACCTCATACCTGCAATCATGGATAAAGATTGACTTTTATACAGTACATACCCAGTCTCCTTTTTCACAGCAAAGATTTGCGGCAACATCTTGAAGTGTATGAATCCTCGACAAGGCGGAAAAAATCAATTTTTAACACATTTGTTTGAAAGAGATGTTTAACCTCTTGATAGGGTTTGTACAAAGAACCTTTCAAGGGTGTTTTCGGAAACCTGTTCAAAAAACGGAACATCTTCCCTGGCTCGCCACATACGATAAAACAGGTAAAATCGAACTCTACGGCTGTTAGAAGTTTGTAGGTCCACATGTGCATCCATTCCGAGGATCAATGGGTGCGTTGCAGCGGCATGCACCTAGACGCACATCGATCAAAACTTCTTGCGAAGGATTATTTGTTGTTACAGACCGCACGGTTCCAGGAACAGTTGTTTGGTTGACCGTATTTGAATACGTATAGTTTGCCTTTTGTTGGCGCTGCTTTGTTAGCAAGCTTGAGTCAAAGATTGCAGTGGGCATCGTTCTATCCTGCCTTTCTTAAAAAAATCGGCTCGGCTGACATTGGCCATTGAAACTCGGTTTTGGTAATGTACTGTTAAGTTGCTCTGCAGGAATGGGAGGGCAAAGATCAGGTGTAAATTTGTAATACTGCCGAAACCGATCTTCAGGGTTCAATAGACTCGCCTCGCATGCAGCCACATTACGACCTAACTGCAAGGTATAGTCTTGACTCGTTTTTGCAGGTGCGGGTCCCTGGAAAGGTGTACATTCCTTCATCTTAGCCTCCAAATAAGCACTTTGCTGGACTGCTGCAAGACCAACGGGCGCAAGTTGGACACAACATCCAGCTCCCAATCCAGTCACAGCATTTCGATTTCGCCTCCCACCACATGATTGGACACGCCTTTCAAGTCTCTGTGTATATCCACTCGCTTCATTTCCATACTGTGTTGCCCCGGGGGAGTCAGCACATTCCGCCATTTCTACTCAACGAGAATCGTTCTAATTAGGTAGGCAATGCTCCTTCAGGGAGGCATTTCGATTCTTCTTGCAGTCATAATTCTAGGATTTCTTGTTGGTGCGACACTCTTTATTTCTCGTTCCATTGAGAAGTTTGAAGATATGCAAAAAGAAAAAACAAAAGAACAAGAACTTGAAACGATTGTACAAGGCCTCACAAACAGAATTTGTCCGATTCAGGTGGATGTGATCACAACAATGGCAAAAAATAAAGCAGAAAAGACCACAACAGAACCTACAGAAGATGAATACAAAGATGCCTCAATTCAGTTTATGAAGGGCGCAGGATCAAATACCTATCCTTGCCCTCGCCTTCCTGCAAAAGTAAATGTCTTTTCACTAGATGCAAATTCCCACAAAGAACTAGCCCTCTCAGCTGCCTACCTCTATGTAAGGCTGGTACAACTGAATAAACTCATGCAGGGAGCCCTTCGTGGAGAACAAGGAGAAGAAATACCATATGATCCATGGGCAAATCTTGATCCCATCCGTAAAGCGGCACTTGAGGTATCGCTCCCAGGAATGTTGAAGCGATATGAAGAACAAAGAACAAGAAAACCCCTTGAAATGAATCCTTCTGAAAAAGAGGCATTCTTAGATCAAAGAATCCAAGAGTTCAAGACTCTTCTAGACAGAAAGGATGAAACAGGAGAGCCAGAACTTGAGGCACTCATTGTCTCTGTGGAAAGAGAGTATAAGACTCTTCAGGAAACCAAAAAGAAGGCACAAACTGGAACCCTAGCACTCCAACTTCCTTAGTCTTTCTTTTTCTTTCGCGTCATTTTGTATCTATCCACCCTCTCCTTCTTTGCCCGTAACAAACTCTCTTTCGATGGTTGATGACCACTGCAAGTGAGGCTAAAGAGGGGAAATTGACCAAAATCTTGTCCTTGTCGAACACGCATGCTCAACTGTGTCAAGCGCGCGGCAATACAATCAAATTCTGTCTTTGCAAGCGTTTCAATAGAACGAATATATGACAAAGAATAATACAATGTAATCAAAGTATCGATCGACGCAATCCGAAGCGATGCGTCTCTACGTACCATCACTCGATTGAATGCATGACATGCAGATTCCTTCACAATTAGACATAGTACATTCTGGCCATCTACAAGTCCAACTACAAGAGGAATAAATTCATTCGAAGGTTGCCATTGATAAATGCGAATGCGAGGGCGAGTATACAAGAGCTTTCGAAGAGCACGGGCATCCTCAAAGGGAGAATCGCTGTATGCAACCATGGGACCTTGGAGTGTAGACATCCAGCCTGAGCCAGGGCGTGATGGATGCTTGTACAATCGTTCAAGATTTGTAGATGCATAGATGCGATCATTTTGAATGAAATATCCAAGAATTGTATCCCTCTCAAAGGATGAAAGGCCAACTGATTTGGAACAACGCGCATGCCCAACAGGTGGTTTTGCAAGATTCAAAAGATAGAGTCTTTTATACACTTTATCCCATCGCTCTACCTGACCCATTGGTCGACTGAGTTCCAAGTACATGGACATTCTCAAGAAGTTTTCATCGACAAATCGGACTCCATCTTCTACAATCGCCCTCTTTTGAAGAAGAGAATAAAACTCTTGATCTACAGATGTTATATCTGCGACAGACAAAAAGTTCGCATAGACTTTGACCGTACCTTCATGAATTCCAAACTTTGCCTCCACAGCAGGAATCTTTGCATTTTTTAAACGACGAACGAGTTCTTTGACATCCGCAGAAGAATTTGGTGTTAAGAAGTCATAATCTGGAAGAACCTTTGTAAAATCATAAAACTTCATGTCTTTAGGAAGATGTGCATTGATCGCCATTCCTCCATAACAGATGCGCCCTCGATCTTGCAGGAATTCTTGTACAATCTGGAGTGCTCTGCGAAATACGGGATTGGCGAATTGTGCAGCATCACGAACATCTTTTGCCTGTTCAATCACTTCCATGAGATTAATAAGAACATTCTGCACTGCTGGTTTTTACAGAGTTGCAGAGTATATATTCTGGAGA
>JACCDG010701981.1_pt1 | contig 14076 bp, 10 predicted proteins | sample 7442471 | NCBI WGS metagenome assembly JACCDG01 (sample SAMN15323444, study PRJNA562643) | freshwater metagenome | isolation source: river surface water | place: USA:Blue River Watershed | collected 2017-08-17
AGGTTTCCTTTTTCTCCAAAACACCGATGGAGGATATTGATGCTGTAAATAAATCCGTTTCAAGCATCATCAATACCGCCACCAATGAAGTAGCCGTCCAAATGCGCATCACAAATTTTGTGTTTCCAAATAAACTGATGCAGGAGCACTTCAACGAGAATTATTTGGAAAGTGAAAAATATCCATCTGCGACATTCAAGGGTAAAATTAAAGAATCTGTCAACCTAACAGTCGCAGGAAACTACCCTATTTCTGCCTCAGGATCTGCTACCATACACGGGGTAACTCGTCCTATCGAATTAAAGGGGACCATCGTCTCAACAGGTTCCACCCTCGCACTAACTTGTCAATTCGAGGTTAAACTCATCGATTACAATGTCAAAATCCCTAAAATCGTTTTTGCAAAAATCGCTGAGGTCATTAAAGTATCTAGCAAGATGAACTACTCAAAGAAGTGAGATACATAGGTTTAATCTTTTGTGCATTTATCTTTTTATCATGCCTTAATGATAGAAACAGTCCATTAGCCGATCATCCTAATGTTACAGATACAATTAAAGTAATTGTACCTCCAAAACCTGCTGTTGATTGTAGCCCAGATACCGTCTATTTTAAACAAACCATTCTTCCTTTGGTCACTTCTAATTGTGCTAAGAGTGGTTGTCATGATGCTATTTCCCACAAAGAAGGGGTTGTTTTAACTGATTACTCCAACATTATGCGAGAGGTGAAAGTATCCTCCCCTGCATCAAGTGATCTCTATAAATGCTTGAATAAAACGGGGGACGAACGTATGCCTCCTGCCCCTGCTGCCGAATTTAGCTTGTCTAACAAAGCCCTTTTGTTAAAGTGGATACAGCAAGGGGCAAAAAATAATTCTTGCTCGAATACAGCAAATTGCGACACCGTAAATGTCACGTACAATGCATCCGTTGCACCTATTCTTAAAACCTATTGCGTAGGTTGCCATAGTGCAACGAGTCCTTCCGCAGGAGTTGACCTTTCGACTTTTACTGGCGTGAAAGTACAAGCGGCTAATGGCCGATTAATAGGCTCCATCACACACGCAGTTGGATATAAACCCATGCCATCCAGTACTTCGAAGTTAGGCAGCTGTGAAATAAATCAAATTCAAGTTTGGATAACTAAGGGAACGCTCAATAACTAATTTTTCTTAAATTGACAGCAAAAACCAAAAAATGAAAGGACTTAAATTCTCCTTAAGTATCATTGCTGCTGTTCTTGTTACATTAATTTTCCCTGATCCATTCTTGGGTATTGGTGACTTTAAATTCAAAGCATTGATCATCCCTTTATTGCAGGTCATCATGTTCGGGATGGGCTCCACAATGAAATTAGCTGATTTTGCAGAGGTGATGCGCTCGCCCAAAGCCGTCGTCTTAGGAGTATTTTTCCATTTTAGCATCATGCCATTTGTGGGCTGGGGACTGACGAAAGTCTTTTCATTTCCACCCGAAATCGCGGCGGGTATCATATTAGTAGGCAGCATGCCCTGTGGTTTAGCGTCGAATGTAATGTCGTATTTAGCCAAAGCAAATGTGGCACTTTCCCTCACCCTGACCTCTATTTCTACCTTGCTTGCTGCTTTGTTAACCCCGTTATTAATGAAGAATTTAGCAGGTCAATTGATTGAAATTGATTTGATGGATATGGTTTGGGAAATCAGCAAACTCATTATCCTACCTATTGGCGTGGGAGTTATCTATAATCGATTAATCGGTGCGCGTTTTGGTTGGTTCGAAAATGCACTCCCTACAATTTCGATGTGGAGTATCGGCGCGATCGTCGTGATTATTACGGCAAATGGCAGAGATGCCCTCTTAGCGGTGGGTCCCTTATTATTCATCGCTTGCCTATTGCACAATGTAATTGGTTTTATTTTAGGTTATTGGGGTGGCAGGCTAAGTGGGTTACGAGAACAAGATTGCCGAACCATCGCCATCGAAGTAGGTCTCCAAAACGCAGGACTAGCTTCCGGACTAGCTATGGCAATGGGAAAGGTAGGGACGCTTGGTCTACCTGCCGCGATTTTTGGGCCTGTAATGAATATCAATGGTTCCGCGTTGGCGAATTATTGGAAGGGAAAGTAAATCGCAAGTCATTTATTTTCCTTAATTTTAGCTTATATCTGTTCTTAAAAATTGATGAGAAAATTATTTCTCTTATTATTTCTGTTCGTCCAAATCATATCGCACGCTCAATCAGTGAGTCCTGCGCCTATGATTTCTGGCACTACAGACAATTCAAAATGGTTTAAGAAAGGAGAAGACCTCAAAAACATGAGGTCAAATTTTGGTACTTCAAGTCAAATTAGTTCTTCAACAGTTGCTGGTTATTATTATAAAATAAGAGTTAGAGGGACTTTTGGAACGAATGCAGCTTCTACCGCACTTTACATGGATGCGGCCTATTATAATTCCAATATTGCCAATACAATCGGAACTGATTCCCCCATTTTAAATTCCTCATGTACAGAAGCAACATGGAAATTAATGGGAGCATGTCCTCCAAAGCCTAATTTTCCAGCTGGTTATGCCACAGACAATGTTTACGAATATTATATAGGATTGTGGGCTGGGGGCTCGAAGTATAGCTTTACAGATGGCGATACAAACAATAATGGTACCCTAACATTTGAGTTGTGGGAAAATAAAGGAACTGAAGCCATTTGCGCTGGAAGTTCCACTACCTTAACTTCTAATTTAAGTGGAAATATTACTTGGTATAAAGGTTCTACTCTACTACCTACCACTGGACAAACCTTAACCGTTACAGAGGCGGGAGTATATACTGCTAAATCAACCATAGGTGGAGTCACAAGTTCTGAAAGTAATCCAATAACAGTTGTTGTAAACCCCCTTCCTACCATTAATTTTAGTGCTGTACCCTCTATTACCTCTAACAACAGGTCATTTACTATTCCCTATACCTCTACGACCAATAGCCCATCACAATTTTCAGTAAGTGCCATCAATATGAATGGCTTTCAGCCTATTTCAAACTCCCCTATGGGAGGATCTTCTTTGACGGTAAATATTCCTTTTGGCCAAATAGGGAGCTATGATTTCAGTGTTAATGTAAAAAATACAACAACTGGATGTGTCTCAAATAATTATACAGCAACGGTTCAAATTAACCTAGCAGCCCCGGAATTCTTAAGTTATAATACCCCTGTTAAACTTATAGTCAATCAACCTAATCTAGTGCCCATTGCAAGTGCAATTGGTTATTTTGAAACATTTACTATCATCAGCGGTACTTTACCTCCTGGAATGTCCATCGATCCATATACAGGGGATATATTTGGAACACCTACTACCTTAAATCCTACTCCGGTTACCATTGTTGTAAGAGGAAGTAATAGCCAAGGATCCACCACTGCAACAGTGGTGTTTACGGTAGTTATTCCACCTCCCTCCGGACTAAGTTTTCCTACCACTGCTTATACATTTCAACAATATACTCCGATTACACCTTTCCAGCCCACGGTTTCTGGGGCCGGAGTTACTTTTGCCATGGCTCCTGGATCCACCTTGCCAAGCGGTTTGTCCATTAATCCGACCAGCGGTCAAATATCAGGTACGCCGCAAGTTCCGAGCCCAACAACCAGATATACCATCCGAGCCTCCAATTCTACCAGTTTTACGGACTCCAATATCGATATCACGGTCATCATCGCTCCCCCAAATTTCACCTATACCGTACCTAATCGCTTTTTCACAGGATCACCCATAACCCCAATTACCCCGGTGAGGGCTCCAACAGGAGGAGTTGTGTCTTCCTATACTACCACAACACCATTACCTGGCGGACTAGTTTTAGACCCCGTGACAGGAACCATTTCAGGTACACCTACGCAAACAACCGGTTTTAATACCTATATCATTAAAGGAACAAATGCGAATGGAGAATTTACGGTAACATTCTCATTTGATGTTTTAATTCCAGGGCCTAGTAATTTAACTTACCCTAACCCAATTACACTTTATTTAAATACAGCATTTACTCCTATTCCTCCGACGACTATTACTGGAACAGTTTCGAGTTATACCATCAGTCCAACCTTGCCTGGTGCACTAACATTTAATCCGGCTACTGGAGTAATTGGTGGTTTCCCCTCTGTATTGAGTCCACCCGTTATTTACACCATAACTGCAGCCAATAGTACGGCTGATGTAATTTTTACGACAAGTATTCGCGTTGTGATTCCACCTCCAAGTGGCTTTAGTTATTCTTCCCCACACGAATTCACACAAGGAATACCAATTACAGGAATCAGACCAAGTATTACAGGCACTGACATAACTTTTTCAGCTGCTAATCTTCCTGCTGGACTAACTATTAATCCCACTACTGGAGAAATCACGGGAACACCGACCGCTCCTAGTCCTAGTACGGTATACATAATTAGGGCGACAAACTCTACAGATTTTGTTACGGCACCCATTACCATTAGTGTTAAGATTGCAGCTCCTTCTAGTTTAACCTATACAAACCCGTTGATTTTCGAAGAACGGGTACCGATTTCACCCATAAATCCTGGATATAATGGAGTTGTAGATATTTTTGAGGTATTTCCTACTTTACCTGCGGGAATTAATTTCAATCCTAGCAATGGGCAAATTAGCGGCACTCCTACCCTAGCCTCAGCTAGCGCGAACTATACGATTACGGCAAGAAACTCAACCGGATTTACTACCGCCACCACGAACATCACAGTCCTCATCGCTCGGCCTCAAATCTCCTATACAACTCCTAATGTATATTATGAGACGGTTACCATCACTCCTTTGGTTCCAAATAAAAATGGAACGGTGGTTAACTCGTTTGCCGTTAGCCCCGCGTTACCTGCAGGACTTAATTTAGACACTAGTACAGGAATTATTTCGGGAGCAGGTACCGTACAGTCGCCTAGAACAACGTATACCATTACTGCGACCAATTCGACGGGAACAGGATCGGCATTAGTGGATATTACAGTTACGATTCCGCCGCCTACCGGTTTGTCCTATGTGAATCCTCCCACTTATTTCACTGGTACCACAATCAGCACATTAACCCCTACGGTAACCGGTTTTGTCGCGTCTTATTCAATCGATAAAGCATTACCATCAGGTTTATTCTTCAATACGAGTACAGGAGCAATCACTGGAACGCCCATACAAGCTATACCAAGAACTATTTTTACGATTACAGCCACGAATGTGGCGGGTGCTAGTTCCTACGCGCTTCCAATTACGGTTTTGATCCCAGCACCCTCGGGACTGTCCTATAATACGCCTAATGTGTACGAAGAAGGAGTGGATATTACCCCATTGAATCCAAACGTTACCGGTTTTGTGGCTTCCTATTCTGTTAGTCCTAGTTTGCCAGCTGGATTAATTTTAGATACCGTGACGGGACGGATTTTTGGGACGCCTACTTTGGCAAAACCGACTACTACTTACGTAGTGACGGCGACAAACTCCACTGGATCTATTTCGGCGAATGTGGTGATTACGGTTTTGATTGCAAGGCCTAGAAACTTAGTATATTCCACCCCGAATGTGTTATACCAAAATTTTACCATACCACCTATCGCCCCATCCGTAAGTGGTACTGTAGCTTCTTATTCGATAAATCGCACGTTACCCGCAGGACTTTCCTTCAGTTCAAGCACGGGAATAATCAGTGGGACGCCCACGGCATTAAGTTCCATGCAAACCTATGTAATTACGGCAAGAAACAGTACAGGATCTGCGACAGCGAATGTAGACATTTCGGTGGTTATCGCACCACCTAGTAATTTGTCCTATGTAAGTCCGACACGGTTAATCCAAGATAGTACTTTGGCCCCTGTTAGACCAACATATTCTGGATTAGCGACTGCATTTACCATTGATAAGCCGTTACCTTTAGGACTTACCTTTAATACCGCAACGGGGGAAATCACCGGAAAACCAAGTGTGATTTCTAGCTTAACTCGCTATGTGATTACGGCTTCTAATTCAACGGGGTCGACCTCAGCACCTTTAGATTTAGAAGTATTAATTGCCCCACCTAAAAATTTAAAGTACGCGACGCCTATCATTTATGAAGAGGAGGTTACAATTACGCCGTTGAAGCCGACCGTAATTGGAAAAGTGGAATCCTACACGATTGACAAGGCATTACCAGATGGATTATCATTAGATCCTATTACCGGAATTATTTCGGGGACACCTACTAAAGCGGTACCCACAACCATCTATTGGGTTACGGCCTCTAATTCCACCGGATCAGCTAGGGCGCGATTAGTGATAACTGTTTTAATTGCAAGACCGCGCATCACCTATCCTGAACCTATATTAGGTGCACAAATTAATCCAGTTTATACCGGAGTAGATTTGTTTTTTTCTGGCCAAATGAATGCGCCTTTAATTCCTATAATTAAAGGTATTTTTACTGGAATAACGTTAAATAGGCCCCTACCTCCTGGTTTAGCGTTAGATCCTTTAACGGGAATAATTTCAGGCACACCTACCGCGTTAAGACCTCCCACTACCTATATCGTTACAATTACGAATAGTACGGCCTCCACGACCGATACGATTCGTATCGCCGCGGTAGTTCCTAGACCTAGCAATTTGAGCTATACTACTCCGCAGACCTACATTGAAAAAATTAAAATCACTCCTTTAAACCCTAGTGTACAAGGAATTCCAACGCTCTACACAGTGGACAAACCTCTGCCGGCCGGATTAACACTCAATTCTTTGACAGGTTCCATCACGGGTACCCCCACAAAAGCACAGGACTTTACGGATTATGTAATCACTGCTTCTAATTCCACCGGATATGAGGTATTTACCATTACTATTAAAGTCTTAATTGCCTTCCCTGAAATAAAATACCCACTTCCAGGCGTATTCCGTCAGGGTGTGCCTGTTAGTTTTAAACCGACACTCGTGGGAATTGCGGATACGTTTAAAATTGATTCTCTTTTACCTCCGGGATTAAGTTTCAACCCTGCAACAGGATTGATTTCTGGGACCCCTACCTGGCCAGCAAGCCCGAGGACCTATATTATCACAGCAACTAATTCTACTGGACCAGGAATTGATAGCACCACCATTGTGGTACTAGAGGATGTGAATTATGATACAGACAAAGATGGCTATACTGACATTGTGGAAATAGGTGGAAATAGGGACAAGCCCGTTGATACGGACAAAGATGGTCTGCCAGATTACAATGACCTAGATTCCGATGGAGATGAAATCAAAGATGAGTGGGAGAATGATTTGAATTATGGTGGTTTACCAGATTGTGATAACGATGGGGTGGATAACCGAATAGATCCAGATGCCTGTGACCCAGTCGCCTTCCAAGGTATTTCACCGAACGGTGATGGTAAAAATGACAATTTAGTTATTCCAGGGGTAATGCGAACGACTCCCAATAATTTAACCGTCTATGACCGGGTGGGAAATATTGTTTTTGAGGTGAAGGATTATGAGAATAATTGGGGAGGGGAAAGCAACCGCGGAAACCCACTTTTAGCCGGGGACGGACTACTTCCTGATGGAGTATATTTCTATATTTTAGACTACAATGGGGTTAGACCTAGGGTTTCTACTTATATTTACATCAACCGTTTGAAGAAATAAATGAGATTAAGACATGTCATTTGTGGGTGTTTACTACTAATAGCTGGCCAAATAAAGGCACAGACAGATCCCGTTTTCTCTTTATTTCGCTTATATCCACAGGTAATTAATCCCACTTTCGTAGGAGCAAGTGATAAAAATGAAATCATTCTAGTAAACCGAAATCAATGGACATCGATGCCGGGGACTCCGGTAACTACTGCATTGATGGGCAATTTCAATTGGGGTGAAAAAATAGGGATAGGATTTACCGCTTTCATGGATCAATTAGGACCTGTAAAAGCTACATCAGTTAACAGTGACTTCGCTTACCACGCCTTGATTAACGATAAATGGGCACTCTCAGGGGGTATTCGGATCGGGGTAACTAATCTAGCTTTAGACTTTTCTGGCCTTAGTTTACTAGACCGAACGGATGATTTGTTCAATCAAAACTACTCGACTGGATTACAAATTAATTCTGGCTGGGGAATTCGTCTCGCGAAGGAGGACAAATTCTATGTGAGTATTTCTCAGCCTAGGATGCTTTGGAACGATTTTGGCCTCCAAAATGGTAAGTACAAAGACGCCTCCTTCTATTATGGGATGATTGGCAAAAAACAAGTCCTTAGTAAAGCAGTTAGCCTTCATACAAACGCTATCGTCCGAGCTGCAGCTGACTTGCCTTTGAGCTATGACATTAATCTTATCGGTTCGTTTTATGAATTATTAGATGTGGGTTTTGGCTACCGCAACGAAAATGCCATTGGAGTCAATTTAGGGGTGCAATTTAGCCCTACGGTCTATTTAGGGTATCAATATGAAATGCCTACGAATACCATTTCTAGAATCACGAATCAGACACATGAATTAGTGCTCAGGTTTCAATTCGATCGAAATTAATTCGATTCTAGCTTAGAAAATAAATTCAATCCCGCCCCTACCGCCAAGTAAAGCAATTCAGCTAAGGCAGCTTGTGTGTAAAATCCATCCGTATCGGTATTCCCAAAAAACTGAAAATCAGCCAAGATCAACCCTAAGCAAATCAAAAAATTGCAGATGACAAACAATTGAATCGGGCCCTTCGAATTAGTCACGCGGAATGCCTTCAAATAACCATCTGTCGCATAGAAAAAGAAGGGTAACAGGAGTAATGATTTTAAATTTTTCATGTTATTATCGTTTTTGTTGATGTAAAATTGCTTTTGTAGCCCGCCAAAAGTTGGCGAACTACTAGAAAAAAACGTATTTTTATTCCATGAATACAACCGATCGACTTAAAGAGCTCAATAACCTGTTTCTACGAAAAACCTTCCCTATGCAAGCTTCACGTGTGGGGGAATATTTACTATCGAATTTCGATCAAATCAGTTATAGTGAGCGTAGTTTTAGTCGTGACATCAAAGCTTTAAAAGAAAAACTGGCAGAACGTTATCCTAGCCTTGAGGAGGCCGAAGGGGACTTAATCCGCTATTCAAAATCAGACAACCGGTTTTATTATATCCGAGATGACATCAGTGCTTTCCCCTCCTTTTCCGAAAAAGAATTAGACCAAATTGCCTCCATCATCGATTTCAACAAACATTTATTTACCGGTGGTAACGGGAATGGCATCGTAAATAAATTACGAGCAATCACGTTAGAGAACAACCTGATTAGACATGAAGATTTAGCCAAATGGCCAGCGATTGAATTAATCAACGAGGGAGATCGATCGGGATCGGAGCATGTTAAATTTCTAGTGGATGCTATAGCAGGCAAGAAAATCATTGAAATCTCCCATAAAGGTTTGACGGCGTCCTCTAAATTGAAATCAATCACCTGCCTCCCCTTGCTAATCAAGGAGTATAACAACGGCTGGTATACCGGTTGGTATTTGCTGTTTCAAGAAATCGCTGATACGCAAAAGAGTCTTTCTTTGGACGAACTAAGGTTGTTTGCTTTAGACCGGATAGATTCAATGCGACTCTGTAACCAGCAAAAGAAATTGCGTATTCATCCTGATTTCCAACCAGCTGATTTTTTTAAACAGATAATGGGATTGTTCAGAAGCACGGGAGCGGCTGAGAAAATTGTATTTACGATCAGCGAAAATTCTTGGATAAAAGAATACATCAGTAAATACCCAATTCATCCCTCCCAAAAAAAACAAACCGAAAATACCTTTGAGTTAACATTGGAAATAAATCAAGAACTAGAAAATTTCTTTCTGCGCTATTCCACTGAATTGCAAGTGATTGCACCCCTTTTCTTCCGAAAAAATCTTCGAGAAAAGTTAGAAAAAGCCCTCCAGGCTTATCAATAAACTGATAATCTGAAATGTCGGTGTTTGATAACCGAGAAATAGGTCTACCTTCGCCTATTACAAAATCAATTAGTGGTTTGGTGTGCATCAAGATGAAAGAACTTTTCTTTCATCTTTTTTTTTAACTTAGGTTTTCTAAACCTATAAAAAGATGCAAAGACGTGATTTTATCCAGAGCTCCCTACTAGCAGGTGGCCTCAGCGGAATTCCTTCATCACAAGCCATTCTCGCTAAACCCAGTTTACAACCTTCCATTAAATTAAGTGTATCCAGCTATTCCTATTGGCATTTTAAAGGAGATAAATTCCCTATAGAAAAAGTAATTGATGAGGCTGCGGCACTCGGTTTAGAGGGAATCGATGTATTGCATCGTCAAATGGAAAGCGAAGACAATGCTTATCTCCAAAAACTCAAAAAGCACGCCTTCATTAACGGCATCGCGATGACCTGCCTTTCTATCCACCAAGGTTTTGTCACGCCGGATAAAGAGGAATTGAAAAAGCATGTTGATCATACTAATCATTGCATCGAACTAGCCTACAAGATGGGCATCCCATGTCTGCGCCTAAATACGGGACGATGGAATACAATCAAATCATTTGACGACTTAATGAAAAACAGAGGGATCGAACCCATTTTACCAGGTTATTCGGAGGATGATGGCTATAAATGGTGCGTGGACGGTATTCAACAATGTCTAAAAAAGGCGGAGGAATGTGGGGTTTTATTAGCTTTGGAAAATCACTGGGGTCTGGGCTCCACACCGGAAGGTATGATTCGAATTCAAGATACGGTGAATTCGCCCTGGCTGGGTTTATTACTGGATACCGGAAACTTTTTAGAGAATCCCTATGATAAACTAAAAATGATTGCTCCTCGTGCTAATTTCGTACAGGCTAAAACCTATTATGGTGGTGGGGAATGGTATACTTTGGAATTAGATTACGACCGAATCGTGAAAATCTTAAAGGATGTAAACTACCATGGCTATATTTCCATCGAATTCGAAGGAAAGGAAGATGCGAAATCCGGAGTTAGAAAAAGCGTCGAATTATTGCGCAAAGCGCTAGCTAAGTAGAATGGGTACTTTTTTGACTTTAATTAACAAACCTATTTATTCATATGATCAATCAACATAATTCACGCCGGGACTTTCTTAAGAATGCTGGCCTTCTAGGAGCTGCAGCAGCTTTCCCTAATATACTTTCTAAATTACCGGGCGAAAAAGTCAATCTAGCCTGTATTGGTATCGGTAACCAAGGCGGTTCAGATGTTATGTCCTTGTACAATACAGGACTAGCCAATATTGTCGCGCTTTGCGATGTGGATATGGGCGCGCCTCAGACCTTAAAGGTTTTGGAGAAATTCCCAGATGTGCCTCGCTTCCAAGATTTTCGTCAGATGTTTGATAAAATGGGATCTCAAATCGAGGCGGTTGCGGTAGGTGTACCTGATCACTCCCACTTCCCTATCACGATGATGGCCTTAGGTTTAGGTAAACACGTATTCGTGGAAAAACCGATGGCGCGCACATTTAACGAGATTGAATTAATGATGGCGGCGGCTCGCAAACACTCAAAATTGGTGACTCAAATGGGTAACCAAGGCCACTCGGAGGCTAATTACTTCCAGTTTAAGGCTTGGAAAGAGGCAGGACTCATTAAGGATGTAACCTCGATGACGGCTCACATGAATTCGGCTCGTCGCTGGCATAGTTGGGATCCTAAAATAACGAAGTTCCCGGCAGCAGAAGCGATTCCGTCGACTTTGGACTGGGATATTTGGCAAGGGGTGGTACAGCCACATGAATACCAAAAAGACTTTGTTAATGGTCAATGGCGCTGCTGGTTTGACTACGGTTTAGGCGCTTTAGGAGATTGGGGAGCCCATATCATGGATACGGCTCACGAGTTTTTGGACTTAGGATTACCTACCGAGATCAATATGCTAAGGGCAGATGGACACAACAATTTCTTCTACCCGATGTCCTCTACCATTCAATTCAAATTCCCGGAGCGTAAAAACATGCCAGCTATGGATATCACCTGGTATGACGGGGTGAACAACATTCCGCCAGTTCCTGCCAATTACGGTACGAATGAATTAGATCCAAACATTCCACCAGCTAGCAATGGAAAAATCCAACCGGCTAAATTAAATCCTGGTAAGATTATCTATACGAAAGACCATATTTTCAAAGGCGGTTCGCACGGAAGTACCCTGTCTATCTTAGGCGATGCAGCCAAGGATTTGAAATTACCAGAGGTTCCAAAGAGTCCTTCTAACCATTACGCTAACTTCTTAAAAGCGTGTATGGGTCAAGAGAAAACTCGTTCTCCATTCGAATTAGCAGGGCCTTTAAGCCAAGTATTCTCATTAGGGGTGATGGCACAAAAATTAAATACAAAATTACTGTTCGATCGCAAGACGAAACAAATCACGAATAACACATTAGCTAATTCATTATTAGTAGGAGCACCGCCAAGAAAAGGATGGGAGCAATACTATAAAATCTAAAATTTAGACACTACGGCTGGGACGAGTAATCGTCCAGCCGTAGGTCTTTTATTACATTTTTGCCTATCTTGTAATTGATTAAATTTACGTTTTGGCAATACTTGCACCACTATTCGGCTTATTTACCTCTTTCATACTCTTGTACTATTTAAGTTCATTAAATAGATCCAATACCTTTTTAGCCTTGTTTTTCTTGTGTTGCAATGCTGTTTTAATGGTCTATTTTGGATTGCATTACAGCAAAATTGAGTTCTGGGAGGGCATCTGTTTCGTACATTTTTTGCCCCTCTCCTTTCTCTTAGGGCCCGCTTTATTTTTTTACGTCAAACATACCGTCTCTGAGGATAAGCGATTGCATCGCTATGATTTGATTCACCTTTTTCCGGCGGTTTTTACCTTTTTCGCTACTTTACCGTTCACCACTTTGCCTTTAGCAACTAAAACGGCGATGGCACATGAGATTGTGAATTATACGGAGGATTATAATCTGAATTTTCAATGGGTGAGCTTTGAACAAATTTTATATGGACGCTCCGTCCATTTGATTTTATACTGTATCAGCGCTGTCATTTATTTCCTATGGAATAAGCGTCATTTAATGAAGAAATACGGTGCACTACCATCGAATCACCGTTTGATCCAAAAATGGATATTCTCTTTAGTCTTTTTACAATTAGTCATTGCTGGGAATAGTTTAGGACATATGTTAACTATCTACTCGCACAACTATACCATTTTAGGCGTCCCATCAAACATTATTTTTAGTGAGGCTCGTTTCTTTGGAATTTGTGGAGGAGGATTTTTTGTCCAAAACTTCATTTTGTTTTTATTTCCCAAAATCCTCTACGGTAATATTTCCTATGAAGTAGAACTGGGCCCAGCAACGATTTTGCAAGAGATTAAGTCTAGTTTGCCTAAAAAAGAACCTGCATCGCGCGAATTCGATCAAGATTTACAAAACTATTTGAGCACGCATCCCTTTGTAAAGAAAGATTTTTCTTTGTCCCAAATGTCCTTTGACCTAAAAATTCCGGAAAGATTCTTGTCTGGTTATTTTAACAAGGAATTAAATAAAACTTTTGGCGAATGGAAAAATGACTTACGCATTGCTTATGCTTGTCAATTAATAGAAGAAGGAAACGCAAAGAAAATTACTATCGAAGCCATTTCCACCGACGCAGGCTTTGTTTCTCGCTCAAAGTTCATCGATGCCTTTAAAGCTAGGAAAGGAGTAACTCCGTCTACCTATATTAAAGAAAAGGCAGAGGCCTAATTGCTGCATAAATACCATGTTGTCCTTGAAATCTTGCTCTTCGGCAATCTTTCCATCTTTCATTTTGGCAATCGTACATCCGATTACATCCACTGTCTTACCTGTCGCAGGAATGCCAAAGAAATTACCTGTGTGCTTTCCCTTGAACTGCCAGTACTTCACTAATTTATCACCATCTGCAAACATTGCTTTCACGATAAATTGACGCTCAGAAAAACCCGTTACATAATTCATCTACACCGCTTACCCATTTATACACCGAACGAATCTGTTCCGTTTTGCGCATTTGGGAACAAATCCGCACCTACATTTCTTCTTTTGACTTTAATTTACTCCGTACTTGCTTTCTAAAT
>JACCDG011722675.1_pt1 | contig 14072 bp, 15 predicted proteins | sample 7442471 | NCBI WGS metagenome assembly JACCDG01 (sample SAMN15323444, study PRJNA562643) | freshwater metagenome | isolation source: river surface water | place: USA:Blue River Watershed | collected 2017-08-17
GACCACACATATAGCAGAGCGAATCAAATTGATAGCTGGTCAAACTTATGTAAAGTTAGTGGAGTTACTACAAACGTTGGAATGGGTAAGGGATATTATTACGGCTTTGTTCAGCGTGGTTTAGGAACAAATAGTGATACAGTTTTCAGCGTTAAGGAGTTTTTTCCGCAATTATTTGTAAGAGAATATTTAGAGAAAATATTTAGTGAATATGGTTATACATGGACGTCTACTTTCTTAGATAGTACTGAGTTTAAAAAGCTAATCGTAGAGCCAAATATTAATAAATTAGAATTAACACAGGCCCAATTAGACTTATTGCAATGGTATGGCGGTTTGTTAGCCGATTCAACTATTAATGTTGGTGTTACACAAATAGTTAACTGGACTGATGAAACAAACGCTCCTTTCTTTGATAATGGTAGTCAGATTAACGGAACTTATGTTACTCTTGGTAATAGTGGTTATTATAACTTAGTTTCAAGATTAAAATATAAGATAAGAATAACACATACAAATCCTGCGGTTGCTTATGCTCAGGTGTTATTATTAGGAACGTATAATAAATTAGAAAAATCATATAACAACGGTGTTAATTGGATTACATTAACACAAAATAATCCGTTTTGGAATGGCTCATTTGCTAATACATTTAACGTAAATACCGATTACACCTATGTAAACGAAGTAGCAACAGGCGAACAGTTATTTAGTGCTGGCGATAGATTTAGAGTTAATGCATCTTGGACTCGACAGTTCTATGTAAATAGTAGTATTAGAGGTGTAAGATACTTTGACATAAACGGTGTTCAAATCGGTGTTGACGATGACCCAGCTGGTACTATATTAATGGAATTAGATAGCGGAGCGTTGGGTTCTTCATTCTATGGATTACCAACAAGAAAGGAAGTTATCGAGGGTAATACGATGACAGTAAACGTGGCTATCCCTAAACAGATTAAACAACGTGACTTTGTTAAGTCAGTTATGCAAGCGTTTAATTTATATCTTGACTTTGATAAAAATAATCCTAAGAATATAATCATTGAATCTTATAACGATTATTTTAATAATGGCACGATTGACTGGGCTAATAAGATAGATTTAGATAAACAAATCGAGATTAACCCGATTTCTATGGTAGACGGTAAGCGTTATATTTACCAATATAAAGAGGACAAAGATTTTTACAATCAAAAGTATCTAAACAAACACGCTGAAAATTTCGGAACGCAAAAGATAGATATTGATAATGATTTCAAGAAAGAAGATAAGGTTAATGAGTTGATTTTCTCACCGACTCCAAACGTGGCTAACTATGGTTTAGGTATTGCTGTACCTAAAATTTATAAAGACGAAACAGGGGCTAATATTGTACCTAACATTCGTTTGCTTTACGCTGGCGGTGTTAAGTCAACAACGGCTACCTGGACATTTAAGCAAACAGGATTAAGTGACCAATTAATGACTAATTATGGCTATTGTGGACATGTAGATGACCCACAAGACCCAACTTATGACCTTAATTTTGGTATATTAAAAGAAACTTATTATACGTTTGTAAATTCTAAATTTACTAATAACAATCTTTACAATCGTTACCATAAAAACTTCATTCAAAATGTAACGAGTAAAAATTCAAAGGTTATGACAGCCTATCTTTGGTTATCTCCTTTGGATATTAAACTATTTAGTTTCAGAAAGAAATATTTCATTGACAACGCTTATTACATTGTAAATAAAATAATTGATTACAATCCTTATGAGGTACAATCGACAAAAGTAGAGTTAATTAAGATTTTAAACACTGATTTATTTGTACCAACATCGGAATTTCTATACAATAACCCATCAATACCAACAGGTGAAAATATACAACAGCCTGTCAATACAACGTCTTTAAATTTAGCTGAGAATAGCATTAATTTAGGATATAACAGCATCGCAATTGGTGAGGGGATATTCATACCCGAAAGTGCATCGAACGTGCTTGTAAATGCTTCAAATGTAACTATCGGAGAAAACGTATCAAATGTGACGGTAATTAATACTAATAATATAGTAGTAACAGAATCGAATGTTAGTTACATTAACGGTGTTTACTATCCAACTTACACTATTTTAAGTGGTGGTTTAGGAGTGGATGCAGACGTTAATGTGTTAAGTGGTGGTGTTAATTCTAATTTACAAAATTCAATACTAATAGATGGCAACTGAATATAAAAGAATCGTAATAAAAAAGGGGACAGGTGTACCAACTATCCCCACAAATAATGACCATACTTCGGGGACTTGGTTAGCAACTGACTTGTATGTCGGGGAGTTCTACATGGATACGGCTACAGATAAGATTTACATGCGTACGGCAGGCGGTATCGAGGAAGTAATTTATGACGTAGCTAATTATGAGGTGTTAGCAAATAAGGCTACTGACTTTACAACTATAAATAACACTAAATATCCATCGACACAAGCTGTTGATAGTTATATAGACGTTAAGTTAGCTGGGGCTAATTATTTCATGACTAAGGGTACGGAAGTTAGAAGAGGCTTTGTAGCTCAAAACAACTCAACTACTTTGTTTTTAGAAAACATAGTTGTAGGTACGGCAGTAGGTACGGCGACAGCGGTAAGTGCGGCAAGTGGTAGTGAACTATCAAAGATGATCAGAACACGTATGCAAGTGTCAACACCTGCGGCAAATGGTATTTGTTCTTATCGCTCAACATCGGCATTACATTTTTTAGGCACAGGATTTAGATTTAGTTTTGGATTTAGTTATTCAGATTCTGCGTTAAATACAGGCGCACGTCAATTCTATGGAATGACAGCTACAACAACAGCTATTGCAATTAGTTCAACTATCTTAGTTGACACATTGCTTAACTGTATAGGAATAGGTTCGGATGCATTAGATACTAATTTACAGATATTTCATAACGATGGGTCAGGTACATGTACAAAAATAGATTTAGGTGCTAACTTCCCCGCTAATCGTAACGCATCTCCAGCTACTGACTTTTTTATCTTTGAATTATACAATGAGCCTAACAGTTTAGATGTGCAGTATCGAGTTACATCAATGCAAAACGCATTTTATCAAACAAGCGGAACGATTACGACTAACTTACCAACAAATACAACAGCACTAACAATGCAAGCGTGTAGAACGTCAGGCTCTTCATCTAACGCATGTTCATTCGATTATTCACAAATGGTAATTTCATCAATAGCTTAATATGATAGAAATCACGACATATACAGAAAATAGAGGTGACATAACTTATGTCACTTCGTCGCATCTCGATAAAATAACAGTTGCGAATGAGGTAGTAAATAGTGAGGTGGCAAATGAGTTATTGATACAAAAACAAATCATAGAAGACTATATAATCAGAAATGGAAATTGAAGATAGAATGACTAAGCCTTTTGATTTAAAGGATTTTGATAATAGCATCAAAGAGGGGTTTGCCTTGTTTGAATTGCTATTGAAATTTAAAGAGATTAACGATGTTGAATTAAATAAAATACTAAATGGCAACAGATAAAGATATAGGATTTAAACTCGAGATTAATGGTGTTGAGAAATCAATATCTTCTATTAAAGACCTTAAAGGTGCTATCAAAGACCTTCAAGATGTTGCCGAAAATTCAGACATTGGTAGTGAGCAATATAAGCAAGCCATTGAAGATTTAGAGAAACTTAATGACCAATTAAAAGAGGTTACTCAAACTGAAAGACAAGCGGCTAAGGCGGCGGAAGATTTAGCGAAAGCTGAACAGGAAGCGGCGAAAGAGACAGGTGATTTAAGAAAGCAATTTGAAGTTTTAGAAGATGAACTCTTTATGCTTGCTGGTCAAGGCAAAGAAAACACCGAAGAGTTTAGAAAGCTATCAATTGAAGCGGCGACATTAAATAAACGTATTGACGCAGTTAACCAAACTCTTGGCGGTAGTTCAACTGAACGTGCTGAGATGGGTTATGCTAAGTTGCAAGAAAGTTTTAAAAAATTAGACTTTAAAGGAATAGCTCAAGGGTTCTCTATTCTTAAAACTGCAATAGCCGCAACGGGTGTAATGCTATTGGTGCAAGGGGTTACATACCTATATGAAAATTTTGATAAGCTATCTCAAGGTAGTGGCGGACTAGCTAAGGCTTTACGATTTGTCGGTGATATAATAACTGACATTTTAAATGTTGGTGAGAAAATGCTTAATTGGATTACTGACACTATCGGGTTGACTAATCAACTTGAACGTGATATGGAATCCATGAGTAAAGCCGCTATTGATGGATTTACTAAGTCAAAGGAAGCATTGGCGGAGCAAACATCCGAGATGGACAGAAACATTAAGGTAGCCAAGGCAATGGGTAAAAATACCGTTGCAATGGAGATTGAGAAACAACAGGCTATCATTGAGACTAACAAACAGTATCTTTTACAGTTAGAACAAATGGCTAAAACACGCGCCATTACTGACGAAGAAAGAAAACTAATCAAAGAAAGCGCAAAAGCTATTAAGGACGCTAAGGCTGAAATCAAAATAATAGAAGCCAACGCACAAAAAGAAAAAGACGCTACAACTAAAGCTAACAATGCAACGGCAGAGGCAAATAGACAAAAACAATTAGCGGACGAAAAGAAACTATTTAGCGACATTCAAAGAGAGCGTTTAGCATCAATGGCAGATAGAGACAAGGCGGCATACATGCAACTTGAACTCGATAAACAAAAGGCTATTGAAGAAATTGACGCAACGAAAGCTAGTGAAGCTGTTAAGCAACAGGCGAGATATTCAGCATATCAGGAATATGTTTTAAAAGTAGAAGCACTAGACAAACAAATAGCTGATAAAAAATTAGCAGACGAAGAAAAAGCGAAAGCGGATGCTGAAGCTAAAAGGTTGGCGGATATTGAAAAAGAAAAACAAACGACTGCCTTATTAGTAGCTGAAAAGAAAAAGAAAGATGAAGAAAGGTTAGCACAAGAAAAAGCAGTTGAAGATGCAAGGTTTCAGATAGCGCAAAACAGTATCAATAGTTTACAAGGGTTATCCGACATGTACTTTCTTTTTAAAACAAAGAATTTAGAAAAAGGAAGTGCCGAAGAATTAAGACAGGCAAAGAGACAATTTGATATAAACAAAGGTCTACAAATTGCATCTGCTACAATAGCTGGTATTCAAGGAGTTCAAAATGCTTTAAGTGCGACAAGCATACTTCCTGAGCCTATAGCTACAGCATTTAGAATTTCAAACGCTATCGCTGTCGGTGTTGCAAGTGCCGCAAACATTGCTAAGATAGCAGCTAGTCAATTTTCTGTCGGTGGTGGTGCAACGGGTGGCGGTGGCACTGCTCCTGCTCCACAACCAATACCCGCTCCGCCAACAGTAAGCAATGCAAACGCAAATATAGAGGGAAGCAAATTTGATGAACAAGGCAACAAGATAAGTAACGGCTCTACAATGCCAGCTATACAAGTAAATGCAACGGTTGGTGTAGACGAAATATCAGCAAAAACAAATCGAGTAAACGTATTAGAAAAACAATCAACATTTTAATTATGGAATATCCAGTATATCTTTTAGAACTAGACGAAAACGGTAACGAACAATATGGCTTGCAAGATGTAGCCCTTGTTAACTCACCTGCATACGAAAGTAACTTTTTAAAATTCGAATCTCACAAAGCATTGTTTGCAATTCAAAACGAAGAGAAACGTATAGTTTGCGGAGCTGTTATGATACCTGACAAATTGGTTTATCGTGAAGAAAACGGCAAGCCATTCTATGTAAGTGCTACAAAAGAAACTATTTACGAAGCATCACAAAAGTTCGCAAAGGAAAACAGAAATCTTAATGTAAAGGCTACTCATGAGACAGATAGCAATGTTGAGGACGTGTTTATTTTTGAGTCATTCATTACCGATGAAAACAGAGTTCAATCGGTGAAAGGCTTTGAAGATTTGCCGTATGGGACGTGGTTTATGACAATGAAAATAAACAATGATGACGTTTGGAATAAAGTTAAACAAGGTGAGTTTAATGGGTTTAGTTTAGAAGCCTTATTCAAGTTAAAACCTGTTGAGCCTTTGAATGACGCTGAAATTAAAGCGTTAATGAATTTATTAGATTAAAAAGTTATCACTCATTTTAAAATAAATACTTAATAAAAAAAACAAGATGAATTTAAACGAAACAATCAATAATATTTTACCTTCTGATTTGAAGGCAAAGTTAAAAAATGCTTTCATGCAATTTGGTGCTGAGCCAGTAGCAGTAGCACAAGAAGAGCCAATTAAAATGGCAGAGATTAAATTATTAGATGGAAATGTAGTTTCTGTAGAAGGCGAATTTGTTGTAGGTGCTAAGATTTACTTAGTGACGCCTGAAGGGTTGGTTGTAGCTCCAAACGGAGAACATACGGCTGAAGATGGAACAGTAGTAACTGTATTAGATGGTGTAATAACTGAAATCGAAGCTAAAGAAGAAGTAGAAGAAATCGAAGCTGAAAAACCTGAGCAAATGGGTGAAGTTGATAAATTGAAAACTGAAATGGAAGCTATGGCTAAAGAATTAGCATCATTAAAAGCTAGTTTTGAAAAACAAACTGAAACTGTTAAGTTGACTTTATCAGCTATCAACAAAATCGTTGAGACTCCAGTAACTGAGCCAATTGAAGCAAAAGTTGATTTCAGTTCTTTAACACCATATCAAAAACACAAGTTGGCGAAATATGGCAAAGTATAAATTTAAAGAGGGCTTCGAGTATGTGTTCAATGGTGGACGCATTACAAACGAAGACTTATCCGATGACGTTGCAATACATTTGATTTCAAAGGGTCGTGTAAAATTAGAAGACTTTGATATTTCAGAGGAAGCAACTCAACAAGAAGAAAAAAAACAAACAGAAAAAAAAATAAAAACAAAAACTAAAAACTAAAAATTATGGCAATTTCTTACAGCATCGTAGATATTAGAGGTCATGCTGCCTCTCCCGTGATAGAGGAAGTTCTATTCGAAAACAAAACATTAGGAGAAGGTTATGTAACTTTTGAAGAGGAAGTAAAGAACGAAGTTATCTTTACAGAGGGTGCAACTACAGCATCAATGCAAGCTTACACAAGTGGTGCGCCAACTTCAGCGGGTTCATTAGATTTATTTGATGTGTCTATCACACCAACTAAATACTTGTACTACCAAACATTTGATCCTAACACTTTACGTCCTTCAAGATTTAAACGTGATATGAAACCTGGAGCTTGGGAAACATTATCAAATGAATTTGAGCAAGTTGTTATCGGTGGAATGTACTCAAAGAAAATCGCTTTCGATGCTGAGTTTCAATTTTGGTCAGGTATTACATCTGCACAAAAAACAGCAATCGCTGCATTAACAGCTGGTACTGCTAACAATCAAATCGGAGCTGACGAAAAAACTGTAGCTGCTGCATTAACAGCTGGTCAATTCAATGGTGTTGTTGCATCAATGATGTACAACGCATGGAATTCAACTTCTACAGCGGGAGTAGGTACACGTTTAAAAGTTGACGGTATCGCAATTACTTCAAGTAATATAGCTCAAGAGTACGCACGTGTTTATGCTGCTATTCCAGCGACTGTATTAGCTAGCGGTTTAACTCCTTATATCTACGCTCCTAAGTCTCACATGCAGTTAATTAACATTTATAATGTTAGTGCTACTTACAGAGATTTATTCAGCGTTGTTGGTGAGAAATATTTCTACAACGGAATCGAAATTAAATTTGTTCCTGTTCCTGAAAACGTAATCATCGCTGCTCCAAAAGAACACTTGTTCTGGGTAACTGATTTAACTTCTGATGTTAACAAGTTTGAAGTTAATAAAGTAGCGTTAAACCAAGATTTATTATTCGTTAAACACGTTGGAACAATTGCGGCATACGTTGCTAACCAAGCGTTTAACGTATTATATTGCGGATCTTAATAACTAAACACAAGGGGGAGTTGAAAGCCCCCCTTTTTACAAACATTTAAAATATTATAATATATGGCATGTGCATTAACGCAAGGACATACACCAAAGGTTTGTAAAACCAGTGCTGGTGTTAAGTCCTTTTTAATTACGGAATTTGCAAACGTAACATCATTAACTAGAACAGCGGGAGTAATTACAACTCTTACAACTGTTGCTGGTGCTGACTTTTTCCGTTACAAACAAAAAAGTGAAGTTGCATCTTGGAAACAAACAGGCGCATCTGACGTTAAAACAGGAACAGTTGCTTATGATTTAGAAGCTAACTTAGAACTATTAGGTTTAGACCAAGCTACTCAAACTGAATTAGATTTATTAATCAAAAATACAGTGGTTCTTATCGCTGAAATGACAGACGGAACGTTTTGGTTCTTAGGTGAAGATTACGGAATGGACTTGGTTTCTGATGGTTTAGAATCGGGTGTTGCATTAGGTGATTTCATGGGTAACAAGATTCAGTTTAAAGGACGTGGTTATACTAGAGTTGCTTCAGTTGCTTCATCTGTTATAGCGGCTTTAACTATTGCTTAATCGGTTAATTATTGATTTGTTTAAAATGGACTAGTCTTATGGCTAGTCTTTTTTATTTATCATTTATTTTAAAATTTAATACTTAAGTAGTAATGATATTGATTAACAAAAATAGTGTAAACACTTGCATCCTGACGTTAAGCGAAAGAACAACGTTAACAAATGCAAAATATTTATTTGAGTTTACAAATGATAGTACAAAACAAGTAAAAACATTTATTTGTGCCGATGTATCAACTAATAAGTTGAGATACAATGAATTTTTGATTGAAGAAAATGCAACTGAAAATTTACTAATAGGCAAAGTATCATTGACTATCGGAGATTGGAAGTACAACATATACGAACAAGCATCATCTACTAATTTAGTAGTGGCTAATAGTGGTGCATTAGTTGAGAATGGCAAAGTAGAAGTAAAAGGTACATCAACTAATTTAGCTGAGTTTACAAGCGAACAACAAACTTATACAGAATTTAATGGCTAAGAATAACACATCAATAGAAGTAGTTAATAGTAATTTAGCGTTCGTTCAATTTGGCGAAGAAAAACGTCCCGAATTGAAAAAGGATTGGCAACATGACTATATAAAATACGGAAAGAAAAATGACTTCCCACAAGAATTAATACGTTACTTTGAAGAGCATGCAGAGCATGGTGCGATAGTAAATGCTAAGGCACGTTATCTTTGGGGCCGTGGATTAAAGGCAGTTAACGAAGAACAAAACGAAATAGCTGAACAATTTTTGAGTAAGGCTAATAGGTTTGAATCATGGTATAAGATGGGACAAAAAATGTCCTTAGATTGCGAGCTATTCAATGCGTTTTATTTGCAAGTAATTACCGATATTAATGGTAAGCCAGTTGAATATTATCACTTACAATATGCTAACTGTAGACTAAGCGAATGTAAAACTAAATTATATTTTTCAGAGGACTGGACAAAACACAGTCCTGAGTTTAAAATATTTACCATCTACAAAAAAGGTTCTGTGGGTACGTTTTTTACGGCTTTCAGATACTATCAACCAGCGAAGAGTAGATTAGACGCAGTTTATACCAAAGTGCCTTACAATGGTTGTTTAAGCGAAATTAAATCGGACATTGATATAACTACATTTAACGAGTCGTTTATTAGACGTGGTTTCAGTAGCTCAATGATGGTGACGTTCTTTAATGGTGAACAACCACCTGAGGTTAAACGTGCTATCAAAGAAAGGTTTGAGCAAACTTATACAGGCGTTGAGAATGCTGGTAGTGTAGTGTTAAACTTCGCTGATAAGAACGGGCAAGCGGCCGCTATACAACCTATCAGTATTGATGAACTTGATAAGAAATTTGAATTCACTTCAAAGCGTTTACAACAAAAGATTTTAGTATCTCATAACGTAACTAATCCCGAAATATTTGGAGTTAAGACGGAGGGTAGTGCTTTAGGTAATAGGGTATCTGTAAAAGAAAGCTATGAGTTATTTCTTAACACATACAGTAAACCACGTCAAGAGCCATTATTAAGCTTCATATCAGATGCGTGCTACTTAATGACAGGTGTTTATGTTGAATTTGATTTCGACCAATTAGAGCCAATAGGTTATGATTTCTCAGCTGACCAAGATTTGACACAAGATGAACGTAGAGCTATCAAAGGATTTGAGCCGTTAAGTGAACAACAAGAAACAGAACAAATACAAGCTAGCGTTAATAGCACATTGACTAACTTGACTGGACGTCAATTCCAAGGGTTAATGCGTATAGTTAATAAGTACGACAAAGGCACAATCAACAAACAATCAGCTATTGCTCTAATGGTAAATGGATTTGGTTTATCAAATGAAGATGCATTAACTTTCTTAAATGAAAATGATGCGATTGATGAAACTATTGTTAAGATGTCGAAACAAAATGAAGATGCTATTTTAGCCAGGTTCATGGAACTTGCGACACCTGATAACGAATCACACGAAGTTTTGTTTGAAGAGGAAGTACACATACATTCATTAAAGGATGCTTTGAAATATGAATTAAAAGCTCATAAAATGTATTTTGAAGATGCATTGAGTATTAGTGTTACCGAGTTAGATAGCGCAGTTCTAAGCGCAATTAAAGGCAACCCTACATTAACTCAAGAAGAACTTGCGAGATTATTGAAAGTTGATATTAACAAGATTAAACAGTCAATTTTCAGATTAAAAGAAAAAGGATTGATTGAAAAGAATGCAAAGGCATACGACATTACTGACAAAGGCATTGAAAAAAAAAGTGAACCGATTAAAACAACTGAAATCAAAACAGTTTACAAGTATGCGGTAAGAACACCAACACCACCATTAAAAGGAAACTCACGTAAATATTGTCAAGATTTAATGGAGAAAAGTGTAGGTAATCATTGGACTTATGAGCAACTTGAAAAGATGGAAAATGAGTTTGGATTTAGCACATTTGATTACCGTGGAGGATGGTGGACAAACGGAAACACAGGCGAAACAACACCATACTGTCGTCACATATGGAAAGCAAAAACAATAAGAATAGACAAATAAGATGGATGCATTATTTATATCACAACAATATTTAAAGGATAAATCTTTAATCAATGATAATACTGACTGGGAGCTATTGCAACCTTCAATCATTATGATACAAGATTTGTATTTACAGCAAGTATTAGGAACTCCTTTGTTTGAAGATTTACAGGATAAAATAACTGCAAACACATTGTCAGTTGATGAAACTAATCTAATAAAAAAGTACATTCAAAAGATGCTACATTGGTATATCTTAATGGAAGCTACAACCATATTAAAGTATAGATACACCAACAAAGGAGTCATGGTCAAGTCATCGGAAAACTCACAGCCAATAAGCGAAAGTGAAATGAAAGTTGTTAAGGATGAGTGGAGGTCAATCGGTGAGAGATACGCTGAATTATTAACTAAATATTTAATCAAATATTCGTCAACATTCCCTCTTTATAATACTTATAATAGCGAAGGGATGAACAGGTCATTGACTAACTTATCTACGGGTATTTTTATAAATGATGATTATATCATTCGTAAAGTAAATCCAAGTGACAACGACCAATTGACTGACTTCGGATGGACATATTAATTTATGAGCAAAGCAAACGAAAAGAAAATAATAGAAAAATTAAAGGTTTTAAAGCCTCAAGTATATGCTGACATTAAACCAAACAATCGAGATTTTAAAAAACTTTTCTTCCAAACACAAAAGCCTAAATAGTTTCTATTTCGGTGACAAGTGGGAAGTTGGTGCAAGTAATCCGATTCAATATCCTTTATTATGGTGTTCTTTGACTTCGTCATCTATTACAAATAACGTAATAGAAAGAAAGTTTGTCATTGATATTTCGGACAAAGTAAACCTTGACGAAAGCAATGAAACACATGTATTAAGTGATTGCGAGATGATAGCGTATGACTTATTAAACTACTTAGAACAAATATCGGACGCTGGTGAAATTGGCATTAAAATACAACCAAACACATCGTTAACTGACTATACAGAGGACAGAGACGACATGGTTAGCGGTTGGTTTTTTGAAGTATCTATTAGCTCACATGTTGGTAGTTATTCATGCAACTTACCAATAAACAGCGGTAATATCTTTGATGGCAATTATATCTACATAGATGGCGAATATAACGTACAATGCGGTGACTTCGAGGTGTTAATCAAAGATCAAAACGGTAACACTTTGCAAACGTTTACAACGAGTGGAACATACACCGTTGAGGTGTTACAAAACATAATTGATACCATTACAAATAACACATCAACAATAATACAACCTTTAACATAATGGCAAACGTTAATATTCAATTAGGATACAAGGATTCTGCGTGGTTTACAGCCAACGCTACACTTGTTTTGCTTGCTGGCCAAGTAGTTTACTTACAACAAACAGGGCAGTATAAAATAGGTGACGGAACTACTCAACTGCAAAATTTAGTTTTTCAAGGAATAGCGCAAGAAACACAACTTGTTACGGCTACAGTTGTAAACAAAACAGGGGTTAATTTATTGGCTTCAAACTATCAAGCTGTTAAGGTTTCAACAGCACAAGGCCAACGTTTAGCAGTTGACTTTGCACAAGCAAACAATGATAATAATTCAGCTGATACTATTGGTTTGGTTAAGGAAAATATTAATGTTAACCAAGAAGGTAAGGTTGTTATATTAGGACAAATAGTTGAGGTAAATACAACAGGTTCTTTGCAAGGGGAAACGTGGACAGATGGAGATGTATTATATTTAAGCCCTACAACAGCTGGCAGAATAACCAACATTAAGCCTACAGGATTAACAGGTCACATGGTAATTATTGGGTATGTCGAATACGCTCACGCTGTTCATGGAAAAATTTACACCAAGATTATGAACGGGTGGGAATTAATGGAGCTTCACGACACTGCTGATGTAAGCTATACAACACCTATTGATGCTGATAGTCTATTAATCAAAGATAGCGCAGCTTCATTATGGAAGCGTTTAACATGGGCTAACTTAAAATCATTCTTTGTTAGTAAAACAGCAACGGAAACTATAACAGGCACAAAGACATTTAGCAATGCTTCATTTAATCTTGATATTGACGGAACTGGAAAAATATTAACATTTAATAGTTGGTCTGCGCCTTATTCAACTTATGGATGGGGTATTTCAACTAGCGTAGATAAATTGAAGTTACCTTCAACTGTTTACATTGGTGATTCAAGCTATGTGATTGATAGATTTGATTCGACAGGCGACCCAGTTGGTAGCTTATATGGCGGTGCGTTCAATACTTGGAAGGATTTCAAAGCACGTTCTAGATTTAGCAATAAGACATTTGTCTATGGTGTTGATAGTACGGGTTATGTTGGAATAGGTACTACAACTCCATCCGTTGAATTAGAAGTAAACGGAAAATTTAAAACAGCTCAACCATCTGCGAATGGTGCGGGTGCGTGGAAGTTAGGTAAGAAAGTAACGGCTACAGTTGCATTAGTTACAACGGATTACATAGAAGTTGATATTGACGGGGTAATATATAAATTAGCATTAGTAAATTAAAAATCATGAATTATATTTTAAAAAATTACAAAGCATTCAGTGAGGTTATTAATAACCACAACGGCACATTAACGATGTACATAGAAGTAATTGTTGGTGTTGAGGGTTGCCCTTATGATGACATTAAAACAAATAGAGTGGCTGAATATATTTTCAGCGAAGATTTAACAGCGAAACAAATTAACGATGGAATTGAACCATTTGCGACACAATGGGTATCACAAAACTATATCAATCAATAGAAATTATATTACTTTAATTTAAATAAGAAAATATGTTACAAGAAATAAATGACGCAATGGTTAACCGAATGGGTGGCTATGCTGGAAGTAAAACAGTTACGGGAACGGGTGCGCAAACAGGTTTAATGTGCTCACAGTTCTATGTGCGTGAAGATACTGTTATTGGCACGTTAACAGGCACAGATAACCAAACAAGTGCTACTGCAAACCA